>Ga0307509_10001571_pt1 | contig 38398 bp, 41 predicted proteins | sample 10_EM_MG_FD_202245 | JGI IMG/M metagenome (GOLD analysis project Ga0307509, IMG submission 202245) | Populus trichocarpa ectomycorrhiza microbial communities from riparian zone in the Pacific Northwest, United States - 10_EM | ecosystem: Host-associated > Plants > Roots > Unclassified | place...
CCGTCAGTATCCGTAAGATACTATTGACGTGTGTGAGTGTGGGTATGCCTGATTGCTCAGACTACCTCATCCGACAATACCATTCACTTCTGCGACTTTCATTGCGAGAGCGTGGAGTATAGAATGTGTTGCCTAACCATTGTCCGTAAAAACGTCCTGTTACTTAGTGACCACTTTCGCGACTCTTGTCTTTAGTGCTCAGTAACATTATGCGACGTCGACCGATTTGGCTCGAACCACTTGCATAAGCTCGCCAAAGGTCTTTCCTCATATATCCTGCGAACGGGATCCGGTCGGACAGACGGCCGCGACGTATACGGGGTTACGAGGAGGGCTCCAATGACCATGTCTTTGGTGAGGGGACGCAACTACGGTGGCGTCTGCCTATGTAGCGCCGTCCCAACGCTGGTGCGGGAGGGGGGTGTTGGCTTGTCCTTTTGAACTCAGAATCCTAAAGTAGGGTAACTATAGGTCTTTATTCACTAATGGAAGGCTAAGCCTTCCGCTATGCCTAACACGCTCTACCACCAATTACAATATCATGAAGAAGAAAAAATATAGATTAGGAATATAGCCAGAGATAGAAAGTATGATCTTAAGATAAATAGTGAAAGCAAACAGAGATTCACAGTACTATATAGCTTGGAATCAATATTCACAACTGATAAGTCAACAGAAGGACTGAGATCGGAAAGAAGAAAAAAACCAAGAAGGCGAGTGACACTACCACTCTTGCAATTCAAGAATCTCAAGATGCTAAAGAAGACTATAGGCTATCTTAAATAGATAAGAAGAGACAAAAGGGAAAAGAAAGAAAGAAAGAAAAGAAAGAAAAGAAAAGAAAAAAAAATAAAAAAAATAAAAAAACTACCTTGGATCCATTCGAATTGCCCAATATGCATAATTCATTCTATTCTCCTTGTGGTACATATTCAGAGCAGGTTTAGGCTGTGTTGGTGGAAATCGATAGATGTTATGATGGTTATGCATAACACGCTCGATTGTTGAACGGGCAGCTTTAATATTAAGCTCTTTGGCGAGTTGAGGAAAGGTTTTTTGGTACCCTTCAGGACCATCCTGCGAGGCCTTCTTCAAGGCAAGCGACTTCTCAGATCCCTCGGGAATAATTTCTGGGCGGCCGGGACGGTCAAGGCTTCCAAGAACCGCATCGAGATCATGAAAGTCATTGGGATCGCTTGCCCGCATCTATATATTATTAGCACATAACGCTCACTAACTCGACAGAAAACAGGTACGGGAAATATTCAATAGTGTCTTTTCTTTCTTTATTTGCCACTTTCTTACCTTTGCATTCATGCAAATTTGTCGTGCCGAAGCTGGATTGACAAAAAGGCACTCAGATATCTCGATCCAGGACTTTGTGGTGAATAGGTGAAGGGTGAGTATAGCGGAACGGATCTCAATTGAGATCTCAGATGCTCCTCATGTACGGCCCATAGCTCTCTTAAGGTAAAGCAAACAGACAAGTATAGAAGTAAGGAAACCTCCTTGTTGGTGGGAAGTTGAGTTGCAAGCGGACACTCTGGAAGGTTATCAATGCCAGGCAGGAGGAAAATGTTGTGATGACGATATTCTACCCGTTGCTCCCTTGCTGCTTTTAGTCCTCATTTCACGTGATTAATATATCTATCGGCGGCGCTCGTAAACACAGAGGGCGGAAGACAGGATTACCTAACATCAGGATCTAAGGTGGGAGAGGCCGTTTTCCGGTATTTTATCTGCCTAGTGTAATTTACGTAATTTACCGTATGGTATCAACTGTGTAAGGTACGGTATAACGTACCGTATTTTTCGAACACTGGCTTCGAGCCTCCGAGCAGCTGACCAGAAACAGGTAGATTGAGACTTTACTGATCAAAGATAAGATAAAGGGGGCCTGGATCCCTTTTCACGTGTTTTGTGGCCCTCCGTTGCAACCACACTCCTTCTCTCACAAAATCTCCATCCCTGATCTTTGAACTCTTCGTGACGGAAGCTCGAGCTTCATCCCACTAACACGGTACATACATTCTTGGGCGGGGGATCAAAAAATGGATTTTCTCAAATCAGCTGTAGCTTCGGCTATCTCCAAAGGACCTCCATTCCCCTATACTTTCGGCGACAGAGTTGATGTTGATAGTTCCATCTGGGGTCTCTACAACGGAACCAAGAGGGTACGGTACTCACTGTCGCCTGAGGAGCTGTGGTCTCATGCTGAAATAATCTAGGAAGACGGTTCAAATTGCAGTATTTTTTCTTTTGAGATCAATGATTCCACTAGGAGCAGACTACCGCTAGCTAAAAATGCTCTTCGCAAGCTGCGCACACTACGACACCCGGGGGTGGTCAGAATTATAGACTCGGTGGAGACAGATACCTATATATATATCGCTACGGAGAGGATAACACCTTTGAGCTGGCATGTCCGGAGGGAAGCTTTGAATACAGAGACGATCAAGTGGGGGCTTCACAGTATTGCTGTATGCTGTTCCTTCCTCCTTCGGGTGGTGGTTATTAATGAACACGTGTGTTTGGCACTGACCTGTGGAGGTACAGATCACCTTGAAATTTATCAATGAGGAGGCTGCATCTATTCATGGCAATATCCGAGCCTCCTCGATATACACTACAGAAAGTGGTGAATGGAAGCTCGCTGGGTTTGAAGTTCTCAGCTCCATGAAAGATGATGACCCGATCACATATGTACGCATAATCTCCACTACACCGCAGCGATCATATCGCAGTGTTAACAGTTGTGATAGAAATTTGGTGGCTTATTACCGGATTCTGGGAGATACGCTGCGCCTGAGGTAGTGAAGGGCGGTTGGGATACTCTTAGAAAGTGAGCTGCATTTCTTATATGTAACTAAATCTAATAACTAACATATCTCTCCCGTAGCCAACCAATGCACGTCGCAGATTCTTGGAACTTTGGTACTTTGATATATGAGGTCTTTAACGCTGGAGCGTTCACCAATAGTGAGCAACTAGTACAGGCAAAAAAGATACCGCCAGATATGGTAGTGTCATATAAGCGTCTTATACAGCAAAACCCAAAGACCAGACTGTCAGTGGCTCATTTCCTAGAGCAAGGGAGCCGTAATAGAGCATTTTTTGATACACCACTGATCCATGTCGCGCAATTTGTGGAGAATATGGGTGTCAAGAATCAGGACGAACAAGAAGAATTCCTGCGAGAGCTTGAGGAGACTGGTGACCAGTTTCCGGAAGACTTCTTCAAAGCCAAGATATTACCGGAATTGCTGAAGAGTGTGGAGTTTGGAGGGGGTAAGTTGTGCTCCATGTTGACCGACAATCGGGGACGGAATTGACCGGTTATTGTAGGCGGACCGAAGGTTTTCTCAGTAGTCTTGAAAATCGGAGAGAAACTCTCTGACCAGGAATGGGAGTCCAACATCACGCCCTGCATCATCAGGCTATTTGCCGTCCCAGATCGAGCAACTAGGGTGTTTTTATTAGATAATCTACCGAAGATGATCGATCATCTGCCAAATAAGGTCGTTAACGACAAGGTATTTCCGGAGATGTTGACTGGGTTTTCAGACGTTGCGCCAATAGTGCGAGAACAAACCGTCAAGGCTGTGCTGGTGGTTGTTCCGAAGGTAAGCAGAACTTTTCCAGTGGTTCTCTATTTTGCAAGCTGACTAGGACCCGGGCAGCTTTCGGATCGTAATATCAACGGTGATCTTTTAAAATATCTCGCTAAGACCCAAAACGACGAACAGCCCGGGATCAGGACGAATACTACAATTTGCTTGGGTAAGATTGCGAGGAATCTCGGCTCTAATGTGAGGATTTTTCGACTCTGCAGGACATCTGGAAGGATACTGATGTTCCGTTGAATAGACCCGTCAGAAAGTTTTGACCGCTGCATTTACTAGAGCCCTCAGGGACCCATTCGTGTATGCCCGGAATGCAGCGTTGCTGGCATTGGCCGCAACTGCAGATGTATTTGACGAAAATGATTGCGCCGCCCGATTGCTTCCGGCAATCACACCTTCTTTAGTGGACAAAGAAAAGTAAGTTCCGGGATATAGCTGATGCTCTCTCTCATGAGAGTAGTTGCTGAATGATCTCCTCGCCGCAATTAGGCTCGTCCGCGCTCAAGCCAATAAAACGCTCGAAGTATACCTCCAGAGGATCAAGACTCTCACAGCAAACTACCCAGACACCGCTGTACCTAACCCCACCGTAACCGATTCTGGGGCTGCGGCTCCCCGCATGGGAACTCCCCAAACCGACGAATCCTCCTGGGCCGGCTGGGCAATCAGCAGCTTCACAAAAAAACTTAGCGCCACCAGCGGAGAAATGGAAAGAGCGGCCTCCCCAAGCGCACTAGGTAGCGAGCCTCGGCCAGCCTCAGCGCCTATCACCGCCCCACAAGCCCGACCCGGCCTATCTGTGGGAGCAAGAACCGCCTCCGGCTCAACACACAGGAAAGCCCCCTCACCCATAACACCAGCCCGTTCTAGCTTCCTTGGCGATGAAGACAACGAAAACAATGACCCAGACGCCTGGGGTGACCTAGATGAAGAGAAATTCTTTGACGCCGAGGACTCATCAGGTGCCACGAAACCCAAGCCAGCAGATACCAGATCATTCGATGGATGGGGAGAGCCGGATATCGCCTCTATGGTCAATAAATCTAAAAATCCATTGCCTAAAGGCCTCACTAAAAAGGCTACGGCACCGGTAACAACAGCACCGCGAATAGGCGTTGGAAATGCCTTCCCAAATGCGAAAGGCAATGTCGCGGCGGCGAGGAAGCCGACGAGCAAGACGACGGGTATGAAACCCATCGCTGCTAGGACGAAACTCGCTCCCGCGCCAGTGGCTAAGGCGGAGGTGAAGGCGGATGTCTGGGACGATGATCCGGGTGGGTGGGACGATGGGTGGGATATTTAATTTTTGGTTTGAGCATGCAGCCCAGTAATTTGTTGTCCGTCGGTAAGCTAATAGATAGATAAGTTCACAAAAAGGAGGCATGTGAGCAACTTGAGATTCACTTCGATTTAATAAATGTTGAGGTATGGCAGTACCTTGGGCGTATAGGGTTTTGATAATTGTTCTGGAACGGAATAAAAAGATTATAATAGTTCAAATGCTTTACGTACTGCTTCATGGGATCTCACTCATGGTAGGCGGCCTGCTGCTGGCCGTTGGCGCGTTTCCGGTGATTTGAGAACACTGTGGCCAGGAGTTGTGGGGCGGTAGAGGGCTTTTTTGGTCGAGTCTGCTGGGTGTAGCACATCCGCATCTCTATGTATGATAGGTTAACTAAAGATTACTCGCGTTGCGCAGAGCCTCCACTATCTTCCGCCCACTCACTGGCTTGTTCTACCTATGAGATAGTAATAGCCTGTCATACCGATCTCAGCAGCCCGAGCACTAAGACCTTGCTGTTTAGCGACGAATTGCTCATACCAGTGTCACCCGGCACAGGAGCCTAACTCAAAATCTCCCTTGACAGAACTTTTCGAGGTAACATTATTTTAGCCGTACATTCTACGAACCCTTCCATGCACCAACCCCAATTTACCGGGAAAGTGCAATATCGTCTATCCTCAAAATCATCTTGCAAGTCTCCGCCGCCAATTCTATGGCACTAGTGCTCACAAGCAATGGCTGCAGTACACTCTCGTCAACGATGTTGGTGACAGCACCCCTTCTAACACTAACTCCTGCAGACTTCTCGCCTTTCTCATGCCTGTTTCTAAGCTCTGTGACAACCCGGATGCTGTTTAGGCCGGCGTTTTCCGCAAGAGTCGTGGGGATGACCTCTAGGGCTTCTGCGAACTCTTGCCAGCAGACGGACTCAGTGCCAGTAAGAGCAGTGGCGGCTTTCATCAATGCGCGGGAAACTTCGATTTCGGGTGCACCGCCTCCGGCGATGAGGGCCCTGGATATTTCGTTAGCGATAGATAGTAAGCGAAGGTGAGTTTCAACATACTTCTTCTTCACGAGGCATCTAATGACGCAAAGAGCGTCGTGCAAGGAACGCTCGGCCTCGTCAAGAATCATGGAGTTGGCTCCACGACACAGCACTGAGACGGTTTGACCAACACTCTTGACACCAGTGACTTTGACAATGCGGGCTCCTGCAGACTGTACTTCCTCGATGAGGTCTGCTGTCCCAAGCTTGTCGTCGGTGAAAGAGTCGATATCGGCAATTGGCTTGCATCCGGTGCTCTGCTCACAAACTAGAGTTAGAACATGCACCAGTGCAATCGGGTGGTAGGGCCTCTATAAAGGGAAACCGCCGTGTGCAGACCTTGCAGATAAACTCAACCTCATCACGTTCAATATCTTTGATTGCTAGAATATTCAACTTGGCCAAGAAATGTAAAGAAAGATCGTTGACAGCGTCCCTAAGAATTGACTTCTGTATGAACAGAACGTTACACTTGGCCTTCTTAATCTTCTTGCACATATTAAGCAAATATGTCCGCTCTTCCTTCAAGATCTTGTCCATTTGACGATAGTCATTGACAACTATTTGATTTTCCATCTGTTAGGTCACAAGTTAGCCCGTGTTGACTTCACATTAGTTCTAAAAATTTGAGGGTGAACAAACATCAGGCTTGGGTGGCGACAGTTGAAACTGGATCAAAGCGATCCTAGCCTTCTCCATCCTCGATGGGCCTCCGGAGCCTTTGAGAACATTCTGGGTCAAAACGAGCCCATCCACAAGCTCTGTGTCATCAATTGTGCCTCCAACCTTCTTAACTATACGGATATTGTTTAAGTCGACGTTTTCGGCAATGGCAGGGTTGATAACTCGCAAGACGGCGTCAACGGCCATCGGTCCAAGGAGAGTAGAGTATTGGGAAACGATTTTGCTAGAAAGTGAGGTGCTCGCTGCATCTAGGAGTGATTGTCGGTCTGTAAGTGCTACAGGGGTTGACATTTCGGTAAGAATTTCAACAGCCTTTGCAGCTGCTCTTTGGAAGGATTCCGCGATGACGGTGGGATGGATGCCTATCATCCAAATTAACCACCTCACTCCCTATACTCTTCTAGCAAGCGGGTCACCTTTTGATAGGAGCTTCTGCGCAGCGCCTAGGAGGCTCCCGGCAATAACAACCACAGAAGTTGTTCCGTCCCCAGCTTCGACGTCCTGAGCGGCCGATAGATCTACCAACTAAGAGTATCCAAAATCAGTAAAAAGCCACGGGGAGCTCCACCCCCAGCCTTCTCGAAGAAGAGATATATACCATCTTCGCCGCAGGATGCATCACAGCCATATCTTTCAGGATAGTATGTCCGTCATTGGTAATCAACGTATGTCCCTTCCCGTTCTGAATCATCTTATCCATTCCCCTCGGGCCAAGTGAAGTCTGTGAAGTGCCATCAGTAAGAACTATTCCCCTCACCGATGGAGCCCAATAATACCCTGATAGCGTCGGCCACGGCTGAGTAGACACAATGAGTTAGTTACGGTACCAAACACATCCAATGACAGTGACGGCAAAACACCTCTCGCAGCAATGATGTTTGCCGTTCGCACAGCCATAGGCTTCTCCTTCAGACTTGACGTATTAGCCATAACCGGCCCGTGAGATGCTGTAGCTGCCATTTCTGTGTGGTGTTGTGGATTATGCAAATTGTGGAACCTTGATAGAGCTGGAGGGGGGTTGAGGGGCACTCTTTTCAATCAAATCCGCCTCAAGATTTCTTTTTGGAGATAAGATGATCAAGATAAGGAAATGTTCTTGGCAAACCCTAGAGGCGTTACTGCAAACTCGTGAGCCTCCTCAGTGAGCTGCCTCTCCTGCCTGGGAATTTTTCTGCTAGAATATAATTAGGCCGTGGCCACTCCGGGATTTTTATTTTTCTATGGGGGAAAGTGTCCCAAAGAATGGAATTTGAGCTCGGATATGAGTGATATCACATGATGGAACTCCGGAAGTTGGGAGTCTTTTAGGAGCTCTCCACCTAGGCAAAGATTAGACCTTTCCCAGGGCTTCTTGGCCTACTTAGCCAGGTCTCCTCCATACAGGATGGCATATTTATTGAGTTCCGCATACTGCCCAATAAGGGTCGACGTATATTTGCCCCCCCGCTTTACCGTCAGGGCCTTTCTGTTAAGCTCATAAAGTATCGTAATCCCCAGGGTCGGGGGGGCAGGATGACGGTGGAACTTGGCATCCATATGGCGGTAGGGAAGTATTAATATCCGGACTCGACGAGAGTGGTTTTAATGTCCAAAGGACTCTTTAGTCTGGAGGGCGGAAGTGATGTCTAACATCTTTTATCAGGGCTTGCGTCTCAGTCAGGAGTATGCGTGATTGGGGAATAGACATCCTCAAGTAGCCCTAGCGGGGGGTATGCCTCTACCCAATCAAGCAATCGTGGGATACTGAATTTAGATTTGAATCTTGTCTTGTCTGAAATCGATAGATTCTGGTTTGTTTTAGCTGAGACTTTCCTATGTCCATCGTGTTCTGGCCGGGAGTAACAGAAGCTAGGATTTTGGGCCCCCATTACAACATCAAGTATCTGGAATATTTGTTCTTCCACGGATACTCACTGGCATAACGACGATTCGAGTGTATTAACACGTCTCCCAATCGCGCTTGACCTTGCTTGCACAAAGAGCACTCGACTACTGGTACTGTTCCATAACCAGTAGTTGATTGAGCGTGGTTGAAACCCACGGAGGTACAATTATGCCGGCAAGGAAAGTTGAATAACTTAAACGGAGGGGACAGGAGAAGTGCATGACCGGCGTGGGCAGGGGCAATGGAGCCATAACTGTTAGAACGTGACATCCCAGGCGCTGTATTTTCAGGAACCAGAATGTAATTTGGTAAAATATTTGCGCTCTATTCGCCGATAGACCACCCGTTCTTAACTCGGATGAGGGATCATTTGCTGGACTCACCACTCTTCCGGCGGCGACTGTGGCTTGACACCTGCAGGTGGGCCTACATCATATATCATCACTCGGCCCATTTTACGCGCCAACCGACACCTAAGCCTCCAGATTCCGACACCAACAGGGGGGAACTTTGAGAGCCGTACAGAGTACCAATAAACATACAGAAAAGACGTCACCCCCGTACAAAGATAGAATACAAAATGAAAACCCGTGTAGCCCCAGAAAGGGAAAGAGAAAGTTGGAGAACACAGACTGGGGAAGGGTCGCCTTTTTTACATGTCGAAATCATTGAGAAAAGGAGACTAAAAAAACCCACACGCCTCTTTCCGTAATGCCGAGAAACGAATATGAATAAACATAAATCCAGGAGTTAGTACAAATGCATTTACAGAAAGAAGAAACCTTCCATCTAGCTCAATTGCCTTGTCGAGATGGCCACGAAAGTAGACTGAAAAATAGGTAGCCTGGGCGGCTAGACAACCTTGACGCTGATCAAGCCTGCCGACTGCCGGATGGGCGCGATATCTCGTGGGGAAATGGAGTCAAAAAGATAAACTTCGCAACCCTGACATGCCAACTCCACCTCTAAAGCATCATACTTCTTCGCCTGGCTCCAATCCCTGGCCCGGATAGGCCTAACCTCCTTCGTTCATCACCTCCATCCTCATTCATCAAATGCCCGCTGCTTTTCGTACTTCTAACTGCCCTTGCTCCCTCACTGCCGATTAGACCTCCGCCGAGCGTCACCCGTCTAGGCCCACGAACACTTTCAAAAACTCTTTCGTTATCCTCCAGGTTGGTAGACGATGGTGGAAGATGGCTATAAACCTTTCTTCGGCCGGTGCTGGAGTCAATCAAAGTTCGGTGGTTATAGCTAATAGAAGGGTCGGGACCTTCAATAGTTACCGTTTTTCGTTTCCCCTCGCCATATCCAGAGACCGCTCTGGACCGGCCTTCCTCCCCATTCCCAAGGCTCATACCATCAATTGGGCAGTGTAGACTACTAGTCCTCCTCTTCCGCTGAGAAACTACGCTAGGAGGTAGGCCTGACTCTAGCTCTTTCTCTCTTCTTTCTTTGCTTGGCTTCCTTTCTAATAAGCCTCCGATCCCTGTTTCTTTGTGATTTCTCGGATCCTCCAATCGCGAGGTCTGCGTTGGCGGTGGCATGGGTGGCAGATTTAACCACTGATCTTCATCGTCTGCATCTTCCGAGTCCTCTCTTTTAACTTGGAGTTCACCTTCTACCGCAGGCTCCTTGCCACTGGACCTTCCAATAGTGCTACGCTTTTGGGACCTACTCTCACCCCTGGCCGCTTCTGCAGCTTTGTCGTCCCGCCTCATCTTGTCACGCAGATTCGGCAATGCGTAATTGACCCCTGATTTCGCTCGTCTAGAAGCTCGTACGTTTGTGGGTTGCTCAGCGTCCGGTGGAGGTGGGTCGGCGTCTCGAGCATGAGAACTGCGGTGGGCTTTCATTGGGGGAGGGGGGTTGAGGCCGACTTTTTCGAATTTGTCATGGCTCTTCTCATCTTTGCCTAAGGCAGAGGTTATGCTTGCGTGCTTTAATGGTGAATTGGCGGGATCAGAGTTGGTACTTTCTAATTTCGAGAGTTAGGAATGTTGCGGCCCTTCAAACAATGTGGGGAGGTATCAAAAAGATGCCGGAACTTACTAGGCCCCAATGCTCTTCTACTACTAGCAGAAATGGCGGGTACAATAGGCGGCGCATATTCTTCATCGGTGGAAATAGCAGCTTCCTTCCTCTTTCTCATATCAGAATTCAACACAAGCCGGACTATCTTAGACGGAACCTCCTCTCCCTTAGTCCAGGGTTTCCCCTCCGGCACTTGATCTTCCTCTACACGTTCAGATGCCTCCGCAGCCGCCGCGCCCTCGGTTTCCCCTATTGGTCTCGCTACCTCGATCGGCCGCTCGGATATTCTAGAGAATTTAAATTCCATGTCTGCCACCAATTCCATAACCGCTTCTGCTTCTCGTTCAAACTTGCGCTTAGAGGCCTTACTTATGATGTTTTCGTTTGATGGCGCAGGTGGTTGAGTTTTTGGTGGAACAGCAGGTTTGTTGAGGGTCCCGAGATCTGCTGCCAGAACACTGTCTCTCCTCCGTCTCGGCCGGGTGTCGAGTAGACTAGAGACGGGAGGCTTGAGATCTTCATCAGAGTCGTCATGTATATTATCTTCCGGACGCGGTGGGGGTAGGTTGATTTCCTCGAAGCTAAAACATAGGGTCAACCAGAGCGTTCGTAATCTTGTGTTCTGTTGTAAAATGGCAAGTATAACCAAAACATAGGGAGAGGAAATACTTCAGACTGCTCCTCCTATGCTCTTCCACGTTAAGACTATTTCGACGGGAACGAGCATCCTCATGAATCGCAGGTAACTGGCCATCGTGCATCTCTCCCAGCATGAGTTGGCTTTTCCATATCCTCTGGTGAGGTGAAATTATATGGGCCCTTGGTTGCCTAATTGCCGATTTGCCTGCTATAAGGAGTCAGTGACTTCACTCAAATCCCGAATCGTAAGTCGCTTGCGACTTTCAAAACAATCGGATAGCCACCTTCTGGCGATGTCGTTATAGCCTGTCCCAAACCCTTCACGATCTCGTCCAACTCTGCAACCTTCTCCTCCAGTTTCTTCTTAGTAGCCTCGACACTCTCTACTACCACTCTAGCCTTTTCACGCCTATCTAGTGAAGCCTGTAGTTTGATCACCTGCTCCCTAAGCTCAATGTTTTCAGTGAGCAGACGGGTTGTTTCGTCTTCCAGGTTTCGAATTCGGACTGACTGGGTGGAGTTGACCCTGCGGCAGTCAGTATCAACAGTTCACCTTGTCACAGCCATTGGGTAAATGAATGATGCGGTGGTCAGCCAACTAACCTGGCAATTTCACGATTCTGGCGGAGGAATCGCTTCTTGACTATTGGCATATAAAGGAGCTTGGTTAGAAATCATGCGATTCGAAAAAAGGACGGTAAACAAATATAAAGCATAATTTCAATCGTGTTCAGCATGTCAGATAACTGTAAACAAACTTACGTGCTTCTAGCGACTCCGTCTGGGGATCATTAAGTCTTGCCATGCATTAAGGAAGTAATATAAACTGGCCCTTAAGTGGAGAATTTGTGTCCGGTTGAAGAGGAAGAAAAAAAAAAGGGAAGGACTAACGATGTGGTGGAGGACTGAGGAAGGTATGGGGGAGGGTAGATAGAATGAGCGGTTGATATGGTGTCAACTAACATTTGGGAGCAAGAAGGGCATGGGAGGGGAACGGGAGTTGCTTGTTGATATTTCGCCTAAGTAGGTTAAGCGTATGTTTTCTCCTGCGCGACCGCGTCCTGTCCATGGCAACGAGATGGTCTGTGACGGTGCGACCCACTAACTTGTCCGACCTTTTTTACGCCTCGGGAGGTCGGGCTTGCCCCTCCAGCATCGCCTCCTCAACGTCCCCTGACACTGATTATCTTTCAACGTCCTGAAGATGGCTAACCCATATCCGAACCGGTATTCTCAGCATTTTCGGCAGCCATCTACCTCTGGACCATCTGGTATGGGAGGATCTCAGCAATCTCCTGCTCTGGTTGCCCGGATAAACGAGAAGAAGCAAGAACTCGAGAATCTACAAGCCTTACGGGATTTATCAGCGGGGCTAGCATCACAGATGCAGCAGTTGGAAGAAAAGCTGAGAACACTAGCAGATGGAACGGAAGGTTATTATCCCCTGCCAATCTCAGATTGATAAATGCTGATAGGCCTGGCTGTACAGCTGTTGCCGCGGTGTTGTCTAATTGGCACAATGTACTGCGAGCAATAGCTATGGCTTCTTGTGAGTTACTAGATGTGTGAATAACAATGAAGAGCAAGTGCTTATTGTTGTAGCCAAAATACCCAAACCGAGGGATCCCGAAGCTGACGACAACCCGTTTGCACCTAAGGAGACGGATGAAAATGAAGGCCTAAGAAGGGACGAAAATGGTGTCCCTATGCCACAAACACTTGTCAGAATCCCGGTACTACCACAACCGTCCAAATGACCGACCTGGTTGGATTATATGAGATTGCCGCTTTCTTGTATTGGTCGGAAACTTATTCTCGGTTTGGGATGTGATTGATCGCCGGTAGTTGGAGTTCGGAGTCTTATTGAATCGTCCATAAAAATCGAGATATCATACCGGTGCGCAGAGGTTAAGGGATACAGGCCCGAATAAAGGGAGTATCACAATATATTCCATCTCTTTGACCTTCCTCTCCCCTAGATGTAACATCACGTGATTTAGTGACTAAACCCCTACCGTAATGACATCAGCCCTGAAATCCCCCACACTTCTCAGGAAACATTTCCATTCGGCAGAACTTCGTTAATTAATACACCATCTCCCCCCACTATTTCAAATAACATACAATCTGCGTTACTGAATCTAAATTGTCCCAAACAAGGCTCCTTTACAAGAGCAATGGCCGACCACTCCCACTCCCACTGCCATGACGAGCACTCCCACGACCACGGGGAAGGCGCCCATGACCATTCCGGTTTGTACCTCCTTAACCTCCGCACACAGGATGAAATCCAATTTACTAACTCTACAGACGACGTCACGCCCGCCATTCAATCCTCCCTCTACAAGCACATAGACTTCGACGGGATAACTACTCTGAACGAAGCGACTCCCGGCAGCGGACGAGATGTCGTTAGGAAATCTTGGGAGGACCGGCTCACGAGCACTCCCCTTGTCGAAAGTGATGCGGACGAGGAGCTCTTAATGTTCATCCCGTTTGTCCCCCTCTCCTCCCTACCCTCCTGACTTCTGAACAACCAATCGGGGGATATTAAGTAGATAATAATATTAGATTTACTGGCCTCGTAAAGCTCCACTCGATCCTCATCGGTGCGGATCCCGGACTCTCTGCTCCGAAAACCTTGAAGCTCTTTTCGAACAGGGACGATATGGACTTTAGTTCCGCTAGTGATACACAAGCCGTACAGACACTGGATCTCCCAGTGCCACCTCCCGGTAACGATAGGGTTATGGAGATCCCAGTGAAGCGGGCGTTGTTCAACAACACTAGGTCTCTGACACTCTTTTTTGAGAATAATCACTCGGATGGGGAGGACGTTACGCAGATCACCTATTTGGGGTTTAAGGGGGATTGGACCGAATTGAAGAAAGAGCATGTTGTTGCCTTGTATGAGGCTGCTGCAAACCCAGCGGATCATAAAAACTTGGTTCCAGGTGCGAAGTATGGATCTTTGGGGTTGGGCGGGAGACAGGGTGATGGGTTTTGAGGCGAGGTGAGGACGAGAGCGCTTGCTGTGTTGTTAAATCTTCGGCTGAGGTCAATACTTGGTCTGCCCGGTTTGGCCAAAGGTCTTCAAAGGCTTGTCTCGTGGTTTATATCCTTCGCTCCAATTGGACTGTTGTCTTAAACGGGAGTTCTTAGGAGGTTCTATCTCTCTTTAAGGTTCAACCCTAGCATACGCGTTGCCGATGCTTCTTTATTCCTTTCTTGAGCGTGTATTTTTAGGTGCTTGTCTCGATCTTTCTATCGATAACCAACCATCTAGCATTCATGAAGGGCAGGTGCTCTAGAACCGGCATGCCACCCCGCGGCATCCATTGATCCGCATCTCACATATTCGTCAGACAACCGGGTGTAATGTGAAGGAAAACGAAACCCAGGCGCTGTTGAGGACCGGAAAAAATATACATATTTAGACTATCAGCGCCCCACCAAACTCCATAGTTAACTACGAAGGGGCTTCGCCGTTTTTCCTAAATGTGACTTTCTCGACACCAACGCTCTCGACCCCCTTCTCGTCTGTACGGAGTTGGTAGACATAGAGCACAAGTACACTTCCTTGGACCTATAAATAGTCAGATCCTACTCCAACCCTATAGTGACTAACCAGAGCCAAACCTACATCCATCAAGCAGAAACTGGGAACAATAGGCTCGTCTGTTGAAACCCACCCACCAGAAATAGCACCAGTTGCAGATCCTACGCCTAATCAGCACCTTGCCTCCCAATCTCTAAGCCAAAAGTCCCTAACCTGGATTAATGAAGAACCTCCCCTCAAGCTCATACGCCTCAAATCGATGAGTACCACCCCAAACCAGCACATCACAATCAAGTCTCCTTGCTTCAATCAGTAACGAATCACTGTCGCCCTGTGGTACAATGGTATGGCCGTGGGTAAATCCAATACGCAGATTTCCGTGGGTAACGACCTTCGATAGAGGAAGATTAGTAGCTTCAGTGTCGAAATCGCCCTTGACAATTTGTAACTCTGGAGCTACACTTCGGAGAAAATCATAGGTTTCTTTGTCCGTCAGGTTCCCTAGGCAGAGGATCTGTCCAATCTTTCCGGGAGAGAGGAGTTTGCGGAACTAGATATCGTTAGGTGGCGGGGTTGGAGGGGTGGATGGGGTGGATGGGGCGGAGTGGGAGAGGGAACACCTTAGCCGGAATGTCCTATAAAGGAATTAGTTTATTGAACACTCGAACAAGCTTGAGAGGTTAAGGAAAGATATTACCGGAGCTCTATCTGGGATATGGAGATCTCCTATGCAAAGAACCAATCGGGAAGCCATTTGAAGTAATTAGGATATTAGACTATACTGCTTTGCTTAGTGGGTTGTCTGCCTGTTAAATAATCAGTTTGGCCATTAGGGAAACATGAAAAAGCGAGGTAAATTACTGACTACCTTTGGATTGTGGCTCTGGTAATCACTAGCTGGCAGTAATGATGTTAACTATGGTAGTGATCGATGCCGTCGGGATATCAGTAACTGAAATACCCACCTCCCAACAAAGGGCCTGAACTCGAGCCCCAAAGTTACGTAAGGTAGCCAGACTAGCTCTCTATGTCACGTGAGCTAAGCCTCAACACACACTTCGAAGCCCGAGTGAACGCCCAGCCAAAGTTCTCACCCATCCAATTGGTCTAGACTCGAGACTACGGTAATTCTCGGACCTCGGCGACGCCGTGCCAGCCACACTTCTATCAACTTATCTCGCCTTCTGGCTGTCACCGCATCGAAAGTCATATCATACTCGGTAATTGCCGTGATATCATACAAGCCCACACTGGGATCCGGGCTCCCCGCACTCCCGTCCAATTTGTTTCCTCGTGTTTGTTTCCCCGTACAGTACTGCCGTACTGTAGTACCGTACTTGAGTCCATCACTTGTCCTCGCGAACGCGCGAATCACCATTCAACATCGTATCCGTTTTGGCCGTAGCGAATCACCGCCTGTTGCGCTTAGACAGACATCTACTCGAGTGCATCGGACACCACTTTTGGAAATTTCTCAGCCATTGACCTTGAGACAGAATGTCTGCTCAGGCTGACCACCCTACACTTTTGATCCCAGGACCTATTGAATTCGATGATGCAGTCCTCGGGTCTATGGGCCACCCAAGGTACTTTTTTTTCACTATTTTCAACTTCCCGGTACCTTGTTGGGTTATTGAACGACCCTAACAGTTGGTGGATTTAGTGAGAGCCATGTCGGACCTGCCTTTGTGAATGCTTTCGGAGAAACTTTGTCGATGTTGAGGAAGCTTTTCATTACTACAGATCCGAAGTCACAGCCATTTGTCATTTCTGGCTCTGGAACTTTGGGTTGGGATTTCGTAGCTGCAAACTTGGTAGAAAAGTATGATGAGGTCTTGGTTTTACATTCTGGTACGTAACACCCCGGCGGTGGTGATATGGGATGCTTTTTTCTTTCTAACAAACATTGCTAGGCTACTTTGCCGACTCGTTTGCCACATGCCTCAGTGTATACGGAGCCGTCCCTACACAGTTGAAAGCTCCTGTCGGTTCCCGGCCATCTCTCCAGGAGATCGAAGCAGAATTGAAGCAGAAATCTTACAAGGCAATCACAATCACCCATACCGATACATCCACTGGTGTTCTTTCGGATGTCAAGGCGGTCTCTGAACTGGTGCACAAAGTATCCCCGGATACTCTAGTTGTAGTTGATGGCGTTTGCTCCGTTGGTTGCGAGGAAATCCGCTTTGACGAGTGGGGAATCGATGTGGTCGTCACAGCATCTCAGAAGGCCATTGGGGTGCCTGCGGGACTATGTATAATGATGGTGAGCGGAAGGGGAATTGACAGGTTCAAGGCTCGCAAGACCCCACCGTCAGCATACTTTGCATCATTTGCGAATTGGCTCCCAAGTATATTACCTTTGTTTTGATCACCCTAAAAGTTTCGAAACTGACAAAACGTCAAGTCATGCAAAATTATGAAGCTAAGAAGCCCTCGTACTTTGCCACCCCCTCACCACAATTGGTTCGTGCCCTGCACACCTCGCTCAATCAAATTCTCTCCATACCCTTAGACCGCCGATTCCAGAAGCATAAGGAAGCCAGCCAGAAGGTCAAGAAAGCTGTTGCAGAGTTAGGTTTAAGGCAGTTGGCAGACAAGCCTGAGTGTCAGGCAAATGGAATGACTGCTATCTACCTCCCGGAAGGTGTCACTGCCCCAGACCTTCTTCCAAAACTCACGGCTAAAGGCGTTGTGTTCGCTGGCGGATTACATAAGGAAATTGGTAGGATCCAGATCTCAATGAGAGGAAATAATGCTAACAGCAATGATTTACAGTTACCAAATACTTTAGATTTGGGCACATGGGCGTTAGTGTTACGAACGACGATCTGGGACACATTGATAAGGCAATTGAGGCCCTCAAGAGCAGCCTAGCAGAAGCTGGCTACAAGCAATAGGGTAGGGGCTTCCACTTGAGTAGATAATATTATTATAGACGAAATTATGCATGAGGGCTCCGAAATGAAGCAGCCCGGTATATACTCCGCAGGTTAGGGCCCTGGGGTTGCTCTCGAAAAATGATCGTATCATATCATACATATCATACCGTGATTCAATTGCTCGAGTAGAGTGTCCCGCCCCAAGCTTCCGATCTGCTAAAGCCCCACGTGGATTTCGAGCCGCACAGCGCCAGAACTTTTTCCATCAGCCCCGACCAAAATTTCACCTCCCAAGCGGACCCCACCACCACAACAATCTAATACTGGTATTCTCATACATAGCAAAAAGTGTATTTTCTCATTCTGAGAATCCTCAAAACCCCACAGAAGCCTCCAGTGCCATCATGGTTTACTATTTCAGCTCCAATGTTGTAGATCCTCCAGCATTCATCTATGTCGGTAAAGACAAAGTCGAGAGTACTCAGTTTCCTAGCCTCCAGAGTGACACGTTCAAGCTAGCTAACTAGACACAGATGAAGAGTTAATCAAGTATGGCTTCAAGGAAGACATATGGTGAGTGTGGAATGCTCTTGTTTCCTCGCCAAGGTTAAGCTGACAGCGAAGTCTAGGGTTCGTTAATCGTCATCTCTCTCCAAGTTCAATCCCGTAAGGACGCTAATCGAATCCCCAAGTTTCACGCAGACAAACTCTCATCCGCACATATCTACCTGCGCCTCCCAGAAGGCGGCGATTGGGAGAACATCCCACAAGATCTCTTAACCGATTGTGCACAGCTCACAAAAGCCAACTCCATTGAAGGTATGTGAGCCTCGCCTCCGTCTTCGCACCTTATCTTCTGCGACCAAAAGGCGGCTAAAGCTAGCTTATAGGAAACAAGAAGGATAACGTCAACGTTGTCTACACCCCCTGGTCAAACCTCAAGAAAGACGGTACCATGGCTGTCGGACAAGTCGGCTTCAAAGACCAACGCAAGGTGAAAAAGATTCTGGTCGAGGCCAGAACCAACGCCATCATCAACCGGCTAAATAAGACGAAAGAAGAGCGGTTCCCAGACCTAGCAGAGGAGAAGGAGAAGCGGGAACGGGAAATCCGGAATCAAGAGACGAAGGCGATGCTTGAGCGGGTAAGAAGCACTCCCCACCACCGCCACCGCCGCCGCCACTATTCCATAATAAGCCCACGATGCATGCAGGCAGGACAGTTGCTGATTGTGAATAAACAACTCATAGAAAAAAGAAGAGGCGAGAGTCGCAAAGGAACGCAAGGAGAAAGCTTGGCAAAAGGACCATGCCTACGATGACGTCTTTACTGAGGATGCGCTGGAAGCAAACTCGAACCAGAACAGAGATGCGGCGTTCTACGACGACGACTTCTTGTAAATGGGAGAATCGTACCAGAACATGTCATCAGTTCTAATGGTCCATTTCAAAGCCATTTCGCCTCATAAGTTTGTTTACATGCAGCAACTTTTGGGCGTTTTAATCTGTCCTCCTCTTGGTCGACGCATATGCAGCTGTATAAACCTAATCAACAGCCCTTTGGTTTAAACCCAGCGTGTGAGCACAGTAGTAATAGATATATTTTCCCTCGAAATCCAGATTTTCTCGGCTGTCTTCGTGCTCTTAAGTGCTCGCCAAAGTTGCTCATGGCGTACCGAAACTGCTAAGGGAAGGTGTTGTGCTTACGAATACTTAGGCATAGAACTTGGTAGGGACGAGCACACTGACCTCCAATGCTAGCATAAGTGAAGGCTCCCCTCACCGCGCATCGCCAATCTTGGCTTTAATGATTTCGTGCAACTCTTATCTCATGTTCCCCCGCTTTCAGGGGGAGCGGATGACACGCCAGGATCCTATTGTAGATCGTGGATCACTCCTGCCGGTTCCGAGTGACCCTGCATGAGGATTACCCCACCTCATATCAACCCTTGTCCAACCGCCGATAACCTACCGCACCGTGCCGTATCGTGCATCTTGTATCATATCGTACTGCACCGGCACATCTCCAGCGCCTCCTCGCTTGTTGCCAAACTCCCCTTTTGCCATCTTCTTCCGCTACCCTATTTATACCTTGAATCTACCATCCTCCATTGTTAGCACCATTACCCGTCATCATCATCAACCTTAGTAGTAATATCAATAACGAACAAGTGGGGAAGCGCGATGTCGACTACAATCTTATCTATTACGACTATAGCTTCACTCCCGGTGGAAATCCACTCTCAGATACTCCGATCACTGCCTTGTTTCCGTGATGTGCACAGTGCAATCCTCGCCTCCCGACTCTTCCACAATGCGTGGGTGGACAGCCAGAATAGCATAATCAATGCCGTAGCCCGAGAAACCATCCAGCCATGGGAACCTCTGGTGAGGTTGTACCTCGCGAGCCAGCAAAAGTTTGAAGTATCTGCAGGTCAGTTTCCCCCACCCTCTCAATCTCCCTCCATCCATCCATCCTCAGTCTCAATCCATCCATCCATCCATCGCCAGCCACTCACCCCCTGCAACTAGACGAAGTCACCAACTACCGCCTAACCCTACACGCTATAACCTACATCTATAAGCGCATCGATAGAGTGGAATGGCGGTACAAAGCCATGCTCTCCCGGACCTCACGCATGCGTGACCCCCACATCGGGGAAGGGCCCAAACTACCCCCGCGCGAACCATGCCCTCTGGAACTCAACCTATTCGCAAGCACGTGCCACACCATGCGGCTCATAAGAGCCTACCCACCCAGCCTCCGCGCGCCACTATTCTCGCGAATCGCGACGATGGACCTGCTACGCATCCGCCAGCTGCAGAGGTACCTGTCCCCGCACGATGGTGGCGGTGACACGGGTAGGCAGGTGCACAGGGAGTTTATGGGGAGGCTGCCGCACGGGAGCGGGGTTTGGGAGGGCATGGCGGAGAGGATGTTGGGAGGGGAGCCGTTCGCCTTGTGGAGGGAGGCGCAGGAACGGGTTAGGGGGATTGAGCGGGCTATGAGGGAAGGCGTGCTGCCATGGCATACGGGTGGGGGGGCTGTTGAAATCGTGTTGGGGGCTGGTGGGGTGGAGTGGGTTAATGCGGTGTCGAGTGATGGCGGGCACGGTGGGATTATGGGGCTTTATAGGTATGTTTACCCGTTTACAGTACTGTAGATTCTTTCTTTCTTTCTTTCTCTCTTCGGGTATGAGCTAACCGCTGGGTTAGGTGGCAGTGATTCTTTTTGTATGATAGCTGATTAGTATGGATAGGGTGGGAACCGTGGATGCTAGCAGAATATTACCGGTACTGTACTTCCCTAAAGTATTTTTTTTTTCCAAACATCTCATTATCTACACTATCATAGTTCCGCGGGACCTGACGACCCTTCTGTTACCCGTTATTCTAGGCTTTTGTTGTTGTTCCCCCCCCTTTCTTTCGTTTTTGCCTTGAATGTACAATTGGCACCCAAAATGTACATCAAAGGCCCTCTCCCGTAGCACATTCGCTTGAGTCTCTCGTGGAAAAAAAGGTATGATAGATGATAGGGAAGAAAAGGAAAGAAAACGTTGGTATAAAACTTGGGGGGGGGGGACGGGCCATCGGGCGTTATACACAAAGAAAAGATATATAGAAAAAACCCGTCGCATATAGTATTCCCATAAGCCAAGCAATGAACACATACACACCCATTGCGCCGTGACAAAGAAGGAAAAAAAAGATCCACCCAACCTGCCATTGCATTTCATGTGACCCCTACAGCTAATCAATCACGCACCCCCACCTCCATTGGTTGCCCCTTCATCTTCATCGCTACTCTCTTCCTCCTCATCGTCCGATTCCTCAGCTTCGGCACGGGCCTCCGCTTCTTCCATCTGCTTTTTCAGCTCCCACACCTCCTTGCGGATCTTCTCGTCCCTAGCCATCCTTAATCTCTCTACTTCATCTACGCCTCCTGCCTTCTTAAGTTTACCCTCCTCCACAAACTCCCCGAGTTCCTTCTGAAATTCGGGGACTCTGCCTTCCAACTCCTTCTGTCTGGCCTTTTCTGCCTTCTCAATCGCCTCCAATCTGCCCTCGTGATTTGGCTGTAGAGCGCGCACCTCACTAAGTACACTATCTTTGGCTTCGGTAGGGTCGAGTTGATCATCCGGATGCACCATTCCTATTGGAAAACCTCTGCTAGCAGATCTCATAGCCCCACCCGCCCCATTGGCCTTGAATTGGGTCTCCGTGCACTGCTCCACAAGCTGGAATGTCTGTCCTGCCTTGTCAAGATCGTCCTGTAGGTCCTCGATGAGGTTTTCTTGCATGTTGAAGAAATCTTGTTCTTGACAGACGAGTTCGACTTCCTTCTCCCAGACCTTGCGGAAAACCGGCTTCTCTCTCTTGATGTATTCGGCCATCTTTTTGAGCTCTGTTCTGGCTTGGGCAATTTCCTTCTTCACTTGGTTCAGATTACGCGCCAAAGGGCGGACGCCTCGTTGAACCACGTCCTTCCGTAGGTCTTCGACGGTATCCTGAAGGTCGTCGACACGATTGACCAGAGCATCTGCATCATTGGCCAAGGTCTTTTTGCCAGACTCAACGTAGGCACGACCCTCATTAGGACCAAGAGCCGGGTTACTAGCCACCGCCTTGACCGAACTAGCTTTGGTCTTGATAGTAGACATTGAAGTGCTGATATCGGCAACAAACGTAGAATAAACCTGGCGGAGGACCGCCAAATCCTTTCGAAGGTCCCGAATTTCGCCAAGTTGCACGGCATTGTCCTGCTTTGCTGAGGGTGCGGATGAGGGGCTCGGTAGCGATTGAGGTTGCGTCATCAGAATCGGGGTTGTCACGGGAGGTGCAACTGAGAGTTCTGCTATCTTCTTGGCTGCCTCTTCTTGTCTCTCAGCTACTCTCTGAATTTGCAGTCCTTGGCCGTCAACTGATCCCCGTAGTCCCTCAACCAACTTTCTGAGGTTGCCCATTCCATCGTCGATATGCCTTTTGACCTCATCCAAGACTTCAATATTCAAGCATAGCACGGCTCTATCCTTAACGTCTCTGGTATCTTCAAGCTCGTATCGCACGCCAGAGACCGGGTCCTGTAGATAAATTTCTGGGAAATCCTCCCCGGAAGGCGGGTTGTAATTGAATTTTGATATAAATAGTAGTCGAAGGGAGGTGATTGACAATTCGTCTAAACCATCGGCAAGGTATACCTTTTTGATGGAGCGGCCAAGCTGAAGGAAAAGAGTGAGATCTTTGCCCAGCGGTGGGCTAGAATCTCGCCTGTTATCAGGCCTCTTCGAGCTTGTCTGAACCCCACCCGAAACAGTCTTGGTAGGAGACATGGCCTTCATTTCACTCTTTTGAGGTGTTGGGGGAGATGTGCCGGTATCAACTTTAATCGCGGGCTTCCCCTTGATGACCTCATTGTCCTTCGCAGGAACAGCTGGCGCCTCTCTCTCAATCTCCTTGACGGCAGGCGATGAAAGGTCGGTCTCTCGCTCTTCTGATATACGATTTACGTTTCTCATTGGAGAAGTCTCGCCACTCCGAACCGACTTTGGTTGATATGAACGCCTTACCCGAATAGCGTCCAATGATTCCTTTGATTCCCGATTTCGAGGGACTACAGAAGGATTAGAGGGTAGCATTGGCACACCACCTGGAGAAGACCCTGTAAGCTTGGCAATTTGATATGCTGAATAGCGACGGGAGGCCCTTCTCTGGAGAGGGTCTTCCCGCTGCAGAGCGGCTAGAGCATCCTGGGCAGGTGGTGGAGGTGGAGGCGGAGGCGGAGGGGCAAAAGTTTGGGCGGAGAGATCAGGCATAGAAACAGGTGGCTCATAGATTGTGGGCTTGTTGTAAACATCTGCCGAATCGCTCGTCATGGGAGGCGAAGCTAGATTTGAACTGATAGATGCATTGTGGTTGTGAGAATTTCGTGCGGAAGAGGTTGCAGATGTAGAACCCCTCGCTGGAGTCGGATACGGAGGTGTTGGCGAGGAGCCTCTCTGATTCTGTCCCCCGCTCGGAAGAGACGAAGAGCGCGGAGGAGCAACCTCCTCTAAAGAATCACCGCTTCTTACCCTAGAAGGAGGTGCCGGCTGAGATGGAAGTCCTCCCTCTGAAGGCGGGCCCCCGGCGGATGCACCGGGTTCTCTTGTATTTTTCTGTCGCAGTTTTTGTTGTTTCCGTTTGAGACCATGCAGAAGATTAATGATAATCTCTCTGATTCGCGGCAAATAAACATCTAAGCTTTGGGGACTAGCGTCTTGACTTAGGGTGCTCTCCAGTATGGTTCTTAAGGCGTCAGGGACGTTTCCGAGGTCTGCCGTCTCAACACCTATGGCTGTGAATGCTCGGCATGCGAGGTTAAATTCAGAACCGAGACGAACGTAAACATCGGATACCTCGGCCTCGGTGGCCTGCTGCCGTGACCAGGCGGTGAGAGTTTCGAGCAGTTGTTTAGTTGCGATGAGAAGCTGAGTTACAGATTTCTCAATGGTCGAAAGGTGTTGGGAGGGCTTTAACTGCGGTCAGCAAAACATGTCATAAATACCGAGGCATAAAGGCACTCGCTGCGTAGCAAGTGAAGAAAAAGCAGGTACAGATGGACGAATACTTAAGCCGAAGCTCAGGGCGGTGATGAGGGAGGCTGAACTCACGCTGGTTTTATTGCGCTGCCGAGGGCTTCTCGCAGAACCGCCAGAATTTTGGGACGACATTGTCGAGGAGTGAAAAGCAGAAGCCTGGGATGGAGTTGGAGATCTTCTGAGACCAGAGCGGTGGGAGCTAGATTGCATAGGTAGCTAGCTGTGATGCGTCTGGAGGTGGGGGATGTGAGAGAAGGAAAACGAGGTGGGAAGCGGAGGGAGAGGGATGGGTGGGGGTTGCAGTGTCGGGTGGTTGGTTGGTGGGGGTGATCTATTATGGGTGGTGGACGTTAAGGGTTGATGGGACTCGGTGACATGATGCCGGGCTTGGGTCTGTTTGCTGCTGAAAAGGGTTCTGGGGCCGTACGATGATGATAGGGTTTGGTAGCCAGACCCTGCCTTTCCCACGGGTCGACCCTTTCTATGTACCACACACCGGGGGGGGGAGGACGAAAGTACGTTCACGTTTTTAGTAAGCTCCAACACCTAAAAAATGTGAACCCATTTTCTCTCCCCGGTATATTTATCGTGCTGTTGTTAGCGTAAACAGGAAGAGGCGCCATAGTATGGTAAAGTACAACATGGTGGTGAAGCCTCTAAACAAGCCTTCCTCACTGGGAGCCCACCGGTGCTCGTAGAATACTGCCCTAAGCGACCTTACATGAGTAGAACCCGAGCACATCAGGTTTCATACAAGAAGTTACCGGCAACCATACTTGAATAGTTGCGCGGGGCAGGGCTCGTGCGGTATCTGCTATGGTATCACTGGCACCTCCCGTGCAATAACTATATTGGGACTCATCTTTATGCTACGAGTACGGTATTATACTGGTTCAACTATATACCTACGGTAGCTATGCTTGACACTGGTCGAAATTTAGATTATCATCGGCTTGCAGCGTTTAATTTAAGAGGTCAGATTATTGGGGTTGATGCTCATTCTACTGGATGATGGTAAATCACGCGAGGAACAGCAGCAAGAGCAGGCTGATAGTAAATATCCTACTGGCGAAGAATTCAAAGTGAGGGCAGGATTCTAGTGAGGTTTAAAAGGGCCGGCACCAACCAAAACTCCTGCCACATACCCGTTAAGTGAATAGGGGAAAGTAAAAAAAAAAGAGGGTTACCCGAATATCCTGTCAGCATTTCCTCCCCCTGTGAAATGCCACGAGGGTTGCATCGAATCTTCCTGAAGTTCAAGTGAGTAGTTGCATGTTGGTAATAGTATCATAGTATAGCAGTGTGCCGGTATTGTTCTAGGGTTCGAGAGGGTGGGTAAATTCTGGTACGGGAACTGGTGCTCCTACGGTTTAAGGCCGAGTGAGTTAGATAACAGGCTGTATCCGGGCACCGGTGTTAAGCAGTGGGTTTGCTGTGCATAGCACAATTGCAACGTAGTTAGATATTTCATTATCGTGGACGAGGCTTGAGAGGAGGGCATTGAAGCTCATTATAAAAACTGTCGGGTGTGTATTCTTGCACGAGTAAGGTACTGTACTCGAGTAGTTGAGGTTCCCATTCTCAAGGAACACAATGTGATCACTAAGCGATCATTGGCCGGCTCGTGTGTGCAGTGGCTTGAGAAGGAAAAAAGGGAAAAAAAAAAGCAAAATAATAAAAATGGCCAGTGAAGCTATTTTGGGTCAGCTGCTTCAAGGAACAACAATTATTCTGTTTGTGAAGCAAGATAATGCTAGAATGGTATTTATGGCGTCACTTTCTGTGCCAAATTCACCAACTCTGGTAATTCAGGGGGAAGTTTAGTTACTATATTCTGCGAGGCTTGGCGTGGTTATTGCCTTATTTGGACTAATTGTTGAAGAAAAAAGAGCTGTTTTGCGTGTGCATTGAGAACCCTTTTTTTTTTTCCTTTTCCTTCCTTCCTTCTCTCGAAAATAGTTATTTTGCTTCCTTCCGTCCTTTCCTCCTTACATATCCATAGTACTCCCGCAAGATAGAAAAGCTCCTTCAAATACATCATATTTTGGCGCAATACTATACTGTAGTTAATATTTTGTTTCAATCCTCGTCCTCAGGTACCAAGTTTCCTTACATAAAAGTGGCGGAAAGGGGAAGAGATAAAAAAATAAAATAAAAAAATAAAATAAAAAATAGGCAAAAAGTAACTTGCCGACCCTCTGTACTTTCTTTTGGCGGGTCCTGAGACCTAACCCATTGATAACTACCTACCATACTACCGTACTGCCTACCGTAATATTATCATACCATACATGCTGCACCGCATTGCTAAGGCTGCTTCTCTCTCATCGATTCCAGTCTCTCTCCTCTCCTTCCTCCTCTTCGTATACATCTGCCAGGTGCTCTTCTAATTCCACTTCTTTTCTTTTCTTGCCGTTCATTTCGTCCTTTCCTCAGGCTGGGAACTTTCCTTCGTTGTGGTTGTTTTCAGACTTTGATCAGCAAACGGAAGATCTCCTTTCCTCGCCCTTTCACCCTCACCCTCCCCATCTCTTGTACCCTCTTTCCCCTCCAACATCCCCTCCACACCTTCTCCGCCAAACCTCCGCCTTCTTTCTCCCCCCCTCACCTTCCCCAGTCCCCCCTTCATATATACTATCTACTGCTTGAGGGGAAGAGCAGAAAAGTACCCTGAAACTCGGCGTCTTACAGAACGTGTTTGTTGCATCCCTTCAACCCTGGTCATGCTTCCCTGCTTACTTTTTTTCGCAACTCCAGCCCAACTTACGATACCTAATTACAAGCTCTCGCAAAACTACATTGATTCAATATGGCGACCACTGCAACAGCTCCTTCCGCAGTGACCAATGGCGCTTCTTCTAACCCTGCTTCTAATGCTGCCGGAGGAAGACCACAGTTGAAAGGTAGCATTGCTGGGGGCTCCAGCAGCGGCGGAAATTCGAACAGACGGCCTGCTCAATCACCCATTGATGGTGCCCAGAGGTAAGCCTTATCATTCTAGAGTATGCTTTTGTCTAGATGGGGGCGTGTTACCAATGTATTGGTCTCTGCGGTTGAAGCCTTCCAGGCGGAAACCGTCATTTCTTCATTTGGGGACTTGTCACTCTTCACACAAGCATTTTTACCTTAATTTCTCTCATTCGTTCATCTTATTCCTCTCTAAATTGTTTTTCTCTAAGCTGAGCTTATCGCGAGCTTGTTATCTTATTTTCGAATGATTGTCTTTGTTTCATTCTAGTCCTATTTTTTTTTTTTTTTTTTTTGGAGCGAGTCTTGTGCTTTTTGAGTTATGATTAATTTTGGTATATACAGGCGAGGTTCTTCTCACAAACCCTGGCAGACAAACAACCAGCAGCAGAAGTACAACGGAACTGGAAACTCGGTTTCTGCATCACCAACACCCAGCCAGTCCGCAGCAATGAAAAACAGGGGTGTCAATGCCTCTTCCGGCGGGGAGTCTGATACTCATGATAAACATATGCATGATAGAACCCTCTATTTGCTCATGAATCTCGTAGTAAGTATCTTTTCTATGTTAAATTCTCTGGAATTCGTGATGGCTGTTTGCTATGGAATCGTGGAGTCTTTATATATATAGCTGTTATTTAATGCCTTTAATCGATTGAATTTTTTTTAAGATTTCAGCCTTGCAGCGTTGCTGACCGAATGTTTGTTACACAGGGAAAACAAGTGACAATCACTCTAAGAAACGGTGCACGCTTTGCAGGCATCTTAACTGGTGCAGACACCAAGAGTCACGATCTTGGTGCTACTATGAAGTGGGTTCGCCAAGTCCGAACCCCTTTGGGTGATAATAGCGATGAGAAAGTAGAGGAGGGTGAATATGTTGGTGGGGGTCTCGAAAAAGCCATGATATTCGAGCCGAAGGATTTGGTCGATATTTTTGCCGAGAAGATTGCCCTTGGGGAGGACGAAACTCAGTCGCAAAGTGCCCATCCGAATGGTAGATATGATTCTGGTAATTTCCCACTATCGGTATTGAAGCTAACGCGCGTTTTGGAAAAGGTGCACCTGCAGGGAATTTCCGGACTGATGCTGATATATCCGGAAATCTTGCCTTACGTGAACGGGAGTTGCACAGATGGCAACCTGACGAGAAAACCGCTGAGCTTTCCCTTGAGGACACAAATCAGGCCTCTGGTCAAAGCTGGAACCAATTTGAAGCAAACGAGCGTCTATTTGGTGTTAAGTCTGATTTCAACCCCGACATATATACTACAAAGGTGGACCGATCACACCCTCTGTATCAACAGCGGGAGGCGATGGCTGAGAAGATCGCTCGGGAGATTGAAGCACAAGGCGTCGGCCCGAATATGAATCCACACCTGGCTGAAGAGAGGGGTGTTTCCTGGGGTGATGATAGTGGAAAGGACGAAGAGGATAGATATGGAGCTGTGCAGAGGGCTCCTGCGCAGGCAATTCTCCCTCAGATACAACAGCCCAATAACCGTTATACACCACCAGCGCTTCGGGCGCCTACTGCACTTCCAACAGTTCCCGGTGCTCCGCATGATCCCGCTATAATCTCGTCTCAGCTTCTCCGTCCTGAAACCCTGCAGCAAAAGCAGCAGCAACAGCAGCCACCACAGGCTCCGCGACCCCCACCTCCCCAAATCACGCTCAATCAACAGCCGCCAAACAAGGGTTCTGAAGATATTTCTGCAAAACCAAAGGAGAAGACATTGCTTCCTGAAACAATAGTACCTAAGAGGGGGCTTCCTGTGCCATCATCTGTGGATCCTAGTGTTCACAGCTCAGACGCCCCTCTTCCCCAAGAAGTGACTGAGAATTTTAAGAGATTCGTCAACTCAGAGAAGGAACGCTACAAGAAAAAGAAAGCCGATCTTGTTCAGAGGGATAGAGCATCAAAATTGGAGGAACTTAAGAAATTTTCCCAGAATTTTGTCTTGAAAACAGAAGTTCCACAGGATCTAGTGCCAATATTGGCAAAGGATAAGTCGAAACAAGCAGAGATTGTCGAAAAAGCCAAGCAGAACGTTGCCAAGACAACTAGCACCCCCCCAACCGTGGCCGTGCAGCCGTCTCAAACAACCAGGGTTCCTCCTCCTAACAGCTTCGCCGCGAAGAACCCCGAGGAGTTTCAATTAACACGTCAACAGTTGTTACAAGGATTTCCTCCAACGCAATCACGTTTACCACGCGGACAGCAAATCCAGCAGCCCCCGCTTAGCACTCGATTACACCAAATTGCTGTTGACCGGCGTGCCGGCCATCAAGTGTCTGTAAGGTCTCCTGTACCTATTCCTGAACACCCCCACAGCGTCCCTACAGGCCCTGCTGCTGGGAATATACCGACAGCTCCGAAGTCCACATCGCCATCTTCTGCAGCCCATCTTAGGAACTTGAGTGCAAAGGCCCCAGAGTTCAAACCCAATCCTAATGCTATATCTTTCACACCAACTCTAGGTGGCCCATCTACTACTGCCACCCCTAGTCCCACAACCTCTGCGCATGCTCACTCCTCTAGAGCTGCAAGCCCTTCGGCATTCTTCGGCAACAAAAAGGTGAAAGCTCCACAAGAGAAGCCACTGATCGCCGATCACTTCAATCCGTTCAAGCGTATGAAGTTAGCTGCCTCCGCTACGCCAACGCCCACAGATGCGCCAGGAAAGAAAATGAGAGGAAATCCCAAAGACTATATTGAGCCTGCGTTTGTTACACCCCCCATATGGCCGACTACAGAGAACAATAGGGACAAGAGGTGGGAACAAATGTTTGCAAAGCCAGAGTTCGGTATAGCTAGTTCCATCAATTCGTCTCAACCCCCACACGTTATGCCTCAACCTCACCATCAGCAAATTCCCTCTCATATACCCCACATCAACCCACCTCCTCATATCGCTCACCAACCTCATCCCCACATGCCTCAACACATGGGTATTCCTCCTCCGCATTATGAACCCGAGCAACATTTACGGCAGATTCCACCTTCCGTAATGCCATCTCCAAACTTCCACAACGCAACAGTGGCTCCGTACCAACAGTCTCCGGTAGCCCATCACTCCCAAATCGGACCCATCTATCCTTCACACCAGCAGGCGCAGTACGCTATTCCGAGTGGGCCGAGTGGGCCGGCATATGGTTACTATGGTAGCTTTAGGGGAGCCACCGGGACTGGCCCAATGATGGTACCAGGGCCCCAACCTATGCCATATCCAGCAGGACAATTTATTCACCACCCACATATGTACTCACCCCAGCAACCTCACGCCTATCTCCAGGGCGCACCTCCTCCGCCCCCTTCCGGTTCTCAAGGACACCCAAGCCCTGGTAGGGCTGCTCCAATGATGATGCACCAAGGATCTCAGCAAGGAACGCCTGCTGGCCCGCAAATGATGCAATATACTCTCCAGCCAGGACAAACAGCCCCGATATATGCAGGGCAAGGACAGCAACAAAGTGAGTTACTCCTCCATGGCCAAAGTTGGTTGCCCCCGCGTCCTCAATCTACTGTCTCCCTTCCTCCCGTCCCTTCTACGCCGGCGGCCAAATTTGCTTTTAGTCGTGCTGCTTCCCCTGTTGCTCCATCTCCCCGCATGCGCAATTTACACTTGTCTCCTCAACCCGCTTCTGCTACTCCACTTCTTGCGTCCCCTTTGGCTACATATACCACCCCTTCGGCGAGTGGCTCGGGCTTGTCGTCATACGCTCTCCAACGGAGTCAGACGGGAAATGCCCCTATGGGCGCCGGAGGGGGCCGTGGCCGAAGGCAGGACAATGGTAGTGGTAGCGGCGGAGCGTATATGGCATCGGTTATGATGATGCCTTCCAGTTTGGTGTACAATGCATATTCTAACGATGGATCAGTTGGTATGATACGTGGACAGCCACACCCTCACCACCAAGGTGGCCCCCCGCCACCTTTTTACCATGGACCCCATTTCCCGCCCGGGGGTAGAGGCAATAGCTTTGGGCATCTGCAGCAACATCAGGGTGGCCAGCATGCTCCTCCTCCCCCACCACCTCAGAGCCAATCACAGCAAGCACCGCCAGAGGATGAAGACACGAAATGAGCACTGTACGATTTGTGGGAATAGGTATGAAAGGGTTCGGCGTTTGTCTTGTATCATTGGAGTTTGGATTACAAGTGGTCTTTTTTTTTCTTTTTTTCCTTCGTGCAGAAGGGCCTCTGATCATAGCTGGTTAAGAGCGGGAGCGAGACGTTTTGGAGGGAATCTGGGGATTACAGACCGGTTTACCTTTGTTGGCCATTCATGTTTTCAACTTTTTCCTTTCAACTTTTTCCTTTCATTTTTTGCACTTTTTTTTTTTTTTTTGATTTGAGCTAAATGACAATTCTTTTCAAATTCACTGTATGCCTTTCCGCGCTTGCAGGGATTCCAAGTTTCCGCCTGAATTTTGTATCGTGCTCAAACCATGTGTGCATCTTTTATTCTATCTTTTCACTACTTACATTGACGGATATTCATAGCATCTCATCTACCTTCTCCCGCCTCTTCTCCGAAAACTTTCCAAACGGGGCAAATGCCGATAGAAACAAGGGGTCTTACGATTGTGCTTTTTTCTCATCATCACAGGCGCCTACGCATAAGGAGATCTGTGGGCGTCAGGGAGTTGACTTCATACCTTTTCCTTTTTCCTTTTCCTTTCCCCCCGCTCGGTTTTGGGTGGGGGAGGGCTTTTAGCGTGAAAATGGGCTAACGGAGTTTTAAATGGTCGTTTCCTCTTTTATTTTTGCCTATCCTAACTTTTTCTTCTCCTTTTTCATTGCAGGCAATAGCCAAAGGGTGGAAGTGGGGTTCCGGAGATGAGTGGGGGACGGACGAGGGTTATTTCTATAGTAGATCCTGTGAGGAATGGAGTTTTTTTTTTTTTTTGTTGATACAACCATGTTCGGGGTGACTGCGAGCGGTGGATATCAAAGTTCTTTGGTCAAGTCAGATTAAGTCATGGAGGATCACTCGGTTTGGATGGTGGCTAAGTACCATACTGGAGCTGTTTTGTTGCTGTAATATCGACAATAGGAGATATTGTATCCGTGGCAAATGCAGCCTATACCTATATCCTTTGATGTGCATGAAAAAGCCCTCTTAGTTAAAGTTTTGATACCATAAGAGTCCATGGCTGGTATCACGAATGATAACGCGTATGACTAGGACATTATCTCTCCATCCGGCTCTGAATTGCACACCGGGGGGCGTCCCCAATGACTAGTCTCAAAAAATCGAACCGCACCCTAGGTAGTCCGAAATTTCCTTCTGGAAAAGGGGCGAAAAACAGAGCAAAAGGCGAGCCGTTCGACCCCCTAGGAAAAACAAAAAGCGGGGGGGGAAAGCCACAGCTCACTAGAGGATGCAACTCCAACGATATAGAGCCAGGGTCGATTATTTGAGATTATAGTATTGTAAGAATAAGCAGTTCTTGTGGTGTTGGCCTTGAGTTCTCACGTCGGATCACCCCATGTCTAATAGTATAAATTACGCAGGTCGCAATTCGGGGTTGCTTTTGTGACAGTTGAGATGCTTGGGGTATTTGACTACTACGGACAAGTGATGGCAGTGGTGGATTTACATCCATAGAATTCATAGATACTCGTTCACTCACCCCCCCCTCCACATACACCCTGCTGCCAGCGATATGGGTGGGCTCCATTAGCATTATCTTGCGCTATTTAAGCTCAGCTATGTCCCCCCCCACACCCTGTGAACATGTCTGATCCATAGTATGATTTCTGAAGTGGCACCGATCGAGAGGACACATAGGGTAGGAGAAGGTGGCGGGAGGGAGAGGTATCGGAGAGGTCGATTTTTTCTGAACGCTGTGAGGTACTGTACATACATCGGGCATAATGTCTGGTTGTTTCGTGCGGCGAGGAGGAAGCATTTGCTTGTGGAGTTTTGTTATTTCTCTACCCGAGTAGGTAGGTATTGATTTCCGCGCCTGAAGATATGAGACAAATTTTCCCAGATGCCCCTTCTCGGGGTATGCATGCGGGCGCGGACTCTCGTTCTATTCCCTGGATGGGCGCAAGTGAAAGCCCCCGCTCTGATTTTCTTGGCCAATTTTCGCCAGGGGGAGATAGATCCTGCGAAAACCGCTGTTGCTCCGGAAATATCTGCTTCACTATTTGGATTCTTTGAATTGCATGACGGCTGGGAGCCCGATGGAAGGAGCTTCCTCTGGATAACCTAGGCCACCCTGTATAAAACATCATTTGAAGCGGTGACTGGGTTTAACACGAGAGAGGAGCTATGTATTATATTATGCTATCATACTATCATACTAACGTACCTTAAGAGAGGTCGGGGGCCCTACCGAATCGCATCATGAAATAACAAGATCTAGACCTAAACTCTGACAGTATCCTTAGCTCTTCATGGAGGGTCACTCACACCCGTGTTCAGGAAGGGTTCCAACATCTATCCCTCTCACAAAGTACGATATAGGAGTATAGTTAGACACGATGTGGCAAACCTGATTATAGTGCGTATAATGATAAATTTTGAAGGAAGTTGGTTGGTGCGGGAACGGGCCCCCGGAGACGGTACTTTCCAATAGCTACCCGGGAGGGGGAAATTGCTTCTTTAAAGCTTGCCTCATTACCACTTTGCAGGAGGAAGAAAAAAAGAAAGAAACATATTGCCTCGCTAACATTTCCTTCTGAATAGATGAACCAATGGTGTTTAATTCTCCTCATTTCCTAGAAGGATAGAAAAAGGGAAGAAGACAAAAAAAAGGCTAGCGTCACAAAATCGCACTCGCTAGGAATTCGAGCATGGTCCCTGAGCTGATGGGACAAGTTAGCTGCGAAGTTAAGTATTTTGAACGTCTTGCGAATGGTACTTATGTATGATACATGGGCAAGCGGGGGAATCGCTCGGGTGATACTGTTGGTCCCTGGCCGGGATGTTAACTGTAGCAGTTGCGCGGCTTGCCTTGAGGCAGAAAGATCAGGAGGGGAAACTCCGCTGGAAAGTCTCTGTCCCTGGTTGGGGGACCCCTCCAGACAGAGCTTCTGGTAGTAAACAGGGCATTCCTCTACAGGTTTGCGGCGGGTGATCTTAGTTCCAAAGCCCAGGTGATCCTTCCTGTCGGGAACCCTCCGTCCGTGGAGTACTAGTATTGCTATATACTCTTGAGACAGAGAACTCCTCGGCAGGAGAGATGCTAATTCCATGAGAGAGGAAAAAAATGGTGTACGGAGAGAGGAAGATGATGTGTCTATATGGATCTTGAAGCACCCAGGGGATTCCGGGGGGGTTTTGTTTTTTGGCTTCAGAGTTCCTGGAGAAAGTGAGGTTTATGGCCCTACATTGGGTTTCCATGTATCAATCTATCGTAACTAGGGGGTTAAAATTTGTGTGAGATTGAATTTTCCTATGATGTTCTAAAGTGCACTATTTCCTTATCTTGTGACTTGCACTGAGTGGCATAATCGAGAAGAGTCTTGTAATTTATGTAGCGGGCGGTTGACAAAAGTTAAACGTCCTGACAGGAGAAGCGCAGATTATGTGAAAGTAAAGTCTAATCAGGAGGTTGGAGTAATATATGGTATATATAATTTGGTGTTTGCGAAAAAAAAAAAAAGTCAGATGCATGTCTGAATATAGTATGATACCGTAAAAACTGGAATAATCGAGTCGTGTGCAATGTCGTTGAGAATTCCCTAAATTAGAAAAGGGGCGAAAAACAGAGTGAAAGCCCTCTAAGAGATATAAAATAATAAGAATAATATCAGACTGACCAAAGGGGGCGACTACTAGTACACAGCACATGACTCGATTATTCTAGTGCTTACTGTAGAGGCAATTTCTGTACAGAAGGCTGGAAGGGTATGGTGATATTACATGATTCCATGCATATCAGAATAAGGGTATAAGGGTATTATAATATAGGTTCTTACACCTACTACTCAATCCCAGAAGGGTTATATTGACTACAGTTGTGCAACAAATATTGACATGAAATCAGTTTTATGAAATAAACTGGCAAGAATTATATAAAAATTAAATGAACAAGATAGACAACATTGTGAAGTAAGATATAGTAAGTGAATACAAGGTCATTATCCTGCATAACTAGACTATATAGTGATAATAGAAGATTGTATTGGAGTTATATATTGATTCAAGAACCTGTCAAAAAGATAAGTACCATCATAGTTCTTAATTTACATGGGTCGGCTTTTTGTCATCTCCAAAACTTAACATCCTGATCAATATTTGAAACACTCTGGCATGCTAATGGAAATCCTTTCTCAATATGATAGGTCAAGGAATTTCATACCCCCTGCGGATTTAGCCCTATACACGCTAGGGCGGTATCATAGTGGATTTCACAAGTTTTTAAGGTATGTATCATAGCTGCAAATATTTGAGCCTATTGTTAATTCTTCTCAAACACCGCAGCTTCTTTGAGTAACCGGCCTCATCCTCTTTGACTCGGCTTCCTCCAGCCCCCGCAGGCATACTGCCAAAGCCTCCCTAACATTAATGCGCCGTTAGCCCCCTGGCAACTAAGAAAACTTGTTATGCATAAATGGCGAAACGCCCTACCTCAATCTCGTCCTCTGTAAAATTATATATTCCTGAAACAAATTGGGAAAAATTAAAAGAAGCAAAACAAAAAGAGCACTCCCATAAGTAAAGGTATTACAATAGATAGACGAGAAGTAGACATCTTGGAAACCCCCAGAAGCATAGACGACAACAGTTAGTAAAGAATCGAAGAATGAAAACACTCGGAAATTTGTGTTTATACCAGGAGCAATTAAAGCCTCATCTCCCCTCCACTTACAGCCATTGCCCGGGGGTACGATAGGGAAGTCTTTAACTTACAAGTGATGGTGGGGGTAAGGAAAGCAAAGGGTCAGCCAAAAGAAACATACATAGGAGAGGAAGGTGCGGAAAAGCACCAACGAATGCACAGGAGTCTTGCATAGTGTATGAGTGAGGGGCGGGGTGCCAAATTTGGCAGTGAAGATGAATGACGGCGGTTCGGGTTAGGAGGAGGGTTGTGAAAATACAGAGAGATAGGTTAAGAATCTAATCCCCCGCTATCTGCCGACCTGACACTAGCTTCGTTCCGTCCTAATAGAAGCCTCACAATCCCCACCTGCTCCATTCCGGCCCACTTTCTTCCGAATTGGAGTACATCCTAACCCCTGCAGTGTTTGTGCTGAATTTCCGGACATCGTGCTGAAGAGACACTAATGAAATCTTTCGCATTTCCTTGATTGGCAGATTCGACCTATAGAGGTGTAGCTATCACACGACTCCGGACGCTGGTTAGTAAATATCAACAGGTGCATTACCTCATTGCTACTGTAATTTCACTCTCATAACAGATTCAGTGCTCCTGTTGATGGAAAAATATCTGTATCATAAGCTGACCTGAAATGCTTTTGATATCACACTAGATTAACACTTCTAGAAAAGTGCTAAGCTAGATATTGGGTTTGCATTTTGGGGTGGTGTAGAGGGGTTAGGGACTATTAACACGGCAGGGGATAGTCGAGCATATTATGCTATGACATAGCGCCTCGATATAGTATCGTATACTGCTGAAACTTGCTGTTCGAGCTATCGTCGGCAGTTCTTTATCAAGAGTATGGTTACTTACTACCTAGAAATTTTTAGTTTTACGCCTCCGTGCTCACACTGAGGTCCTCGTGGGTTTCTGCTGTAGGCCTGCAGACTCGTAATGACTGCGCAGTGGTAAGTTACCTTAGTGAGGTAGCTGGGTGGTAGCCTATCCTGTTGTATCCCGTTGGCATATTCCGCCGAACGCACTTTGCATCGGGAGCTAGACTCCGTCACTTAATTCCCGGGAAGAGAGGGGTTGCGAAATCCTACATGGCTGCTAAGAGTGTTGCTTCAATGTGAGAGAAGTATGTCAGATGGAGAATAGTGCGACTCATATCATTGGCACTGTAAATAGATACCTTTAATGGGTATAAGTGCCACGACCTCGAACCCAATTAGTAATGAAAAATGGGCATTGGGTATTTCCATCCTTCTTCTATCACCAATACATACCTACAGCACTCGCACTCAGTGAGTCTTTGCTTTCTCTCCAACCCCCCATTTCGCACTTCATGTCTAACCCAGGAAAATATATCACAATGGCCGAGTGAGTCTTCATGAATAGTCATCCAGGGAGATCATGTGTTTGCCCATACCAGGTCTTAAAGATGAACACGCCAACAAAACTTGCTGGACAGAGGTTTCCCCCAGACTTGGAGAAGATGGGTTGTCTAAACGATCCCTAGCTAGAAGATACTTGAATTCACTCCAAATGAAGCCCGCATCAACAGAATTCATTGCATATACAAAAGATGGGTGTGTGCCGGTCAAGCACTGCGATGTAGGGACCACCTCCAGTAAGACACTTGAGGCAAGCCTCCCTCACCTGCAGATTTGCTGTTGCTGCTCCGGAAGGCATTTTCTTGGCATGGAATAGCACGGGAAAGGAGAAGTGTGTTAGGGCCTGTCAGGAAGCTAGATAGCTAAAGGGTGGCTAGCTAAGGATTACCTTTTTTTTGTCTTTCCAAATACTTGCTACAACTACCCCCACTGCTCATGCTGTCCCCTAACCGCTGGCCATAAGAACAGGGACATGATGTTGTTTTCTGGGAATTCCAACAACGAAATGTGTGAAGAGTTACCTTTCCGGGATACCAACTGGAATGAAGATACATTATCACCACAGATCCGTAAGCAAATCGGCATACTGCAAACATCCAGTCATTGACATGGATAAAATCCCAGTGGTACCTCCTCTCGTAATATCGAATTGACCCAACGACCATGTGAAATAGACCCCCACCCCACATTCCAAGCATGAAGACCATCCCCCCCTCATAAAACCATTTAGAGACAAGTATACTAGGGTGGGTAGACAATGAGATCCCACCCAGAGGCGCATTTCTCCCGGACTCCGGGCAGCTGCGATAGCGGAGGACAGATTGATCAAGTTCAAGCAAAGTTAATGAGGGAAAGCGCTGTAATTGCCTTTTTCCAAGATCAATACATCCCAGTTTTCTTGATTAAGCATTTCACCTTATCCCTTGGGGTGTCTGGAACCGTCAAATTCGTAGCCAACGCGCTAAGGCCAGATTCAGCCCCAAAGTTGCCAAACTTAGTCAGAAAATGTGATTTTCAGCCTTTTAACTACGCAAATG
>Ga0307509_10001572_pt1 | contig 38398 bp, 34 predicted proteins | sample 10_EM_MG_FD_202245 | JGI IMG/M metagenome (GOLD analysis project Ga0307509, IMG submission 202245) | Populus trichocarpa ectomycorrhiza microbial communities from riparian zone in the Pacific Northwest, United States - 10_EM | ecosystem: Host-associated > Plants > Roots > Unclassified | place...
CGCTGGACGCATGGCCACGGTCGGCGGTCGAATCGTGGCCGAGCTTCCTGGCGCACCTGAAGCAGACCAGGAACTTTCGCGACCTCGACGAAGACCAGCTCCGCGTCTACTGGCACGGGGGCGCCATACTCGCCATGCCCAGCTTGCAGATCGACGTCTGGGAGAATGAAGCGCAGCGCGGTCGACTACGTCGCTCGCAGGAGGAGATCCGGAATTTCGCCGGCACGCCGCTCGCGAGGCTGCCCGTGGATCTGTGCCGTCCGTTCGAGGATCGTCATTTCGCGTGGTCGGCGCTCCGCGACTTGTGGGAGAACACGGCGATCGAAGATGCTTCGGTGGCGCTGATCGATTTTGTCTCGGTACAAGGCGATCCCGGCAAGCGGCTCGATGCCCTCGGCAGGTTCTTTGCCGTCGCTCCGCGCGCCCCGGGCGGCCGGGCACCGGTGTCGCGAAGCGCATACGACGCGTTCGGTGACACGCTCCGCGAGTTGCTATTCGGCGAAGCGCTGGCCCGACCGGCGATCGGACCGACGGCGAGATCACCGCTGTCGATCGAGCAGCTCCCCGCGATGCTGCAATCCCAGCTGCGCGACGCCGATGCGATCTACAACGACCTGAAGCGCGATTCGCGATGGCTATGACGACCGAATCGAGAGGACCCGCACGAATGCACTACATGACGTTGCACCTCGAGGTACCGGACGCGAAGCAAGACGACTACACGCGCTATGCCTGGAGTGCGCGATCGGCCGGGCTGATCGACGCGATCGAGGCGAGGCTGTCACCGGCGCTGGTCGTCCATGAGTCGTCTGCCGCGCGCGATCGCCTGACGGTGCGCGCCATCTTTGGTGCCTCACCTGACCCCGGCGCTGACGCCGCCGTGCAGGGCATCGCGGCCGCGCGAGGGCTGCGGGTAGCATCGCTCGGCTTTGGCGAGGTCGCGCTCGAGGACCATCTCCGGTTCGACCGGCCGATCATCATCCTCTCGGCGCCCCGCGCCGGCAGCACACTGCTGTTCGAGCTCATGTCCCAGCTCCAGGACATCTGGACAGTCGGCGGCGAGAGCCTGGCGATCATCGAGAGCGTCCCGGCGCTGACCGCAGCGAGCCACGGATTCGAGTCTGGCTGTTTGACCGCGGCCGACGCCGACGCCGCGACCGTGCGGACGCTGCTCGGCCGGTTCATCGTGCTGCTCCGCGATCGCGATGGCCGCATGTTTGTCGAGCAGCCTCGCTCCGAGCGGCCGCAGCAGGTTCGGTTCCTGGAGAAGACGCCGCGGAACGCGCTGCGGGTTGCGTTCCTGTCCGCGATCTTCCCCGACGCCCGGTTCGTGTTCCTCCACCGCGACGCGCGAGAGAACATCGCCAGCATGATCGAGATGTGGATGCAATCACAGAGCCGCCCGATGTACGATCTGCCGGGGTGGGCGGGCCCGCCGTGGCAGCTGTTACTGCCGCCGGGCTGGCGCGGCCTGGACGGCCGATCGATCGCGGAGATCGCCGCGTTTCAGTGGCGCGCCGCCAACGAGTCGATTCTCGACGCACTACCCGCGTTGCCGGCCGGGTCATGGCACGTCGAGAGCTACGCCGACCTGACGTCCGATCCGGCCGGCACGCTCGATCGAATCTGCGCGTTCGCGGGGGTCGAGCGCGACGCGCGTTTCGCGGCCGTTACGCGCAGCGGTCTGCCGATGTCGCGATCTGTGATCTCGGCGCCGCTCCGTGACAAATGGCGGAGCCGCGAGGCCGAGATCGAACAGGTGATTCCCGATGTGAGCCACGTGATCGCGCGGCTGGTCCGCACGCGCGCGTGAACCGCTCGGTGAACGTGCGCCTGCCGCCGCCCGCCCTGGATGCCCTCGGCCAACTACAACGCGACCGCCTTGACGCAACGCGACCGCCTTGACGCAACGCGACCGCCTTGACGCGACACGAGCGGTCGAGGCCGAACAGCGGATGTAGCATGGCTTGCTACATCGCCCGGCCGCGGCCAGCCGAGCTGCGATGTTCTCGATCTACGGCCGACGTGTCCGCCGGCGCCTCGCACGGCACCGACGGCGCGTTCTACGACATGCGCATCGAGTACCTGCTGTCGCGACGACGGGACGCGCTGTAGCGAATCGTCGCCGTTCGACAGTCCACGTTACCGAGGCAATCTATCTTACTGATGGGAGTGCGAGGAATCCGTAGCGTGGTGACACTGCCAACGTGCCGGACCATGCGCGAGAGCGGTTATAGGATGCCGTGTGGGAGGGCCGCGCCTCGATCACCTGCGAGCACGTCGATCCGGCGCGTGATCGCCGTCGCTGATCATCATCGAACATGGATTTTTTTGATCGCACTTTGATTGGGTGCGACGATCAGTTATCGGCGGTGTGAGGCGTTATTATGTAGGTCGTAACGCCCGCATCGTCAGGCCTCTGCGGCCCGGGTAACTCGTGGCGGATCCGACGCAGTTGGCCCTCCCCGGGGCGGCGGCCCTCAAAAAACTGATATCCGCGGCGGGGGTGTACTGGGATATGACGCGGAGACGATATTAACATAGGAACGTGGGGAGCTTGAGAATCCACGAGCCGTTCAGGTATACGACTTCGACATCCTTCTTTGTCCGGTGATTGACAAAGAGATGTGGCGGCCCGGTCTGGCTTTTCAGCTCGGTGCGCAGTGGCAGTTCTTGATGGAGCAATTGGATGAACAGAAAGCTTGGATCCGTTTTTAGTGCACTCTCGGCAGCAGGTCTGTTCGCGGGCTGCGTCGACAGCCCGACGGCCGACACCTCGACGACTCCAGAGGAGTTCATCACGGTCAGCAAGCCGGGGGGCGCGCCGGTCGTGTTGCGCACGCTCGGGGCCCCGATGACTCCGGGCTTGACCGCCGCCCACGTCGCCGCCGCTCGCACGGCGGACGAGTTCTTGGCCAACCGGCCCGCGCTCCTTCAGATCAGCGCGAAGGACGCGTTCGTGCGCAAGACCATGGAGACGTCCGACGGCGTGCTCTACGTGCCGTACCAGCGCACGTACGCCGGGCTCCCGGTGGTGGGTGGCGACTTCGTGACGGTGATCGATCGCGCGGGCAAGATCGCCTATCAATCGCAGGCGACGCTAGAGCGCCCGATCGATCTCGCTTCGATCACGCCGACGCTGAGCCAGGCCGTGGCGGAGAACACCGCGAGCACGCGCCTGACCAGCGTGACCAGCGTGGAGGGTAGCCGGCTCGTGGTGAACGCGCTCGGCGCCACCCCGCGGCTCGCCTGGGAGACCACCGTCAACGGCTACGGCGCCAACGGTATCAGCCGCCTGACCGTGCACGTCGATGCGCTGACCGGCGCCATCCTGCACGAGCAGGAGCATGTGATGTACGGCACCGGCACGTCGGCGTGGAACGGCCCGAACCCGGTCACGCTCAACACGACGCAATCGGGCACCACGTTCTCGTTGCGGGACCCGACGATCACCAGCCTGAGCTGCCAGGACGCGGCCAACAACACGACGTTCAGCGGCACGGACGACGCGTGGGGCAACGGCAACGCCACCTCGCGCGAGACCGGTTGCGTCGACGCGCTGTTCGGCGCGCAGACCGAGGCCCGGATGCTGAGCACGTGGCTCGGCCGCAACGCGATGGACGGTGCCGGCGGTGCGTGGCCGATCCGCGTCGGCCTCGCCGACGTGAACGCGTTCTACGACGGCACCCAGGTCCAGGTCGGCCACAATAACGCCAACCAGTGGATCGGAGCGATCGACGTGATCGCCCACGAGATGGGTCACGGCATCGACGACCACACCCCGGGCGGCATCTCGGGCAGCGGCACGCAGGAGTTCGTCGCCGATACGTTCGGCGCGGCGACCGAGTGGTTCGCCAATGAGCCCTCGCCGTTCGACGTCCCCGACTTCACCGTCGGCGAGCAGATCAACCTGGTCGGCCAAGGCCCGATCCGGAACATGGCCAACCCCTCGGCGCTCGGCGACCCGAACTGCTACTCGTCGTCGATTCCGTCGGCCGAGGTCCACGCCGCCGCCGGCCCCGGTAACCACTGGTTCTACCTGCTGGCCGAGGGCACGAGTCCGACCAACGGTCAGCCGACCAGCACGACCTGCAACGGCACCACCATCACGGGGCTCGGCCCGCAGACGGCGATCAAGATCATGTACAACGCGATGCTGCGCAAGACCACGGGCGCGTCGTACCTGAAGTACCGCACGTGGACGCTGCAGGCCGCGCTCGACCTGTTCCCCAGCAGCTGCACCGAGTTCAACACCGTCAAGGCCGCGTGGGACGGCGTCAGCGTTCCCGCCCAATCTGCCGATCCGACCTGCGGTACCGGCGGTGGCGGCGGTGGTGGTGGCGGCGGCACCAACCTCCTGCTGAACCCGGGCTTCGAGAGCGGCGCGACGAGCTGGACGGCGACGACCAGCGTCATCAACAGCACGGCGGGCATCGCCCACACCGGCTCGTTCGCGGCGTGGCTCGACGGATACGGCACCACCCACACGGACTCCGTGTTCCAGCAGGTCGCGATCCCGGCGGCCTCGACGGCGGCCCAGCTGTGCTACTGGCTGAACATCACCACGGCTGAGACGACGACCACCACGCAGTTCGACAAGCTGTCGGTGCAGATCCGCAACTCGGCGGGCACGGTGCTCAGCACGCTGGCCACGTTCAGCAACCTGAACGCCGGCGCGTACCGCCAAGTCTGCCACAACGTGGGCAGCTTCGCGGGCCAGACCGTGCGCCCGTACTTCCTGGGCACCGAGGACTCGTCGCTCCAGACGAGCTTCTTCCTCGACGACCTCACGCTGCAGTGAGCCGTCACGGATAGCTGTCCGGTGCCGCTACGCGCGGCCCGGACGAAGCCGAGGGCGTCCGGCCGGTGGCGGGACGGCCACGCGCGCATCCATCTACGGGGCTCGTCGGGACAGCGGACGAAGCGGGCCGGACGGGACGTGCGGAAGGACAGCCGAGTTCCCGCGGAATCGCTACAGGTCGAGCTTGACCTTGCTGAACTCGAAGCCGCAGCCCGTCTTGCCGGCGGCTTTGCACACCGCAGGACCCGAGCAGACTCCGCAGGGACCGGCGCAGCTGCCCGAGCCGCAGTCTGCGTTACTCAGGCAGCGGCCGGTGATGAACTGTCCGCCATGGCCGTTGCCAACGTTCTTGACGCCCGCGGCGTCGAATGCAGGACCCGGCGAGCCGGTTGCGAAGGAGTTGCAACGGCCAAACCCCGGCTCTTCGCCGCCCTTGGTGGTGATCACCGGGTTGTTGCCAGACGGGGTGGTCGTGGGCGGCGGGGTGGTCGTGGGCGGCGGGGTGGTCACCGGAGGCACAGTCGGAGGCACGACAACGCCACCGCACGAGCCGGCCGACGACCAGAAGCCGGGCAGGTTGACCGGAGTCCAGTCGCTCGCCTGGACCAGGATCTTCTGCAGCGTGGTGAACGGCTTGTTGTCGAAGGTGATGACGTCACCCTTGTTGAAGGTCTGGCCCACAGCCCAGCTCTTCAAGGCGTCGCAATTGAACGTAGCCTGGGATTCGAGTGGCAAGTCGCCGTCGTCGGAGCCAACGATGCAGCCTGCCCCCAGCGCCCCTAGGAACGCGAGGCTGGCCGCGGCCGCGGCGGTAAGGAGAGAACGACGAAGGGGGATGCGGGAGGAGAGTTCCTGGTGTGTCACGACGTTTCGCTGTGCGAGGAAGGTGCCAGGCACGCGTAGATTGTAACATATTGATTTGACGTGATAATCAAGGACGCATCGCAGAGTACGATGAGAGCGCACACCCCAGTACGGAACTGGTGGCCCATGGGATTTCCCCATGCAAATTAATCTCGAAAAATCGTCCGCACGGCGTGACCCGAAACCGACGAACCTCGCCTCTGTACTTAGTTACTCGCGGTGCGAATTTCACGGCATCGAACGCCGCAACCGCGGCAGATGTCCTGTCGTTCCTCGCCCGACATCGACGGGCTAACCCTGATCCGCTACGTCCGTGCGTATCCACCACGCGCGATGCGCACATCATCGCGCTGTCGACCAGCGAGCGCCGGCGCACAAGGCCGCCGCGTGCCACCACGGCGTGAACGACTACGTCGTCAAGCTGCCAGCCCGCCTCGAGCTCGTCCCGCGGATTCGATATATGTCGAAGGGCCGTCTCCACCCGCTCCAGAGGGAGGCATGGCCGCGGTGCTGGCGCGCCGGGGACCAGCTCGAGATTCACAGTCGCGTCATCCGCCAGACGTTCGGCCGGTATCTGTCCTCCACGATCACGAGCGCACGGCCGGGCGCCCCACCGCGTCGAGGCCGAGGTGGCCGAGCCGCTCGGGGTCGCCGTGGAAGAACACGCGGTGGATCTTGTCGTCGTGCACCGCGAGCAGGATCGCGCCGAGCAGGCCGTCGGACGCGCGCAGCACCAGCGCCGGCTGGCCGTTGAGCTCGCGGATCTCGGGATCGAGCGAGCCGGCGTTGCGCTCGGTGACCGCGACGACGAACGCCGCGACCCGCGCCGCGCCCTCGAGTGGGCGTGGCAGGTTGCGCACGCCGGCCGCGCGCCGGCCCCGGGCACCACCATCGGTGGTGAGCGCGACGTCGTCGGACAGCAGCGAGGCGAGCGCCTCGACGTCGCCCGCCCGCGCGGCCGCGATGAACGCGGTGAGCAGCCGGCGATGCTGCTCGGGCGGCGCGGTGAACAGCCGCTTCTCGGCGGCCACGCTGTGGCGCGCGCGCTCCAGTAGCTTGCGGCACCCGGCCGCAGTCTTGCCGACCAGCTCGGCGATCTCGCCGTGGCCGAGCTCGAATACGTCGTGGAGTAGCAGCACGGCGCGCTCCGCCGGGGTCAGCCGCTGCAGCACGACGAGAAACGCCATCGACACCAGCTCGAGGGCCTCGACGCGGCCCATGCCGACGACGTCGAGATCGACCGGCTCTGGCAGGCGATCGCTGCGGTGGTCCTCGCGGCGGATCCGTGCCGAGTCGAGCTCGTTGAGGCACAGCCGGGTCACCAGGGTCACCAGGTAGGCCTCGGGTGACCGCGCCTCGGCGGCGTGAGCGTGCCAGCGCAGCCAGGCATCCTGGACCACGTCCTCAGCGCGGCCGACGTCACCGAGCATCCGGTAGGCGAGCGCGAGCAAGCGAGCGCGGTGCGCCTCGAACACGGCGACGCTGTCCCCGGCGGCCGCGGTCGGTGCCGACCCCGCCGTGGTGTCGGTCGGGTCGCTCGGCGCTGGATCCTCGGGTGGCATCAAGTCGGCCTCCGTTCCATCAGCGCCACGATGGTTAGCACGAGCACGCTCGCGATGACGGCCAGCGTCGCGACCCTGGCGAGCGAGCGCTGCGGGGTGAGCCGGCCGCTCAACCCCGCCGCGAGCTGGCGGCGCAGGACGCCGAGCGTCGCCCCGGTCAGCACCAGGCCGATCGCCGAGGCCCGGAACCACAGCGCGGTGTGATACACGCCGTGCATCTCGACGTCGATCCAGATGCCGGTGAGCAGCATCAGCCCGAGGCTCACCGACGCCCAGATCGCCAGCGCGGGCAGCGCGCTTCCGGCGAGCGCAGCGGGCTGGCGGCGCCCCTGCAGCGCGACCAGCGCGATCGCGGACACCGTGCCGGTGCCGAGCACCCCGACGACGACGTGGACGCAGCGGACGATCGCATAGAGCATCATCGGGCCATCCCCACGATCTCGCGGACGTGGCTGCGGCGCTCGATCGTCTCGACGAGGAACGCCGCGACCGCGCGGAACGTCATCGAGCGCCCCCTGGCCGGGTAGGCGTTCGTCGCGGTCCGGCAGGTGTCATCGGCGCCCGCGAGCAGCCGGCCCGGCCGCGCGATCGTCCACGCGAGCGAGCTGTCCTGGACCAGGCGCTCCATCGCCGCAAGGTCGCGCGCGTGGTGGCGCAGGAACCAGCGGAAGAACGCGAATACCGGGCCGCGCATCGGGAACAGCACGGCGGCCGAGATGATCGCGAGCCGGTCGACGCCGGCGCCGCGCATCCCGGCGATCAGTCCGCGCGTGTAGTCGGCGACGATCGAGCTCGGCGTGAGCGCCTCGCGCTGCGGTGGGCCGAACACCGAGATCACGGCGTCGTGACCGGGGAGCGAGGCGGCGAGGGCGGCAGGCTCGAGGAGGTTTCCCTCGACGAGCGACAGCCGCGCGCGCGGGATGAGCTTGCCCGGTGATCGCACGAGCGCTGTGACATCGTGGCCGTGGCCGAGCGCAAGATCGAGGACGTGGCGACCGGTGTTGCCGGTGGCCCCGAGGACTGCAATACGCATGTTCTCTTCCAAGACCGCTCAGCCGGCCCGGGCGTGACAGCTCACCGGTTGATTTCGCGCCCGATCTTGGATCATCCGACGGCACAGGCAGAGAGCGCCCGCCGGTTCAGGTGCTGGTGATGTTGCTCTGATCCGGCCGGTGCGCTCCTACCCCTGGCAGCCGGGTCTACTAGCCATCTCGCGATCCTGCTGTGACAACGCAGGCTTGCACCGCGTTGACCGCCCGGTTCGTCCTTGATGCTCTCGTCCTTCATCGAGCCGCGTGGCAGCCACATGGCCGCAGGATTCGAGGCGGCTGAACCACCGGCGCCCGCTGAAAGTGGATTTCAAATTCGCCCGCTGCCGATCAGCTCGTTCATTCGGACCATTGTAGGATGGACCGCATGAGCGCTGGTTTTTGGCGGGGCGTCTCCGTGGCATCGATGGCGATCGTCGTGCTCCTCTTCGAGAGTGCCTTGGCCGCGCCTCGGCCGCGGTTCGCGAGCCCCGAGGCGGCGGTACATCACTTCGTGGAGCACCTCGCAGCCGACGACATCGACGGTGCGATGCAAGCGTTTCAGATCGACGACATCTTCGCCGCCTTCGACGCTGCCGCGAACGTGCGGTCGGATCATGGAGCCGCGCTCTCGGATCACCGCATCATGGTTGGCGCGGCCAAGATCAGCGTCACGGCCAAGTTCGCCCGCGATACCCGGCAGTTCGTCTACGGTCTCCTGCTCGCCGCACCGGAGGCATACACGTTGACCACGGCGTCGGACGAGAGCGTCCAGCGCTTCATCGGAGATGTGGACCCGGCGCGGCTCCAGGCGGTGCGCATCATGCGAATCGACCAGCCAGCGCCAAGCGCCATGAACAGCGCGGAGGGTGTCGCGTTGGCCAAGAGCCGTGCCGCGCGCCAAGGTGCGGAGGACTCGACGGAGCGGATCGCGCTGTTCCAGCTGGATGGCATGTACTATGCGGCAGGATTCTCGTTGCTCAAGGCTGGCGATACCTGGCGGATCTCCGACTTCGAGTCAGTCTACGCCGGCATCGGAGACCGTGACTTCCCGATCCGCAAGACGACGCTCGAGGCCTACGCGGAGCTGATCAAGTGACGCGAGCGCTGCTTCGTGCCGCCGCGCTCGCCGCGGTTCTGGTCCTCCAGGGGTGCGCACCGGCCTCGGTCGCGGCGCACGAGACAACGCCGGTCGCGGGTCCCGAGACAACGCCGGTCGCGGGTCCCGAGGCAACGTCGTTCGCGACGCCCGAGGCGGTCGTCGAGCACTTCGTCAAGAGCGTCGCGGCGGATGACCTGGACGCCACGATGCAGGCATTCGCCATCGACGACCAGGCGACCCACTTCGACTTCGCGATACAGGCGCGCCGCCTGGGCGAGTACGACCCGACCTCTATGGACGCGCCTGCTCGTTACAAGATGTACGTCCGCACCAACGCGTTCGCGGCGATGGACCACGCCGCGGGTCGAGTCGTCGCCTTCGTCACCGCGTTTCTCATCGACCCGGCGGAGATCGCCCGGCTCGAGGAGGGACCGCGCGACGCGGACGCCGCGGCGAGGGCCATGGCGACGCTGCAGGGAATGGACTCGAACAAGCTCCGCGGCTTGAAGCTCGTGCGGGTCGATGTGCCGCACAAGCCGCTGATGAGCAAAGCCGATGTTCTCCAGTTGCTCAAAGAGCAGGGCAGCGTGTGGGGCGCACAGACCATGACCGAACGGATCGCGCTGCTCCAGCTCGCGGATCAACACTACATCTGTGGCTTCAGCATCCTGAAGTACGGTCGCTCGTGGCGCATCCACGACCTGACTTCGAACTTCGCCTCCGACGAGACTCACAGCCTCCTCGCACCCGAGAAGATCACGCCGGAGGAGTTCGAGACGTACACGAAGTGATGCCCGAACGCGGTGATGGAACCACGGCGCTGTCCAGTGCAGGTGCGGGGCGCCACTTCACGCGACACGCGACCGCATCCGTGCGCACCCCGTCGTTCGCCCAGATCGCGACCGCGGGCATCGGCAATAGCTCGGTTGGTGGCGGCGTCTCGACGATGTAGTGCCCGACGACACGCACGTCCTCCGAGTCGAGACGCGCGGCGAACGTGCGGATGAGCTCGACGTAGTCCCACCAGCCCTTGCCGAACTCGAAGTGGTCCGGAATGTTGTTGGTACCAACCCACGCATCGAACTCCGAGATGACGACCGGCTCCTTGCGCGGCTGAAACCGCGCGAGATCAAAGGGCGGTCGACGGTCTCGCCGTCGCAGCGCCCGTTCCTCGTCCTCGATGAACTGCCGAGCTTGTTCGATGTCCTCCTCGCGGAGGTGGGGGGCTCCCAGGGAATTCCCAACGCCTCGGCTTCCTCGTCGTCCTGTGCCATGAGCTCAGCGTACCAGGCAGCAAATCGAGCCGCGCGTCTCCATCTGGATGTCGAGCTGGTCTCGTTGGCGCCGGACGTGCCAGTGCCCGACGAGCCGGACGTCGTCCCCGAACCGCTCGCGCTTGCGCGTCAGCAAGGGTTCTACCCACGCGAGCCATCGATCCGCGGAGAAGTCCTCTCTCAACCGTTACGCGGTGTTCGCGTCGGCGTTCGCGGAACTCGTCGGGTTCGGCGTCGGACCGGCGATGCGCGTCAGGATGTTGCGATCGGTATGATGAAACGGCGCGTCGGTGCCGACCACCGTCATCACCGTGTCTTGCTTGTACGACCACGTGCCGTCCGTGTGGACCGTGATCGTCATCGTGAACTTCTCGGTCCGAAAGCCGTACTCGAGGAACGGATTCGAGATGATGCCGTTGGTGAGCGAGCCGCGAACCGCCTCGACGGTGAACGTCGTGTCATCGGGGTGCGCCTTGCCGACCGCCATCGCGACTTGGCCGCGCGGGATCGCGAGTGTCATGAACAGCGCGCCAGTCGCTGGCTCCCACAGCCAGTAGCCGATCTGATCGTGGAACGTCTGCGTCTCGCCCGGCTTCACGATGTGGACGTGGTAGCGCAGCCCGTAGAGCAATTGCGGCCCGTTGGTCTGCGCGTCGATCGGTTGGAGCTCGATGCGTTCGACGTACTGGTTAGACTCGGTGCCGGTCGCGACCGGGTGCGTGTCGATGCCGCCGCCGCCCGTCCACACACCAGCAAGGGCGCGGAGCGGGCCGAGGTTGGGAAGGGTGTCCGGATCGGGGACCGGTTCGGTGAAGACGTCTCGCATCAGCGCTGCATCCTTCCACGCAGAGGGGGGAGTGACGCAAGTCCAAGCACGTGCAACTACCGCCGCTGCCATGAGGTTGCGTAACCACCCGGTGGAGGCGGCCGCGAGGCGGGCGGCGACGTCGCCGGCACGGTGGCCGCCCATGCCGTCGAAGACCGCGTAGAGGCCGAGGTCCGGATCGACGAGGATGACGGCCTGGTTCATGTCGCGAACCTTGCCGACGTGGGTCCCACCGGCCACGCCATGGCCACGTGCTCCACACGAATGGGGCAGGCCTAACGAAAGGCGCAAATTACATCGCGCTACCGGAAAAGCCGACATTCACCGCCCGAAGTCCGGATGCGATGCTCGCGTCCCATGCAGGCCTGGAGGTCAGGAAGAACCAAGTCCGGCTCGCGAGGGTCGGCGAATACCTTCGGAAACGCGTGAGAGGACGGGCCTGTCCTCGACCACGGCCCGGGTCAATCATCATCGGCGCACGGCATCGCAGTCACTGCCGACGCTCGGAATCGGCGGTTTGTTTCGTCCGTCGATTTGTTCGCTCTTCGGCGCATCTTTGCTCCCGCCTTGCGCCATCGACTCCCGATCCAGCTCCGGAATGGAATGCCTTGGTGAGGTCGGCTTTCGAAGTCAGTATGCGTTCAGGAGGCATGAACATGACCAACGTCGTGCGAAACGTCGCGGGTTTGTCGGGAGTCCTGCTCGTTGGCTGTCTGGCCGGCGATTCCGCGGAGACAGCCAGTCCAGAAGCGGCGGCGTCGCCGGCCGTATCCCTCGAGGCCGGATCCGCGCAGACGTATCACGCGCGGGAGCGGGACATCTGCACGGGCGCGACCTGGATGGACCGGAGCAGGTCCCCCGATGAGCGCGCGTCCGCGCTCGTGTCGGAGATGACGCTGGACGAGAAGGTGTCGATGTTGCACGCGATCTCCGATAGCGCCCACAGCCGCGAGACGGACCCGATCCCGCGGTTGTGCATCCCGGCGCTCAGGCTCAACAACGGCTCGAGCGGCGTGGGCTCTGGTGGTGTCACGCAGCCGCAGGCCACGGCGCTGCCGGCGCCGCTGGGGCTGGCTGCCACGTTCGACCCGGGGGTGGCCTTTCGCTACGGCGCGGTGATGGGACGCGAGACGCGCAACGTGGGGCGCAACCTCCAGGAGGGCCCGGACATCGATATGGCCCGGGTGCCCGTCAACGGCCGCACGTTCGAGGCCTACGGCGAAGATCCCCTCCTGGTAAGCAAGATCGTCGGCGCTGTGGTGAAAGGCATCCAATCCGAGGGGACGATCGGGGAGCCCAAGCACTACGTGGCCAACAGCCAGGAGGTCGACCGCGACACCGTGAACGAGCTCATCGACGAGCGCACGCTGCGTCAGATCTATTTGCCGGGCTACGAGACGGCCGTCAAGGAGGGCCGCGCCGGAGCCGCGATGTGCGCGAAGAACAAGGTCAACGGCACGTACTCGTGCGAGCACCAGGAGCTGTTGCAGGGCGTGCTCAAGGACGAGTGGGGCTTCGAGGGCTTCGTGGTGTCGGACTTCGCCTCCTGCCACGATACCCTGCGCTGTGCCTTCGGCGGGCTCGACTTCGAATTGCCGTCGGGTACGCGGTATGGCGACCCGTTGAAGGCGGCCGTGCTGGCCGGTCAAGTGCCGCAGGCCAACCTCGACGACCACGTGCACCGCGTCCTGCGCACGATGCTGCGCTTCGGCATCTTCGAGCGGTCGCAGACGCCGACGCCGATCGACGCCGCCCGCGGCGGCGCGGACTCGCGGGCGGTCGCCGAGGCAGCCACGGTCCTGCTCAAGAACGAGCGCGGCGTGCTGCCGCTCGACCTCCGCCGGGATCGTTCGATCGCGCTGATCGGACCCGGGTCGCATACGCCGGTGGTCACTGGCGGCGGTAGCACGGGTGTGGCGCCGCTCTACACGGTGAGCCCGCTGGAGGCGATCCGCCGCCGGGTCGGCAGCCGGGTGACCATCAACGCCTCCCACGGCATGGGCCCGGTGGACCTCGGGCCACAGCCGGCCCTGCCGGCCTACACGGTGGCTCCGGAGAATGCTGCGCCCGGGGAGCGCGGCTGGACGGCCCGCTACTTCGCCAACACCACCTGGTCGGGTGAGCCCGTGCTGACACGCAAGGAGCCATGGGTGGACACGAACCCGTCGGGCGGCCCGCCCGCGCCGGGCCTCTCGCAGAACAACTGGTCGGTGCGCTGGACGGCGACCTTCACCGCCCCGGTCGACGGCGACTACACCTTCCGCCTGACCAACCAGGCTCCCGCGCGCCTGTACCTCGACGGCGGTGTCATCCTCGACAACGGCGGCGGCTTCCCGAGCGCGACGCGAACGGTGACCGTGCCCCTGCCGGCCGGCCAATCGCACGCCATCCGCGTCGACTGGTCCAAGGCGGGCGGCCAGGCGATGGTCGAGCTGTCCTGGATTCCGCCCGCGAACGCCCCCAACGTGGAGATCCTGGAGGCGGTGGAGGCGGCGCGGCGCTCGGACGTGGCCGTCGTGTTCGTCGCCAACAAGGACGCCGAAGGGATCGACCGTCCCGACCTGTCCCTGCTCGGTCATCAGAACGAGCTCGTGGCGGCGGTCGCCGCGGCCAATCCGCGCACCGTCGTCGTGCTCAACGCCGGCAGCCCGGTGACCATGCCGTGGCTCGACGACGTCGCCGGCGTGCTTCAAGCGTGGTATCCGGGCGAGGAGGCCGGCAACGCGGCGGCGTCCGTGCTGTTCGGTGACACGGATCCGTCCGGGCGGCTGCCGATCACGTTCCCCAGGCGCCTGGAGGACACGCCCGCGAACACGCCACAGCAGTACCCGGGCGTGGGCCTGGTGGCCAGCTTCTCCGAAGGGCTGAGGATCGGCTACCGCCACTACGACGCCCGCGGGATCGAACCGCTGTTCCCGTTCGGCTTCGGGCTCTCCTACACCACGTTCCGGCTCGATGACCTCGACGTGCGGGGTCGGAGGGTCCGCGTGGAGGTGAAGAACACGGGGCGCCGCCGGGGCAGCCAGGTGGTGCAGGTCTACGTCGGCGGCGCCGACGGATCAGGCCCGGACGTGCCGCCGCGGCGTCTGGAGGGCTTCAAGAAGGTGTGGCTCGCTCCCGGCGAGCGACGAGAGGTCGAGATCGAGCTCGGCCCGCGGGCGTTCGCGCACTGGGATACCGGGCGCCACGCCTGGGTGCAGCCGGCCGGATCCTACACGGTGCTCGTCGGGACGTCCTCGCGGAACCTGCCGCTGCGCAAGTCGGTCAGCCAACGAGACGCGGTGGTGCCGTGACGCGCCTTCCGATAGAGAACTGACGGCCGAGCCGATCACCGCCGCGTCCGCGTCCGCGTCCGAACGGTTGCGAGCAGCTCCACCGCCCAGGCCAGGCGGCCGGACTCACCGCGAGCCAGACTCGTGTCGTAGGGTGTCGTGGCTCACCAGGCGTGCCGGCCGAGCGTCGGTTCCGCGCCGTCGTTGAAGAAGCCGGCCGTCGGGCCCATCGGGCCGAGGGTGGCGAGGTGCACGGCGACCGCCGCACCTTGCTCGACGCGGCGATACCCCTGGTTGCTGTTCAGGTCGGTGGCGACGTACCCAGGGTTGGCGGCGTTCACCTTGATGCCGTGCGCGGCCAGCTCCTTGGCGAACGACACGGTGATCATATTGAGCGCGCTCTTCGACGAGTTGTAGCCGAGGAGGTTTACGCCGTAGGTCGCGCTGGTCAGGTCCACTTGCTCGCCGATGGAGCCCAGGCTGCTGCTCATCATGACGATGCGCCCCTGGCCGGCGTTTCGCAGGAACGGCACGAAGGCCTGGGTCACGCGGACGGGGCCGAACACGTTCACCTCGTACACGGCGTGCATGTCGTCGAGGTTCGCCTCGGTGGGCGCGGAGTAGCCGCCGGTGGCGATGCCGGCGTTGTTCACCAGGACGTCGAGTGTGTCGCGCGTCTTGCTGTAGGTCACCGCCGCCGCCCTCACGCTGGCGTCGCTGGTCACGTCGAGCGCCAGCACCCGTGCGTCGAGCCCCTCGCTGCGCAGGCCGGCCGCTGCCTGCTCGCCGCGCTCGGTATCGCGACATCCGAGCCAGATCGAATATCCCTTGTGACCAAGCTGGCGCGCGATCTCGCGGCCGATTCCCTTGTTCGCGCCGGTGATCAGCGCCGTCTTCCGAGTGCTCATGGGTGCGTCTCCTCCATCCCATGAGTGATAGCTGCCACCCGCGGCGGGCGCGCGCCGGATGCTACCCGAGTCTTGCCCGATCCTCTCAACCCGAACGTTCGTTCGGCTTGCGCACTCACGCCCTCCTGCCATGCTCTCTCTCTCTCATGCACGACCCGATGTCCGAGCTCCGCGCGCTAGCTCTGCGCCACGCGGCGCCCGTATGCCGCGAGCTCCTTCCCCACCTGACGCTGTGGACGAGCTATGACCCCACGCCGTCGACGCCGGTGATCTACGAGCCGATGCTCTACTTCACGCTGCAGGGGATCAAGCGGTTGACCGTGGGGGAGCGCCAGCTCGACCACCTCCCGGGCACGTTTCTGCTCGCGTCGATCGACGTTCCGGTGGTCTGCGCCGTCATCGACTGCAGCCCACAGCAGCCATATCTCGGTCTCGCCATCAGGATCGAGCCTGCCGCGGTTGCCGCGCTCCTCGTCGACGTGCCTCCGAGACCCGAGCGCGTGCTCGATTCGGCACAGGACGAGCTCGAGCCGATGACCATCAGCCCCTCGACGAAGGCCATGGAGGACGCGCTGCTTCGCTTCATCCGCCTGGTGGAGGCACCCGACGACGTTCCGCTCCTCGCTCCGATGATCGAGCGCGAGCTGCTCTACCGGGTGCTGCAGAGCGAGCACGGGGCAGTGCTGCGACAGTTTGCGCGCGCTGATAGCCGGCTGTCGCAGATCCATCGCGCGGTGAAGTGGATCCGCGCCCACCTGGCGGAGCCGCTTCCGGTCGAGACGCTGGCCGGCATCGCCTCGATGAGCGTCTCGTCGTTCCACCGTCACTTCAAGGCGGTGACCCGTCTGAGCCCCCTCGCGTACCACAAGCAGATGCGCCTGCAGGAGGCGCGACGGCGTCTGCTCGCCGAGCCAGGAGCTGTCGCCAGCGTCGCCTTCTCGGTCGGGTACGAGAGCGCGTCGCAGTTCACTCGCGAGTACACCCGCCAGTTCGGGATGCCGCCGGCGCGCGACGCGGCTCGCCTGCGCGCCGGGTGATCTTGCTCGAGAACTGGAGCGGTGCTTCGGAGGCATCGGCAGCGCGGGGTTCGGGTGACGAAGCTACGGGGCGATGATCAGACGAGCATCATTGTGTCGACACCAAACCACGCGCGCCATGCTTGCGCGGTGATTCCAACGGCGTCGAGGTACGGTTGGTCAGGATGGAGGAACGGTGTCATCAGCCACTCCTCCGGCCCGGCGCATGCGAGAAGGCTCCATCGGTCGATGAAGTCGGTAACCGACGATCCGAGCACTCGACCGTGGCCCCTCCCGCAGTCACGCCCCCGAGAAGCCGACCGATCCGAAGCGACCGCGTAGGAAGCCGTAATCTCGTCGACCATCAGATCACGACGGAAACGCGCCGCCCGTCTACGTCATCGCGTCGTGCATGGAGGTCTTGACACGATATGACAGTACTGTTATATTGCCCGGCCTGAGCTCACCTACACTCGGCACCTTGCTGCGTCATCTCGTCGAGCTGCTCGATGACGCGGTCGAAGCCCGGTATGTCGCGAGCGGCCTCGACTATCGACCGCGCTTCACGCCGGTCGTTCGCGCGCTGCTCGAGCTGCGTAGCGCGTCCATCCGTGTCATCGCACGGCACGCCGGACTGACCCATTCTGCTGCGAGCCAGACGGTTGCATTGATGACGAGGGCGGGGTTGGTGAGATCGCACGCCGGTGACGACGGCCGGGAGCGAGTCGTCTCCCTCTCTCCGCGCGCCGTCGGCATGGTGCCGGAGCTAAAACGTCTCTGGGCTACCACGAACGCCGCGGCCAGTGAGCTCGACAGCGAGCTGACGATGCCGCTGTCCTCGCTGGTCCAGGAAGCGATCCATGCGCTGGAAAAGCGGCCGTTCGGCGAACGGATCGAGCATCTCGCCCGAGACCACAAGAAACCGAAGCGCGTCGCATGATCGGAGCCAATCTCGAGATGAAGGAAAAACGGCTGCTCGTGATCGTGTTCGTCTGCGCCGCTGCATGCAAGGGGAGCACGCCCACGCCCATCGCGAAGCCGAGAGTTGAATCGGTCGCGCGTCCAGCCACCACGCAGCTCGCCGCATGGTTGACCGCGTTCAACTCCGGCGATCGCGCAACGCTCCTCGCGTATCACCAGCGCGCGTTCGCATACGAGGTCGCGAGCCACGACGTGAGTGACATCGACCGCGAGCTCGGCTTGAGCGAGGGAACGGGCGGCTTCGTGCTCAAGAACTCCGAGACGCCGGCATCGACGAGCGTCGTCGCGATCGTGAAGGAGCGACACTCCGAACAGTTCGCCCAGGTCAAGATGGAGGTCGACGCCGTCGAGCCGCATCGCGTGACTCGCTTCGAGATCCATCCGATTGCGACGCCGGATGAATTTCTCCCGCCGAGGCCGCCGCGGCCGGCGCCGATCGATCCTGCGTGGGCAACCGCGACGCCCGCGGCGCGGCAGTTCGCCGCCTGGCTGACCGCGTTCAACGTAGGCGATCGCGCCGGGTTGATCGCCTATCACCAGCAAGCCTTTCCGTACGAGGTCGCCAGCGCGGATGTGGCCGGCATCGATCATGAATTCGGGCTGAGCCAGGGCACGGGCGGCTTCGACGTGCGGAAGCCCGAGACTCCGACACCGACGAGCATCGTCGTCACGATGCAGGAGAAGCGCTCCGAGCAATACGCCCGCGCGGCGATGGAGGTCGACGCGGCGGAGCCACATCGCGTGACGCGGTTCGAGATCCATCCGATTCCTACGCCAGATGAATTCTCGACGCCGGACGAACGCAAGGCGCGCCTGGTCGATGATGCCCGGCGTCGCGCCGTGATCGACGGGATCGCGAGGGAGCTGCAGGCGCACTACATCTTCCCCGACGTGGCGACTCGCATGATCGCCGCCGTTCGCGATCACCTCGCGCACGGCGACTACAACAAGATCGCGCGAGGCGACGAATTTGCGCAGGCGCTCACCAAGGACCTACGCGACGTCAGTCACGATCTGCATCTCGGTGTGTTGTTCGGGGACCCGCCGCAGCGTCGCGGCGGGGCGCCTGAAGACATGCACGCTGCGCTTCGCGCGATGAACTACGGTTTCGGCGCGATCGAGCGCATGCCCGGCAACGTGGCTCACGTGGTCATCGACGGCTTCCCGGGCATCCCCGATGACGCGCGCGACGGCGTCGCGGACTTGATGAGCCAGGTCGCAGATGCCGACGCGCTCATTGTGGACCTGCGCCACAACCACGGCGGGTCGCCGGAGACCGTCGCGCTCGTCGCGAGCTATCTCTTCGACACGCCCACTCACCTCAACGATATGTACTCGCGCGATACCGGCGCGACCACGCCGTCGTGGACGCTCCGCGATCTGAAAGGCGCGCGCTTCGGCGGCACGAAGCCTGTGTACGTGCTCACCAGCAAGGAGACGTTCTCCGGCGGCGAGGAGCTCGCGTACGACCTGCAGGCGCTGCGTCGCGCGAAGACCGTCGGCGAGGCTACGGGAGGCGGTGCGCATCCGGTGGGCGCACACGAGCTCGACGCATCGTTCACGATCCTGGTGCCGTCAGATCGCGCGATCAATCCGGTGACCAAAACCGATTGGGAAGGCGTCGGCGTGAAGCCGGATATTCCGGTCGCTGCCGACGCGGCGCTCGACGAAGCGCACCGCCGCGCCGCCGCCGACATCGCCAAGCGCAAACGTCAGCCGTGAGTCGCGTGCGTCGCGAGCACGTCGGCGACGCACAGCGTGAGCTTCTTCGCCGTCGGAATGTGCAGGAACTCGTATCCACCTGCGGGTGAGCTGGCAAAGTTGCGATTTCGGATAGTATATTCGTGTGCGGTCGCACTGGGACCTACGTTGACCTGGCCCGGTCGCGCTATCGGGGATCACGTCGAGCCCACGGTCGGTGGGGCGCGCCGCCCGGCCCGGTCGTGGGGGCGTGATCGAGCTCGATGGCGTCGCCGATCTGGATCGTCGCGCTCGCGCGCGACCTCGGCTACCGCTCGCCGGCGCGTCAGTGAAAGCCGGGACAGGTGCCGGACGGATTCGGATCCACGGCGATGGGCGTCACCAGCTCGGCCACCAGGTGCCGCAGGTTGTCCGCCGTCAGGTCGTCGAACCCGGCCAGTGATGCCCGCGGCCAGATCTCGATGCTCGACGCCCCCAGCGCCGCCCCCTGGGCGACCGTTTGCGTCCAGAGGCAGCTCATCGTTCGCGGCGACGCGGTCTGGAAGCTGATCGGACCTCCGATGGCGCTGAGCGCATCGTACACGCCCAGATCGGCCGTGCGCAGCGGCGCGCTGAGCGTATGGTTGCCCAGCACGCAGCGGGTACCGAATGCGGCACGGCACGCGGCCATCACGCTCTCGGGGAACACGGTGTCGTCGGCCTTGCCATGTGTCGGCTTGAACGGGTTGATCGTGTAGTCGATGTTGGTCAGCACCCACGGCGCATAGTCGTCGACCACTCCGAGGAGGCACGCCTTCTGGAGGTCGTCCGTGTACCCGGCCGAGGTGAGCGTCGTAGTTGACTGGGCGTCGGTCGTCGGCACGAATGGCTCGTCGGTCTGCTGGCCGCACGAGGTGACGGCGATGTGGCGCACCAGCGGCTCGGTGTCGTAGCGGGCGGCCAGCTGCTGCTGGAACCGCCGCCATGCCGCGATGTACGTCGGCGACCAGATCTTGCCGATCGTCAGCGTGCAGTCGCCCGCGCAGGGCGGCACGTTGCGCATGATCGGGAACGGACCGCCGTCCAGCTCCTTGGCCCACTCGGGAGCGTTCGCACCGGCGTAGACGCGCAGCTTGGTGCCGAGCGGCGCGCTCGGGTTCGCGGCGTTGTACCCGCGGACCTGCGCCAGCGCGTCGTCGATGGTGGTGAAGTCGAGCGCGCCGTCCGGGGTCGGCTGGACGGCGTCCCAGGTGGCGTTGATGACGATGCCGCCGAGGACGCCGGGGAACTGGTCGACGTTCGCCATCGTGAACGTCGGCTCTGCGTCAGCGGTGTTGTGCCAGGAGATCTCCTGCATGTCGATGAGGCCGGCCAGCGGCGCCTTCGGCCCCGTTGCGACCAAGCCGCCGTCGCCCGTACCATCGGTCCCGCCCGCATCGGTAGGGCTGTCGTTGGGGCCCCCCGGCATCAGTACGCAGGGAGTGGGCGCGGGGCATGCGCTCTGTGCGCACCCTGCTGCCAGGACGAGCAGGCCACATCGTAGTAGTTGTCTGTTCATCGCGGCTCCCGTGGATGGCGCTGATTGCCCGCACGCTACATGTGCGTCACTTGCTTCTCTGTCCGGGAATGAGCAATTCTAGGGCCACACGTAAAGCGTCGGTGAACACTGCGACCGCAAACCGTGGTGTGAACTCTTCGACACGCTCGAGGCGTTTTGTCCGCCTCGCGTGCCGCGGCGACCGGCGCGTAGGCCAAGTAGGCGGCGCTCGACGTATCACGTCGTAGATCGGGACGAAGGGCCTGGTGGCTTAGCAGCAACGTCCAGGTGATCGTCACTCCCAATACCCTATGAGCCCGGCGCCGGTCCCTCAGAATCGCGCCCGAACCCCGAGCTGAACCTGCAGGGGGTCACCGGCACCACTCTGGACCGTACCGTCGAAGTTGAAGATGAGGCTGGTGACCTCGGGGCGGCGAAGGTTCCTGGAGTTGAACAGGTTGAAGACCTCCAGCACGGGTTCGACCATGAATTGGCCCGTGTGAAACTCTCGGGACAAGCGCAGGTCCAGAGACGAGAACGCGTTGTCTTTTCGACCCAGGTTGCGTCGCGTGACGGAGCCGTCGGGATTGATCCGATCCTGAGGCGTTAACGCGTCGCAGCCATTGGCGCACCCTGGTCCGTTGAATTGAATCGACTTCGGCTCGGCTGAGCGATAAGAGTATCGGGCGTTGAGGTCAATGTCGCCGGGTAGCTGGGCGAGCAACCAGCCATTCAAACGATGTGTCTGATCGCGATCCGACAGGCTCCACTCGGCGTCGAGATCGGTGATCTTGGCGTAACGAAACGAGAACGGATCTCTCTCGTTGTCGTCGTCGGAGCGATCCTTGGAGTACGTGTAGTTGAGCTGGAAGGCGACGTGGTGGGAGAAGTCCTTGCGAAGGCCTAGCGTGACCCCCCAGTACTTGCTGCGCGCAGTCGATTCCACGACGGTCAGCGTGTTGACGCCGTTGGTGCCGTCCGTGCCCAAGCCCGTGCCCCAGGGCGAACCGAGGAGTGGGTCGTTGCGGTTGGCGAAGCGCGTGAGGAAGTCCGTTTTGGCATAGTTGAAGGTGGCGGAGGCGCTGAGGTCCGCTTCGAGCACCCGCTCGACGGCAAAGCTGAACGCCGTGGTGCGCGGGTTGCGGAAGTGCTTGTCGAAGACGAACACATCCGGCCGGACAGGATCTCCCGTCTCCGACTGGGGAATGAGCGTGGTGTACGCTGGAACCGGTCCGAGGACATTCGTGAGCGCCGAGCTGCGAAACAGCGTCTGACCGATACTGCCATTGGTGGATCGACTCGAAGCGAGAACCAGCCCGGGGACTCGCGAGTAATAGATTCCCCCGGTTCCGCGAATGACCGTGGTGCTGTCTCCGAGTGCGTCGACGGCCACGGCCAGGCGAGGCTGCAACATGCCGTAGTCCGAGGGAATGGTCCCGTTCGACGGAAACTCCTGGCCGTCTCTCGTCTGACCGATGAAGTTGGCGTAAAACACCTTGTCCGGCGGCGTGATCGGATCGGGCTGGATCTGGGCTTCCCATCGAAGACCGTAATCGAGCTTCACGCGCGGGTGCACCTGCCACGTGTCTTGAAGGAAGGCCGCGGTCTCATGGACCAGGATCGATTGCGTTCCCGCTTCTTCAGCGGTCCGTCCGCCCACTCCTGCCGCCTGCAGATAGGTGAGCACCGGGCCGACGATGTCAGTTCCGGCAGGACACATCGCCGATTCCGAAGAGCTACCGTCTGAACACTCGACGTAGCTGGGATTGCGGACGAAGTTCAGGAAGCCGTCGGTAGAGTCGAAGATGTAGCGACCGTTGGCAAAGCCGCGGAAGGTCTGTGAGATGTTCGTCCGATTGTATTCCACGCCCGCCTTGACCAGATGCCTGCCGCGCACCAGCGAGATGTTGTCGTTGAGCTGAATTCGCGTGTCGTTGTAGTCGACGGGAATGAAGAAGGGCATCCCGAAGCGGTAGCCGCGCTCGAAATCGAATGCGGTATCGGGGAACGGACGGTTCTGACCATTGATCAGCGGGCCGTCGTAGGGCCGCGGGCGATCCTCGCGGGCCGCCTGGAAACGGAGCTCATTGTACCAGCTCGGCGTCAGCGTCGAGATCAGCGTACCGGTGACGGCGTGGGAGGAATCCTTCTCCACCGCGTTGGCGCTGCGGCCCCAGGAATCGACGTCGAAGGTGCCGTTCTTCTGCTCGGACCAGGTGTAATTGTAGCGCAGCGTAAGCAAGTTGTCGTGATTGATATGCCAGTCGACCTTGGCGAGGTAGACGCGGGCATCATTGGTGCGGGTGATGGATCCGTTTTCGTCCGGGCTGCCAAGCGCGGCCAGGGCGTCGACCACGCGCTGCTCGATGCGAGACGGGTCGGTCTGCTTGGTGGAGCGGCCGCGTTGAACGTCGAGGGACGTGAAGAAGAACGCCTTGTCCTTCACGATCGGACCGCCGAGGGTGAATCCGACCTGCTGTTGGTTGAAGGCGAACTCGGGATCGGTCGAGCCGTCCGCTTTCTTGCCGCGCGCCGAGAGCGCGTCGTCCTTGCCAAAGAGATGAGCGCTGCCGGAGAGGTCGTTGGTACCGGACTTCGTCAGGACCGTGACGAAGCCCGATCCGGACCGTCCAAACTCGGCGTTGGCGCCGTTGGCCACGACGACCACCTGCTCGACGGCATCGAGATTGAAGGTAAAGGCGGCCCGCTGGCCGCCACGCTGCTCGCCGAAGAAGGGATTGTTGAAGTCGGCGCCATCGACCATCACGTTGTTGTGAATGCCGCGTTGGCCGTTGACCGAGATCTCGTCGCCATCGGGGCCCTGTACGACGGTCACACCGGGTGTCAGGGTCATGAGACCGAGGAAATTGCGTCCATTGTTCGGCAGCCCTGCCACGGCATCCGAGTCGAAGCTCGTCGAAACCCCGGCGCGCCGGTCGAGGACCGATGCCTTGCCGGCTATTTCGATGACTTCGCCGACGGGCCACATGACGATGCTCACGACGACGCTGGTACCCACTGAGACCCTGATGGTACGGTCTTCGTGGACGTAGCCGGCCAGTTCCGCAGCGATCTGGTATTCTCCAGTCGGCAGCAGCGGCACCAGGAACCGGCCGTCCTCGTCGGCCACGTAGCTTCGTTTCAGGTTCGTCCCGACGTTACGCAGCAAGACCGTGGCACCGGCAAGACTCTTCCCCTCTCCGTCCACGACGGCGCCTTCGACGACGCCAGTCGTGGCCTGCGACTGCCCCCACACACTCGTCGGGAGTAGCCAGAGAATCGCAACCGCAACCACGGCGGCCCATCCGGTTTTACCGCGAAGATTCCGCATGGTCCCCCTTTGCTCCAGTGGCCCTACTGTCGCACAGCCATCGCGAGGCAAATCTCGGATCGGGGGTAACTTCCTTCCCTCGGCAGATCCTACGCTTTTCACACCATCGCGTGAGGCGAATAGGATGAGGCGCCGAGCGACGCGACGAACAGCGATGGTTTCTGCGCGCAAAGTGGCCCGAGGATAGGTAATCTCGAGATAGCTCGCAAGCGATGCTGCCAGGACAAGGGAGGAGATACGCTACGTAAGCTGTGTTGCTAACGCGGATCGGGGTGGAATCGCATTCAGCCCGCCATATAGACGAGACGACTCCGCGAACGAAGTGAGTGGAGTCAAGCAGGCCAAAACGTCGTCGATCTCGCGATCCTGCGGTGACTACGCGCACTACGGCGTCATCGGCAACCTGCGGTCGCTCCGTGCGTTCCGATACCAAACCGCCCGTGCGTGGCAGAAGTGGTTGAGCCGCCGCTCGCAGAAATCGACGGTGTCCTGGGACCGGATGCAGCAGCTTCTCGGGCGGTACCCGCTCCCGGAGCCGCGCATTCGCCCGTGCCGCGTCGTCACGTAGCGAAACCATGTCACGAGGAGCCGGATGCGATGCGGGAAATCTGCACGTCCGGATCCGTGGGGGGCCGGAAGGGGAGCCTCCCAGTCTACCCGACCGCCGTTGCTCCTGGGCCCCAGCCAGCCGGGGGCTACAAGAAAAACGCTACAGAACGCCGCGAGCGTCGTCATTGGTCGAACGCCAACCGAGGAGGGTGGGTCGCTCGATGATGGCTCGCGCAAGGACGCTGGTTTCGAACTGCAACGGGCCGGTGCGATCAGGAGTGGCGGCCTGCCATATCGTAAAAGATCGCTGGGTCTCGAAGGTGTTGTTTGTTGGCGAGTCACTCTGTGTTCGCGACGATGGCTGCCAGGATGGTTCGTTGTGCATGTTGATCGTTCATGCTCCGTGCTGGGTCGACGGCAGCGCCCCATGAAGTCTTTCGCGCAGGACGGCAATCGATTGGCAGTTCCTTGTGTCACAGCGATGTCGCGTATCTGACCGCCGAAGCCGTGCCCGCATGTCGACCAGCACCGTGTGCACGAAGCCGGCGTAGTCGAAGTCCAGCCCGCCAGCGGCGTACTTCCATCGCAGGTCGAAGGTGATGCGGTCCACGGCCTCCCGATCGCTGAGCCCCTCCAGCCGTTGGAGCACCATGACCACCGACACGATCCGTGGCGGCACCGATGCTCGGCCGATGTCGGCAAACAGATCCGCGAACGCCTCGTCTGGGAACAGCCGATGGCTCTCCCGGTACATCAGCGCGTAGATCGACGTCGCCGGCACGTGATCCTGGCAGAAGCTGGTGCCGGACCGGAAGACGTCCTCGGATGTCGGCGACTTCCCCAGGGTCATGCCCGGGCATCAGATCAAACGAGATCGCCCGCCGCAACGAGCGGGGGGCTCAAAAAACACCAGCCTCCTAGCCGACCATGCGCAGGCGTGCTGTCTGAAGCCGGAGCGGAGGCCGTTGATGGTTGATGGCCGAGAAGTTTCAGAGAGAACTGACCGCCGAGCCGATCACCGCCGTGGTCGCGTCCGAACCGCTTCGCTCAGCCTGGTCGCTCTCGCGGTCCGACCGCGCAGGCTCAGAGCGGACACGTAGGTGCGCGCTGCGATGGCGGCTTGCCGGTCTCGGAGCGTACGGATCGGGGCCACGTCAACGTGTCTGGCCCGGCCGCTGGACGGCGGGTCCCGGCCCCGAGCGGCTCGCGGTGTCTGCCTCGGTTCGCGATTTGCCGCAAAATTGTTTGACGAGCTGGATGGGGATGGGTGCACAACGGGAGTAATGAGGGAGTTATGCATCGTGTGGTTGGTTGTGGTGGGGTTCGCGCACGCGGCGCTCGCGCAGGCGCCAGGACAGGCCGAACCGGTGAGCTCGGCGTTCCTCGAGAAGCGGGTCCCCGACGAGCTTGCTGCGGACGGCTTGGTCCTGTCGCGCCGCAATCTCGCGCTACAAGTCGAGCAGATCGGCGATCGCTGGCTGGTGTCGCTGGCCGACCTCACGACCGGCAGCGTGGTCGCGTCGACCAAGATCGAGACGCTTCCGACCGATCGCGAGGCGGCGGTCGCCAGCATGACGCACGTCGCGGCCGAGCTCGTGGCACGCAGCGAGCGCCTACCCGCACCCGCACCCGCACCCCCGCCGCCGGTCGTCCCTAGCCCCGATCCCGCTCCGGTTCCGCCCGCCGTGATCGAATATCTGGCCAAGCACGATCGCGCCGAGCTCAATTTCAAGCGCCACTCGATCCGGTTCGGCGCCAACTATCAGCTGCTGGGCTCGGGTACCTCGGCGTGGACCTCGGCGTGGACCTCGCGGGGTACCTCGGCGTGGACCTCGCGGGGTACCTCGGCGTGGACCTCGACGGCGCTCACTTCCCCCGAGTTGGTGCGGCGGTGGGTTGCGTATCAGGGTGACATCGACCACGAGCTCGAGCCGGAAGAGTTCTACGCCACGGTCGGGCGACCCGATCTGGCCGATCGATACCGCTCCCGCCATCACATCATGATCGGTAGTTTCATCGCCGGCTCGGTAATCGCGACCGCCGGGGCTGTGGTGCTCCTGGAAGCTCCCCACCGCACCTGCTCGTACGGCGACCCGACGTACGACACCTGCCTTAAGGACCGCCACCGCGAGCTCCACAACATCCTGATCGAGACCTCGGTCGTTCTCGGCGTCAGCGCGATCGTCTGCTCGGTTGGGCTATACCTCTACGTCAGTCCGCATCCGATCGACGAAGACGAGGCCAAGTCGCTCGGGAACGAATACAATCAGCGCTTGCGCAAAGAGCTCGGGCTGCCCACCCTGACGCAGCGTCGGCCGCGCCTGCAGGATGTCCGATGGACACCATACGTGACGGACCGTCAGGTCGGGGGCGCGCTCAGTGCCCGATTCTAGATCATCACACACCGGCCGCTGCCGCCGGGCGCTGTGGATCCCACAGCGCCCGGTGCGATAGCGGTGGGCCGGATGGGGAGATTGTTGCTGGTCGTGATGCTGCTGGTGTTGACGCCGCTCTCTGCCGCCGCGGCGTCGTCGCCGGCGAAGCGGCGCCACGGAAATCGCCGGCAGCGCCGTGGCTCCCGATCACCCCCACGCACGGTAGTGGCGTGGTGATGCATCCTCCGCCGGCGGGCGGTTCGGCATGGGGCCGCGCGACGTGATGGTGAGTCCCGTCGAAGACTCGGATCGCAACCTCGCCACTGGCTTTCGGCTCTTCACCCGTGACGAGCTCCTGGCCTGGCAGCGGGAACAGGCGACGCGATCGAGCGGCTCGAAGTGAAAGCCGCCGCAGCTGACGAGCTCGCGCGGAAACAGGCCGACCTCGACCGGAAGATCGCGGCGGCAAAAGCAGCGCACCTGGAGCGAATCGGCAGCCCGGGTTCATTGCCGGGACGGTGCTGTGGGGCTTTCTGCGCGGCCTGACGCTCAACCTGGCCGACATCGGTGCGAGCCTGATCGACGAGGACGTCGCGGCGCGCCCGTGTGACAGTCCATGTGACAGATCTTGCAACCAACAAGCGAGATCTTAAAGAAAATTTTGGTGGAGGCGGCGGGAGTCGAAGGATCAGGGATGGCCGTCCGGGTCCGTCCGATTCGAACATCCTCGTGGGGGTGCCTGTGGACACGATGGACACGAGCGGACGTGACCGGACAATCGATGTAGCAAGCCTTGCTACATCGCTCGCGACGGCCGTGCTCGACGGAGACCACGAGCGGGCTGCGATCATCGCCCGCGCGATCTTGGAGCGGGGACGGATGGACCCGGACGCGCCCGTGTAGTCGCACGCTCAGTGTGGTCCGGCGCTGCGTGGCACCGGCAGAGCGAGTGCGCACAGAGGGAACCCTACCTGCGCAAGCCGGATCCCCATCTCGCGCTCCTGCAGAGTCCCGTGTTCTCCCGAGTGCTTCCGGCGTTCCTCGCTTCGCGTGGCAGCCACATGGCGCAGCAGATCGGCTTCGCGGCTGCTGAAAGCGGACGTTCATTCGCGCCGGAAGCGCCGGCTCCTCGTTGCTTCCAGCTCCCGAGATTCCAGACCTTCTGACGTACCCGTCGGCTGAACTGTCCGAATCTCGAGCCGCGATGGCCTCCAGACACGCAGCCGCGTGCCGGGAGACCGCCGGCCAAGGGCGTCCAGTTCTGCGCACAGCGCCGCGAGTGCGGCGTTCCGAGGCGGGGCGCTGGCGCGGCGCAAAGGTGACGCGCAGCTCGTCGCGGTGTCGGCGATGTCGTCGGCGTTAGCGAGCGCGGACTGCACGAGGGTGCGCACCCCATCGTCGGTGCGGTGGTAGTGCGGTGTGACCCGGCGGACGAGATAGCTGGCGGCTGCGTGAACTCACCGTCCTACTCTCTGTCGGCTCCTATCCAGCCGTGAGTGGTGGCACACTCGCCGCGTTTCGCAGCCCTACCCACCGCCACCAGGAGCCAGGCATGCGCTCGCATCAGACTCTCAGCGTCATCGGCGTTCTCGCGATCTCGTTCGGTCTCCCCGCCATCGCACCCGCCGAAGGTGACGCCCCGGCCGGCAAGACCCTGAGCACGAACTGCCAGGCCTGCCACGTCGGCGACAACATCGGCGACACGCCGCGCCTCGCCGGCCAGCGCCCGACCTACATCGCCAAGCAGCTCAAGGCGTTCAAGGCCGGCGACCGCAAGAACCCGGTGATGAACGCGATGACCAGCGTGCTCGACGACGCCGCCATCGACAACCTCGCCGCGTTCTGGTCCAGCCAGCCCGCGGGCAGCGACACCACTGTTCCGCCCGAGATCGCCGCGGTCCGGAAGGGCAAGATGACGTTCCCGCGCGACTTTCCCAAGGGCTTCGTGCTCTACCGCTCCGTCAACAAGCCGGACGGAGCCACCGTGGCCCGGCAGTACATCAACAAGGCTGGGTTCGACGCCGTCAGGGCCGGCAAGGACAAGTTGCCCGACGGCACGGTGATCCTGGTCGAGAACTACGCCGTGAAGCTCGACGCTGACAAGAAGCCCACCGCCGACAAGGACGGCATCTGGATGACCGACAAGCTCAAGGCCTACGAAGGCATGGAAGCCCGCGCCGGCTGGGACAAAGGCTACCCGGCGCTCCTGACCAACCACGACTGGAACTACGCCGTGTTCGGCCCCGACAAGGCGACGCGCGCCGAGGTCAACCAGGCGATCTGCCTGTCTTGTCACATCCCGGCAGCCTCCAAGGACTACGTGTTCACGCTCGACAAGATCCAGGACAAGGCCAAGCAGAAGTAGGGCTTCAGTCAGCTACCTCGCCTGCGTCACGCCTCCCGATGCAACAGCCGCAGCCGAGCTGGCTAGTAGTTCGCCGCTGAGCCCACGGCTGCCGGCTCGTCGGGCGGTAGGCAGCGGACATGCTCGAACAGCTCCGTGCCATGCGTCTCGTCGCTGCCCCCGATGGGCTGCGCGGTGAGCAAGACCCGCCGGCCGGGACAGGAGCAGGCGGATAGCTGGAATGACACCGTCGCGCTGTTGGCGGCGATTGTCCCGGTCCAGACCGGTCGATTTCTGCCCGGCGTGGGCACATCGTGTCGGGGACCCAGCTTAGCGTTGGCGTCGAGGTGCCGGGCTAGCATGGATTGATCAGCTCGACGAGGATGCGTCGCTCGGCAGGCCGGACCTCGAAGTTGAAGTGTCGGAGGAAGTTCATTCCGAGCAGCCCGTCGACGCCTTCATGATCGAGGTCGAACACCTGTAGCGCGAACTTCGGCGTTGATACACCGAGAGCGACGAACTCGGCTACGTGCAGCCAATAGCCCTCTTCCTGCCCGATCGCGCTGTGAACCTTGGATAGCTTGTGGCCGTCGCGAGGGCTGTACCCGATCTCCTCGATCACCTCGGGAGTCAGCGTCGTCGCCTCGGCACCTGTGTCGAAAACGAGTCTCCTGTTCGTCGAGCCGTGCGGCCCCGTGATCTGCGCCTCGACGATGATCAGCTCGCACCTACGAAGAAAGGAACTTGAGAGCTTCGTCATCGAGGATCAACGTGGGGCGCCGTAGGGGCTTCAAGCACTCGCCCGTAAACACTACGGACCAGCGGGGATACTTGCGGGTGTTGCGGATGGGATCGAAGGCGGCGCGACGCGTGGGGCCATGCCCGACGATCCGGGCCGTACGGATCTCCGGGCTGCTGAGCTCGACCGGCACGACGTCGACCAGGCAAACGAACTGATCGGGATACCGCGCGCAGATCTCCGCCCACCCCAGCGGCGCGGTTTCGGCTGATACGAGCTGTTCGGCAGCATCCATGCACCGATCTTTCCGGTATGCGTCTGCATGTCAAGTTTCTTGACGTCGTCGAGTTCGATCGCGCGAGATCCACGCAAACGTGGTCGAGCTGGACTGCCTGACATCGACGCCGTGCCACCCGGGACCGTACCGGCTCGGCGCGTTGGCGACACCCGGCGGATCTTCCGCGCCGACTTCCTCGGCGACCTGTCGCGTCGCGAACGTCCCCGGTGTACCCGATGCTCGCCAGCACCTGTGCGAACCGATCGAGCGCGCGCATGTCCGGCATCACGAGCGCTCCCGGTCGCGCCACGGCTCCCCTGCGCGCATCGCGGAGAGCAGCAGGTGCACGCCGTGGCGGTCGCTCGGATCGAGCCGCAGCACCCGCTCGAACACGCGCGCGGCCTCGTCACGGCGTTCGAGCCGCCATAGACACGAGCCATAGCCCGACAGGCAGCGCAGTAGTGCACGGTTGCCGGACAGGTCCCCGGGCAGTACGCCATTGAAGTCATCTCCAACCGAGAGCTGGCCGATCCTCACGCCGACCTCGTAGTGCTGGAGCGCCCACTGCGAGCTCAAGCCCAGCAGCCTGCCGGCAAGATACGCGCGTGCGTCGAGGAACCGGAGGTCCGCCTCGAGGCGCTTCGCCGCCGCCGGTGTCGATCGGGTGGAACACGATCGGCGGTGTCCGAGCTTCGGCTGATCCAGACGGCGTCCCTGTTGTCGCCTCCGCCACAGTTGCAGCGCCAGAGAGCACCGCGGGTCTGGATCACGTCCGGCTCAACTGCGCCGACCTCGCGGCAACGGCGCGATTCTACCGCGACACTGGCCTGTCGATGCCGCGCCGAGGTCAGCAAGCTGCAGCTGAGGCGGCGGGTTTGCTACAGCTGTCGAACTGACTGAATTATCAGAAAAAAGTGGAGGCGGCGGGAGTCGAAGGATCGGATATGAACGCGAAGATCCGCGAGGATCACGTCGCTCCGTCGATGAACGAGGCCGCGATCGACACCGTCGCGGATCCTCGCGACCAAGCGCTGTCACACGCCGTGTTACAGGCCGTTCTTGACGGCGACTACGAGCGGGCGCGTCGCCTGGCCGACGAATGGCGACAGCTCCAGGCAACCCTCGTGGGCCCCGACCGGGGGCCTGGGAAACCGCGTGACAGCGCGCTCGAACGGGAACCCCGATCATGAGGCAAAATTAGCTCGCTGCGGCGATGATGCCCGAGCTCGGGAGCGGCGGTTCCCACACCAGGGACTGCGGAAGGTCGAGATTCGACCGGCTCGCCCACGTCGGCTTCGGCGCGCGGATGGTCGGAGGCGGCGCTTGCGCGGCCACCGCGAGTCCTGCGTCCGCTAGCGCCTTCACGAGACCCTGGTACAGCAAGTTGACGACGGTTCCGCCAAGCTGACCGAGTTCGGCAACCTCGACTTCGGCAGGCTCGGCGATCGAGCTCACGTGCATGCTGTTACGCAGCGAGTGATAGACGCGCGCAAGTACATCGCCTAGCGGAGCGGCGGGTGGACGACGCGTGAACGCGTCGTCGACGTACCGGCGAACGAGCTGGTGCGTGTCGTTCAGCACCGCCTTCGCCAGCGGATCGAGATGATCTGGGACGAGCAGAGCAACCCCCGCAACTTGGCGTCCCTCAGCCTCACCGATCAGCAGGTTCGCGATGGAGATGATGTCGCTGTTCGGGGACGTGAGATCGACGCAGAAACTGATCGTTGCTTGCTGGTAGCCGAGCTTCATGAGCGCCTCCAATGGGGCCGCCGATCGTCGTCGGCGGACGAACTTCAACGGGGCCGCCGATCGTTGTCGGCGGACGAACTTCAATGGGGCCGCCGACCGTCACGCGCGGACGCGCTTCAATGGGGCCGCCGATCGTCGTCGGCGGACGAACTTCAACGGGGCCGCCGATCATCACGTGCGGACGGGCTTCAATGGGGCCGTCGACCGGCCCGTACGGACGGGCTTCAATGGGGCCACTGACCGAGACATGCGGGCTAGCTTCAACAGACCGCCAACCCACGGCTGTAGACGGAGCTTCAACGGGACCGTCGTGCTTCCATGGGGCCGTCGACGCTGGTCGACGGAAGGTCAAAGACTCGCTGGACATTCGCAGGTTCACGAGCCCCTCTTTACCGCCGAGGTCACCAGCCCGCGCACGAGCGCACGGCGGGTTCGCAGACCGCTTGCGATGATCTCACGCTGAGCGACGGGGAGATAGTCATCCGGGATGCGGTTCACGATGTCGGTGATGGTTGCGTCTGTGGTTCTCTCGACTCGATCAAGGATACCGCCGAGGGTGATCGTGTCAATCGCATCGATCATCCCCGGAGGAAACGGTGCAGCTCCCATCGTCCTCGCACCATCTCCTTCCCACAGACCGCCCCATCCGAGCGCCATCGCAAAGTCCAGGAAGACGTATTCGGCCTCGACCGGCGGCTGCTTCGGATCATCGCCGAGCAGGTAGCCGAAGACGATGTTGTGCGGATGATGGTCTGCGTGATCCGTCTGACCAACCCACGTGTCGAAGACGAACCCCTCCGCCGCTGCGGCAGGGAGCCGGTCCCGTAGGATTTCTGTGCCCGGCGGACCGGCTTGCAAGAATCACTTGATCTGCTCCCAGGGGTACTGACGTGGGTACATGACGAGCGACACGCAGCACGCGTGCTCTTCGTCGGGCGGATCCCCCTGTCGGCGGGCGAGCACTACAGGCGGCACCCGGCACCCAACCTCGTGGGCGAGATCGGCGCAGATCTTCTCCCGAGCGGCGCGGACGCGACGCGGATCGGGATCGCGTCTGCGCGGCTTCATGTACGCGCGTCGTTCTGGCCAACGATCCGCCACGACGAACCGCCCGCCCGCCTCTCCATCGGCGACATAGCCGAGCACACCGGATTGGTTCGCACAGACGGTCCATCGACACTCGAGAAAGACCTGCTCTCTCCACAACCGAGCCATCTCCTCCGTCGGAGGCACCAACGCCATCGCAGATGAGGTTGCCACGCGGGGACACGTCGAGCGACATGGCGACGCAAGATTCGGTGGCGGCGATCCCTGTATTCTTCGTCGGTCCCCTGACCGGCTCAACGCGACGCGAAGCTCGGTAGCGGCGACCGGCGTCCTGAATCGCGACGTGATGCTCCGTGAACGGGCGTAGGTGAACGCCGGTCCCGGGAGCACGTCAGGTCCGACATCGAGCTTGGCTCACGCCTTGATCCACGGCCGACGCTTCCGTAACGATCGCGCGAGGCCCACCGAGGACCCGCGCGACGCGCTCGCGCGCAACGCGACCTCCTCAGCGTGAGCTGTCCCAGTTGTCGCCGGCATCGGCGGGTTGCTGGTCGGCCACGAAGGTGTGGAGCCGGTCGACGGCCGCGACGGCGGTGGCCGCCGCCTCCGCTGTAGCCCCGAGCAAGTGGGCCATCCGGTCGATCTGCAGCGGGTCGGTGTTGTTCCAGATCGTGTTGTCGTACGACTCCGCGGCGACGGCGGCGAGCGCTTCGACCTTGCCGACGGCGATGCGAAGCGCGTCCAGGTGCCCCGCGAGATCGACCGTCACGACGAGCCCCCCCGGTGCTGGAGGAGGTCGGCTGCGATCTGGTCGCCGGCCCTGGCCGCCGCCCGTACCGCCTCGGCGGTAGCGCCCATCAGGTGTGCCAGGCGTTCGAGGGGGCGATCGCCGTCGTCGTCGCCCTGATCGTCGCCGTCGTCGCCGGTATCGGTGTCATCGGTGTCATCGCTGCCGTCGCAGTCCCAGGTGAGGCGGTCGAACAGGTCTTCTGCGGCGCTGGCCATCGCGTCGGCCCTCGCGACGAGCTGACGGAGGTCGTCGACCGCGCTCACCACGTCGAACCGAGGGGCGTCCGGGCCAGGACTATGGCGGCTCATCGGGAACCCTCCGCGGCGACGGGGAGCATCGGCGTGGCGCTTGACGCAACGGTCAGGCCGCCAACGACGAGAGCATCGTCGATGGCGTCCATGCGTACGACGATGCGGGTCGACGCTGCAGCGTGGTTGAGGGACTTTCGAGGGCGGTCGGTTCGAGGAGGAGCTTCATCGGCACTGAGATTAGCTCCCGATGGCACCCGTAAGGCACCAAAAATATCCCAATGACATCCCAAAGGAATCCGATGGGAACAAGATGGCGCTTTTGTTGACTGTTTCGGACCGGCCGTCGAGGATCACGTGGACCGATGCCGACCGCCGATGACAAGGAGTTGCGGATCTCGATCCGCGTGCCTCGAGCGACCTACGAGCAGGTCAAGAAGGCGGCGGCACGCGATCATCGAACCATGGCCGGATGGGTCAAGGCGCTGATCGCGAGCGCGCTCGAGGCCGAGGGCAGCACCGGAACCCGGAAGCGGTGAAGCGCGCCAGGTGGCACGTGCGTCGCGCAGCGTAGCGAGTTGACCGGCGCGTAGAGAGAGGCCGTATAGCGCATGAACCGCTACAGGTCCTTGGCGACGCAGCACTCAAGCCGTGGCCACCAGATCCAGGAGTCGATCGTGGATCAGCCTCCAGTCCTGGGTGAGATCGATTCCCGCCGCCGTCAGCCGGTTTGCGCCGTACGTGTACTGCAGCGTCGGGATCGGCTGAACCTCCGGGTAGAGCAGGACGCCGGCGGCGGTTGCATCGGACCCACCCCGGGAGGCGATGTTCCGCAGGTACGCGGTCATCTGGTACAGATGGCCTGGACGCAGCTTGTCAGCGCCACCGCGGTACGACACAAGCGCTTTTGCGTAGAACTTGGTGTCGATGATCACGGTGCGCCCGGGACCGCGGAGCGAGATATCGGTATTCATCCTCGGCAGGTACTCCGCCGCACCCGGCGCAAGCGCCTCAAGCTCCCAGTGGATAGTGTCTCTCTTCACGGACCAGCCAGGCAGCTCCCGCTCGTAGAAGTTGCGCACGAACGCCTCGAACAGCCGGGCCATTCGCTTGTCGTCCTCGACGTAGTCGCGGAAATGAAGCTCACCTGTCGCCTCGTCGACGACGAGCTGCGCATGGAGCAACTCGCAGACATGGATCGGGAGCCGGTATCGACCGAGCCGGCCGTAAAGCTGAAGCTGCGTGAAGAGCGCGGCGCGGATAGGGATCGTCGAGATCTCCCCGAGGGTCCGGGACAGGTTGATCAGCCCGTCGCGGATCTTGTCGTCGAGATCGGCCAGGGTGATGAGCCGGCGCGCGGTGGACGCGATGATCTGGTTGTGGAGGACGTCATGGGTGAGCACGTCGAAGCGGCAGGCAGCGAGGCCGCGATCCTGAAGCCTGCGCGCGACCATCTGCGGCACGTCGAGCCGCCCGCGAGGCGATCGGACTTCCTCGGTGACCATCTGATACCCGCGATCGAGACCGCGACGCCACAGCCGCTGCCCGGCGATCGTCAGCACTTTCGCGAGCAGCTCGACGTGGGACAAGCCATCGAGCTCGCTGACAAGTGCGTCGTCGCGCTCCTCGAGAACATCCCACGCGTAGCACAGCAGGTAGTACAGGTTCCGGATGGGAATCTTGCGCGCCACGTCACGGCCCCAGTAGCGCCGCCACCGCGGCCTTCACCTTGTCGGGGCTCTCGGCCCAGTACTCGTCGAGCAGTGGTTCGATCTCGAACTTGACGATACGCTCGTACCAGGTCGTGTCATAGGTCCCCTCGGGATCGGGCTGGCAGAAGTAGCTGTGCCCGTTCCGCTGAAGCCGAAGCAGTCCCAGTCGGTACGGGTTCGCTGGTCGAACTGTGCGCGCAGCGCCTCCAAGGTGATCGCCTGGTCGAGGTACTTCCGGATCCACGCCGCAATCTCGGCGCCGGCCTGGGCTCGCTTCGCGGCGAGCGACGAGATTCGCTCGCGCCAGCTCGGGGCGTCCTTGACCTTGTCGTACAGCTCGCGCCAGACCATTGTCGGCGATGGCACGTCGGTGCTCGCGACGATCGCTTTCCGCTGCTCAGGCGCGAGATCGCCCCAGCGCCCGAACAAGCTTTTGCCGTTGCGGTAGAAACGCGGCGCCCGGTCGTCGTCGTCCTCGCGCCAGTTCGCCGACTTGCGCATCATGTCGGTGTAGAGCGTCGCGGCGGGGGTCTTGCCGGTGGTCTCAACCAAGCCGCGGCGCTCGATCTCGGCCCAGATCTCGTCGGCCGTCATCGCGCGGCGGGTATCAGCGAGGACGGCTTCGGCAGCGTCAGCGAAGGTCATCGAACGGGTCCCCTTGAGGCTTGCCAGCGCCATAGACGGTCACTGCTTGCGCACGACGGAACCAGAATAGATCCAATAAGTTATCGATCATTTCGGCCATAGAAATCCATAGCCTGCTCATACGGGCGGCCACCGATCTCCGGGGCGGTACCGGGCCCATCGTCGATTGCCCTCACGAACCAGCACGCCTTCGCCGACCCAGCTCGCGAGGGCAGCCTTGGCCGTCTTGCGATCGACATCGAAGGCGTCGCGATAGTCGGTGTTGGTGATGAAGCCGGCCTCTGTCATGCGAGCGACGAGCCGCTCCATCGGCGGGGCCGTGTTCGGCGCCGAAGGCGAAACCGCTTCCCGCACCACGCGATAACTCGTCCCAGCTCCGCTACCGGTGGCTTGGACCAAGCCACGTTCGACGAGAGCATTCAGTTCGCGATACGCCGTGTCGCGGTCGACCGCATTCAGCTCGCCGTAGTCTGCGTTGCTGAACTCGCGATCCACCAACCCCACCATCGCGCGCTTCTGCGTCAGGGAGATCGGAAGCGCGCGCACCGACTGGGGCCACTTCGGATCATCGAGGCGGAAGATCGGATCGTTCTGCAGCACGACCCTGAACCGGCCCGCCACGACGTCCAGCGTGGGCAAGCGAAGGAACGAGCTTTCCATCTCCTCGAACATGCGCGGGATGCCTTCCCCTTGATCGCGCATCACGCCGAGGTCCGTGAGCGCTCGCGCGATCCGCGGATTTCGGCTCGCGTGCGCGGGAACGCCAGCGCGCAGATCGTCGATCGAGACCTCCGGCGGCAGCCCACCTGGGCTCCACACTTCGAACCGGTCATCGTAGAGCCAGACCTCCACGGCTTGTCCCTGGATGCCGTAGTCGCGGTGCGCGACCGCATTCACGAGCGCCTCCTGCCAGGCAAACGTGGGGTACTCGGGCATCTCCTGGAAGAACAGATCGTGCAGGCGGGACGAACGCTGGATCGCGTTCCGAGCAACGTGCGTGCTTGCTGCAACACCGACGGCAAGTTGCCCTCGATGCGCGGAAACTCCTGCACGTTGTGCTGCGCTCCGGTCAGCCGCTCGGTGCCAGCGACGCGAAAGACCCGAACGCTCGCATTGGGATGCGTGATCGTCTCCGGTCGCAACGCGAACAGGAACACCGCTGCTTCGCGAAGGACGACCGCGGCGCCGATCCGGTCGGCGATCCGTCGACGCACCAAGTAGTCCTCGACCGAGATGTCCGTGGCTCCGCTCGCCTCACGCGCGCGTTCGAGTAGTGCCGAGCCCAGAGCTGCGACGTCCACCGACGATCGCCGTGCCTCGGCGCTCTCGACCAGGCCTTGGTCCTTGATTGTGTTGATCTTCTGCTCGGAGAACTGCGAGGTCGTGTCGCTGACCCGGTACGGATACCCGTTGCCTTGGACCATCACTGCACGAGGAGCGCTCTCGACCTCGAAGACGAGCAACTCGACTCCATCGAGCACGACGCGGTAGCCGTTGACAAGCGGCGGTACGAGCCGCGTCGCTGGTACAGCGAGCATTTGGTCGATGACGTCCACTGCATATGCATGCCCGCTGATGGTGCGGTCGTCCTCGATGCCGAAGATCACCACGCCTCCATCGGCGTTGGCAAAGCCGGCAACTTGTTCGGCGATCTGGTCGCGAACGGCTCGACGATCGCGAGGGCGCTTCTTCCCCGGCGGGCCCTCGAAGCGCGACTTGCGGTCGTGGTACTGGCCCTCGT
>Ga0307509_10001574_pt1 | contig 38392 bp, 35 predicted proteins | sample 10_EM_MG_FD_202245 | JGI IMG/M metagenome (GOLD analysis project Ga0307509, IMG submission 202245) | Populus trichocarpa ectomycorrhiza microbial communities from riparian zone in the Pacific Northwest, United States - 10_EM | ecosystem: Host-associated > Plants > Roots > Unclassified | place...
GCGCCGACCGCCTCAGTGAAGCGCCGCGGCCTGCCCGCATGCGGCTTTGCTCGCGCCGATCGATGCTTGCAAAGCAGCCGTTCACCGTCAGCATCGGGCCGGAAGCGGACACCCCAGACCGCACGCTCATTTCGTTCGCTGTCAGCCGGGGAGCGGCACTGATCATGAACAGCTTCGCGCTGCTGGACGACCGCGCCGCGACGCGCGCGCGGCCCAGCAGCCGTTTGTACGAGAACTTCGAGCGCGAGCACCGCTGCGTGGACCCAGCGCAACTCGACGCCGTGTGGGCGCAGGTCGATGCCGATCTGCGCGCCGGCCTGCACGCGGTGCTGCTTACCGACTACGAATGGGGGACCAAGCTGCTGAACGCCGGCGTCAGGCCGGGCGACGACGCATCGGCACTGCGCGTGCTGATGTTCCGCACGCTGAAGCACCTGTCGCGCGACGACGTCGATGCCTGGCTGGCCAAGCGCGACCCGTCCGGCGCCGACGAGCCGAGCGGCGAGACCAACGACTCGCCAGTCGGCGTGATGGACCTGCGGCCCAGCGTCGACCGCGCCGAGTTCACGCGCGCGATTCGTGCGATCCACGAGGCGATCCGCGATGGCGAAACCTACCAGGTCAACTACACCTACCGCCTGAATGGTGCGGCCTTCGGTGCGCCGATCGCGCTGTACCGCCGGCTGCGCGCGCGCCAGCCGGTCGAGTACGGCGCCTTCATCGCGTTGCCGGACGGTGATCCGTTCACGCACGTGCTGTCGTTGTCGCCCGAGTTGTTCCTGCGTCATGACGCTGGCCTGTTGACCGCGCGGCCGATGAAGGGCACGGCCGCGCGCGTCGCCGCGCCCGAGAGCGACAGCGAATCGGCACGCCTGCTCGGCATCGACATCAAGAACCGCGCCGAGAACCTGATGATCGTCGACCTGCTGCGCAACGACCTCGGTCGCCTCGCGCAGACCGGTTCGGTGCGGGTGCCGGCGCTGTTCGCGATCGAGCCTTATGCCACCGTGTTTCAGATGACCTCGACGGTGCAGGCGCAGATCCGCCCCGAGGTCGGCATGCCGGAACTGCTGCGCGCGGTGTTCCCGTGCGGCTCGATCACCGGCGCGCCCAAGCACCACACGATGGAGCTGATTGTCGGCCTCGAGAGCACGCCGCGCGGTCTGTACTGTGGCGCGATCGGCTGGTTCGATGCGCCGCGCGGCGACGCGCGCATCGGCGACTTCTGCCTGTCGGTGGCGATCCGCACCTTGACGCTGGGTGCCGCGGCCCAGGGCCTGCGCCCGCTGCGCATCGGCGTCGGCGCCGGCATCGTGAGCGATAGCCGCGCCGACGACGAGTTCGATGAGTGCCGCTTGAAGGCGCGCTTCCTGACCGGACTGGACCCGGGCTTCGAACTGTTCGAAACGATGTTGTGGACGCCAGGGCAGGGCGTGCGGCATCTCGAACGCCACCTCGCGCGCCTGGAGCACAGCGCGCAGGTGTTCGGCTTCGAGCTCGATCGTGCGGCGCTGCGCGCGACGCTGGACGCGTTCGCGCCTACTGCCTCGGTCGCCACGCGCCTGCGGCTCGCGCTCGCGCACGACGGGCGGGTCGGCCTGACGCACGCGCCGCACGCGCCGCTGCCGACGGGGCCGGTGCGGTTGCTGGTTGGCGACGACACGCTGCCCGAGATCGATCCGCTCGCGGCCCACAAGACCACGCGGCGCCGGCACTACGACGCCGGCGTGCGTGCGGCCGAAAGCGCCGGGGCCTTCGACACCTTGTTCTTCAACCGCGCCGGCCGTCTCGTCGAGGGCGGCCGCAGCAACGTCTTTGTCCGACTCGACGGCCGCTGGTGGACACCGCCGTTGTCCGACGGTGCCTTGCCCGGCGTGATGCGCGGCGTGCTGCTGGCCGACCCCGCCTGGGACGCGCGGGAGCGCAGCCTGACGCGCGCCGATCTCGCGCGCGCGGAAGGCCTTGTCGTCTGCAATGCGTTGCGTGGGGCGCTGCCTGCCGAGCTCGCGGCGCTGTCGCACCCTTTCGCCGCATGAGACTCGCACTGTTCGACCTCGACCACACGCTGATCCCGTTCGACAGCGGCATGGCCTGGACGCAGTTCCTGGTCGAGCGCGGGGTGCTGCCGGCCTCGGCCGAAGAAACCTACCTCGACTATTGCCGGCAATACGTCGCCGGCACGCTCGACATCCACGCCATGCACTTCGCCAGCGTGGCGCCGCTGGCGAGCATTCCGCGCGCGCAGCTGGCGCAATGGACAGGCGAGTTCGAGCAGGTGCTGCGGGCGCGCGTGCCCGCGGACACCCGCGCACTGGTGCAGCGCCATCTCGATGCCGGCGACCTGTGCGCGGTCGTCACCGCGACCACGCGCTTCATCGCCGAACCGTGTGCGCGCCTGTTCGGCGTGCCGCATGTGGTCGCGACCGAGGCCGCGACCGTGGACGGCACGCCGGAGGGCACGCTGACCGGCGAGATCGACGGCCTGCCGTGCTTTCGCGAGCACAAGCTCACGCGCGTCCGGCAGTGGCTGGCGCAGCGGGCACCGCGCGGCGGCGCGGACCTCGATGCGTTCGAGCGCAGCTGGTTCTACTCGGACTCGGCAAGCGATCTGCCGCTGCTGGGTGCCGTATCGAACCCCGTCGCCGTGCGTCCCGACGCGCGCCTGCGCCAGCACGCGCTGGGGGCGGGCTGGCCGATCTTCGACCCGGCCTGAAAGGAGCGCATCCTGCTTCCGGCAACTTTTCGCACCTGACCGGCGCTTTTGTCGCTCAGGTCGCCGGCGAACCCACCGATATTCCGTTGAGTTTCAGGGCCGAACGCCGGTAGTACACGACGCGACCCGTCCGACTGGAGACAAGTCATGAACTGGATACGCAGAGTCAGCCTGGTGCGCCGGGTGACGATTGGTTTCGGCTGCACCGCGGCAATCATCGGAGCCCTCGGCGGCGGCGGCGTGTGGGCGCAGCAAGGCGGCCTGCCGGCCAGCACCGCGGCATGGATCCTGGGGGTGGCGACGATTGGCGGCTGCCTGTTCGCACTGGCCGCAGCCTTCGTGATCCGCAGCAGCATCAAGGACTCGGTCGAATCGACCGTGCAGTGCGTGATCCGCATCGCCGGCGGCGACCTCGAGACCAAGATCGAGTCGCCCGGCAAGGACGAGGTCTCCTGGCTGCGCGCCGAACTGAACTCGATGCGCAAGAAGCTGCGCAAAACGGTGCTCGAGGTGCGCGAGACCGTGGACGGCGTCAACACCGCTTCCGAAGAGATCGCCAGCGGCAACCTCGACCTGTCGACCCGCACCGAAAACCAGGCCAGCGCGCTGCAGCAGACCACCAGCTCGATGGAGCAGCTCGCGAGCACGGTGCAAAGCAATGCCCGCAGCACGAACGAAGCGCGCACCGTCGTGACGCAGTCGAGCGAGGTCGCGGCGCGCGGCGAGAAGACGATGCGCGATGTGATCCTGCGCATGGGCGAGATCAACGGCAGCGCGACGAAGATCTCCGAGATCATCGGCGTCATCGACGGCATCGCGTTCCAGACCAACATCCTGGCGCTGAACGCCGCGGTCGAGGCGGCGCGCGCCGGTGAGCACGGGCGCGGTTTCGCGGTGGTGGCTTCCGAGGTGCGCGGGCTCGCGCAGCGAAGCTCGACCGCGGCGCGCGAGATCAAGACGCTGATCGACGACTCGACCCAGAAGGTCGAAGCCGGCTCCAAGCTCGTCGACGACGCGGGACGCACGATGAAAGAGATTCTCGACAGCGTGAACCGGGTCTCGCGCCTGATCACCGACATCGCCGACGCGGGTCAATCGCAGAGCAGCGGCATCGATCAGGTGCACCACGCGATCGCGCAGATCGACACGATGACGCAGCAGAACGCGGCGCTCGTCGAGCAGCTGGCGGCGGCGGCGCAGTCGCTGAAGGGTCAGTCGGATCGACTCACCGAGTCGATGAGTTCGTTCCGCGTCGTCGCCTGAGCGTCGCCTGACCACTGCGCTTCTGCGGCTCGCAGCGATGCGAGCCGCTTGCGCGTTCCGGGATGGGTGGCGGTGTCTTGGCGCATGCCCAAGTGCATGAAGGCGGACACCGCGTCCTGCGGCGGGCGACCGAGCGCGTGCAAGGTGCGCATGGCAAACGCGTCGGCCTCGAGCTCCTGTCGGTACGCCAGTCCGGAGGCGTCGCGCCCGAGCAACGCTGCCACGGGCTCGGTCTGGTCCGGAGTCACCGCACCCGGCACCCACTTCTGATACAGGCGCTCGGTCTGCTCCCAGTGGCGCAGCTCGACGTGCCCCAGCTCGTGCGCGAGGACGAACAAGCGCTCGCCCTCGCTCAGATCGGCCAGCGATTCGTTCGCCAGCACGATGCGGCCCTGCAGCGTTTCGGCCACGGTCTCGCCCTCGATCACGCGCAGTTCCACCGGGTGCCTGAGCTCGAGCACGCGCGCCAGGGTCTCGAAGCTGGCGCGCACCGTCCGGGCATGCGCGCTGGCCGGGTCGGCGGCATTCGCGCGGTCCAGCCGCGTCAGTTGCGAACGCGCCAGCACACCGAGAATGCCCTCATCGCCACGGGCCGAGGAGCCAGCGAACAGCAACGTGAGTGTGACGATCCACCAGCGCATGTCGAACGCTCCCGCGGCACGGGCGGGGGCCGGCCGTTGATTGATGCAGCGCAACAATCATGCCAGAAGGGCGGGTTAACCCGTAATTCAGGCGCCGGAAACCGGGACGAATGACACGGTTCGGGCGCGCTCGATGCCGGTCAGGCCTCGATCAGTCCCCAGTGCAGTGCCACCAGCGTCAGCTCCGACTGGTTGTTGGCGCCGAGTTTCTGCTTGACGTGGAACAGGTGGGTGCCGACGGTGCTGGGCGACAGCTTCAGGTTGTCGGCGATCTGCGCGACGCTGAGGCCGCGGGCGAGCTGAACGAACACCGAGAACTCGCGTTCGCTCAGGGCATCGGCCGGGCTCGTCTCGCCGCGCACCTCGGCGACGGCCAGCGCCTGCGCGGTGTGCGCGTCCACGTAAGGCCGATTCGCCGCGACGGCGGTCACCGCGGCGATCAAGGCCTCGGGCGCGCTGCGCTTGGCCAGGTAGCCGAGGGCACCGGCGCGCAGCACGCGCCGCGGATGCGCGGTGTCTTCGTGCGCCGAGAGTGCGAGGATGCGGGCCTTCGGGTCCTGCGCGAGCAGCCGCCGCACGGCCTCCAGCCCGCCCATGCCGGGCATCGACAAGTCCATCACGACCACGTCGGGCCGCACGCGTGCGTAGTCGGCGCAGGCCTGCTCGCCGGTGTCGGCCTCGGCCACCACCTCGACCTCGGCGTCGGCCAGCAGCATGCGAAAGCCCATGCGCACCAGCGCATGGTCGTCGACGAGCATGACGCGGATCATGCGGCCCGCGCCTCGGCGGCTGCCGCTGGTGGCGCCAGCGCCGCCAGCGGCAGCCGCACCTGCAGCTCGACGCCTTGCGGTTCGCGCCCGACGATGTGGAAGCTGCCGCCCAGGCCCTGTGTGCGCTCGGCGAGCCAACGCAAGCCGTGGTGGCCGCTGGGCGTCGGGTCGGCAGGCAGGCCGCGGCCGTCGTCGATGACGGTGAGCACCGCCGTGTCGGCATCGCGCCGCAGTTCGACCCGGATGAGGGTGGCGTGGCCGTGGCGCAGCGCGTTGGTCATGCCCTCCTGCGCGCCGCGGTACAGCGCCAGCGCGGCGTCGCCGTCCAGCCGGGCATCGCCCAGATCGACCTGCAGGTCGACGGCCACGCCGGGCTGGCTGCGTCGCGTGCGCTCGACCAGGTCGGCGAGCGCGTCGGCGAGGCCGAAGTTGTCGAGCACCAGCGGCGCGAGTCGCGGGATGATGCCGTGCATCGCTTCGTAGAGCCGCGAAGACTCGTCGGCAATCATTCGCGCCGCCTGTTCCGCTTGGGCGTCGAGTCCGCGCACGCGTTGCGCGATTGAGACCGCCATGCTGTGCATCGCGGTGACCGACTGGCCGAGTTCGTCGTGCAGCTCGTGCGCGATCAGGCGCCGCTCCTGTTCGAGCTGGCGCTCGATCCAGCGCGTCAGCTCGCGGTTGTCGGAGAGGCGGCTCTCGGCCAGTGCGGCGCGGCGTTCGGTCTCGATGTTCTGGCGCAACCTGCCGACCATCCGGTTGAAGGCGCCGCCGATCGCCGCCGCCTCGGTGCCGGCCAGCGGCGGCAGCGCGGCGTCGAAGCGCCCGGCCTCCAGCGCCTCGAGCGCGCCGACGATCTGGCCGAACGGCCGCACCGTGCGCCCGACCAGCCAGAACACGAGCGCGTTGACGACGACCAGCAGCACCGCCGCGCCGGCCGTCAGCACGAGCACGTAGTCCCAGGCGTCGACCGCTGCGCGCGAGGCGTTGGACTGCGTCACCAGCTTGCCGCCGGGAAACTCGATCGACTGCACCGACGGCTCGGGTGCGATCAGCCGCTCGAACCAGTCGGGTGCATCGCGTCCGGCCTTGTAGGGCGACGGCGGCGACCGGTATAGCTCCTGACCTTGCTCGTCGTACAGCACGATCTCGTTCGAGCGCACGCGACCGATGCCCTGCAGGTAGGCCAGGATCGCCGGCGTGCCCTGCGCGGCGTAGAGCCAGGCGTTGCGTTGCAGCAGCTGCGTGGCGACCCGGTTGGCCGCGACCACTTCTTCGTGCACCGACTCGCGCATGCTGCGCAGCTGCAGCGCCAGCACGGCCGCGACGAACAGGATCGTCAGCGCACCGACGATCAGGTTGATCTTCAGTCGCAGCGTCATGCCGTGGGCGAGGGCGCGCCGTCGCGGAGTGGAAGGGTGAGCACGCGCCCATGGTAGCGACCCGCCCGCACCCCACCATCGACAGGGGGCTGACCCGCAGTCCGATTCATGAAAATCATGAGGCCCGAATCATGGCGGCGCCCCTGGCGCGCGACACCGCCCGGGGGGACCATGCAGTGCGGGATGCGATGAGTCGTGTTCCTGCGCAGGTCGACCGGCCTGCGTGTCATTCACTTCTTCAGGAGACTGCGTATGCAATGGACCACCCCGACCGCCAGTGATTTCCGCTTCGGCTTCGAGATCACGATGTACGTCAGCGCCCGCTGATGACCACCGCGCCGGCGCTGCGCTCGCGGGTGGCGTTGGCGCATTCTTTCTTCTCGTCAGTCGCTTCGACTGTCCACTTCCAGGCCCTCCACACTCATGCGCATCAGCGTGCTCGGCTCGGCCGCGGGCGGCGGCTTCCCGCAATGGAACTGCAATTGTCGCAACTGCGCCGGCGTGCGCTTGGGGCACGTGCGGTGCAAGCCACGTACGCAATCGTCGATCTTCGTTCGACCTGACAACGCGCCGGACGGCGTGCTCTTCAATGCCTCGCCCGACATCCTCGAACAGATCCGCGACCGCCCCGAACTGCAGCCCGCACGTGCGCTGCGCGACACGGCCATCGCCGGTGTCGTGCTGATGGACGGCCAGGTCGATCACGCCACTGGCCTGTTCATGCTGCGCGAGCGCAGCACGGCGCTGCCGCTGTGGTGCACCGACCCGGTCGCCGAAGACCTGAGCCAGGGCAACCCGATCCTGCGCGTGCTCGGCCACTACTGCGGGGTCGAGCGCCATCGCATCGAACTCGAGGGCACGCCGTTCCGCGTGCCGGGTGTCGAGACTTTGAGCTTCAAGGCGCTGCCACTGTCGAGCAAGCCGGCGCCGTATTCGCCGCACCGCGAGCACCCGGTGGACGGCGACAACATCGGCATGCTGATCACCGACACGGGCAGCGGTGCGAGCGTCTTCTACGCGCCCGGCCTGGGCGCGATCACGCCGCCGGTCTTCGACGCGATGGCCGGCGCCGACGCGGTGCTGGTCGACGGCACGTTCTGGACCGACGACGAGATGCCGAGCATGGGCCTGAGCGGCAAGACCGCGCGCGCGATCGGCCACCTGCCGCAATCAGGCCCCGGCGGCATGATCGAGTGGCTCGCGAAGCTGCCCGCACGCACGCGCCGCTGCCTGATTCACATCAACAACACCAATCCCATCCTCGACGAGGACTCCGACGAACGCGCCGTCTTGACAGCGGCGCGCATCGAGGTCTGCGAGGACGGTATGCTGATCCAACTCTGAGGCCGCGATGAAAGCCGAGATCCTGCAAGCGCGACACGAGTCCGCCCCGGCCGATGCACCCGCCTGGGACTTCGATGAATTCGAAGCGAAGCTGCGCGAACGCGGCCGCGCGTACCACATCCACCACCCGTACAACGTGATGCTCAACGGCGGGCGCGCCACCCGCGAGCAGGTGTGCGGCTGGGTCGCGAACCGCTATTACTACCAAATCGCGATTCCGATCAAGGATGCTGCGGTGCTCTCGAATTGCCCCGACCCGGTGGTGCGGCGCGGCTGGGTGCAACGCATCCTCGACCACGATGGTTTCGAGCTCAATGGCATCCGCGACGCCGGCGGCATCGAGGCCTGGCTGCGCTTGGCCGAAGCGGTCGGGCTGAGTCGCGAAGAGGTCGTCGACCTGCGCCATGTGGCGCCCGGCGTGCGCTTCGCGGTCGACGCCTACGTGAACTTCGCGCGCCGTGCGCCGTGGCAGGAGGCCGTGTGCTCGTCGCTGACCGAGCTGTTCGCGCCCGAGATCCACAAGCAGCGGCTCGCGACCTGGCCCGAGCATTACCCGTGGATCGAGCCCGAGGGCCTGCACTACTTCCGCAGTCGCGTCAGCCAGGCGCGGCGTGACGTCGAACAGGGGCTCGCGGTCACGCTCGCGCACTTCAAGACCCGGGCCCAGCAAGAGCGCGCGCTCGAGGTCCTGCAGTTCAAGCTCGATATCCTGTGGACGATGAACGACGCGATCGCGTTGAAGTACGGGGTGTCATGAGCGAACTTGTTGCGACGACGCGGCCGCGCATTGGTGGCGGCTTTCGACTGCAGTGGGAGCCCGCACAGGACTGCCATGTGCTGCTCTACCCGGAAGGCATGGTCAAGCTCAACGGCAGCGCCGGCGAGATCATGCGGCGCTGCGATGGCGAGCGCAGCATCGCGGCGATCGTCGGCGAGCTCGAAACTGCATTCAGCGCCTCGGGGCTGGAACCCGAGGTGCTGTCGTTCGTCGAGATCGCCGGAAGGCAGAAGTGGCTGACATGGGAATGAGCGAATTCGCGACCCCGCGTCCAGGCCCGCCGCTGTGGTTGTTGGCCGAGCTGACCTACCGCTGCCCGCTGCACTGCGTGTTCTGCTACAACCCGATCGATTTCGCGAACCAGACCGACGAGCTCTCGACCGACGACTGGCTGCGCGTGCTGCGCGAAGGCCGCAAACTCGGCGCCGTGCAATGCGGCCTGTCGGGCGGCGAGCCCTTGCTGCGCGACGACCTCGAAGTCATCGTCGCCGAGGCGCGACGCCTGGGCTACTACACCAACCTGCTGACCTCGGGTGTCGGCCTGACCGCCGAGCGCGCGCGGGCGCTGAAGGCCGCGGGCCTGGACCACGTCCAGCTCTCGTTCCAGGACTCGACGCGCGAGATGAACGACTTTCTCTCGCACACCAAGACCTTCGAGCTGAAGAACCGGGTCGCGCAGATCATCAAGGACCAGGGCTGGCCGATGGTGATGAACGTGGTGCTGCACCGCCTCAACATCGACCACATCGACCGCATCATCGCGATGGCGGCCGAATTCGGCGCCGAGTACCTCGAACTCGCGAACACGCAGTACTACTCCTGGGCCTTCAAAAACCGCGACGCGCTGTTGCCGACGCACGCGCAACTGCAGCACGCCGAGGCCGTGGCCGATGTCTGGCGCGCCAAGCTGGGCGACCGCATGCGCATCTTCTTCGTCGCCCCCGACTACCACGAAGGCAAGGCGAAGAAGTGCGTGAACGGCTGGGGCAGCATGTTCCTGACCGTCACGCCCGACGGCACCGCGCTGCCCTGCCACACCGCGAAGATGCTGCCCGGTCTCACGTTCCCGAACGTGCGCGAGCACTCGGTGCGCGAGATCTGGTTCGACTCCGAAGGCTTCAACCGCTACCGCGGCACCGGCTGGATGAAGGAGCCGTGCTCCAGCTGCGAGCACCGCGAAGAAGACCTCGGCGGCTGCCGCTGCCAGGCCTACCTGATCGCGCACGACCCGACGGTGGCCGACCCGGTGTGCGTGAAGAGCCCGCACCATGGGCTGGTGGTCGAGGCCGTGGAGCGTGCCGAGGCCGGCGTGACGGTCGCGACCGAGCACCCGCTGGTGTTTCGCGACCCCAAGAACTCGCGCCGCTTGAGTGCCGAGCCCTCGTAGCGCGGCGGCTTGCTGCTACTGCACGAGATTCAGGATCTCGAGCTGCTCCTCGACCGTTTCGAAGGTGCCGGTGCCGGCAGGCATCTGCATCAGCGGCTTCATCTGCGGGTCGAACAGCCACACGCTCGGGTAGACGAGCATGCGCGTGCGCTGGTCGTCGATGGCACGCTGGAAGTCGGTGTAGTTCAGCGACGTGTCACCGACGCGGATGAAGAGCCGGTTCGCTGTCGTCGACAAGGTGCTGCGCAGGTCGACGACGATCCAGGGCTTGAAGTGCGGCACCAGTTCGTCGGCGTTCTTGCCGAGGAAGTTCTCGTAGCGCCGGCAGTACGGGCAGTCGCTCGCGCCGAGGTAGACGTAGAGCCGCTTGTTCTCGCGCTTCGCACGCGCGAGCGCCGGGCCGAGGTCGAATTCGGAGCGGCCCGCACTGACTGCGGGTTCGACGACCAGCGGCGTGTACGCAGGCGGAATGCCGACCGCGTTCGCCGCCGTGACCAGCAGCGCCAGCAGCGCGCCGGCGATGGTGCGGCGTGACTTCGTCATCCCACCTGCAAGCTGCCGGTGTAGTGGCGTTCTTTCGAGTCCGCGACCTCGGCGCGCAACTCGCCCGGCGTGTGCGGCACGAAATTGAAGCGCCAGGTCGGGTTCTCGCTGATCGAGAAGTCGAGGTCGGCGTCGAAGATCTTGCGGCCCGCGTAGCTGACCGCGATCGTGCGCACGAAGTACGAGGGGATGTACATCACCGTCACGTTGTTCAGCTCGAAGCCGGTGTCGTTCGGGTGGATCACGGTCAGGTCGGCGGTGGTCGGCGCGTCCATCTTCGGCGGCTCGGGCAGCTTGAAGATCGTGCGGCCGATCAGCTCCGGCGAGTCGCGATTCGGCGGTGCGGAGCAGCCACCCGAGGTCTTCACATAACGCGAGTCCATGTGCAGCTCGCCGTTCGACAGTTCGCTGACGACACGCACATGGCTGTATTCGTCGACACGCAAGCGCGTCTCGAAGTCGGCCTGGCCGACCTCGGGCGTCAGCTCCAGCGTGGCGGCCAGCGGCGACGGGTTCTTGTCGACCAGCAGGTGCAGCCGCTTCACGTACAGCGCCGGCGTCTGGGCCAGCTGCGAGACGATCTTCACCGGCACCGACGCGCCATACGCGGCGCGCAGCGGCGCGATGAGCTGCACCCGGCCCGAGCCGGCGGCGATCGGTCGCGCGCCGAAGAGCCGGCCGCGCAGCAGCTCCCATTCGGGCGAGATGTCGGCGTGGCCGGTGTTGCTGGGCAGGCCGCCGATCGCGGCGCGTGCCGTCGGCGCCATCGCCAGCGGCCACGCGCCCAGACCGAGCACCAGTTGGCGCCGGCGTATCCGCATTTCGAGGGGTGAACTCAGGGTCATGGCTCGTGCTCCCACAGGGCTACTTGATGAGTTGCTCGCGCTCGTAGCGCAGGTAGACCAGGGCCGCATTGCGCCGATGTACCGTATCGTATTGATCCCAGGATGCAAAGTCGGGCAGTGCGGTCGAATCCGGCACCTCGCTCAGCGGCGCGCCGGCCTTCAGCAGCGCGCGCACGCGTGTCGTCAATTGATCGAGATAGCGTTCGACCTGCGTGATGATGCGCTTCGAGCCGGACGGCCCGTGGCCCGGCACGATCACCTCGACGGGCAGGGCCTGCAGCGTGCGCAAGGCCTCGCCCCAGGCAGCCAGGTCGCTGTCGAAGACGTCGGGGATGCGCTGCGCATCGAGCAGGCCGCCCGCGAACAGCGTGCGGGTGCGCGGGTCGTAAACCGCGATGTCGCCGGGGCCGCTCGAGTGGCCGAAGTAGAGCACCTGGATCGGCCGGCCGATCAGCGCCGCGGCATCGATGGCCAGCGGATCGGCGTAGGTGATGTCGGGCGTGAACAGCCTGGTGCCGCGCATCGCGTCTTCGCCGACGGTGGTGCGCAGCGTCTTCAGACAGGTGTCGCAGCGCGTCGCCATCAGCGCGGCCGCGGCCTGCTGCATCGCGATCGGAATGCCTTGCTCGCGAAACGCCGCGGCGCCGAACAGGAACTCCTGCCGCGTGTGCGTGATCAGGACCAGCCGCACCGGCTGCTCGGTCACGCTGTGGATCGCCGCCAGCAGCGCGCGGCCGTGCAGGTACGAGGTGCCGGTGTCGATGGCGAGCACGCCGCTGCGCCCGACGATGAAGCCCGCGTTGCCGACGCGCCCGAGGTTTGTCGCGTCGGGCTCGCCGCCGCTGCCGGGCAGCATGTAGACGCCGGCGGCAAGCTCGATCGGCGCCGGCGGACGCGCCGCGTCGCTGACCGGTGTCGCGAGCGCGGGCCACGCGAGAACGGCGGCCAACAAGGCGATTGCGGCGCGCAGCAGTCTGAGCATGGCGGGCAGGCTACAAGCCCTCGACGATCTTCTTCAGGTTCGCCAGGCCGCTGCGGTACACGCCGGTGATGGCCTTCACGGCGGCCTCGTCGTTCTGGTCGGGCGGCGGATCGTTGTTCGGGTAGCCGCGGTAGAACGCACCGCGCCACTCGACGGTCGCCGTGTTGCCTTCGCCGCTGACGCTGATGGTCGAGGTGTAGTTCGTGACCGGCAGTGCACCACCGTCCTTCGCGCGGTAGCTGTAGCGCATGGCAGCGTCGTCGTAGCGCTCCAGCGTCTCGACCAGCGCGCCGCCACCCTTGAGTGCGAGCCTGCGTTCCGAGCCTTCGACGTTGCCCTTGTCGGCGGGGCTCGCTTCGATGGCCGGGTGCCAGTCTTTCAGCGCGTCGAAGTTCTTGATCCTGGCCCAGACCACCGACGCGGGTGCGGCGATCTTGACGGTCTCGACGACCTTCTGGCGCGTCGGGCCGTGGGCGTCGGCCGGCAGTGCCGTCGCGCCGACCAGCGCCGCGAGGGCGAGTGCCGGTTGCAGCCAACGGGTGGCGAGTCGCTTGAGCATGGGGAAGGGTCTCCGGGTGGTGGGTGAATCAGGGGAAAGTCGGCGCGCCGATGAAGGCGCCGAAGCCGCGGCTGTTCTTGCCGGTCGCGATGCGGGTCAGGGTGCGGCCGCTGGCGGCGTCGAGCACGCTCACGTCGTCGTCCATCCAGTTGACGACGTAGACCCGGTCGGCATGCGCCGCCACGCCCTCGGGGTAAGCGAAGCCCGGCAGGGTGCGCACGAGCTCGAGTCGATTCGCATCGACGACGCTGACGCTGTCGTCGTGCTGATTGGTCACGTACAACAGCGCGCCGTCGGGCGTCAGCGCCGCACCGTAGGGCGCTTTGCCGACCTTGACGGTGTTGGTCACCGTGAGCCCGCGCGTGTCGATCACCGAGATGTCGTTGCTGAGCACATTGAGCGCGTAGAGCCGCTCGCGCCGCGCGTCGGACAACAGCGCGAAGGGATGGCTGCCGACCTTCACGCGGCCGCGCACGCGCCCGGTCGCGATGTCGATCGCCGCGACGCTGTCGTCGTCACGTTCGGCGACAAAGACGGTCGTGCCCGTCGCGTCGACCGCCACGCCGGCCGGTGCGCGGCCGACGTCTATCGCCGGCAGGGCGGCGCCCGTCGCGGTGTCGAACACCAGCAGGCGGTTCGCGTACCAGTCGGCCACGAAGAGGCGCGTGCCATCGGGCGTGGCGTCGATGCCGACCGGGCCGCTGCCCGCCGGCAGCGTGCCCACCACACGCTGCGTGCGCATGTCGATGACCGAGATCGTCTTGCTGTCCGGGTTCGACACAAAAACCTTGCCGGCGCGGCTCGCGGCGACGACGCCCGCCGGCGCACGGCCGACCGGCACGGTGGCGACGACCTGCTGCAATGCGAGGTCGATCACCGAGACGTCGTTGCTGCCCTGGTTGGTGATGTAGGCGAACGGGGCCGCGGCGCTGTGCACGCTGATGCCGATCAGGGTCGTGAGCGTCGAGAACGCGACGAACCGACGCGCCCAGTTGGGCGTCGTCCGCTCAGGCACTCGGCGCGACGTCAAGGCTGCTCTTCCATGCGGTCTGGTTGCTGTCCACCACCTCGGCCGTGAGCCGGCCCGGGGCGCGCGGCACGAAGTAGAAGCGCAGGTTCGGGTTCTCGCTGATCGAGAAGTCGAGATCAGCCGACAGCACCGACTGGCCGCCGTAGGCGACGTTGACCGTGCGCACGAACCACCGCGGCGTGAACTGGCGCGTCAGCTGGTCCATCACCATGCCCGAATCGTTCGGGTGGCTGATCATGAGCTGCACGAGTGTCGGCTTGCCGAGCACGACCTCGCCGTCGACACGCATCCGGATCTTGCCGAGCGCGGCCAGCGCGGCCTGCGGGTCCTTGCCCGGCGGCGCCGAGCAGCCGCCCGAGGCCTTGACGAAGCGCGTGCGCATCAGCAGCCGGCCGTCGCTGGTCTCGGCGATCGCCCGCACGAAGGTGTACTCGTCGACGCGCACGCGGGTTTCGACATCGGCGCGCCCGCTCTGCGGCGTGAACGAGAAGATCGCCGAGATCGGCGACGGGTTGTTGTCGATGATGAGGTAGAGCTTGGCGACATAGCTGGCCGCCGTGTGCGGCAGCTTGGCGCGCATCGCGATCGGCACCACGGCGGCGTCTTCGGCGCGCACCGGCGCATCGAGCAGCAGCGTGTCGTCGCCGACGTTGGCGATCGGGCGGGACTCGAACAGGCTGGCACGCACCTTGTGCCAGATCTCGCTCGCCTCGGGGTTGTCGCCGGACTTGATCTCGGCGCGCGCCCCGCGTGTGCCGACCAGTGCAAGCGAGCCGATCAGCGCGGTACCCGCGGCCGTGACCTCGCGTCGAGTCAGGTTGTGTCTCATCGCGGCACCTCAGTCTTCCCACTCCAGCTCTGCAAACGCTGCAGTGACGTTGCGGCGGTGAAAACGTTCGGCCAGCTGCCAGCGCGACGCCGCCTGAATGCCGACGCTGTCGACCGCCTGGGACAGCGTCTGGTGCGACTTGAGGGCGGCGCGGGTTTCGCGCAGCAGGATCTCAAGATACTCCTGTTGCGGTCTCCATGCGTCGGGCCCACCGGGTCGTGTCGGGCCGTGGCCGGGCACGACGAGGGCCGCGTCGATCTTCGTCAGCTGCTGCATTGCGGCCAGCCAGCCGCGCAGGCTGCCGTCGACGACCGGCAGGTGCTGGACGAACAGCAGGTCGGACGCGAACAGGGTGCGCGTCTGGCGGTCATAGACGGTCAGGTCGTTGTCGGTGTGCGCGGTCGGCCAGGTCTGCGCGACGAGGACACGGTCGCCGAGGTCGAACTCGCGCGTGCCGTCGACGGCGACGGTCGGGTAGACCACCGCGTCGTGTGCCACCGCGATGCCGAAGTCGCGTGCCAGCGCGCGCAAGAAGTACGGCTCGCGCGCCGACATCGCAGCGTTGAACTTCGCGCTGGCGACGAAGCGGGTGTCCGCTGCGGCGAACGCCGCGTTGCCGAGCACATGGTCCGGGTGTGCGTGCGTGTCGATCACCACGCAGATCGGCAAGCGCGTCGTGCGCTCGATCGCGGCCCGCCAGCGCACGCCGAGCAGCGGGGTGCCGCCGGTGTCGATCACCGCCACGCAGCGGCTGCCGACGACGAAGCCGAGGTTGGCGATGTCGCCGCCGTTGCCGGGCAACCAGTCGTCGATGACGCCGGCGTGCACATAGACACCCGGCGCCACCTCGGTCACGGCCAGCGGGGCAGGGTCGGCGCCGGCTTGTGCCATCGCGTGCGGCAAGGCGCCGAGCAGCAGCGCACCGGCGAGTTGAAGAAGCGTGGGCGACATGGCCGGGTGCCGAGCGGAATGCGGTGCGGTGTTATTTGGCGTCGTTGATGAAACAGCTCTTCTTGACCTTGGCCTGCAGCTCGCGGTACTTCTTCAGCTCGGGTTGCAGCGTGGGCACGTCGCGGATCGCACCACCGCGCTCGCCGCCTATCGACATGCCGTTGCTGATGGTCTGCATCGTCGTGTACTCGTCGTAGCCGACCTCGGCCGCGAAGGCATCGACGGCGCACGAGCACTTGTTGACCATCTCGAAGTACGGACCCGGGTTGGCACGAATGCAGTCCTCGACGTACAGCACCCGGGCCGAGGTCGGGAAGTCGTTGGCGCAGGCGGCACCGCTGCCGAACAGCAGCGCGGCGAGCACGGCGGCGCTCGAGAAGATGGAAGAACGAAGCGTGGGGTGGTTCATGGCGGGTCCGTGTGCGGTGGAATCAGCAGTGTCGTCAATCGGGTGTGGGGGGCGGTGGGACGCCATCAGGAGCCGGGCTTGCTGAGCGCGGCGTCGGCACCGTCGATCAGCAACTCTTCGGTGAGCAGGGGCGGCGCGTCGGCACCCTTGGCGGCGTCGACGACCAGCGTGCGGATGCCGTAGACGTTGCCCGGCACCGCGTCCGACAGCGTGAACACATAGCGCTTGTTCGCGAACTGCTCGAAGCGTGGGCGATTCGGGTCGTCGACGTAGGGCGTGATCGTGAATTCCTGCCCCGCGACCGCCTTGCCGCGGTAGCGCAGGGTCACGGCGCGCTGCTGCGCGCCCTGGAAGATGGCCATGCGGATGCGCTTGCGGAAGTAGGGCGACTTGCCCGTCGTCATGCGCTGCATCTCGCGCACGTCGCGCTCCAGAAAGAAGAGCGTGACCGGGTTGCCGGTGGCGCCTTCGACCGGCGGCAACTCGATCTTGCGCTCGCCGCTCAGGAACTCGCCGGTCGCGTCGCAGCAGCGGCCGTCGCTGTGCCCCTTCAACACGATGGCGACCTTGTCGTCGAACCCCGGCTCGAGGCTGCCGCTGCGGTGGAACTGGTAGCGCAGCGTCATCGGCGGGCGAAGCTTCGCGAACTGATCGGTCATGAACAGCGCGCGCTCGGCAGCCGAGAAGTCTTTGGGCGGGTCTGCGGCGTGGGCGACGCTGCATGGCAGCGCGAGTGCTGCAACCAGGGCCAGTGAGGTGGCGAGTCGGCGATGAGTGAGCAGGGTCATGGGGCAGCGGTGGCGTTGCGTCAGCGGTGGCAGGACAGGGCTGCCATCGGGGTTTCGGGTGTCGGCTCCGGTTGCCGACAGACGCGCTGGCGTTCTTGGCGCGCGTCTGCGTAATCGGGGGCGATCGCGAGCGAGCACTCGAGCGCAAGGCAGGCATCGCCCGGCAGGCCCTGGCGCGCGAGCGCCAGGCCGAGCAGGTACCAGGGCTCGGGGTCGCTGGCATCGCGTCGCGCCCATTCGGTGGCCAGCGGTTGCAGCGCGCGCCAGTTGCCTTCGTTCTCGAGCGAGGCAGCGCGCAGGAAGAGCGGTTGCCCCTCCGTGGGCTGTTCCCAGAACGCGAGTTCGTCGCGCCCGAGCGGCCCGATCCGTCGCGCGCTCTCGATGTCGGGAAGCGCGCGCGCGAGCCATTCGGCCGGCATCGCGAAGTAGTGCGCCGTTGCGCCGCGCAAGCGGAAGGTCAGGATGCCGACGAGCTTGGCCTCGGCATCGAACAGCCCACCGCCGCTCGCGCCCGAGTTGAAGTAGTTGGAGGTCTGGATGACGCTGCCGCTGTCCATCCGGTGCAGCGCGAGCACGACGCCCAGGCTGCTTTGGAGCGCGCCCGCGGTGTGCCCGACGGCCGTCACCGGCTGCCCGACCGCGAGTTGGCCGGGCGCGCCGAACGCCACGGCTCGGTTGCCGTCGACGCCGCGCACATGCAGCAGACACAGGTCGTGATAGGCGTCGACCTGCTGCCGTTGAGCCGGCAGGCGCAGGCCGCCCTGCAACACGGCGATCTGGAGCGCATCACGGGTGACGTGGCAGTTGGTGGCGACGCGATCGGCACCGATGACGACACCGGACCCGAGCGAATAACCACCTTGCGTGCGGATCGACTCGACTCTGAGCACACTCGTCGAGAGCTTGATCAAGGTGTCGGTGTCGAGCCCGGCCACCGCGGGGTCGGCCAGCACGCAGCCGAGCATCAGGGCGAACAGGAACGACTTCACCGAGTGCTCGCTGGACCTGATGAACCGACGGCGCATGCGGCAGCGATCAGTTCTTTGGCGCCCCGTACGAAGCATCGACCACCGGCACACCGTACTCCTTCAGGATCGCCATGATGTCGGTCTGGCGCGATTCGATCAGGCCCTCGACCTGCTGCTTCCATTCGCGCTCGCCGTAGCGCACGCCCATCGCCATCTGGTAGTCGAGCTTGAGGCCGGGTTCTGACTTCAGCGGCAGCACGACCAGCTGCGGCGTCTTCACGCGCTGCGCGAAGTAGCCGGCGATTGGGCCCCAGACGATGGCCGCATCGAGCTTGCCGCCGGCCAGGTCCTTCTCGATGATCTCGCCCGGGTACTGCTGCGGGTTGGGGTTCATGATCGGGTAGGGCACACCGCTTTCGAGCAGCTGATGCCGCGACAGCCATTCGGAAGCCGGCGACCGGTCGTAGAGGCCGATGCGCAGCGAGCGCAGCTTGGCCGGATCGAGCGCGAGAAACTCGCTGACCGTGCTGACGTTGTCCATGCCCTTGCCCTTCGGGAAGACCAGCGCATAGGTCGAGCGGTAGTAGGGCTTCGTGACCGACACGCCTTCGTCGAACCCCACCGGCACGCCGATGACGATGTCGCAAGGGTATTCCTGGCCTGGGAGTTTGTAGCGCAGCGTGTTGCGTATGAACGCGAGGCGCTGCGGGAACGAGTAGTAGGTGACCGGCAGATTCAACGCCTTGCCGAAGACCTCGGCGATGCGGTTCTCGATGCCTTCGCCCTTGGTGTTGGAAAACGGCAGGTTGTTCGGGTCCTGGCAGACGCGCAGTTCGGTGCGCGCGGGCGGTGTGTCCTGGGCCGCGGCGCCGGTCGCGACCGCACAGGCCGCCACCAGCCAGGCGGCCGACCACCCGGCCTTCTTCATTGCATCGCCTCGACGCGGGATTTCGTGATGGCGCCGTCCGAGCGCCCCTTCAGGTAGGCGTAGAGCTGGTCCATGTTTTTCATGACCTCGGCGTTGCCCGAGAACGCGACCATCTGCGTGTTGGGGCGGCCGCTCGTCACGGTCTTGACGAATTCTTCCTTCGTGAGCGTCTTCAGGCTGTTGACCAGCGACGGGCCGACCAGCCCTTCCTGGTTGGCGCCGTGACAGCGGTCGCAGGCCGCTGCGCGCCAGGTCTTGAAGCCTTGCAAGGTGTTGGCGTCGACCTTGTTGCCGTCGACCACGGTGTAAAGCGCTGTTTTGGTGGCCCCGCCGGCGGACGGCGCAGAGGCAGCCTGGCCGAAAGCGGTGACAGTCGAGGCAAACAGCAGCGAGGAGCAGAGTGTCTTGGAAAGCTTCATGTGGCGTGCGGAAGATCGAGATTAAAAAAATGCGGGGATGGCCTCTCAACAAAAGCCATCCCCCCGGTCTGTCATGCGCCGCGATTCATCGCGGCTGCGCTGTTGTTGTGGTGTAGCTTCAGTTCGGGAGTGCGAACACGGTCAGCGAACCACCCAGTTCGGTGTACTTCGCCAGATCGCGGTAGCCGCCCACGGCACCCAGGCCATCCTGGTCTTTCTCGAGACCTGCAGCCATGCCGATGCCGGCCCAGCCACCAATGCCCGAGAACACGCCGATGTACTGCTTGCCCTTGTGCTGGTACGAAAACACATTGCCGATGATCCCCGACGGCGTCTTGAACTTGAACAGTTCCTTGTTGATGTCCTTCTTGTCGACGCACTTCAGGTAGCCCTCGAGCGTGCCGTAGCAGGACAATCCGCCCGCCGTGTTGAGCGCGCCGCTCCAGACCGAGAACTTCTCGGCATGGCTCTGCACGATCTTGCCGGCGCTCGCATCCCAGGTGATGTAGTTGCCCATGCCGCCGTGGCTGCCCGGCGCCGGGAACATCGACAGCGTCGCACCCACATACGGCTGGCCCGCGGTGTACTCGACCTTGAACGGCTCGTAGTCCATGCAGACGTGGTTCGTCGGCACGTAGAAGAGCTTGGTTTCGGGGTCGAAGGACGCCGGTTGCTGGTCCTTGCTGCCAAGCGCCGCCGGGCAGATGCCCTTGGTGTTGACGTCAGGACCACCCTTCGCGGTGGAGTACTTCGCGACCACTTGCGGACGACCGGTCTTCATGTCGACGTTGGTGGCCCAGTTCACTTGCGGGTCGTACTTCTCGGCCACCAGCAGGGCGCCGGTGACGCGGTCCATCGTGTACCCGAAGCCGTTGCGGTCGAAGTGCACGAGTGCCTTGGTCGGCTTGCCCTTCACGTTGATGTCGGCCAGGATCATCTCGTTGATGCCGTCGAAGTCCCACTCGTCGTACGGCGTCATCTGGTAGACCCACTTCGCCACGCCGGTGTCGACGTCACGCGCGAAGATCGTCATCGACCACTTGTTGTCGCCGGGCCGTTGTGCCGGGTTCCAGGTCGACGGGTTGCCGGTGCCGTAGTACATCAGGTTCAGCGCCTTGTCGTAGCTGTACCAGCCCCAGGTCGTGCCGCCGCCGGTCTTCCACTGATCGCCCTTCCAGGTCTTCAGCGAGGAGTCCGGGCCCACCGGCGCCATCGCGCCATCGGTCCAGGTCATGGTCTTGGCCGGGTCGATCAGCATTTCGGCATCGGGGCCGACGCTGTAGCCCTTCCAGGCCAGCTTGCCGTCCGACAGGTTGTACGCTGCGATGAAACCGCGCACGCCCCATTCGCCGCCGCTGATGCCGGTGATGACCTTGTCCTTGAAGACGTGCGGCGCGTTGGTGTTCACCGCGCCGAGCTTCGGGTCGCCGTTCTTGACGCTCCAGACCACCTTGCCGGTCTTCGCGTCGAGCGCCACCAGCGTGCTGTCGGCCTGCTGCAGGATCACCTTGCCCTCGGCATAGGCCACGCCGCGGTTGACCGTGTCACAGCACATCTGCGGGATCACCGCCGGATCCTGCTTGGGCTCGTACTTCCAGAGGATTTGCTGGTTGTCGAGGTTCAGTGCGTACACCTTGTTCGGGAACGGCGAGTGCAGGTACATCACACCGTCGATCACCAGCGGCGAGCCTTCATGGCCGCGCAACACGCCGGTCGAGAAGGTCCAGGCGACCTGCATCTTGCCGACGTTGGCCGTGGTGATCTGCTTCAGGTGCGAGTAGCGCTGGTTGTACATGTCTCCCGCTTGCATCGCCCAGTTGCCGGAGTTCGCGATGTTCTTCTCCACATCGGCGTTGGCATGTGCCAGCGCTGGTAGAGCGAGCAACGCCAGCCCCAACTGACGCACCAGGCTCGCGCTCGAGTGCCGAGAAATTCTCATTGATGTCTCCTTGCTTTTGAGGTGGTCTAGGATCTTGCGAAGGTCGCCACCGGATCCCCGCGCGAACTGTCTGACGAAGGGCCAAACCGCAACATCCATGCCCATCGCAAAAGCGGTTCGAAATCGCGTGCAGCACCGCGCACCACCACACGCAGACAACGCTGGGACAGCGTCTTCGACCCTAGGCGAAACCCTGTGTTTTTTGCCTTGAAATTCGGACCAACATGGCTAAGAGCGAGTCCGTACCGCGGACTGGTTCGATGTGCGCGCATTGCACTTCGGGAAACCCCTTGGGGTGCTGGTGCCACCAAGCTTGGCGGCGAGCCTGCGCAGCGCGCAACGTTCGTATTCACTTTTGGCGCAGAGTGTTCCACTGTGCCGCGATCGACAGACAGACCGCTTCATCACCCGCGGGTGCTGAATGCGCATGCTCAACCAACGGCGCAGAAGTTGCAGTACCGTCAAGCGCGGACGGCGCAGCGAACACGTGGTTCGCTGCGATCCGGAACACACCACCCACATGCTTCGAACCACCGATCTCACCAAGCGCTACGGTCAAACCATTGCGTTGAAATCCTTGTCACTGCAGATCGGCCGCGGTGAATTCGTGGCCTTGCTCGGGCCCAACGGCGCCGGCAAGTCGACGCTGTTCCAGGTGCTCACCGGATTGTTCGCGGCCGATACCGGCGAGGTCGAGGTCGCCGGCCACTCGCTGCGGCACTCGGCGCGGCTGGCGCTGCGCCACATCGGCGTGGTGTTCCAGCAGATCGCGCTCGACCTCGACCTCAGCATCCGCCGCAACCTGCTGTTCCAGGCCGACCTGCAGGGCGTGCCGCGCCGGCTCGCGCTGGCGCGCATCGAGGCCGGCTGCGCGCGCCTCGGGCTCGACACGGATCTCGACCGCAAGGTGCGCGAGTTGTCCGGCGGCAACCGCCGCAAGGTGGAACTCATTCGCGCCGGCCTGCATCAACCGTCGGTGCTGCTGATGGACGAAGCCACCGTTGGCCTCGACCCCAAGTCTCGCCGCGACCTGCTGAATGCCTTGCACGTCGATGTGCGCGAGCGCGGGCTGAGCGTGTTGTGGGCGACCCATTGGGTCGAGGAGGCCGAAGGCGCGGACCGCGTGCTGGTGCTCCACAAAGGAACGCTGCTCGCCGATGGCACGCCCGCCGAGGTGACGCGCGCGCTCGGCGAGGCAACGCTGGAAGCCGGCTTCATCAAACGCACGTCGTGACGTCCGACCACCCCAATCACACGACTCCGGAGACCCCGCCTTGAGCCCGACCCGAACCACGTTCTGTTTCTCTGCTCTGGCGCTGTGGCTGGCCGGCAGCGCCTGCGCGCAAGGCACGGTGTATGTGTCGAGCGAGAAGGACGACGCGCTGACGATGATCGACCTCGCCACGCTCGCGATCAAGGGCACGATCCCGACCTGCAAGCGCGGCCGCCACCTGCAGCTCACGCCCGACCGCATGCTGATGCTCGCGTGTTCCGACTCCGGCGTGGCCGACCTGATCGACCCGGCGACGGGTCAATCGCTGCGCCGCATCCCGCTCGGCGACGACCCCGAGGCTTTCGACATCTCGCCCGACGGCAAGACCATCTACGTCTCCAGCGAAGACGACGCCGCGGCGGTGTTTGTCGACGCCGCGACCGGCAAGAAGCTCAAGGAGGTCAAGGTCGGCCAGGAGCCGGAGGGCGTGAAAGTCAGCCCGGACGGCAAGCTGCTGTACGTGACCTCCGAGGTCGCCAGCCTCGTGCACGTGATCGACACCGCGAGCGGCAAGGTCGTCAAGAACATCAAGGTGGGCAAGCGGCCGCGCCGCATGGTGATCACCGCCGACGGCAAGGAGCTGTGGGTCACCTGCGAGCTCGATGCGGCCGTGACCATCGTCTCGACCGCCGACCATTCGGTGCTCGCGACGCTGAAGTTCGAAGTGACGGGCGCGCGAGCACAAGACATCACGCCGGTCGGCATCCAGATGTCGCGCGACGGCAAGCGCGCCTTCGTCGCCCTCGGCCGCGCCAACCACGTTGCCTTCGTCGACGTGGCGGCGCGCAAGGTGACCGATCTCGTGCTGGTCGGCAAGCGCGCCTGGAACGTCGCGCTCGACAAGAGCGAGAAGCGCTTGTTCGTCGTCAACGGCCTGAGCGACGACCTGACGATCGTCGATGTGCCTGGCGCCAAGCCGATCAAGACCGTGCCGGTCGGGCGCGTGCCGTACGGCGTGGTGGTGGTCGAATGAGGTGGATGTTGTTTGCCTTCACGCTGTTTTTGACGCTGTTCGATGCGGCCGGCGTCGCGGCGGCAGCGACGCTGAAGGCGACGCTGATCAGCCCGGAGAACGACCCGCGCCTGGACCGCACGCGCGTCGAGCGCGCCTACCTCGGCCATGCGGGCGGGCCGGCCGTCGATGGCGTGCAGGTCGCGCTCGACGAAGGCGGCTTCGAGCTCGAAGCGGCGGGTGCCGCGGTTGCACTCAGCCCGGCCACGGCGCGCTCGGTCGAATCCGCACGCGCCGCGGCGCAGGCCGCCGAGAAGGCCGGTGCGGCGCTGATCCTGACCGACCTGCCGGCCGATTGGACGCTGGCCGTGGCCGATGCCGTCAAGCTGCCGGTGCTCAACCTCGGCGCGCCCGACGATAGCCTGCGCCAGCAGGACTGCCGGCCGCGCCTGTACCACCTGTTGCCGAGTGAACGCATGCGCGCCGATGCCGTGGCGCAGACCCTGGTGTCGCGCAAATGGAGCAAGCTGTTGCTGCTGGTCGGTCCGAGCGCGCAAGACCAGCAGCGCGCTGCGACCGCGCAGGCGGCCATCAAGCGCTACGGCCTGCAGGTCGTCGCCTCCAAGCCGTTCAAGCTCTCGACCGACCCGCGCGAGCGCGACCTGGCCAATCCCTTGCTGCTGACCGCGAGCAACGCCTACGACGCGGTCTGGGTCGTCGACAGCGACGGCGAATTCGCGCGCAGCCTGCCGTACCGCACCGTGCTGCCGCGGCCGGTGGTCGGCGATGCCGGCCTGGTCGCGCTGGCCTGGCACGCGCAGTTCGAACGCTACGGCGCGCCGCAGGTGTCGCGTCGCTTCTTCAAGGCCGCCAAACGGGCCATGACCGACCGCGACTGGGCCGCATGGATGGCCGGCAAGACGCTGCTCGCGCTCGCGTCCGCCACGCCCAAGGGTCCGAACAGCGCCTGGGCGCAGGCGCTCGCGAAGACCTCGGTCGACGGCTCCAAGGGCGTCAACCTGAGCTTTCGCGCGTGGGACGGCCAGCTGCGCCAGACCCTGCTGCTGACCGACGGCCAGGGCGTGATCGCGCAGGCGCCGATCGAAGGCCTGCTGCACCCGACCGACGTGCTCGACACGCTCGGCGCCGATGCCCCGGAGAAACTATGCAAGGCAGCACGGTGAGAGATGACGACCCCTCGCCCGGCGAGTACACCGGTCGATCCCCCGAGGGGATGCCGGCTGGCTTGGGGCGGTCCGGCGCTCAACCGGCGGCGCCTGTGGAGGCCGCTGCACGCCGCGGCATCGCGCATGCGCTCCAGGCGTTGCAGGCCATCGTGCTGCGCGAGCTGTTCAAGTTCTCGCGCCAGACCGGGCGGCTGGTCTCGGCGCTGGTGCGGCCGCTGCTGTGGCTCGCGGTGTTTGCGGCGGGCTTTCGCAACGTCTTCGGCGTCGCGATCGTCGAACCCTACGACACCTACATCCCGTACGACGTCTACATCGTGCCCGGCCTGGTCGGCATGGTGCTGCTGTTCAACGGCATGCAGTCGTCGCTGGCGATGGTCTACGACCGCGAGATGGGGCTGATGCGGCTGCTGCTCACCGCGCCGCTGCCACGCCCGTGGCTGCTGTTCGCGAAGCTGTGCGCGACGGCGCTGCTGTCGGTGCTGCAGGCGCTCGCGTTCGTCGTCGTCGCGGTGCTGATCGGCACCGACCTGCCGCTGTTCTCGCTCGCTGCGCTGCATGCACTGGCGGCGCTGATCGGCAGCGCGCTGATGCTGGGGGCGCTCGGGCTGCTGCTGTCGGTCTACATCAAGCAGCTCGAGAACTTCGCCGGCACGATGAACTTCGTGATCTTCCCGATGTACTTCCTGTCGACCGCGCTCTACCCGTTGTGGAAGCTGCAGGAGTCGGGCGCCGAGTGGGTCTACCAGCTGGCCCGCTTCAACCCGTTCACGCACGCGGTCGAGTGGGTGCGCTTCGCGTTGTACGGCAAGGACCCGGGCGCCGCGCCCTACGTCGTGCTCGGCTGCCTGCTCGTGTTCTTCGTGCTGGCCTGCTGGGGTTACGACCCGCAGCGCGGCTTCGGCGGATTGACCAAGCGCGGCGGGGGTGGCGGATGACGCAGACCCGACGCGATTGGCTCGCCGGCGCGGGCTTGCTCGCCCTCGGCGCGGGCGGACTCGGCACTGCGCGAGCCTCGGTGCCGTTTCCGTCGCGCCCGATCACGATGTGGATCCCGTGGCCGGCTGGCGGCGCGACCGACATCTCGTTGCGCGTGCTGGCCGAGCTGGCCTCGCACGTCCTTGGCCAGACCATCGTGACCGACAACCGCGCCGGTGCCGGCGGCACGCTCGCGATGCCCATCCTGCAGCAGGCCGAGCCCGACGGCTACACGATCGCGCAGATGCCGCAGCCGGTGTTCCGCGCGCCTTATGTGCAGCGGGTGCTGTGGGATCCGATCCGCGACGTCACGCCCATCATCCAGGTTTCCGGCGTGACCTTCGGCGTGCTGGTGCCGACAAGCAGTGCCTTCCGCACGCTCGACGACCTGTTTGCCTATGCCCATGCGCACCCCGGCGAACTCAGCATCGCGACCAACGGCGTCGGCACCACGCCGCACCTGGTACTCGAAGACCTGTTCACGGCGCGCGGCTTGCAATACATCCACGTGCCCTACAAGGGCACGGCCGAGCAGATCAACGCGATCGTGTCCGGGCAGGTGATGGTCGGCGTCAACTCGACCGGGTTCGGGCCGGCCGTCGATGGCGGGCGCTTGCGGCTGCTCGTGACCTTCGCGGCACAGCGCTCCAAGCGCTGGCCCAAGGTGCCGACGCTGCGCGAACTCGGTTTCGACATCGTCGCGATGTCGCCTTACGGGCTGGCCGGACCGCGCGGCTTGCCGGCGCCCGTCGTCGCGACGCTGCACGATGCCTTCAAGCGCGCGATGTTCGACCCGCGCTTCGTCGACGAGCTCGCCAAGTACGACCAGGAGGTCGACTACCTCGGCCCCGAGGACTACGCGCGCTCGTGCCGCGAGATCTACGCGCGCGAGCGCATCAACGTCGACCGGTTGAGTCCACCGCGCGGAGCCTCCCATGCCGGATGAATCTACCCTGCACCCGGTCGCACGACACGGGGCGCCGCGCTGGCGCAGCGATCTGTGGATCGTGCTCGCAGCGGTGCTGGCCTGCTACGGCGTGTCGCTGGCGCTGGACCTGAACGAATCGCTGGTCAAGTTGCTGGCCCGCCAGGAGCGCTGGCAACTCGACGAACTGCCGTTGACCGGCATGGTGTTCGCCTTCGGCCTCGCCTGGTATGCGCTGCGGCGGCGGCGCGAGACCCTGTCGGAGCTGCGCTTGCGCGAGCAGGCCGAGGCGCGCGCGTCCGAACTGCTCGCGCACAACCGCGAACTTGCGCAGCAGCTGATCGCGGTGCAGGAGAGCGAGCGCCTTGCGCTCGCCCGCGAGTTGCACGATGAACTGGGCCAGCGCTGCAGCGCGATCCTGATCGAAACCGCCTGCCTGCGGCGCTGTGCCGCCGATGATCGCGCCGCGCTGCTCGGCGCCGCCGCGCGCGCCGACATGGCGGCGCAGAGCCTGTACCAGCTCGTTGGCGGGATGCTGCGCCGCTTGCGGCCGGCCAACCTGGACGCGCTCGGCCTCGTCGCGGCACTGCAGGAGCTGTGCGAATCCTGGGAGGCGCGCAGCGGCGTGGCCTGCGTGTTTCACTTCGACGCGATGGACGAGCTGCTGCCGGAGCGCATCAACATCGCCGTCTACCGCGTCGCCCAGGAGGCGCTGACGAACGTGACGCGGCATGCCCACGCCAACCGGGTGCGGCTGGTGCTGGCGCGCCACAGCGCCAACGACGGGGCCGGCGACCTGCGCCTGACGATCACCGATGATGGCCGGGGCATGGACACGACGCGCACCACGCACGGCCTCGGCCTGCTCGGCGCGAGCGAGCGCGCCGCGGCCCTCGGGGGCGAACTCACCGTCGAGAGCGCGCCGGGTGCGGGGGTGCGGCTGAGCCTGCGCGTTCCGCTGCCGGCCGCGGCGGCGGCGGTCGCCGAGTCGGCGAGGGCGGCATGATCCGCGTGCTGCTGGCCGATGACCACCCGGTCGTGCGCAGCGGCTACCTGCGGCTGCTCGAGCAGGCGCATGATATCCGCGTCATCGCCGAGGCCGCCACCGGCGAAGATGCTTACGCCGCGTTCGTGGCCGACCCGCCCGACGTGCTCGCGACCGACCTGGCCATGCCCGGCGGTGGCGGTCTCGAGCTGATCCGGCGCGTGCTGCTGCGCGCCCCGGCGGCGCGCATCCTGGTCTTCAGCATGTACGACAGCCCGCCGCTCGTGCGATGCGCGCTCGAGGCCGGCGCGCGCGGCTTCCTGACCAAGGCGGCGGCGCCGCAAAGCCTGGTCGATGCGGTGCGCGCGCTGCATGCCGGCCAGCGCTACCTCGGTGCCGACCTGGCGCCCGGCTTGTTGCAGCGCGACCCGGCGCGCGAGGCCGAACGCCTCGCGGACCTGAGCCTGCGCGAGTTCGAGATCTTTCGCCTGCTCGCGCAAGGCCATTCGCTGGCCGAGTGCGCGCAGGCGCTGAAGCTGAGCCCGAAGACGGTCTCCAACCACCAGACCGTCATCAAGGACAAGCTCGGCGTCACGACCTCGGCCGCGCTGGCGCACCTGGCGATCCGCCATCGCGTGATCGCGAGTGCGCTGGTCTAGCCGCCAGGCGGCGCCATCTGGACGTTGTTGCGGCCCGCGCCCTTGGCCTGGTAGAGCATCACGTCCGCCTGCCCGACGAGCGCCTCGACGGTCATGGCCTCGCCCTGGTAGAACGCCAGTCCGATGCTCGTGGTGATGTCGATCGTCTGCTGCTCGAGGACAAAGGGCGTGCGCATGGCCTGGACGATCTTGGTGGCGACGGTCGACGCCACCTCGGGCTTGGGCAGGCCCTCCATGATCACCGTGAACTCGTCGCCCCCGAGGCGGGCGACCGTGTCGCTGGAGCGCAGCGTCTGCGACAACCGGCTCGCGAAGGCGCGCAGCAGCGCGTCGCCGGCGTTGTGCCCGAAGCGGTCGTTGATCTGCTTGAACCGGTCGATGTCGAGGTACATGAGCGCCATCAGCGCGCCCGTCTTGCGGCAGCGTTCCATTGCGTCGGCCACGCGCAGCTCGAAGCCGGTGCGGTTGGTGACGCCGGTGAGCGGATCCACGCGCGCCAGCTCGATCAGCCGCTTTTCTTCGAGCTTCTGGCGGGTGATGTCGCTGACGACGGCGTGGAAGCCCAGCACGGTGCGGCCGTCGGCGGCCAGCTGCGGGATGTACTGGGCCTCGTAGCAGGTGTAGCTGCCGGTGCCGGTCAATTCGCTCTGGAATGTGACCGACTCGCCCCGCAACGCTCGGCGAATGTGCGGTTCGACCGACTGGTAGGCCGCCTCGCCCAGCAGCGCACGCACGGTCTGGCCGTAGAGCTCGTCGCGCGGCCGGCCGAAGCCGCGCTCATAGGCGAGGTTGTTGAACCGGTAGCGTTCCTCGGCGTCGATGTAGGCCACCCGCATCGGCAGCGCGTCGGCCACGGTGCGCAGGCGCGCCTCGCTTTCCTGAAGCGCTCGCTGCGCTTCGCGGTAGGAGGTGACGTCGCCGACGAGCGTGTACAGGCCGACGACGCGGCCGGCTTCGTCGCGGTCCGGGACGGCCGTGACCTGCACGTGGCGCCGGCCCTCGGCGCGCACCATTTCGCGTTCGTAGGCGACCTCCTGACCCTGCAGCGCGGCGCGCAGCCGGGGTTCGATCGCGACCCAGGCCTCGTCGCCGTAGAACTCCTGCAAGCTCATCCCGATGCGGGGCGCGGCGTCGTCGCCGAACCACTGCCGGTAGGTCCGGTTGATGAAGCGGAAGCGAAGGTCGCGATCGAGATAGGAGATCAGCGCCGGCAGGTTGTCGGTGACCATGCGCAAACGATGCTCGCTCTCGCGCACGGCCTGTTCCGCCGCCTTGGCGGCCGAGATGTCGCGCATCAGCGCCGAGAAGTACTCGACTTCGCCCAGCTTGTCGCGGTGACAGATGACGATGTGGCTGACCGGAAACTCGCCCTGCTGGGCATCCCATACCAGCGACTCGCCCACCCAGACGCCGGTGGCCACCGCCGTCGGCCGGACTTCCGAGACGAACTTCTTCAGTGTTTTCGGTGGGTTCAGATCTGCCAGCGTCAGATGCTCGATCGATGCGTCGAGCGCCACCCCGCAGCGACGGCGCGCGGCCGGGTTCATGTAGGTGATGCGACCTTGCACATCGTTCTGCACGACATAGTCGGTCGTCGCGTCGAAGATGGCCGTGAGCGTGCGCAGCCCTCGCTCGGCCAGCGTCTGCTGGGTGATGTCCTGGATCGCACCCACCAGGCGCACGGGCTTGCCGTCCAGGGTCTCGGCCTCACCTTGCGCCCGAACCCAGATGCGGCGGCCGGTGGCCGTCACCAGGGGCAATTCCAGGGTCCAGGACTCTCCGCGCTCGATCGCCGTCTGAACGGCCGCTTCGACCACGGGCCGGGTTTCGGGGGGGTAGAACGCGATCGCGTTCTCCGTCGTGGGCACGAAGTCCGGCCCGACCTCGTGGATGCGCCGGGTCTCCTCGGTCCAGGTGTGCGTTCCCGTGAGGAGATCGATCTCCCAGCCGCCCACGCCGGCGACGCGGCCCATGCGGGCCAGGAGCGCCTGGCTGGTTTGCAACGCCAATTCGGCCTGCTTGCGCGCGGTCACGTCGCGACCGACCGAATGCAGCATGGGCTGGCCCGACGGGTCGCGCTGCAGGCTGTTGGTCCACGACACCCAGCGGTCGGCGCCGTCGGCGGCGGTCATGCGGTTTTCGCCGGTGACGGTCTGGCCCGTCGACAGGACGTCTGCCACGACGTGCCGAACCAGGGCGCGATCCGCAGGCTCCACGTAATCGAACAGATTCCGGCCGACCATCTCGGCCGGCGTCAACGCGAAGTGCCGCGCATAGGCCGGGTTGACGTAGGTCAGCTCACCCCCGGGCTTGGCGAGCGAGACGAATTCGGTCTGGTCGTCGAGGATGGACTTCACCATCTGCTCGCTCGCGACGAGCTGCTTGAGCACCGGCCGCACCTGGCTGTGCTGGGCATAGATGGCGAAGGCGACGATGCCGACCAGGGCCAGCGCCAGCAGGTTCAGGCGCGAGCGCAGCGGCGCGTAGAGCGTGTCGACGTCGGTCTTCACCGCGAGCCCGAGGCCGAAGTCCTTGATCGGCGTGAACGCCGACACGACGTTCACGCCGCGCCGATCCTTGAAGAAGCGCACGCCGCGTTCGCCGAGCAGGGCCCGGGTGACCGGGAGGCCGGGGGCGTCGGCGGCGTCGAACATCGGCGTCACGAACCCAGCGGGTTGCAGCCGGTTGGGCGCGCAGATCGCCTGGTCTTGGTCGCGGCCGCAGATCGCCACGTCGGCCGTGTCGCTCGAGGCCCGGATGTCGGCCAGCAGGCGGTCGAACAGCGGCATGTGCTGTGCGGTGCGCACGCGCCCGACCACGTGCCCGTCGAGCAGCACATCGGTCTCGGCGAGGAGGATGAAGCCGTCCTGCCAGGCCAGAAGGGTCGGCTGCCCGATGTTCGCCAGCCGCTGGATGACCCGCACCTCGGCGGGCGGCATCGTGCCCGCCAGGGCCACGCGCGCGCCGTTCGCAGCGTAGATCTCCACGCCCGTCAGGTCGGTGGTCAGGAAGCTCTCGGCGACCGTCTGCAGGAACTGCTTCGCCGCCGCGTCGCCGGGCGCCTTGCTCAGCGTGTCGAGCGCCTGGCGCGCGGCCGGGCGGCTGGCCACGGTCCGCGGAAACCACAGGCTCACCTCGATGGTGTGGGCGAGCGAGGTCGCGTTCGTCGTCGCGGTGAGCAGCATGTCCGTGGACACGGAGTGCTCGAAGGTGTCGCGCATCACCGCGAAACCCGCGGCGCCGCTGACCAGCGCGACCAGCGTGATGACGGCGATCGAGCGCCGCTTGATGCGCCGTTCACTCTTGTGCAGCACCTTGGCGTCGGATGCCTGGGACGCTTCGTGAAGCATCCACAGACCGGCGCCGACGACCGACAGCCCGAACGCGGTGGCCGGCAGCATCCGGTTGAAGCTCGCCACCCGGTAAAGCGTTTCCAGGCCCACGAAGTAGCCGACCAGGCCGCCCAGCCCGATGATGGAAATGGCCAGGACCAGCGTCAGGTAGATGAGCTGGCCAAGCCGCGTCGTGCGCCGCCGGAGCAGCCAGAAGGCGGCGCCGGTGAGCAAAAACGCCACGCTCGCGTTCGGCGACAACCGCCCCGGGTGCGGATTGGCGGGCGTGGGGAGGCTGCCGGCGCGAACGAAGTCGATCCCCAGACTGAGACCCGTCGCGCCTTCGAACAAATAGGCCAGCGGCAGCGCGATCAGGGCGGCGATGCAGATCGCCGACAGTCGCGCGAGCCAGGTGCTCGATGCGGGGGGCCGCGAGGCATTGAAGAAGCAGACGCCCGCCGCGACGAAGAGCAACGGGTTGACGATGCCCCCGAGCTCGGCGCCGGGGATGAGGCGCGCGATGGCGTCGATCTGAAACACCCAGCGTGCGGCCAGGGTGGTGCCGAGCAGTCCGACGAGGAGGCCGGCGATTTGCGGAGCTGAAAGAGTGGGCTTGGGCATGGAGTTGTCCGGGCGCCATTCTGAACGATGCCCGGCCAGCCATCCGCCACGCAGCCGCAGCGACGGGCGCGCCGCGGCAGGCCGGGAAGTTTTCCCTGTCGCCGGCGCGCTGCCTTTGCTAGGGTCGCCCCAAACAAGACGATCCAGGAGACTTCGATGCAGTACCCGCGGCGCCGTGCGCACCTTCATCCCTTGGCGTGGGCCGCGTTCGCCGCGTGCGCGCCGGCGCTTCAGGCCCAGACCGTTCCGGTCGCGACGCTGCCGCCGGTCGAGGTGATCGGCACCTCGCCGTTGCCCGGCACCGGCGTGCCCAGAGATCAGGTGCCGGCCAATGTGCAGACCGCCGACGGCAAGCGCCTGCGCCAGCTGCAGAGCCTGAACCTGCCCGAGTTCATGGCCAGCCAGCTCGCCAGCGTAAACATCAACGAGACCCAGGGCAACCCGTTCCAGATGGACCTGAACTACCGCGGCTTCACCGCCAGCCCGCTGCTGGGCACGCCGCAGGGCCTGTCGGTCTACCTCGACGGCGTGCGCGTCAACGAGCCTTTCGGCGATGTCGTCAATTGGGACATGATCCCCAGCGGTGCCCTGGCCAGCGTGACGCTGCTGCCGGGCTCCAACCCGCTGTTCGGACTGAACACGCTCGGCGGTGCGCTGGTGCTGAAGACCAAGAGCGGCGACACCCACCCGGGCGGCGAGCTTGAGGTGCGCGGCGGCTCGTTCGGGCGCCTCAGCACCGAGTTCAGCTACGGCCGCACGCTCGGCGAGCACGGCCACCTGTTCGCCGCGCTGGGCAGCTTCGACGAAGACGGCTGGCGCGACGCGTCGCCGTCACGGGTGCGCCAGCTGTTCGTGAAGGGCGGCGAGCGCGCGCCCGGTTATTCGTGGGAGCTGAGCCTGCTGCACGGCGAGAGCCGGCTGATCGGCAACGGCTTGCTGCCCGAGTCCATGCTGGCCGAGCGCCGAGAGCAGGTCTACACCCGTCCCGACCAGACCAACAACCGCGTGACCATGCTGTCGCTGAACGCGACCCGAGAGTTCGATGGCGGGTGGGAACTGGCCGGCACCGCCTACACCCGCCGCGTGCGCGCCTCCACCGTCAACGGCGACCTGAACGACGACTACGACCCGCCCGACACGCCCGAGTCGGGGGTCGAGAACCGCACCCGCACCCATGAGCGCAGCGAAGGTCTGGCGCTGCAGCTGAACAAGACGCTGGGGGCGCACCGACTCAGCATCGGGGCCACCTATGACCGGGCGCGCAACGATTTCGAGCAGAGCGCGGCCGAGGGCGTGCTCGACGCCACCCGCGCCGTCGTCGTGACCGAGGATGCGGAGGTCAACGCGTTGATCACCGGCACGAGCCGGACCGCGAGCGTGTTCATGTCCGACATCGTGACGCTCGCGCCGGGTCTGAACCTCACGCTGTCCGGCCGCTACAGCGACACGCGCGTGGGCACCACCGACGTCGGCCGCGCCACGCTGGGCCTGGACACCGCGCTGGACGGCGAGGGCAAGTACACCAAGTTCAACCCGGCCGCCGGGCTGACCTGGCAGCTCTCGCCGGCGCTGACGGTCTATGGCGGTTTCAGCCAGGGCACGCGCGCGCCCAGCCCGATCGAGCTCGGCTGCTCGGACCCTGACCACGCCTGCGTGCTGCCGAACGCGCTGCAGGCCGATCCGCCGCTGCAGCAGGTCGTGTCGCGCACGCTCGAGGCCGGCGTGCGTGGCAGCGTCGGCACCGACCTGCGCTGGAACGCCTCGGTGTTTCGCACCGACAACCGCGACGACCTGCTGTTCGTCGGCAACGGTCGCTCGGCCGGCTACTTCACGAACTTCGGCCGCACGCGGCGCGAGGGCCTGGAGCTCGGCGTTTCGCAGCGCGGCTCGGCGATCGACTGGAGCCTGTCGTACAGCTACCTGCGCGCGACCTTCGAGTCGTCGGCCTGTCTGGTGTCGGCGTCGAACAGCAGCGCGGGCACCAGCCCGGCCTGCGCGGCCGACGAGATCGAGGTGCATCCCGGCAACCGGCTGCCGGGTCTGCCATCGCACAGTCTGAAGTTCACGATCGACACGCGGCCGCTGCCGGACTGGAGCGTCGGTGCGCAACTCGCCGCGTACTCCAGCCAGTTCGTGCGCGGCAACGAGAACAACGCGCACCAGGCCGACGGGGACGATTTCTTCGGCGCCGGCAAGATCGGCGGCTTCGCGCTCGTGAACCTGACGACCAACTGGAAGCTCGGTGCCGGCTGGGAGCTGTTCGCGAAGGTCTCGAACGTGTTCGATCGACGCTATGCGAGCGGCGGTTTGTTGGCCGAGAACGCGTTCGATTCGCGCGGCAGCCTGCTCGCGCCGGCCGACTGGCGCCACGAGCAGTTCGTCGCGCCCGGCGCGCCGCGCGCGCTGTGGTTCGGGGCCCGCTGGAGCTTCGGTGGCTCGGACTGAATGAGGCACCCGGCGGCGGGTACACCGCCACCCGCCGAGCGGGTGCTCAGGCCGCTTGGGAGCGGCCCGGCGCTGGCCTGAGCCCGCGCATCCCACCGAGCGAATCGGCTCGGCTCTTGCTTGCGTTCGTGCTTCGTCGCCTCGATGACCGCGCCTGTCTCGGGGGCGTGACACAGTGTCCCGCCGTCTGCACGGCAGAGAGGGTTTGCATGGATCGCAGCGATGCGCTGTTGCATGACTGGCGCGAACGCGCGTTGGCACTCGAACGTGAAGTCGGCACCGCAGTGATCGGGCAGGGACGGGTGATCCGCCTCGTCAACACCGCGGTGTTTGCGCGCGGCCATGTGCTGCTGCAGGGCGACGTCGGCGTCGGCAAGACGACGCTGCTGCGTGCCTTCGCGCGCGTGCTCGGCGGCGCCTATGCGCGCACCGAGGGCACCATCGACCTGATGCCCAACGACCTGATCTACTACACCTACATCAGCGCCGAAGGCCGGCCGGCGGTCGACCCCGGGCCGCTGATCGAGCATGGCGAAGACCTCGCGATCTTCTTCTTCAACGAGATCAACCGGGCCCGCCCGCAGGTGCATTCGCTGCTGCTGCGCGTGATGGCCGAGCGCAGCGTCTCGGCCTTCAACCGCGAGTGGCGCTTCCCGCACCTGCTGGTCTTCGCCGACCGCAACCGTGTCGAGCGCGAAGAGACCTTCGAGATCGCCTCCGCCGCGCGCGACCGCTTCATGATGGAGGTGACGATAGAAGCGCCCGCGAACGAAGAGGAGCGCCGCGCGCTGATGTTCGATCCGCGCTATCACGACACCGATCAACTCATCGCCGCGCTCGCCGGCGGGCTGCTCGCGCACCGCGAGCTGAACGAGATCGCGGCGCAGATCCAACGCACCGTGCAGACCTCCGAGGCGCTGCAGAAGTACGCGCTCGAGCTGTGGCACGCGACGGCGGCACCGGCCGAGTACGGCGTGCGTCTCTCGGACCTCGACACCGCGCAGCTGATGCTGGCCGGCGCGAGCCCGCGCGGCATGAGCATGCTGCTGCGGGCGGCGCGGGTCACGGCCTGGCTGGCGGGCCGCGACTACACCACACCCGAAGACGTGCAGGCGGTGTTCGAGGTGACCATCGCGCACCGCCTGTGCTTCCAGTCGGTCTACGAGATGCGGCGCCACGAGATCGCCGCGCCCTTGATCGCGGGCATTCTCGGCAGCGTTGCGGCGCCCTGATCGTCCACCATGCTTGACGCGCAGATGCCTGCTGCGGCGACGATACGCGAGGTGCACTACCGCGTCGGCGCGCCAGTGCTCGGCCACTTCCCGGGGCACCACCGCAGCGCGCGCGGCAACAGCGGCTTCGAGTTCCGCGGCCACGCCTCGCTGCTCGACGCGCCCGATCCGCGCCGCCTCGACCTGCACGCGAGCCTGCGCGACCCGTTCGCCGACTGGCGCGTGCGCATCTACAGCCAGCGCAAGTCGGTGCCGGTGACGGTCGTCGCCGACTTGTCGGCCTCGATGAGCTTCACCGGCCGCGAGTCCAAGCTGGCCGTGCTGGCCGACTTCGTCGAGAGCCTTTCGTGGTCGGCCTGGCGCACCGGCGACAGCTTCGGCTTCGTCGGCTGCGACAGCGTGTTGCGCAACGACCTGCTGCAGCCGCAGACGCGCGTGCGCGGGGCGGGTGGCGAGACCGCGCGTCGGCTGCGCGCGATGCACCCGGCGGGGCGCGATGCGCGCGGGCTGCTCGACGTGCCGCGCCATCTGGGCCGGCAACGCGCGCTGCTGTTCCTGGTGTCCGACTTTCACCTGCCGCCGGACCTGATCGCGGCGGTGCTCGACGGTTTGAGCGCGCACGAGGTCGTGCCGACCGTGCTGTGGGACCCGCTCGAGTTCACGCTGAGCGCCACGCGCGGCCTCGCGCAGGTGATCGACCCCGAGAGCGGCCGGCAGCGACTCGTCTGGTGGCGCCCGAGTTTGCGCTCGCGCTGGGAAGCCGCGCATGCGGCGCGCCGCGAGTCGCTGCTGCAGTTGTTCCGCGGGCGACGCCTCAAGCCGCTGTTCATCGAAGGTGGGTACGACGCCGAAGCCGTCACCCGCCACTTCCATTCATGAGGCGCATCGCTTCGCCGGCCTCGGCCCTGCTGCTGGCGCTCGCGCTGGCCCACAACGCTGCAGCCGAGCCGGCGCTGCTGTCGGCGAGCAGCGACGAGCCGCGCGCGTTCGGCTACACGGTCGGCGACGTGGTCACGCGTCGCGTCGCTCTGCAGGTGCCGGCCGGGCTCAAGCTCGACGAAGACTCGCTGCCGCGCGCCGGCACGCGCGGGCGCGCGTTGGAATTGCAGCGCGTCGTGCTGCACCGGTCGCTCGGCGGTGTGCCCGAGGCCTTGCAATTCGACTACCAGGTCTTTCTCGCGCCGCGCGAGGTGCGCGTGCTCGAGATGCCGCCGATCGAGTTGCGCTTCGACGGTGTGCCGCGGCCGCAGACGCTGCGCATCGATGCCTGGCCGGTCACGGTCGCGCCGCTGGCGCCGGTCGAGGCGTCGCCGCGCGAAGGGCTGGGCGAGATGCGACCCGACCGCGAGCCGCCACGGCTCGACACCGGCGCGACGCGCGCGCGTCTGGCGCTGGAGGCCGGCGCGGCGCTGCTGCTGCTCGGCTATCTCGCAAATGTCTACCTGGTGCTGCCCTGGGCGGCGCAGCGGCGCCGGCCCTTCGGTCGGGCGTGGAAGCTGCTCGGCGCGCTGCCGGCCCAGCCCGATGCCACACAGCGGCGTGCCGCGTTCGAGCGCGTGCACGCGGCCCTGAACGAGGCGGCCGGCGAAGTCCTCTTCGAGCCGGGCCTGGAGCGCTTCCTCACACGACGGCCGCGCTTTGCGCCGTTGCGCGACGACTTCGTCCGCTTCTTCGCGGACTCGCGGTCGGAGTTCTTCGCCGGCGGCAGCGACGCGTTCGATGCGCGCTGGCTCGTCGCGTTCTGCCGCCGCTGTCGCGATCTCGAGCGGGGGGCCGCATGAGCTTCGACCAACCGGCGTGGCTGTTGCTGCTGCCGCTGGCGCTGCTGCCGCTCGTAGCAAAGGTCCGCGGCGCCTTGCCGAACGCCTGGGTCGCACTGCTGCCGCGCGACCGCGCGTCGCAGGCGCTGCAGTGGCTGCTGCGCGGCGCGGCGCTGTTCGCGCTGGCTGCGGTCATCGTCGGCATCGCCGGCCCGTACCGACCCGAGTTCGAAGTCGAACGGGTCGGGCGCGGCGCCGAGATCGTGCTCGTGCTCGACCGCAGCCGCAGCATGGACCAGAGCTTCGGGGGCGCCCGCAACCCAGCAGTGCGTGGCACCGGCCCGGAAGCGCTCGACTACTACTCGAAGCTGCGCGCGACCGAGGCGCGCGAGACCAAGGGCGTGGTAGCGCGGCGCGTGCTCTCGGAGTTCGCCGCGAAGCGCCCCGACGACCGCTTCGGCATGATCGTGTTCAGCACCTTGCCGCTGCGCCTGCTCGAGTTCACGCAGAAGAGCGAGGTGATCCAGGCCGCGATCAGCGCCGGCAACGTCGGGCGGGGCCTGTCGGAGACCAACATCGCG
>Ga0307509_10001575_pt1 | contig 38357 bp, 34 predicted proteins | sample 10_EM_MG_FD_202245 | JGI IMG/M metagenome (GOLD analysis project Ga0307509, IMG submission 202245) | Populus trichocarpa ectomycorrhiza microbial communities from riparian zone in the Pacific Northwest, United States - 10_EM | ecosystem: Host-associated > Plants > Roots > Unclassified | place...
GCCAACCAAACTTTCCTCGCCGCCGATGGCGAGGATCTCTCGACTCCCGAATTGGTGCGACGCATGGCGATGGCCATGGACAGGCCTGCGCGGCTTTTGCCCGTGCCGCCCGCGTTACTGCGACGGGCTGCTGCACTGCTGGGCAAGCGACAAGCTGTGCAGCGATTGTGCGGTTCGCTGCAAGTGGATATTTCCAGAGCGCGCGAACGGTTGAACTGGTCTCCCGCAGTCAGCGTGAACGATGCTTTGCGCAGCACCGCCAACGATTTCCGCGGCAAACTATGACGACGATGCTATTCGTGCTGTTGCCGACTGCGGTGGCGGTCGCACTGGGCTTGACATGGGTGCTACGGCGCTACGCATTGGCGCGTCGCCTGATCGATATTCCCAACGAACGCAGCTCGCACGCGATTCCGACGCCGCGCGGCGGCGGCATGGCCATCGTCGTTACGTTCCTGGGATGTCTTGCGGTCCTGTGGACACACGGTCTCCTGCCGTGGCGATGGCTGGTGGCGATGCTGGGAACCGGCGGATTCGTGGCGCTGATCGGCTTTCTCGACGATCACTACCACTTGCCGAGGCGCTGGCGATTCCTGGCGCATTTCACCGCGGCCGCATGGGCGCTGTCCTGGCTGCAAGGGATGCCCACGATGACGATTGCCGGCTTCGAACTGCCAGCGAACTGGTTGTGCAACGGCATCGTCGCGGTTTACCTGGTCTGGTTGCTCAACCTCTACAACTTCATGGATGGCATCGATGGCATCGCCAGCGTCGAAGCCATCACGGTGTGCCTGGGAGGTGTACTGCTGTACCTGCTCGTCGCTCCCGACAGTGGCCTGTGGCTCCTTCCAGCCACGCTGGCGGCGGCGGTTGCGGGATTTCTCTATTGGAACTATCCGCCGGCGCGCATTTTCATGGGCGATGCAGGCAGCGGCTTCCTCGGCATGATGTTGGGAATACTGTCGATCCAGGCGGCCCGAATTGCACCGGCACTGCTGTGGTCGTGGATCATCCTGCTGGGTGTATTCATCGTCGACGCCAGCGTGACCTTGCTGCGGCGAATGTTCGCCGGCGGACAGACGTATTTGCAGGCGCATCGCAGCCACGCTTATCAGTTCGCGGCGCGCCGCTGCGGCGCGCATGGACCGGTGAGCCTAGCGGTAGGCGCCGTCAACGTGATCTGGCTGTATCCACTGGCGGTGCTGGTGGCGCTGGGCTATCTCGACGGGCTGCTGGGTGTGCTGATTGCCTACACGCCGCTCGTCGGTGCAGCCGTCTACCTGAAGGCGGGCACTGCGTCATCGTGACGGCCCGTTGCGGACCGCGGGCAAAGTTTGACCTCGATGTTAGAATGCGCGCATGAATATACTTGCAGTCATCGCCCATCCTGATGATGAAATACTTGGTTGCGGTGCGACGTTTCGCGCGCTGGCGGATCAGGGGCATCGCATCGTCACGTGCGTGCTGAGCGGCGATGCGGACGCGCGCCACGCACGACCGGATCTCGCCCGCCTGCACGAGATCGCGCGCGAGTGCGCTAGCATGGTCGGCATTGCCGATTCACGCAGTCACGGTTTCAAGAACATCCAGCTCAATGCCGTCCCGCATCTGGAACTGGTCAAGGCCATCGAGCAGTCGATCGTCGAGTTCGAACCTGAATGGCTGTTCACGCATCACCCGGGCGACCTGAATATCGATCATCGCATCTGCTGGGAGGCTGCCATGTCGGCGGCCATGCTGCCGCAGCGCATGTCGCGCGATCTGCCGCCGACGCTGATCAAGAAGATCTTCCTGTTCGAGGTGCCGTCGTCCACCGATTGGGCGCCGGCCCCGTTCGCCTCGTTCCAGCCGAACGCCTATTTCGACGTGACCCGCACCATCGAGACGAAGATGGCGGCGTTACGAGCCTTCGAAGGGGCGCTGAAGCCGCATCCGCATGCACGCAGCGAACAGAACGTGCGTGCGCTGGCCAGTGTTCGCGGCGGCGCCGTCGGCGTCGCCCATGCCGAAGCCTTTTTTCTCACTCGTGACCTTTATCTCTAACGGAGACCCGATGCAAGATCTTAGTTACAAGGAGAAGCAGGATCGCTTGTCGACCCGGATCCGGGCGCACAAGGAGTTTGCGAATCTGGATATCGACGAGTGGATCGCGCGCTTCCTGGCGCGGCGGCCGCGCCAGGCGATTTTCGATCTGGGCTGCGGTAACGGCAATCACCTGCATCTCTATCTCGATTGCGTCGGCGGCGGGCGTGTCGCCGCGCTGGATCGAGAGTCGGCATTGATTGGTGAAGCCAAGCAGCGTTATCAGGCCACCGCCAACCTCGATTTGCAAGTGGGCTCGATGGACGCGCCGTTGCCGTTCGCCGCCGCCAGCTTCGATACGGTGTTCTCGAATTTTTCCATTTACAACGCCACCGATCCGGTGTTCACGCTGCGCGAGCTGAAGCGCGTGCTGCAACCCAGTGGCGAAGTGGTGCTGATCGGCCCGACCATGAACAATGCCCGCGAACTGTACGCCTTTAACGAGCGTCTCACCGGCACCGCGATCGACGAGGTGACACGCATCAGAACCGACCGGTTGCGGCGCGAAATCGTCCCGCTGGCGCGCGACATCTTCGCGACGGTGCACGAAGAAGTGATCAATTCCTATCTGGATTTTCCCGACGCCGCAGAATTCCTGCGCTACTACACGGCTACCATGCTGTATGAGGAAGGTGCCGAGAAGCAGGGCAAGACACTCGCGGAAATGCAGGCGGCTCTCGGCACCGGCAAGGACAGCCTGATCCTGTCGAAGGAAATGCTCGCCGTCATTGCCCGCGTGTAGCGGCGCGCGGCGAAATGACGTGGCCTACAGGTTTGGAGGTCGCGCGCCGAACGTCGCGGACGTGGTTCGGCGGGCATTTTCGACCCAATGGCCCGATCACGGACTGTCGTCGATTGGCGTCATGGTGCCATCTCAAGGAATTTACTGGTTGCCCGATATCAATAGCTTACAATAGCTCTTCTAAAATTCTTGTCGAGCAGCGACGCCAATGGGAACAGGGGAGCGCGTACCGCATTCCTTTGCCCATAAATGCAAATGGAGACTTAGCGTGACGGATGCCATGCCCCGATGGATTGAGCGGTTGGCCAAGGACATCGCCGAGTTGTCCAGGAGCCGCAAGCGACTCGTCGCCCTCGCAGCTGACACTCTATTCATTCCGGCGGCGTTGTGGAGCGCGATCGCGCTCAAACTGGGCACTTTCCTGCACGCCATTCAAGGCCGCGAAGCACTCTACATTGCTGTTGTTCTGGTCAGCGTGCCCATCTTCGGGCGTATGGGTCTGTATCGTGCCGTCATCCGTTTCATTGGGCCACGCGCTGTATGGGCTGTTTTCGTCGGCGTGTCCGTGTCCGTGGCCACGATCTGGATGCTTAACGCACTGGTGATTCCTAACCCCGTTCCCAACTCCTCGCTTGCAATCTATTGGGCTTTGGCGCTCATTTATGTGGGCGGGAGCCGACTCGTGGGCAGGAGCCTGCTCTATTATCAGCGACGCGGCGAAGAACGCGTCGCGATCTACGGCGCCGGCGCCGCCGGCGCCCAGCTCGCTGCTTCGCTCACTGGAAGCGGGCTCTATTTCCCGGCTGCGTTCATCGACGACAACATGACGTTGAAGGGCAGCATCATCAACGGGGTGGAAGTGTTCTCGCCCACCGACCTGCCGAAGCTGATAGCGGAGGAGGAGATCTCAACTGTGCTGCTTGCGGTTCCGTCGCAATCCCGCCGCCGCCGCCAGGAGATTCTCAAGCGCCTTGAATCGCTCGCTGTCCACGTGAAGACGGTGCCTGACATCGGCGACATCGTCGCCGGCCGTGCAACCGTGGAAGATGTGCGCGAGGTGGACGCGGGCGACCTGCTCGGCCGCGACGCCGTACCTCCTAATGAGAAGCTGCTCGGCGCTTGTATCCACGGCAAAGTGGTCATGGTCACCGGCGCCGGCGGTTCGATCGGTTCGGAGTTGTGCCGCCAGATCCTGCGCCTGCGTCCGGCTCAGTTGTTGCTATTCGAGATGTCGGAACTCGCGCTATACAGCATCGAGCGCGAATTGCGCCTGTTGGCAGTCACCGAGGAATTGCCGGTCGATGTCGTCGCGTTACTCGGCGACGCGCATCACAAGTCCCGCGTGCGCGAAATCCTGATTGCATACGGTGTGCAGACGATCTATCACGCCGCCGCCTACAAGCATGTCCCCATCGTCGAACAGAACGTCGTCGAAGGCATCTACAACAATATATTCAGCACTTGGCACGCCGCCGAAGCCGCGCTGGAATGCCGCGTCGAAACTTTCGTGCTGATCTCCACCGACAAGGCCGTCAACCCGACAAATGTGATGGGCGCGACCAAGCGCTTCGCCGAGATCGTGCTGCAGGGTCTGCATGATCGCGGCGGCCACACGCGTTTCTGCATGGTCCGCTTCGGTAACGTGCTTGAGTCTTCCGGTTCCGTCGTGCCGTTGTTCCGCGAGCAGATCAAGCGCGGCGGTCCTGTGACCGTGACGCACAAGGACGTGATTCGCTACTTCATGACCATCCCGGAAGCTGCGCAGCTCGTGCTGCAGGCAGGCTCGATGGCGAAGGGCGGTGATGTGTTCGTGCTGGACATGGGCAAGCCCGTACGCATCGCTGATCTCGCGAAGCGCATGGTGAGCCTGATGGGCTTGTCGGTGCGCGATGACGAATATCCCGATGGCGATATCGAGATCATCTACACCGGCTTGCGCCCTGCGGAGAAGCTGTTCGAGGAACTCCTTATCGGCACGAACGTCACCGGCACTGAGCACTCCATGATCATGCGCGCGATCGAACATTCGCCGCCCTGGTCGCAGGTCCAGCAGATTCTCGAAGAATTGTCTGGTGCGCTGAACAAGTTCGATTGCGATCGAGCGCGCCAGCTGCTGATGCAGACGGTGGCGGAGTACAAACCGGCGCAGGAAATACAGGATCTCGTGTGGAGCAAGAAGGCCGAAGTGGTGGCCCAGGCCGAACTCAAGAACGTCACGCCTCTGCAATCCCGCCGCGCCCGTCTCGGCACTTCCGTCGGACCGGCGCCCCACTGATACCCCTAGAACCCCGCTCGCGAGGCTGTAACGGCCTCGCCTTTTCGCGTGCCCACGATTCTTGACCGCGCCAACGTATTTCTGCGCAAACAGGGCAATTATTCGTCGCCCACATCGCTTTCCGTCAGGCTACGATTTGTCTCACGCGAATCAAGGACGACTCGCGATGCCTGAAGGAAGGAACCTTGCAGGTGTGCTCAAGGGATTGTTCTCTTGGGGTTCTCTCGGGGCCGCGGACAACAGGACGTTTTCCGCGGCTCCCACCCATTTTTATCGATATCTTCGCTCAGGCGACGCCAGATATTCTGATGCCGGACCTAAGACGAAGGAAGCAGGCCAGCTCTCCTTGAGCTCCGGCGGGGGCGGTTCTCATCCTTGAGTTCGCTTCCCGCCATGTGCGTCCATGACACGGCCTGCAATCCTCCCTGAGGGAGCTGTCGGACTCATCCTTGGTCCTCGAGTGGTTCCCAATACGTATAGCGACGTACATCACACATTTCCCTCGTAGGAAATCGATATAGATTGAAATATTTTCCTACTCTGGAATTTGCGCAAATATTATGTTGCGCTCTGGTGGCGCGGATTGAGCATGGCTGTAACAGCTTTTGTGGTTGGCAACCTTCGGCGGCGATGAAGCGTTAGGACCGATCCCGCGGCTCGTCGGCGTATTCCGCTACAGTGATTCCTCGCTTGGTTGCGCATCGGGCGCAGTAGTGTTCGGCGGCCGTGTCGATAATATTATATTTTACAAAGGGTTGTAATGCGCCTTACGATTTTTGGTTCGGGTTACGTGGGTCTGGTGACCGGTGCGTGCTTCGCGGAGGCCGGCAACAACGTGCTGTGCGTCGATGTGGACGAGCGCAAGGTGGAGATGCTTAAGCGCGGCGAATCGCCGATCCACGAGCCGGGCCTCGACGAGATGCTCAAGAAGAACCTGGCCGCGGGCCGGTTGGCGTTCACGACCGATGCGGCGGAGGGCGTGAAGCATGGGCTGTTCCAGTTCATCGCTGTCGGCACGCCGCCGGATGAGGATGGCTCGGCCGACCTGAAGTACGTGCTTGCGGTGGCAGAAGCGATTGGCCAGAACTTGTCCGAGTATCGGGTCGTCGTTACCAAGTCCACCGTCCCGGTCGGTACCGCCGACAAGGTCAAGGCGAAGATTGACGCGACGCTGCGCGCGCGCGGCGTGCAGATCGAGTTCGACGCGGTTTCCAACCCGGAATTTCTGAAGGAAGGCGCCGCCATCAGCGACTTCATGAAGCCGGACCGCATCGTCGTCGGCACCGACAATCCGCGCACGGCCGAGCTGCTCAAGGCGCTGTACGATCCGTTCACGCGCAACCGCGACCGCATGATCGTCATGGACGTGCGTTCCTCCGAACTCACCAAGTACGCTGCGAACGCGATGCTCGCGACCAAGATCAGTTTCATGAACGAACTGGCGAACCTCGCCGAGCGCATGGGCGCCGACATCGAGAAGGTGCGCTTAGGGATAGGTTCCGATCCGCGCATCGGCTATAACTTCATTTATCCGGGCTGCGGCTATGGTGGCTCGTGCTTTCCAAAGGACGTGCAGGCGCTCGCACGCAGCGCGCGCGACTACTCTTTCAACGCGGAGTTGATGACCGCCGTGGAAGGCGTGAACAACCGCCAGAAGGACGTGCTGTTCGGCAAGATCAGCCGCCATTTCGATGGCAAGCTCGCCGGCCGCACCATTGCGCTGTGGGGCCTGGCGTTCAAGCCCAACACCGACGACATGCGCGCAGCGCCGAGTCGCACTTTGATGGAAGCGCTGTGGAGCGCGGGGGCGAAGGTGCAGGCGTACGATCCGGTAGCCAATGAGGAAGCAAAGCGACTGTATGGTTCGCGCGCTGACCTGAAGATCGTCAAGAATGCGACGGATGCGCTGAAAGGCGCGGACGTGCTGGCCATCGTCACCGAATGGCAGGAGTTCCGCAGTCCCGATTTCGATAACATCAAGGCGGAACTGAAGCAGCCGGTGATTTTCGATGGCCGCAATCTGTACGACCCCGCGTTCGTGCAACGCTTCGGAGTCACGTATTACGGCATCGGTCGCGGCGCGAGCATTCTTGGAGGAAGCCGTTGATGTTGATTCCCGTCATCCTGTCCGGAGGCTCCGGCACGCGTCTGTGGCCGCTGTCGCGCGAGCTTTATCCCAAGCAACTGCTGCCGCTGGTAGGCAAGGGCACGATGTTGCAGGAGACATTGGCGCGCGTTGCCGGCGTCGACGACGTCGGTGCGCCCATCGTAGTGTGTAACGAGAGTCATCGCTTTCTCGTCGCCGAGCAGCTGCGAGCGATCGGTGCCCAGCCGCAAGCCATCATTCTGGAGCCGATAGGCCGCAACACGGCGCCTGCCGTCGCCGTCGCGGCAATGGCCGCCGTCACTGGAGGAGAGGCGGGCGCGGCTAAGGCGTCCAACGATCACGTGCTGCTGGTGTTGCCTGCGGATCATGTCATTCGCGACATCGCTGCCTTCCAGGCAGCGGTGGCGTTGGGTTTGAAGGCCGCGCAGCAGGGCCAGCTCGTCACCTTCGGCGTCGTGCCGGATAAACCGGAAACGGGCTATGGCTACATCCGTCGTGCGGCCGGCACGGGCCCGTCCTATCCGATCGCACAATTCGTCGAGAAGCCGGACCTGCCGACCGCGACGAAGTACGTCGAGTCGAAGGAATATTTCTGGAACAGCGGCATGTTCATGTTCAAGGCGAGCATCGTGCTTGATGAACTACGCGCGCTTTCTGACGACATCTACCAAGCGTGCGCACAAGCATACACGTCGGCCAAGCGCGACCTCGACTTCACGCGCCTGTCAGTGAAGGAATTCACCGCGTGCCCGAGCGATTCGTTCGACTATGCGGTGATGGAGAAGACCAAGCACGGCGTCGTGGTTCCGCTCGACGCAGGATGGAGCGACGTCGGATCTTGGTCGGCGCTGCACGAAGCCGTGCCGAGCGATACCGATGGCAACGTCTGCGTCGGCGACGTGTTGACGGCCGACTCGCACGGTTGTTATCTGCAGTCGACGAGCCGGCTCGTGGCAACCGTCGGACTCGAAGACCATGTGGTCGTCGAGACGAAGGACGCGGTGCTGGTCGCGCCGAAGAATCGCGTGCAGGACGTGAAGCTGCTCGTGGCGCAACTAAAGAAGCAGGGACGCTACGAAACCTCGCTGCACCGCGAAGTATTCCGACCGTGGGGCAGCTACGACAGCATCGACTCCGGCGACCGCTTCCAAGTGAAGCGCTTGACGGTCAAACCCGGCGCGGAGCTGTCGCTGCAGCTGCACCATCATCGCGCGGAGCACTGGATCGTAGTGGCCGGCACGGCGCGCATCACGCGCGGCGACGAAGTGTTCCTGCTCGAGGAAAACCAGTCGACCTACATTCCGCTGGGCGTGCGCCACCGCATCGAGAACCCCGGCAAGATTCCGCTGCACATCATCGAAGTCCAGTCTGGCACGTATCTTGGAGAGGACGACATCGTTCGCTTCGAAGACAGATACGGCCGACAGGGCCAGACAGGTTGATGCAAGCTTTACTAGCGCGCTCTTCGTAAGACACTTCACGGCTCAGGTTACAGCAACAGGTTGACGCATGAATTCCGCACTCTCCGCCACGCCGATTTCCGGTTTCAAGGCCTACGATTATCGCGCCCGCATTCCGGGTGAGCTGAATGCCGACGTTGCCTACCGCATCGGCCGCGCCTATGCCGAATTTCTCAAGCCCAAGCGCGTGATCGTGGGTCGCGACATTCGGCTGTCGAGCGACGAGCTGTGCGCTGCATTGACGCGCGGCCTGCTCGATTCGGGCGTGGACGTGCACGACATAGGCTTGTGCGGCACGGAAGGCGTGTACTTCGCGACGTTTGCCGAGGGCATGGACGGCGGGGTGATGGTCACTGCGAGCCACAATCCTCCCGACTACAACGGCATGAAGTTCGTGCGTGAGCAATCGCGGCCGATCAGCGGCGATACCGGCTTGCAGGAAATAAAAAAGATCGCCGACGCAAACTCATACTCGACGCCGGCGCAGCAGGGCAAGCGCGTCGTGCTCGACGTGCAGCGCAAGTACATCGATCACCTGTTGACGTATCTGGATCGCTCGAAGCTCAAGAAGCTCCGCATCGTGGTCAATGCAGGCAACGGTGGCGCGGGCATGGTGATCGACCAGCTCGAGGCGCACCTGCCGTTCGAGTTCATCAAGGTGCACCACAACGCTGATGGCCATTTTCCGAACGGCGTACCCAATCCGATGCTCGAAGAGAATCGCGCCTCCACCGTCGACGCCATCCGCAAGCACAAGGCGGACTTGGGCGTAGCCTGGGACGGCGACTTCGATCGCTGTTTTCTGTTCGACGAGAGCGGCGCCTTCATCGAGGGCTACTACATCGTCGGCCTGCTGGCGTCGGTTTTCCTCAAGCGCGAACCGGGCGCGCGGATCGTGCACGATCCGCGGCTGACCTGGGCGACGCTGGACATGATCGAATCACTGGGCGGCAAAGCGGTGATGTCGAAATCGGGCCATGCCTTCATGAAGGATGTGATGCGCCACGCCGACGCGGCGTACGGCGGTGAGATGAGCGCACATCACTACTTCCGCGCCTTCGGCTACTGCGACAGCGGCCAGATTCCGTGGCTGCTGGTGGCGCAGTTGATGTGCGAATCGGGCACGACATTGTCATCGCTGGTAGGTGAACGCATCGCGAAATTTCCAGCCAGCGGCGAGATCAACCGCAAGGTGACGGATGCCAAGGCGACGATCAAGCGCGTGCAGGATCGCTATCAACCCGGTTCGCGCTCGATGGATTTCACCGACGGTCTGTCGATAGAGTTCGAGCACTGGCGCTTCAATCTGCGCTCGTCAAACACCGAGCCGCTGATCCGGCTCAATGTCGAGAGCCGGCATGATGCGGCGCTGATGCATGCGAAGACCGCTGAACTGTTGGAATTGATCGGCGGCGAGGCGGCGCACTGACAGCGCGGTCATAACGCCGTCCGTATACATTAGGGGTGTGGTGGTGTCGCGGGTCGTGCTTGCAAAAATTGACATCTGACAGTGGCGACTTTGTGAGCGGCTCTGGGTTGTAGTCCTGTGAAGTCCCTAGTCTGCGATCGCGGGCTTTACCGGATTGTTGGCGTTGCGGCGCTCGGACAGCATGCGCCCCGCACGCGGCGCGACGCGAACGTCGCAAGTCGGTTTTCAAGGGGCAGCAATGACGGAACGCTACATATTGCTGGTGGAGGACAATCCCGACGACGAGGAGCTGACGCTGCTCAGTCTGCGCAAGCACGCGCTCGCCCATGAGATTGTCGTGGTGCGCGATGGCGTGGAGGCCATCGACTATCTGTTCGCGACCGGCCAGTACTCGGGCCGCGACCTGTCGCGCGTGCCGACCGTCATCCTGCTGGATCTGAAATTGCCGAAGCTGGACGGACTCGGTGTGTTGAAGCGCCTGCGCGCGGACGATCGCACGCGCACCCTGCCTGTCGTGGTGCTGACTTCGTCAAGCCAGGATGCCGATGTCATCGCGAGCTACCACCTCGGCGCCAACAGCTACGTGCGCAAGCCGGTGGAGTTCGGCGCGTTCGTCGAGGCGGTCAGCAGCCTGGGCGCCTATTGGGCGATGTTGAATCGTCCGCCGCCGTTGCACATCGCTTCCTGAGCGATTTGCTGCAAAATCCCTTCTGAATCGCGCCAGGCCGGTGGTTTGCGTTGACCGGCCCCGCACCCGTCCCTACACTATGCGCCGCTTCACGCCTGAGGACATTGGGCGGATCGGGCGGTTAGCTCAGCGGTAGAGCACTGCTTTCACACGGCAGGGGTCACAGGTTCAATCCCTGTACCGCCCACCATTTCCTTCAATAGTGCCCATGCCCATTCGTACTCGTTTCGCTCCCAGCCCCACAGGCATGTTGCACATCGGGGGCGTGCGCACCGCGCTGTTCTCCTGGCTGTATGCGAAGCGGCACGCGGGCACGTTCGTGCTGCGTATCGAGGACACCGATCTGGAGCGCTCCACCGAAGCGGCCACGCAGGTCATTCTCGACGGCATGCAGTGGGTGGGGCTGGCCCACGACGAAGGGCCGTTCTACCAGACGCGCCGCATGGACCGGTATCGCGAAGTCATTGGCGATTTCCTAGGCAAAGGTCTGGCCTATCACTGCTATTGCAGCAAAGAAGAGCTGGATGCGATGCGCGAGCGCCAGACCGCCGCGAAGCAGAAGCCGCGCTATGACGGCCGTTGCCGGCATCGCACCGAACCGGTCGCCGGCGTGAATCCCGTCGTGCGCTTCAAGAATCCGCTCGACGGCGCCGTCGTCGTCGAAGACGTGATTCACGGCAACGTCGTGTTCGAGAACCTGGAACTCGACGATCTCATCATTGCGCGCTCGGATGGCTCGCCCACCTACAATTTCTGCGTCGTCGTCGACGACATGGACATGAGGATCACGCACGTCATCCGCGGCGACGATCATCTCAACAACACGCCGCGCCAGATCAACATGCTCAAGGCGCTCGGCGCGACACTGCCGGTCTATGCGCATCTGCCGATGATCCTTGGCCCCGACGGCGCGAAGCTTTCCAAGCGCCACGGTGCTGTCAGCGTGCTGCAGTATCGCGAAGAAGGCTATCTGCCCGAAGCATTGCTGAACTACCTGGTGCGCCTGGGCTGGTCGCATGGCGACCAGGAAGTGTTCTCGATCGCCGAAATGCAGCAGATGTTCGACATCAAGGACGTCAACAAATCCGCTTCGGCGTTCAACCCCGAAAAACTGCTGTGGCTCAATCAGCAGCACATCATGCGTTCCTCGCCCGAGCACCTCGCGACCTATCTGCGTCCGCAACTGGCAGCGATAGGTGTCGATGTGGGCGCGACGGCTGCGGATGATCGCAAGCTCGCGGCCGTGGCCAAGGCACAGCAGGAGAGGGCGAAGACGTTGAAGGAGATGGCGCAGAACAGCGTGTTCTTTTTCGCGGACCTGAAGGGCTACGACGAAAAAGCGGCAAAGAAGAACTTCACCGCCGAGAGCGCGGCGGCGCTGACGGCTGTGCACTCAAAGCTGGCGGCACTTTCGGATTGGACGGCGGTGCCCATCCACGATGCGGTGAATCAGGCTGCGACCGAACTGGGGCTGGGCCTTGGCAAAGTCGCACAGCCCATTCGCGTAGCCGTGTCGGGAACCTCGGTGTCGCCGCCTATCGATGCGACATTGGAAGTGCTCGGCCGCGCAGCCACTTTACAGCGCATTCGGGACGCCATTACTTTCATCGAAGCGCGCCCAGCTTGAGGTCAGCGCTCTCGGATCGACGCCCCTCTGCAAAGTGCATCCGTCCATTGAAAAATTCTGCTTCAGGCTTGACTTGGCATGCACCGGTTCATAGAGTGCGCGCCTCCCGCGTGGGGCTATAGCTCAGCTGGGAGAGCGCTTGCATGGCATGCAAGAGGTCGGCGGTTCGATCCCGCCTAGCTCCACCAGCTCCTTGCTGGTCCGTGCGTCCCCATCGTCTAGAGGCCTAGGACATCGCCCTTTCACGGCGGTAACAAGGGTTCGAATCCCTTTGGGGACGCCATTTTAAACAACGGCTTACACGCGTCACACGGCGCAATCAGCTCGCCATACCGATGAACTACGGATGGCTGGTCGGCGTTGGCAGCCCTCTTTCCTTGCCGACACCACACTTCTGTATACACTGCCGGCCGGAGGGGCGATCACGCTCATTCTGGAATTGAACAATCGTGGACGACACGCCAGCCTCTTAAACAGGCGGCTTGCTGCCGGCGCCTCTACAGGACGTGCTGGGGCAATGACGCGATGGTCCGCAGGGAACCGGCAGAAAGCCGGTTCGCAACGAGAGGGTGAATTGTGGGCACGACTTTGACGGTTGCCGAAGAATGGAAACGCGGCTGGACCAAAGTCCTGACCGCAGCCGCCGGTCTCTCCTTCCTCGCCGTCGTGATGTCGGGCCTCGGTACGTTCATCGCTCCGTTGACCGCCGAATTTGGATGGAGCCGGGCCACGCTGACCATGGGCATGGCGATCGCCGGGCTGGTCGTCCTGCTGCTGTCGCCCTTCGCCGGAACATTGGTGGATCGCTACGGGCCGCGCTCCCTTGCGCTTCCGGGCGTCATCCTCATGACGGTGTCCACCGCTTCGTTTGGCATGGCCAGTGGGTCGGTGCCCCAGTGGCTATGCCTCTGGATGGTCTACGCTCTTGCGCATGTTTCGATGACGATGAGCATCTGGACCAATGTCGTCGCCTGCTCGTTCGACTCCGGGCGCGGCCTCGCGCTCGGGTTGACGCTAGCGGGGTCGGCCGTCGCGCAGACGGTAATCCCCAGCCTCTCCACCTGGCTGATCGACAATTTCGGCTGGCGACAGGCCTATTTTACCCTCGGCCTTGGCTGGGGCAGCATCACCTTTGTGCTCTGCTGGCTGTTCCTCCGTGACGCGACGAGCCGGCCAAGCCGCGAATCGGCGGCGCTAGCCGTCGAGGAGATCGAACGCGATGGGCTGACGATCGCGCAGGCGTGGCGCAATCCCGGCCTGTGGCGCATCGCCATAGCGACCCTGCTGCTGATGCTGCTGACGATGGCGCTGGCCGTTCACCAGATCCCGATCATGACCGAAGCCGGTCTCAGCCGAGAGACCGCGGCCCTGCTGGCTGGGATCGCGGGCATCGCCAGCATCGCCGGCAATGTGGTGACGGGAGCCCTCATGGACCGGTATCGGGCCAATTGGGTTGGCGGCATCACCCTGGGCATCATGGCGCTGGCATTCGGTTTGCTGCTCGACGGTGTGCGCACGCCCGTGCTCATCTTCGTCGCCATCATCATCAGCGGCTATTCGGCAGGTACCAAGCTGCAGATCTGCGGCTATCTGACATCCCGTTATGGCGGCCTGAAAAATTATGGTGCGATCTTCGGCTTCATGGGCAGCCTGATCGCCATTGGCGGCGCGCTGGGGCCATTTCTTGCCGGACTCGCCTATGACTATACGGGCAGTTACAACATGTTCGTCGTCGTCGGCATGATCGGCTGCTTCGTCGCCGGGCTACTGATCCTGACGCTGCCCGCCTATCCTGAATGGCGCGCGGCACCTTCGACCGGGCCGAAACCGCACCAGCCCACGCCGCTGGACAGCGCGACTGCGAGCGCGGCACCCACACGAATTACGCCGCCTCAGGGCGCGTCGTCGCACTTGCCCGGCTGAACGGCTCCGCTCAATAGCGTGGCCCAACGATTCGCGTCGAAGCGAAATCGCGCGGTATCGAGATTACCTCGACCCCTCCTACTGCCGTGGATACCTACTGCCGTGAGTCGGTCCACGGTAGTTAAATGGTTTTAAATGACGCATGGTTGCGCGCCGGCCTGCTTGACAGCGCAAGCATAGTGACTACTATCACGGGAGAGGGATGCCAAAAGAACATCCACGAGAACAGAGAATATTTATTTAGGAGGGGATGTACCGATGAATCGCATATATTTGCGCGCCGCGCTGTGCACGACAGTGGCCATGCAGGTTCTCGCGAGCGGTCAGGCGCTCGCACAAGTTGAATTGGAAGAGATCATCGTCACCGCGCGGCGTGTCCAGGAACGGCTCCAGGACGTGCCAATCTCCATTTCGGTCGTCGACCAGGATCGCCTGACCAGGTCGAACATCGTTTCCTCCGAAGATCTTGCCAGGGTTGTGCCTGGCCTGAACATGCAGTCGCGCTATTCGTCGGAGCAGTCGAGCTTCGCGATTCGCGGGTTCTCGTCGGAACTGCGCACGTCGGCGTCGGTCGGCGCCTATTTCGGCGAAGTCGTGGCACCGCGCGGCGGCGGCATTTCGCTCAATGGTGGTGACGGCGCGGGGCCGGGCAGCCTGTTCGACTTGCAGAATGTCCAGGTGCTGAAAGGTCCGCAGGGCACTTTGTTCGGTCGTAATACGACGGGCGGTGCGGTGCTGCTGACGCCAGTGAAGCCGACCGATAGCTTCGAAGGCTATGGCGAGGCTTCCTACGGCAACTACAACATGCAGCGTTTGCAGGCCGTGGTGAACCTGCCCGTCGCGGAGTGGGCGCGCCTGCGCTTCGGCGCCGATCATCAGACGCGCGACGGCTACCAGCACAACGTGTCGGGCATCGGTCCGCGTGAGTTCTCGGACGTCGACTATCTCGCGCTGCGGGCCAGCCTCGTCCTCGACCTGACACCGAACCTCGAGAACTACACGATCGCCTCCTATCTCCATTCCGACAACAATGGACAGATCACGCAGGTATTCCGGGCCAATCCGACCGCCGGCTTCGGCGGGCTGGCGGTGGCGCAGGTCAATCGCCTGAACGCAGGCAACGACCCGTATCAGATCGAACAGAAGCTCATCAATCCGCGCTCGCTGACCAAACAGTTCCAGACGATCAATACGACGACCTGGTCTGCGACTGATAACCTGACCATCAAGAACATCGCGTCCTATTCGACGTTTGTGCAGGATCTTCGGCAGGATATCTTCGCCACCAATTTCCTCGTCCCGTCGGTAAATTCCTATATTTCTACGGCCTTCTCGTTCAACCCCGATGGTTTCCACACCAACGACCAGAAGAACCTCACCGAGGAGCTGCAGTTTCAGGGCAATGCAGCGGACGGTAGGCTCGTCTACCAGTTCGGCGCATATTATGAGCACAGCCAACCGCACGGGAGGACCGCCTCGGCCTCTCCGACGACGGGCGCGATCTGCCTGATCAGTGGCTTCACTACCATTGAGAACTCGCGCTGCACCCGCCTGGATCCGAGGCCGCAAGGCCTGGGCCGGGCAACTCCCAACTCCGGAACCATCGAATTTATCAACGAGGCGCTCTACGCTCAGAGTACGTATGCGCTGACCGACCAGCTCAAACTAACCGGCGGTGTCCGCTATACCTACGACCGCGCGAAGGGCGAGGCACAAGGCTTCACGGATGTATATAACGCCACCATCGGTACATTTGTAGGCCCAACAGTTGCGGGATGCTCAACGGGATACCCCGCGGCCACGAATTGCGTATTCAGAGCCGAAACGTCCGACAAGAAGCCGACCTGGACAGTGAACCTCGCGTACAACCCGATCCAAGACCTCATGGTCTACGGTACCTATTCGCGTGGCTATCGCCAGGGCTCCGTTACACCGTTCTCGCCGGCCGGTGTGCCGGTCTTCGGTCCGGAGCAGGTCGATAACTTCGAACTTGGCACGAAGCTGAGTTTCAGTGCTGCAGTGTCGGGCAATTTGAACTTCGCCGCCTTCTACTCCAACCTGACCGATCAACAGCTCCAAGTCGGGCTGCAGGACAGCACCGGTCGGAACCCTTCCGCAACATCCATCCTGAACGCCGGCAAGTCGCGCATGTACGGTGTCGAGTTCGACGGATCACTCCTCTTCTCGAAAATGTTCCGTCTGGATGCCTCGGCCACCTATCTGGACACGAAGCTCGAGGAAATTGTGGCTCTGAATTTCCCGGGATATGACACGGTAGTTCCCTCAGCGCTGAAGGGTGATCCATTGCCCTATACGCCGGATTGGAGCACGAACTTGGGCGGGACTTTCACGCTGCCGATCAATGAAAGCGCGGGCACTGTCGAGTTCGGTGCGGTCTATCGCTACACCTCGGCCTATGCGAGTGCGGCGTCGAAGACGAGCTCGCTCAGGTCGACGCCGGTCAAGCAGCTCGATCTCAGCCTCGACTGGCTCAATGTCCTCGGCAAGCCGATCGATCTGGCGTTCTACGGAACTAACATGACGAACCAGTTCACGCAGGGTGTCATCCTGCCGCTGTTCAACAGCTTCGGCTTCGACGCCAGATATGTCGGCCCGCCGCGCATGTATGGCGCCCGGTTCAGGGTGCGGTTCGGCGCAGCCGATTGAAGCAACAGGGTCGGCCCGCGACATGATGTCCTGTCGCGGGCCGGCATTGCACAAGAGCTGTCTTTGAAATGGGACATGAGGAGAGGCTGAATGTCGTCTGGTTCACCGGATCTATCGGAAGTTCACCGCACCGCATTCATGGCGGCGGCACTCCGGGCAGGCCATTTCCTCCGGGGCGCCGAGCCCAAGATTTTCCGGGACGAGTACGCGCCGCGCCTGCTGGAGATGAGCGAAGAGGAGATCGAGGCCTTCAACGCGAAGGTTCCGCCTAAGCTCGCCTCCACATGCGTGTTGCGCAGCCGGTTTACCGAGGATCGGCTTGCCGTGGCGCGCGAACGGTTGAACCAATATGTCGTACTGGGCGCCGGCCTTGATTCCTACGGGCTGCGCATGGGCGACAAGCTGGGGTCGATGATCGTCTTCGAAGTCGACGATCCGCCGTTCCAGCAGTGGAAGCAGCAGCGGATCGCGACGCTGGGGCTGAAGACCTCGCAGCAGGTTCGCTATGTTCCGTGCGATTTCGAACGGATGTCGCTCGAACAGGCGCTCGCGGACAGCGGGTTCGCCGCTGATGAGCCCTGCTTCATCTCCTGGCTTGGCGTGACGCAATATCTGACCCGCGACGCCATCCGCACGACCTTGCGCTGGGCAGGCCAACGCCCCGCCGGATCGGAGATTGTCGTTACGATCGTGGAACCGGGCGGCCGGGAAGATGGGCCGAATGCGCGGCGTGGCATCGTGCCCTTCACCTCCTACATCACGCTAGACGAGATGAGCGAGATGCTGCGTGAGGCGGGTTTCAGTCGTATCGAACCGCTTGCCCATGCGACTGCGCAGGCGGACTATTTCAAGGACAGGACCGATGGATTGGAAGTGCCCCAGTTCCAACGCACCATAGCCGGGATCGTCTGACACGACACGGTTGTCACCGACAGCCCCAGCGATGACGTCGGGTCTGCCGGAACACAAAGGAGCGGGGCAAGATAGGGCTGTTTGACTGCTAGTGCGCTTCAGAGGCTTGCTCTGGGAGGCGCAACGTCGAATCACGAAATGATCTGCTATTTCTTCGTGGTTTTCGGTGGAATCCCAAGCGCAGGCATCAGCAGCCGCATCGCTCGCTCGATGCCAATGGCTGTGTCGCCGCTCGGTTCTGCGAGGCCGCCGGCAGCAAGCATCTGGGTGGCCAGCAATGCATCGCCGACCTTAAGATCGGCGCATACCAATCCTGCAGCCTTAGCGCGCGCCAGCGGCGCCTTTAAAATGTTTTCGAGACCTGCGTGAGCGTGCCAATACATGGACGGCGTTTTTTCTCGCATGGACGCCAGCTTCTGAAAACCTCTGCTCGCGATATTCAAATTCGCAAGCGCTCGAAGGCAAAGCAGAAATGCGTCATCCCGGTCGCCCCATTGTCTGATCTGCTCAGTTAGATCGTCAAAATAGTGCTGCATGACGGCTGCCGTCAGCGCGTCCCGGTCAGAAAAGTTGCGCTGAAGCGTGGTGCGTCCGACCAAAGCGCGATCGGCGATTTTTTCAAGCGGAACATCCATGCCGTCGCTGGCATAAAGTTCAACCGCCGCACGAATAATGCGTTCGCGGCGAAGGTGGGAATCTCGTCGCGCAGTTCTGGGCCTTTTCATCAGGATTTTCGTCATCGCCTCAAAAAGATTTGCAGTGCCGATACAGTAGCGCGACCCGCGAGAATAGTGACCTGCCTTTGATCGAGCCCTTCTACGCGATTGTTCAAATATGAATTAGCGCGCCGGTGCGTATGCGCAGCATACGTCGTTGCAGCGCATACAATCCAAATGGGCGGATATGATCCAAATGGACATTAGCGCCCGATTAGGATAAAAAGTCCATAAGGAGCGGCGCACCACTCGTACTCGCCGCCGACGAATGCAAGAGGAAAACGCCATGAAAAAGCTGACGATAATTTCGCTCGATGGCCATGCCCAGATGCCAGAGTCGGCGTGGGCTGCATATCTGGACAAGCGCTTTCACAAATACCTTCCGAAGCTTTCCGAAGAAAACGCGGTCATGACCAAGCTTATGGGCATGCATGTGACGAAGACCCACAGCGGGGCCGATCTGGACATTTTCGACACCGAAGGCGCGTATCGCGCCGGTGGGGCCAACGGCTGGTACGATCCCAAAATCCGACTCGCTGAGATGGACCGGGAGGGTATCGCCGCCGAGTTCGCGTTCGATGGTGATCCACGCATGCTTGGCATGTTTTTCCAGTCCGCCAATACACCGTATCCCAAGGATCTGTGCAACGCGGGTGTTCGCGCTTACCATCGCTGGATGCATGATTCCTTTGGATACGCGAAGGATCGTCTGATCCCAGTCGGCATCATCGGCCATTCTCCGTGGGCTAGTATGAAGGATATGGTTGCCGAACTGGACTGGATCGCTGATCGCGGCTTCCGCGCCACATCGATGCCTGGCTTTGTGACCTATCCCGGAGAGCCGGAACTGTTCGATCCCTATTGGGATCCATTCTGGGCGCGCTGCGAGGAGCGTGGGATCGCGCTCTGGGTCCATGCTGGTCATGGCGACGCGCAAGGCGCGACGGGCGTGGCGCTGATGCGTGTGGGCAAGCAGCTCAAGCCCGACTTCAGCAATTACAAGCAACTGCACGAGACCTTCATCAGCCCCCTGTTTGACGGGACCGGCGTGTTCGAAGCCATGAAGCCACGCCGCTCGATGTGGCAGCTGATGTTGGGCGGCGTGTTCGATCGCTTCCCCAAGCTAAAACTCGTGATGAACGAGATCTACATCGACTGGATGCCAGGCACGCTGCATTGTCTTGATGAGGAGTTTGAAGCGCGCCGCGGTGAACTGCCTTGCAAGCGTCTGCCGAGCGAATATTGGGCCACGAATGGCCTCACCAGCATGTCGTTCCCGCGCAGGTGCGAAGTGCAGATGCGCCACGAGGTCGGGATCGACACAATCACTTTCGGGCGCGACTATCCGCACCCTGAAGGCACTTGGCCAAATACGAAGATGTGGCTGCGTGACCTCTTTACGGGTGTGCCTGAAAACGAAGTGCGCGCGATCCTCAGCGAAAACGCCATCCGCGTGCTCAACCTGGACGGCGCTGCGCTCGACGCGATTGCCGAGCGGATCGGCGCTACCGTAGAGGAAATCCTGGGGCCGGGGCCGGCGGTAAGTCCGGAACTGATTGCTCATTTCGACAAGCGCGGACATTATCTCCAGCCCGCCGAGGGCGAACAGCGCTTTGCCGAAATACGGGAACAGTTCCGCGAAGATGCGTGGCAGGCCGCCGGATTCGTGGCTGCCTGATGGCCGCTTGCTCCGCGCAGTTTCAATACCACCTCCAAACCGGGGCGTGGCGAGGAATACTGCGAGTGCTGGCGTCGGAGCTGCGAGCGCTGATGAATTCGGGCGGCAAGCCCTCACGAGACGCAACGACCGGTGACCCAGCAATTCATTCAAGTGAGCCAGGAAGGGCGCGTGACCACTATCACGCTGAACCGCCCAGAGGTGCGCAATGCGCTCCATGCCGCCGCGCAATTTGAACTCAGCGACGCGCTTGACGCATTCGCCGCCGATCCAGGGCAATGGGTGGCGGTCATCACTGGCGCTGGCGATAAGGCGTTCTGCGCCGGGGGCGACCTTAAAAGCCTCAGCCAAGACGGCGGCCGTGGCCGACCGAAGAAGGGCTTTGGCGGGCTGATCGCGCGCTTCGACCTCGACAAGCCGCTCATCGCGGCGGTCAATGGCTTGGCCTATGGTGGAGGCTTCGAAGCGGCTCTCGCCTGCGACGTCATCCTCGCCGCCGATACGGCGCGCTTCTGCTTACCCGAGCCGCGCCGGGGCCTCGCCGCCTTGGGTGGAGGCGTGCACCGGCTGGCGCGCGAAATCGGAACCAAGCGCGCCATGGGTATGATCCTGACCGCGCGCGAAGTTTCCGCTGAAGAAGGCTATCGCCTCGGCTTCGTCACCGAGATTTTTCCCGCGGCCGAGCTGATGGCGGCGGCGCTGCGCTATGCCCAGCAGATTTGCGAACTGTCGCCCATGGCAATCCGCGCTTCCAAGCAGGTCGTGTACCGGGGACTAGGTGAGCCGAGCATCGAAGCTTCGATCAGAGCGCACCGCAATTATCCGGCGGTTCAAGCCCTGCTTGCCTCCGAGGATTTCCAGGAAGGCCCCCGCGCTTTCGCCGAAGGGCGCCCGCCGGTCTGGAAGGGCGAATAACGATCAGGCGAACACCTTGGCGCGCCACAGATCTTCCTTCATCGCGCGGTCGATCTCGGGCAAACGAGTTTCGCGCTCGGGGTCGCCGAGATACTGCGCGCGGTTGTTGAAGTGCGCGATCAGGTCTTCGGCCAGCGGTGGATGCTTGCCGAAGATTGCGTCCATAGACGGGCCAATGCGCTGTGCGATCTCGTCGAGACTGGACTTGTCGAGCTTCAGGAAACGAATGGCATTGCCGCCCATGATGCTGATCGCCTCGTCCTTCGGCACATCGTGCAGCGCGTCGCGCAGCCAGGGGATCGTATTGGGCCAGGTGCCTTCGCCATGGGGATAGTCGCGTCCGAATGCCAACCGATCGACGCCTAAGTCATGCCGCAGATCGACCTCGCAGCGGCGGATGAACGACAGCCCGTTCATGCAGTTCGATTTGTAGTAATCGCTCGGCTTGCGTTTGGCGGGGATGCTGTTCCGATGCAGTTCGAACTGCTCGTCGAGGTATTTGAATGTCGGTCCGAGCCAGTCACCGTATATTTCGCTGAGCATCATGCGCAGCCTGGGGAAGCGGTCGAACACCCCGCCCATCATGATCTGCCACATCGCGCGACGCGGCTTGATGCTGGAGAAGAGCTTGCCCTTGAAGAACTCGTTGCGCAGCCGCTCGATGGCCTTGCCGACGTTGCCCTCTTCCTCGTCGACTTGCGCGCCGATGCGTTGGAAAATTGCGCCCAGCTCGCCCTGGCCTTCACCTTGGCCGGCGTGCATCCACAGCGTGATGTCGCGCTCCTGGCAGCGGGCCCAGAACGGATCCCAATATTTATCGAACAGCGGCGGCTGGCCGGGATAAGCAACGAAGCCGGGCACCGAGGTGGCTTTGAACCCCTTGTCAGCGATCCAATCCAGCTCCGCGAGCAACTCATCCATGTCGCGCCAAGGTGCCGAACCGATATTACCGATCAGGAACAGCCGGTCGGACGCGGGTCCGAATTCGTCGGAAAGCCACCGGTTGTAGCCCTTCACACCCGCCTGGCAAAGTTCCATAGCATGCGTGCGGTTGGACGATTGATAAAACAACCCGGCAGCGCGCGCGTCTCCGCTGTAGATGAATTCGCCGGCGATCCCCTCGCGGTCCATCTCTTGGAGGCGGATCTTGCGGTCCCAGACGCCGTACCCGCCGCCGTTGCGCAACGCATTGTCCACATCGAACACTTCGAGCAGATGGGTGTTGTGCAGGCGCTGCGTGAAATGCCCGGTGATCTGGGTGTAGCTGCGGTTTTCCTCCTGCAGCTGCGGCAGGTGATCGTGATAGCGTTTGTCGAGATAGGTCGGCCAGGCTTCAGGCGGCATCTGCGCATGCGAGTCGACCGAAACGATTGTCAGCTTTTCCATGATCATTTCCCGGTGAGTTCGCGATGTGTGTGTATCGCGTTCGGTGGTTGCACGACGACGAGTCTGTTTCAGCCTTGACATCAAACCGAGAAAGCCCACACTAACATAGCTCACACTATGTTTTAAATAACAACTAGCGAAGATAAGGAAGGGGAGAGCTACCATGCTTATCAGACATCGCAGAGCCGAATGGGAGCTCAAACTTAAGAACAAGGGATGAAGGCGCGATGATCGGGATCGATTTGAGCGGCAAGACCGCTTTGGTTTGCGGCGCCGGCGGTGGCGGTCTCGGCAGCGCCGTGAGCCGGGCTCTGGCTCAGGCGGGCGCCAACCTCGTTGCGGTGGATCAGAACGAAGAATTCGTAGCGCAGACCAAGACGGAGGCCACCAGCCTTGGCGTCGTCTGCGAAACCATTGTCGCGAATCTGATGGAGCCGCAGCAGACCGCCGGTCTCGTCGGCAAAGCCTTGTCAAAGGCCGAGCGTATCGACATCGTCGTCAATGTCGCCGGCGGCACCCGCTTCCATCAATGGGCGCCCATCGAGGAAACGTCGGATGAAATCTTTCACGACGTCATGGCGCTCAATCTCAATTACGTGTTCCGTGTCTGCGCCGATGTCGCGCGTCACATGATCGCCGCCGGACGTCCCGGCAGCATGATCAATTTCGCGTCGATCGCGGCGCTGCATAGCGCACCTTTTCATGGCCCCTATGGCGCAGCGAAACGCGGCGTGATGGCGATAACGGAGACCATGGCCTTCGAATGGGCGCGATATGGCATTCGCGTCAATGTGGTCGCGCCCGGCGGAGTCGCGACACCACGCGCCGCCAAATACGGTGGCGGCGATTCTTCCGAGCGTCAAACGCCGAACAAGGACGGCTTGCGCCGGATGACGCCGCCGGAGGTCGCCAGCGTGGTGGCATTCCTGGCCTCCGATCTGGCCGCCGGCGTTTCCGGCCAGACGCTGGTAGTCGACTCAGGCATGGCCTGCAAGAATCCTGCGGGCGGGATCATGGAATATTCCGCGGTGATGAAGGCGGGCCAAGATCAAGCCAGGGCTGGCATCGTGCGCTAAGGCACACTGACGATCGAGATCATCCGCCACGACAGATGCACGCGCCACGACATGGTGGGAAGCTAAACTCGCATTACTCGATGTCAAAAAGACCTTTGCTCGCGCCCGACGCCGTTCGCGTAGCATGGCCTGAGGAATTCGGCGGCGCCCTGCGCTTCAGGGGCATCAGCTGCAGTAAACACGAAGCGAAAGTGGGAGACGACGAATGCCGAAAGATGGCCAACAGACCCATGCGCCCGAAGGCGCCGCAAAGCCCGACGGCATCTTGCAGATCGACAATTGGTCGACCTGGCACGACGAGTATGAAAATCAAGACTCTGAACTCAATGCGCGCAAGCGGGCGGTTCAAGCCCAGGTTGCCGCTATCGCGACGGATTGCCCGCCTGGGCCAGTGACAGTCGTAAGCATTTGCGGCGGACAAGCGCGTGAAGTGATCGGCGCTTTGGAGAACCACCCGCGGCGCGCCGATGTGCGCGGCCGGATCGTCGAACTCGACGGGGAGAATGCCGCCTTCGCCCGTGCATGGGCAAAAAAGGCGGGGCTCGACAAGCTGGAAGTCGTGACTGGCGATGCGTCGCTTTCAAGCGCGTATGCAAGCCTTCCACCCGCCGATGTCGTCGTGCTATCGGGCGTCGTTGGGCATCTGTGCCATCCCGAGCGCGTGCAGCTCGTCGCGTTTACGCATCAAATCCTTCGCACCGGGGGCTATGTCGTCAACACCTATTACCGCGTGCGCGAGGAAGAATCGCAACAGCTCCGCGACGCCTTTCACGCAAACCAGTTCGAAGAGGAATCGTTCGAAACACTCGCCGGAAAATTTCAGTTTACGATCGCGCGAAACCGCTATCTGGGTCAGCCGAAGCCTTTTGAACCAGGTGTCAGGGTGTTCAATTTCGGATCCTCGCGCGAAGCGCGCGCGCAAGCAAAGTCATAACGGCTCGCGCGCGGCAATGAAGCGCTAGGACGGCGACCAGCCGTAGATCTTTTCTACAGCGCCTCCCATCAGCACGGCTTTGTCGCTGTCCGAAAGGCGCGGGCTAGTGAGAAACGAGTCCGCGGCTTGCTTATATGTGGCCTTGGCGACGCGGGTCCAATCCGTGCCCCACATACAGCGCTCCACACCGTAAGCGTCGATGATGCGCATCACGGGATCCCAGATATCGTTATAAGGATACGGCTCGTGCGACATCGTGGATGCAGCGCTGATTTTGATCCGCACATTCTTGTGCCGCGCCATCGCCAGTACCTTCGGCAGTTCTTTCCACGGCTCCAACGGCGCGGGATTGCTTTGTACAAGCCCGAGATGGTCGATGACCATCACGGTGTCCGGATTGCGCGCCATGAGCGCATCCGACGCTTCAAGATGGCCCCAGATCAGCATATTGACCGGCAGTCCGTGCTTGGCGGCGGCGGCGAAAACGCGGCCCATTCCCGGGTCGTCGGCGCTTTTCGTCGCCGACTGCATTACTACGACACGAATGCCGACCGCGCCCTTGGTGCGAGCCCAGTTCGCGACAACGTCGGCGGACGCAGGATCATTGCTGTCGATCGGCGCCACCAACCCGAACCTGCCAGGATGTTTGGCATGGCATTCGAGCGCATAGCCCGGATCGAAGCCGTACAGAGTGTAGGTCGAAACCAGGATGGCGCCGTCCACGCCCGCGACATCCATCGCCGCGACCATCTCATCGCCCGTCACCGAAGCTGGGCCGTGCATGCTCTTTAGCCAAGGACGTCCAGGATGGTTTCTGTCATAGGCGTGCACCTGACTATCGACAATCGCCATTGAGATCTCCCGTTGCATGTGTGGCTCTGAGCGGCCTCCGATGTCGAGGCACAAGTGCAGTTAACGCTGGCTCCTTTAGTTTCGCAACACGTCGTTCTGAGGTACGGTTACGGCGATCAACATATCCAGATCTGAGGATTCAACATGACAAAGAATTTTGGCGCGACGTCTACGGGCGATGATGTGCTGGAGGGCGTCGATCTGTCCGGCAGGCGTGTCCTGGTGACCGGGGTCTCGGCGGGGCTTGGCGCCGAAACGGCGCGCGTGCTGGCCGCGCATGGTGCCTATATCGTAGGTGCCGCTCGCGATCTCACGAAGGCTGAGCGGGCCACGAAGGCGGTACGCGAGCAGGCCGCCAAGGGCGGCGGGATCGAGCTTGTCGAGCTGGATCTCGCTTCGCTCAAGAGCGTGCGCGCCTGTGCGGATACGCTGAACAAGGCGGGCAAGCCATTCGATGTCGTGATCGCCAATGCGGGCGTGATGGCCTGCCCTCTGACGAAGACCGCGGACGGTTTCGAGATGCAATTCGGCACCAATCATCTGGGCCATTTCGTGTTCGTGAACCGCATCGCGTCGTTGATCAAGCAGCGTTTGGTGACTCTCTCGTCCTCGGGTCATCGCGGCTCCGACGTCAATCTCGACGATCCGAATTTCGAGCGCACGCCGTATACGGAGTTCGGTGCCTATGGCCGTTCGAAGACAGCGCAAGCGCTCTTCGCGGTCGAGTTCGATCGCCGGCATAAATCGCGCGGTGTACGCGCGGCCGCGGTCCATCCTGGCGGCATTCCGACCGAGCTCGGCCGGCATATGACGCCGGAATTGAAGGCGAGGATAGATGAGATGGCCAAGCGCGCAGGCCGTGACGTGGCGAAGATGATGTCGTCCAAGACCATTGCGCAGGGCGTGGCGACGTCGATCTGGGCAGGCTTCGTCGCGTCCGCCGATGAGGTGGGTGCACGGTTTTGCGAAGATTGCCATGTCGCGGCGGTCAACAACGAACCCGGCGCTCAAAGCGGCGTCCGCGCCTATGCCGTCGATTCCGAGAACGCCAAGGCGCTCTGGGCGAAGAGCGAGGCAATGGTGGGCGAGCGTTTCTAAAGCATGATGATGTTAGACGCGATTGCTCAAAGTCGGTCCGAAAGCGGCTCGGGGTGTCAGAGGTCCGGGGAGATCGGCCTGCTCTCCTCGACATGGCCGCCATGGATGTCGAGCAGCGTTCCGGTGACAAAAGCGGCAGCGGGCGAGGCCAAATAAAGCGCGGCGTATCCGATCTCGTCCGGGCGCGCGATGCGGCGCATCCGGACAACATTGTTGATCCTCTCGCGTATCTCCGGATGTTTTTCGAACACCTCTTTGAGCGCCGGCGTTTCCACCGGACCGGGCACCACAGCGTTGACACGAATGCGTGGTCCGAGGTCGGCGGCCATCAGCTTCGTGAGATGGCCGAGCGCCGCCTTGGTGACGTAATGGGCGAGGGCGCCGCGCGGCGCTCTGTACGTGCCGACCGAGCAGGTGTTGATGATGGAGGCGCCGGGCCGGTCCAGGAGATGGGGGAGGGCGAGGCGCGACAGCTCGAACGGAACGGCAACCTCGAGGTGGAACATGGATTCGAGATGTTCCATCCGCGTGTCGACGAAAGCCGGCGACATCGCGCCTCCCGCATTGTTGATCAGTACATCTATACCGCCCAGCTGTGCAACGGCTTGCTCGATGATGCCGGGCAATTGACTGTTGTCGTTGAGATCCGCGGTGATGGCGATGGCACGCCCGCCCGCCGCACGGATCTCGGCGGCAACGGCTTCGACTTGGCTTGCGGTCCGTGCCACGGCCGCTACGGCGGCGCCCGCCTCGGCAAAGACGCGCGCCATCCCGGCGCCGATGCCGCGCCCGGCACCCGTGATGAGCGCGACCTTGCCTTCGAGTGAGAACATGTTCTTCATGCCACGGCCGCGCGATGAGTTGGGATGTAGTCCGGCGTCAGCACCGGCATGGGGATCGCGAACTTTTATATCATGTGTCATGGCATCGCCGAGCACGAGTTCGCCGATGCGGCCTGCGCCCACAAAAGTCTGACACTGGATCGCCGACAATGCCCGGCGGACAATCGACCGGCGGACAATCGATAAGGGGAGAGAGCGATGCCGAAGACGATCGATGCGCTGCTTGACGAGGCGGCTATCAAGGAAGTGCAAGTGCGCTATTGCCGGGCTTGCGACCGCGTGGATGTTGCGGCCCTGCGCGCCTGCTTCCACCCCGACGCCACCGCCGACTACGGCCACTCGGACTGGAACCTGGACGAGTACATGGAACATGCGGCCGTGATGATGGGTAAATTCATCGCCACCACGCACAACACCGGCAATCAGCTGGTCGAGGTGGACGGCGATGCCGCCTGGGCGGAACACTACACCGTCGCCAGCCATCGCCACCCGCCCGAGGAGAACGGCGAGACGCGCGATCTGGTCGCCAGCGTGCGCTATGTCGACCGGATGGAGCGGCGCGGCGGCGAATGGCGGATCGCGCGGCGCGTAATGCTACTCGACTGGTGCCGGATCGATCCGGTGACGGGGGTCGACGTAACCATGGCGCGCGGCCGGCGCGATTCCAGCGATGGATCCTATATTCGTTAATTGATATTCCCCTGCGAGGGGCTGATTGGTTGGAGGATCAATGGGTTTTCTTGCAGGAAAAGTCGCGGCAATGCCATTGCATAACTTCGCGGACGCGGGATGGGGCCAATTTCCCTCCTGCTCATCTCATCAGCATGCGGACCTGTCTTGAGCGTCGACCAATCTGCTCGTCCGGCGTTTTACACGGAAGAAGGCGGGCTGTTCATCCCAGGGCCGGGACGTCTGGCAGGCAATCCCTGGTTTCGAGATGCACAGAACGGGGCCGCCGTCGCGGCGCTGCTCGTGCAGGAGCTCTGCTCCATGCCGACGCCGGGCCCGATGATCGTGACGCGGCTCAACGTCGATCTGTTCCGCGAGGTGCCACGTCAGCCGTTGCGCGTCCGCAAGGACGTTCTTCATGATGGGCGTAAGCTGCAAATTCTGCGCACCGCGCTCGTCGCCGAGGGTGTTGACGTCGCGACCGCGACCGCGCAACGGCTGCGGGTGACGGCGGGCGAAGGCGAAGCATCCCCGCCCGGCCATTCCTATCCCCCACCGGATGAGGTCAGCCCTTGGCCCATCGATGAACTCACGCCCGGCATCATGATGCATGTCGATCAGCGCTACATTCGCGGCGGACTGCGCCGCAGCGTGCCCTCGACCGGCTGGTTCCGTGTGAATATCGATGTGATCGCAGGCCGCCCGACTGAGCCGCTCGCCCATCTACTCACATTGTGCGATTTCGGAAGCGGCATCTCTGGACCTTATCGCCGGGACAAATGGACTTATCCGAACACGGATATTTCGGTGCATCTGTGCCGGGCCCCGATTGGTGAGTGGTTCCTCCTCGATGCCGCGACGGAATCGGGAGGCAACGGCATCGCCGTTGCGCATCTCACGCTCGGCGATCGGACCGGAATTTTCGGCCGCGCGCATCAAACCCTTCTGGTCGGACGTCGCCCGGAAGCCCCTGCGTCATGATGGGGCTGTCGCAGGGCATCGTCAGCGGCAGCCGAGTGAGAAGCCCTGGCGAGCGCGACGCGCGCAGCAGCCGCATCGCGGGCGGGCTGTCGCAGCTTGGCATCCGCGCAGGCAACGGCGTCGCGCTTCTCATGCGCAACGACGGCGCCTTTCTTGAGGCGAGCTACGCCATCATGAGGCTGGGCGGTTATGCCGTGCCGATCAACTGGCACATCAAGGGGCCGGAAATCGCCTACGTCCTTGAAGATAGCTTCTGCCGCGCGCTCCGCCAGAATCGCGATCAATTCCTTATTCCGGCACGACCGATGTAACAGACCGAGGTTCGGGCCTCAGCACTACTAACAAATGGAATAGGCAACACCTGTGGAATTCATACTCTTCCTGCCGCAGATACGCACGTCGTTCGAAAGGCTCGTTGCGACGGCGCAAGCCGCCGAGCAGGCCGGTTTCGTCGGCATGGCCGGCATGGATCATATCGAAGCGCCCGGCAGCCTCGGCCAGCCGACCTTCGAGACGACGACGGTAAACACTTGGATCGCCGCGCGCACGACGCGGCTCAAGGTCGGCTCGCTGATTACCTGCGATGCGTTCCGCCACCCGGCCATGCTGGCGCACCACGCCGTCACGCTCGATCACGCGTCCAACGGCCGTTTCGAACTCGGCATCGGCTGGGGCTCGTGGGCGCCGGATTTCGAGAAGTTCGGCATCGAGCCGGACCAGCCGCGTGATCGCGTTGCGCGCCTGGGTGAGACGCTCGAAGTGCTGAAAGCGCTCTGGTCCGGCGAGAGCGTCGATTACGACGGTCGATTTCACAAGCTGCGGGGCGCCGTGCTGGCGCCGAAACCGTTGGGCAAGATCCCGATCCTGATCGGCGGTTCGGGGCCGAAGACCTTGGCGCTCGTACGCCAGCATGCTGACTGGTGGAATCTCGACACGCGCTACACGGACAAGCTACAGGGCCAGGCGTTCGAGGATCTGCGCGCGCAGATTGGTTCGGCCCGCATCTCGATCCAGCAAAAAGTGGCCTACGTCACCCCTGGTGCCGTCCGCGAGGAAGTGGCCGAGAAAGCCAGGCGGCGATTTGGCCGAACCGCGCCGCGGCTGGGAACCGGTCCAGAGCTCGTCGAGTACTTCAGCGAGCTGGCGGACAGGAGGGTGGAGCGCGTCTACGCCTGGTTTTCGGACTTGGCCCCACCTGGAACGCTGGAGCAATTCGGCGAAGAGGTGATCAAACCGATGAGTGATAAATAGGATTACCCGTTCGGCACGATCATCAGTGGCGTCACCGAAGAGTCGGCAATCCAGGCCGCATCGCTCACATTCGATTGGCGTCCAAGCACATTACGGATGTGCTGGACGCTGGCTCACAGATCGGGCGCGTTCTGGAACAGCTCGTCAACCGTACCGCCATTGATGTCGAGGATAGTTCCGGTGATCCACGAAGCCGCGGGAGATGCCAGGTAAAGCGCGGCATAAGCGATGTCTTCGGGCGTTCCCATCCGGCGCAGGCGAGTTTTTTCAATGATTTTCTCGCGCATTCCAGGGGCGCGCGATTCGAACACCTCGCGCAGTCCGGGAGTTTCCACGGCGGCCGGGGCAATTGCGTTGACGCGGATTTTCGGGCCGAGATCGGCCGCGAGCAGCCGGGTGAAGTGCGCCATGGCACCCTTCGCGGTGTGATGCGCCAGATTGCCGCGTGTGTGGCGAAAGGCACCGACCGATGTCATATTGATGATGGAGGCACCGGGCCGCTGCAGCATCGAGGGTGCCGCGAGTCGGGCCAGTTCGAACGGTGCCAGGACCATCAGCTGATAGGCGCGTTGCATGTGTTCGACACGCGTGTCCACGAACAGCGGCGATCCGCCCGCGCCGGCATTGTTGACCAGCACGTCGATTCCGCCGAACTCGGCCACGGTCTTGTCGATGACGCCGGGCAACTGGGTGTTGTCATAGAGATCGGCTTCGATCGGCAGGGCACGCCCTCCGGCCGCCCGGATTTCTTTCGCAATGCTTTCAACCTGCGAAGCAGTGCGCGCAGTCAGCGCGACAGCCGCGCCGGCCTCGGCAAAGATTCTGGCGATGGTCGCGCCGATGCCGCGTCCGCCGCCGGTGATGATGGCGACCTTGCCTTCCAGGGAGAACGCGCTCATCGGGCGGGAGCGCTATAGATGGGGCGCTGATCGGGGCGCAGATTGGGCGTCGGGCTGGCTGCCTTGCGCAAATGCCGCGTCGGGCCTTCGATCTCTACATTCTTGCGCGAGTGCTGCATGGCGACGTTGTCCCATACAACGAAGTCGCCTTCACGCCATTCGTGGTCCCATTGCGCGGCGGGGGAGTAGAGATGTTCGAACACCTGTTCGAGGATCGCCTCGCTCTCCTCGTGGGGGATGCCGACGATTTCCTTGGTCATCTGTTCGCAGGCATAGAGGATAGTCTCGCCCGTGCGTGGATGCCGCCTGCCTAGTTTGGAGATCGACGTCGGCGGATTGGGGACATCGGTGACAAGCACTTCGGAAAGGTCGCCGCGCCGCACGACACCGGCGGTGTGAAGAACCTCAAGCCCTTCAATCTTCTTGCGCAGGCCATCGGGCAAGGTTTTCCAGGCCTGGACGCCGCTGACGAAAATGGTCGGTGCCGAGGGCTGTTCGACTCGCGCGCCGTAAAGCGAGAGTACTTCGAAGGGCTTGTCGGACCACATGGTGTCCGAGTGGAACTGCAAGCGACCGAAGGGTGCCGCGGAATCGAGCTTCCGGTTGGAAACATAGAACTTGTCCTCGGGCGGGGCTTCGCCCTCGTCGGCCAAGCCTTCCTTGCGGATCAGCATGCGCGAGAGGGCGACTTGTTCGACGTGGGACAGGTCGATGTCGCGAAAGCGCAGCAGGCCGCGGGTGTCGAACAGGTGCCGCAATAGGTCGCGGGTTGCGTCGTCGAGCGGGGCTTTGGGATCGAAACCGGTGATGTCGGCACCGAATGCCGGGGTGATGTCCCGGACTTCCAGTTGAGCCATGGTGTGATCTTCCAAGGTGTTTTCTTCAGGTGCGACTGGGGCGATCAGGCTTTCTTGGGAACGCGAATCTTGCCGTTCCAAGCGGTGGTGGGCAGGACATTGGACATGCCGCCGTCGACCAGCACATCGCAGCCGGTCATGTACGCGGCTTCGTTCGAGGTCAGGAAGGCGATGACATTGGCGATGTCTTCAGGCTTGCCGCGCCGGCCCAGCGGAGCGGCCTTGATCATTTCCAGCATCACCGGATGGCCATCGATTTCCTTGCGGCCCATCGGGGTGTCGCTGATGCCGGGGGAAATTGAAAGGATGCGCCCGCCGCGCATTCCCCACGCCTTGGCGTGCCGACGCGCCATGCGATGCACACCGCGTTTCGAAAGCTGGTAGCACAGGCTTGGCGAATCGACGTCCATGAACGTGGCCAGCCGCTCGATCATGCCGGGTGCCAGCGGATCATCGATCACCGCGAACATCTCGGGCACGTCGGGAACCATATAGCCCGATTGCGAGGCGGTCAGGATGCCGACCGTGCCTTCGCGCACCTTCGGTTCGGCAGCGCGCACGATGCGCTCAAGCCCGATGAGATTGACTTCGAGAATGCGCCGACCGGGTGCCTGCGCGCCCGATACGCCGGCGGTGACGACCAGTGCCTCGAGCTCGCCCACTTCGGCCATCAGGGCATCGATCTGCGCCTGGTTGGAGATGTCGCAGGCCATCGCCTTGACATCGCCGCCAATCTCCTCGGCAATCTTTTCAGCACCGGCAAGGTTGAAGTCGGCAACGATGAGTTTGCCGCGCGGGGCAAGCTTGTGCGCAGTGGCAGCTCCCATGCCCGAAGCGGCGCCGATCACGACATTGGTCATTCCGTCATCCTCTCTCTAGGTTTCCCTGTATCCGGCGGGCGCCGGGCGAATAGGGATTGCACTTGCGAAATATAGTAATCACTATGTAGCGTCTGTCAAGCGAATGCATGGCGGATCATCGCCTGGTCGCGGGCAAGGTAATGGAAGGGATGTCATGACGGAACTGCGATTTGATGAAAAGGTGGTTCTGGTCACTGGGGCGGGGCGCGGCGCGGGCCGCTCGCATGCGCTCTTGCTCGCCGCGCGCGGGGCCAGGGTGGTGGTCGCCGATCCTGGCGTTTCGATCGACGGGGCGGGCTTCTCCGCCGGCCCCGCTGACGAAGTAGTGGACGAGATCAGGGCCGCTGGCGGCGAAGCCGTCGCCTCCTACGAATCGGTCAGCGAGGAAAGGGGCGCCGCCGCCATGGTCGCGGCCGCGCTCAACACTTTCGGGCGGCTTGATGCGGTCATCAACAATGCCGGCATCGCCAAGCCCGAGCGGTTCGAAAACCATACCGCCAACGAATTCCGCCGCATGATCGACGTGCATTACCTAGGCACCGTCTACGTCACCCAGGTCGCCTGGGGCCATTTCATGACAAGTGGCGGCGGGCGCATCGTCAACACTGTCTCCGAAGGGGCCATGGGCACCCTGCCGATGATGACTGCCTATGGCGGCGCGAAGGCCGCAGTGATCGGCCTGACCCTGGCGTTGGCCGCTGAAGGGTCAAAATACGGAATCAGCGTCAATGGATTTGCACCGCGGGTTGCCAGCCGCATGTCCTCTCCTGAGGTGCTGGGGCATGTTCACGGGCTGCCGCCCGAACGATTCGCGCCGCTTGGCAACGTGTTCCCGCCTGAGCTGTGCTCACCCGCGGCGATCTACCTCGCGCACGAATCCTGCCGGCTCAACGGCGCGATGCTGGTCTGCGGCGGCGGGCAAGTCATGCGCATGGGCTTCAGCCAGAATCAGGGGTTGAGGAGTGAATCTCTGACGGTCGAGGAGATCGCACAAGAAATCGAAAGTATCGTCGATATGAGCGCGGCGACCGAAGTGAGAGTGGGCATGGCCATGCGCGGCTAGCCTGTCGGACCGAGCACGGCTCGGATGGCACTATATAAGCGGCAAAAACCATCCCGCGGGATTGCCGTTGGTCGCATTTTTTGCCGCTGGAAAACGAAGCTGATGGCTTGAAAAAAGCGCCTCGGCGACTTTTTTCCAATGTAAATCTAGCCGGGTTGCGGTTCTACCCTGACGCGGAAGGCGTCCTCGACTTCCTGCGGCAATGGCTTGGGCAGCAGCAGGAAGGAGACACTGCCGATCAGAGCAATGACAGCACTTGCGACAAGGAACAGGCCGTAGCCGCCGGTGCGCTTCAGGGTCGCGCTGAGCAGCAGCGCGCCGCCGGTGGAGCCCAGCGAAATCGATGCCGCCATCAAACCCAACACGGTCCCGTAGATCCTGATTCCGAATGAGCGGGCGACAAGATAACCGATCAGGTCTCCCTCTGCGCCATAGGACAGGCCCAGAAGCAATACGGCGGCCGTCAGCACCAGCGTGCCATCGACATCGGCGGCGATCATGAACTGTCCGATCGCGGGCATTGCCATGACGATTGTCGCCACCACGGGCGCGGGGAAACGATCGAGCGCCACGCCGCAGGCCAGGCGGCCGATAAGGATGCCGATGGCGAATGCCGAGATCATGCCCGAGATTTGCGGCAGCGGCGTTTCATAGGCCTGCAACACGACACCAAGCTGGGAGTTGGTGATGAACTGGGAAACATTGGAAAGCGTGATGCCGGCAATCATGATCCAGAATGCCGGCATGCGCATGAGCACTCTGTATGCGCCCTGGGCCTTGGCATGCGACGGTACGATCCGGGCAGGAGCGTCGCGTCGCGGCGGCACGAGAGCAATGGCGAGGATGCCGCCAATAGCAGTGAAGAGCGCCAGCGCGATATATCCCGCGCGCCATCCGTTGGTGGTGACGAAGTTGTTCAGCAAGGGCCCGGCGACGGCTATTGTTAGCGCGGGGCCCGTTGCCACGATCGCCAGTGCCATGCCCCGCGCGCGGTGAATATGCTGAACCACGGTGCGGGTGAAAACCGTAGAGGTTGTGGTCATGCACAGCAGATTCTGGATGACCATGATCGCTAGATAATAGTGGAAGTCACCGGACATCCGGCTCAACACCACGAAAGTGATCGGGCCGGTCACGAAGCCGATGAGCGCGGTGCGCCGCACGTCGAACCTATCCACCAGGCGACCCGCGATAGGCAGCCCGACAAGGGTCATCAGACCAAGTGTGCCAAGCAGGGCAAAGTCCGCATTCGACCAGCCGAAGGCACGGATCAGATGGGGCCCCATGATCGAATTGGTAAAGGCCAGGGCCGTAAAACCGGAACTCAATCCGCTCATGGCACCCAGCAGCGGGCGCCAGTTCGTCCGCAATTCCTCGAAATAGGTCATCGCCCAGCACTTCCTCTACTGCGTGATTCCAGGCGATGCGCACCTTGCCTTTGCGCTCGTGATCGAACCAATGTTCCAGCGCGCGCCGTTCGCTGCCCATCAAGGCCACTCACAGAACATTCGACAGGCGCCGTTCAATATCGGAACGTAGCATCGGGGCATACTGCTGGCCGAATGAATTTTCGCAAACCGCAGCGGCGCGCGCAGGTGCGCCAATTGCCGTTGCGGCCTTCCCAAACACATTGCCGCTTGACTGCGCAAGCATAGGGTCTGCTATAACGCCTCATATAGTACATACTATGTCAGCGCCAACCAGGGAGATATCGATGCCCGAAACCGTGACCATCAATAGCACCGGATCCGAGATGAAGCTTTACCAAGCGCAGCCCAAAGGGGCAGCGAAGGGAGCGGTGATCGTGATCCAGGAAGCCTTCGGCATGACCGATCACATCAAGGACGTCTGCGCCCGCTTGGCCGCCGCCGGCTACCTCGCGGTGGCTCCACACGTCTTCCACCGCAGCGGCGATCCACTGATTTCCTATGCCGATATGAAGAATGTCGTGCCCCATATCATGGCGCTGAACCGCGTGGACATCGAAGCCGATCTCAAGGCCTGCCTCGATCATCTGGCACAGCAGGGCTTTTCGGGCCGACAGGTCGGGATTGTCGGTTTCTGCATGGGCGGCACGATCTCGTTTTTCGCGGGCGCTGAGTGGGAGCTGGGCGCGGCGGTGACCTATTACGGCGGCGGGATCGCGCAGGGGCGCTTTGGCCTTCCGGCAATGGCCGACCTGGCACCCCGCCTCAAGACCCCCTGGCAGGGCAATTTCGGCGATCTCGACAAGTCGATCCCGACCGCCGAGGTGGAGCAACTGCGCACGGCAGCGGCCAAGGCGGGCGTTGCGACCGAGGTCAACCGCTATGCCGAGGCCGATCACGGCTTTCACTGCAATGACCGCAGCGCCTTCCACGAGGCTTCGTCGAAGGATGCATGGCAGAAGACCGTGGCCTTCTTCAACAGCCACATCAAGGCTGGGTAAGAACGGTGCGGCGTCTGGTGCTCGGGGTCGACGATAGCGGGCGCTCCTGCATCGTCGAATCGAGCGCCCTGATGGCTCAGGCGATCGAAAGCCTTCCCGGCTCCTCGATCGCCAGACTCTGGACGGTCGACGAGAGCCCACCGCCGCCGGTGGTCAAGGGTCTTGGCCGCCACCGGGCCGGCGTTCTGCCGCCGGGTCATGTCGACTGGTACGTGATAGATCATGCGCCGCGAGACGATGATCGGCAGCCGCTACCGCATCGGGACATGCACTACCGCGATGTCGTGGATCTGTTGCTGATCATCGAAGGCAGCGCACAGCTGTTGCTCGGCGATGGCGTGCATCGGGTCGGCGCAGGTGACTGCATCGTCATGGCGGGCACGGAGCATGCGTTCCGGCCCGACGCCTGCGGCTGCCGGCTCATGGGATTTGCTGTTGGCGCGCGAGTGGCGATGAATTGAAAAAGCTCCTGATCGGGAGAGTGCTATGGACGATATCGAGGCGATCAAGCGAGTGCAGGGCCAATATGGCCGGGCCGCTGACACCAAGAACTGGGATTTGTTGAGGCCGACGGTCACCGCCGATTTCCACTGCGATACCGGTGCGGGCGGCAAGGGCGAAACGACCGGGATCGAAGCGTTCATCGCCAGGGTGGGGACCAATCCTGCCGTCACTGTGCATCATGCGCTGCTGCCCGAGATCGAACTGACGTCGCCCACCACCGCGACGGGCATCTGGGCAGTCCATCTCTTTGCCAAGATACCCGACGGCTCGGCGGTGGATGCCTATGGTCACTATCACAACACCTACGAGAAGCACGGCGGTACCTGGCAGCTGAGCAGCCTTCGGCTCGAATGGCTACATCGCGAAATTCGGCCCGGACAGCCGGTACGAGGAGGAGCGGCATGAGCACCTCTGAGCTGCGCGTTTCGTCCCGCGCGTAGTGCGATGACATGACGTCTGGAGACATGTTTCGCATGAAGCCGATGACAAAAAAGTCCAGCCTGGCGGCCATCCGTCGTCAGCTCGATGAGGAAGGTTTTTGTGTCATATCGGACGTGCTCAGCGCCGAGGAGCTTGACTCAGCCAGACGAGCGCTCGACCGCGCCGCCGCTGAGGACGACGCGGCGGGTGTCGCCCTGCGCTACGGACCGAACGGATCCAACCAGCGACTCTGGGCGCTTCTGAACCGGGGCGATGAATTCGTTCGTCTGGCGACACATCCGCTGGCGCTGGCGCTCGTCCGCAGCGGTCTTGGCGATGACATCCAATTGAGCAACCTGTCGGCTAATATCACCGGTCCCGGCGGCGACCGAGAGATCGGTCGGCTGCATACCGATCAGGGCTTTCTTCCCGAGCCATGGCCCTACCAACTTGCGACCAACGTCGCCTACTTCCTTGACGACTTCACCGACGAGAACGGCGCGACGCTGGTGGTTCCCGGTAGTCACAAGCTGCTGGTCACGCCCGATAACGCGCTCGCACCTTCGGCGCCGGTTCGGCTCACCGGCACCGCAGGAAGTGTGGCCGTATGGGACGGGCGCCTCCATCACGCCACCGGCCTCAACCGCACAGCCGACAAGCGGCGGCGAGGTGTGTTTGCAACTTACATACTGCCATTCCTGCGCACTCAGGAGAATTGGTGCCGCTCGCTCGATCCACGGTTGCTCGACAAGCATCCAGAACTGGCGGCGCTCACCGGCTTCGAGGAGTGGCAGACGTTGGGCGGCGTCAACGGCCCGAAGCTGTCCGGACTGAACTTCTGACTGGAGATAGATTTTGACAAGAACCGCCAACGCAGAAGCATCCAAGTCGAACGCGCTGTCCCACATAACGATATGCGACCTCACCGGCCTGTTGGCCGGGGCGGGGGCGACCCGCTTTCTCGCGGCTTTCGGTGCGCGAATCATCCGCGTCGAGCAGCCGGTGCACGAGAAACA
>Ga0307509_10001576_pt1 | contig 38345 bp, 38 predicted proteins | sample 10_EM_MG_FD_202245 | JGI IMG/M metagenome (GOLD analysis project Ga0307509, IMG submission 202245) | Populus trichocarpa ectomycorrhiza microbial communities from riparian zone in the Pacific Northwest, United States - 10_EM | ecosystem: Host-associated > Plants > Roots > Unclassified | place...
GATGTCGACCCCAATCGCCCGGATAAGCATGATCAAACACCACTTCGGTTAGCTGTTGTAGAGGGGCACGAAGGAATAGTCAAGCTACTGCTGCAAAGGGACGATGTCGACCCTAACCCCCGGGATGAGAATGATCGGACACCACTCGGATGTGCTGCTGTCGGTAGACATGAAGGGATCGTGAAGCTATTACTTGGCCGGAAAGATGTCGACCCCAATCGCCCGGATAAGCATGATCAAACACCACTTCGGTTAGCTGTTGTAGAGGGGCACGAAGGAATAGTCAAGCTACTGCTGCAAAGGGACGATGTCGACCCTAACCCCCGGGATGTGAATGATTGGACACCTCTCGGATGTGCTGCTGTCGGTAGACATGAAGGGATCGTGAAGCTATTACTTGGCCGGAAAGATGTCGACCCTAATTGCCCGGACAAGTATGGTCGGACACCCCTAGGGTGGGCTGCTGTGAAGGGGCATGAAGGAGTAGTCAAGCTGCTGCTGGAACGGGAGGGTGTTGACCCTAATCTCCAGGATGGGGATGATCGGACTCTACTCGGATGTGCCGCTGTCGATGGACGTGAAGGGATTGTGAAGCTATTACTTGGCCGGAAAGGTGTCCACCCCAATCGTCAGGATGGGGAGTGTTGAACATCACTTGGATCTGCTGCTGTCGGGGGACATGAAGGGGATGTCAAACTACTTGGCCGGAAAGATGTCCACCCCGATTGTCTGGGTGGAAAACCTACTTGTGTGTAAACCTATACACCTCCACAACTTCCCTCAATTTGCTAACTTTTATCAGTGAGGGCCCACAAGTTTCTGCTGGGTTTAGTATACCATAACTGAAGCGCTATTTCATTTGTCGACTTGTCCCATTTGTCTTGGTCGCCGTTTCCTAGTGGAATAGATCTCCCGTTACAAAATCTCCTTTTTTCTCTTTCTCTTTATGCGCCGATGCTCATTTCCTCTTTGTTTTCTCTTGCTAGTGATAGATGCGTACGTGGATAGAGAGATAAACTGTACATCGAACCTCCCTTTAGAGAGCAGGAGGCCTAGCGTAGGCGTCCTCGAAGCTGTGATTGGCTGAAAAAGAGAATCAACCCTAAACATTGTGATTGTGAGACGACAGTTTTTCTGGCATATATATAACATTCTTCTGCACTCGAAAGTGCCTTCCATTCTGTCAAATCCTTCCGAATTCCTGGTGTCCCCATTTTGCCTTCCTGGCAACCTATCTCCTATCCATTCTGCACTCAAGCGCAATGTTTCAATTAGCTTAAATGCAGAATTTGAAGACTTGTGGTTATACGCCATCTCAAACTCATCACTGTAGGTGCGCCGGGAATGCTGGTTGCAATGAAATCTGTGGCTATCCGCGCTTATACGAGACGGAGGTAATCTGTGATGAGCTGTTTGGGGCGGCGGTCTCTGGGGAAGATTGGGGAGGACAGTAATCCACAGGCTTTGAATACGGGATTTAGTAGTTGACAGAAGTAGGGGAAGTACGAGCGGGAGCTAGGTTGTAGTATTATTATAGCGTCCCCTCAGAAGACGTGCGTTCTCCGCAGCTGTGGCAAGGAGGGCTCCTGCGATGCGGTTACTACTCTATGCTGAGAAAGTAGCTAGCAGCAAGTACTGTGCTGGGTTATACATTATCGGTTCATTGTACCTCGATGTCTCATCTTAATGCCCTAATACCCACAGCTACAGTACGGCATGACTGAAGAGACTCCCGAAAAAGAAGGATTGGCCTGGTGTCCTTGATTGAGAATATGGGATGGCCATCCTATCTACCTTCGCAGGAAGCTTGATGAGTGAGAAACCATGAACTAGTATTTTCTAGTTCTTGAAATTGCAGCCATCGAAGTTCGATTCATCGGGACTATATATTAGACTGAGCTTCCGGAATAGCCGAGGACAGGGTGGTCTATATGGCTCGTGAGGTGATGGTGGAAGCGGTTATGGGCTGGTTTGGCCGACGAGATTTAGCACAACCTCCGTGGTGATTGCTTGAGGATATCAAAAGATTAAGGTTTGGTGTGCCCTCGCCCTAGGGGGTGCTTAATGCACTACTATGATCTCCCTGAACGCTGCTCATTGTAGTGGCGTTCAACAACTCTCATTGCATAAATCGGCTTCGGCATCAACACTCTCTCGGGGCAACATTATCCCGCTCGTTTGTCCACATTCAGTAGCCCATGAGGGAGGTGTTCCGCCCTGATGGACGTGCGGGTGGGGGTTGGCCCACAAGGAGAAGCTTCACAATACCCTTGTGTTTGTGGGGTTTTATGAAACGCTCCATCGAGGCTCCTAGATTGACGTAACTCAGCTGTAAAAGCAGAGTGATGATGCTGTCGTGACTGTTTTTGCTGTTTTTTGGAGCGATGTTTAGCTGAATAGCTATCATAGATAGTCTGTAGTAGTAGGGGTTGTGCCCCCCCCCTCGCAGGAGCAGCTTCGGGAGCCCATGTGCAAATGTTTCGGAGCACCCCAGAGTGATTTTAAGAAAACTTAATTAGTAAATTAGGATTGACACTCTTTCATTTCAATAGGGAATCTACCATCCCTCATTTCCTTGTCTTGGAGCTCATATGAGTGGCATGGGTAGAGAGAGATCCCTTTTTTTTTTACCCTGCAAGCTTTCGTATCCATCAATGCAATGCACTAGCTAACTTATTGATCATAGCTAAAAAAATGCAATACAGTACAAACCAGAGAATCTCTCAATTCGCTCTCTTAGCCCATATCTCTAAAGCCAAGAGCTCTACTTTTTGAAGCGGGCTCAGCCATCTTGCCGTAGCCATCTCCTTACGAACGCTGAAATGCAAGTGAATTTACATCTTTGTTATTTTTATTTTAAGCGTGGGGCACCAAGCGAAAGCATGCTGCAGAAAAGGGGATTCTGGCGGAGCAGCCCGGAGTGCTGGGGAGTGGCTATTGGTACTTTGAAAGTTTAAGTATGTCGGATAGGGCTCCCCAATGGCCCAGTGGGCACCGCCTGGGAGGGCAGGTTGTTCATCCAGATATCTCTAAAGTCTAGAAAGTGGGGTAGGATAGGTCAATGCACTCCAGATCCCTTCTCGTTGATCGTGAGAAGCACGTGCTATAATACACCCTAGAATGTCTGCGGCATTGAGAGGGTATTGCACGGATTGAGTCTTGTCGACCCTTTCATAATTCCTAGGGCCAAGCCTCGCAATTGGGCTTCGGGTCTTTGGACCAGCCCGGGCTTAGATCGGGCCGGGCCGGGTCGCCCAGGTTTCAAGCCCGGGTAGCTCGAAGGGGCCCGAAAGAAAGCCCGAAATAATTGTCACCTTTCTTTACCCAGTCACACAATATCACTCATATCTTCTGATTTTAACAAAAAGTGTCGTGAACCCTAGAACTTGCGTCGTCCCCAAGCTGGTCTCATGTTGAGAAGTTTTCAGCCTCAGCCATTTGATTAGGCCTCTTTCTTGCGCAGCCGGACACTGATTCTTCAAAGGTCATCACGGTCTGGTGTCTTCTCTGAGTCAGAGATTTTGAAATATCAACAGCAGCCACTCAACAGTCGATAACCTCTAGATTATGCAGGATCTTGAAGATGATATAAGCGAACTCTCCCCTCTTTCTTATCAAAGTTGTCCCTCAATATCCATAGCATGCCAGCTATGTCTGCAGAACGGGAAAGAAATTCTCTGGCATCAAGTGAATGATTAGTGATTCACGGCATTCCCTTCGTCCCGATACTATTCAAGCACTCCGATGTCTCCGAAGCTTGCAATCGACTGAGGGAGTCGGGAGCATTTAAGAGAATAATAGTTTCATGTTCAATTTATTTTCATAGATATCTCTTGTTTTCCTTTGTGCGGGTTACCTATTCCTAAATAACCCTCTTCTCCTGTGTTTCCTAGAATTAGCGCATTGTGAATAATATGTCTCGCAAGTATGCAAGTTTGACCTGTTCCCATTCTGCTCTATGATTCTCCCTAACCTTGGGCTCTATTCTCCGCTATGCCAGTACCCTTGGTCACTTTGCCGAGTTTTTCTCTCCTATGATGGTTAGCTATGCTAATAACATGTTGGTGTTCAAGGATGTCATCAGAAAGCTGTAACCCAACGAACGTACCATAAGTCGATCCTTGAGACTGCAGTCGGTTCCTGTATTTCTGACAACTGGTAGATTGATCTAGTGCTGATTTTGAGTAAAAGGTACTTGAGTACTAGGTCTGGCGATGCTGTTCGCTAGAGAATCTATATAGCATTCAGGATTCGTAGTTGCCCCCCCCCCTAAACAAAAGAAAGCAAGGAAACTTTTTAGAATAAAAGAAATATTTCCTGTTGAGTTTCCCTTTGTTCTGCTGCCCCGTCGATCGCAGACCTTATCCTTCGGGATGAGGTGCAGAGTCGGATTCTACCACCTAGCAGCAGGTCTGATTTGCGCTACAGCCCTATCGAGGGGGGCTAAGGTCTTCAGTCTCCTAGTTCCTGTAGTGCAGGATTCCTTAGATCTCCTACCCTAAGTGACGGATCGTTCGATTATAACTCACTTTGAGGGGAATCAAACTCCTTGGCTCCTGCTATTGCACAAGAGGTTAATAGCTCCATGACATGTTAACCACTGCGCCCGCTAGGTATTTTCACATCATATCGGTGCAGGAATAGGTACTTATCGGGTGGTCTCTAACCTTTTGACTCAAGTGAAGGATACGATTCTGTAATAATATTATTTATTAGACATTTAAATTAATTGCGGAAATAGGCATCCCTTTAAAAGAAGGGAAATCGTAAATACCGATCACTAGTAGCTAATAGGAAGTCCCTTCGTGTGCGAAGTTGCAATCGCAATCGGAATACATACCAGTGATGGAAAAAAGATGGAAGGTTTGGCTACAAGAGAGACAGGATTTTTTGGAATGAGTTGCGGGCTACAGATGAGCAGTTGAAGGCCAAGATTGATAAGTGTATGGTAGGTTTTCGACAACAAGTTTCACGAGTAGTGGTTCGCATATTCAGTGATTGGATAATAGGGAACCTTGATAGGTGCGAGAAGGTGTGATAACTTAGTGGTTTGACCAAAAGGAAAAACGAGAAAGTGCTGGAACCGAATCACCAATAGTCTGGGTGCAGATGATGAGTACAGATGATCGAGTGGGGGAAGGGTGAATATACGGTGGCTGAAAAAGAAGAAGAAAAAAACAGCTCATGAAGGAATAACTGGCCCCCTTTTATTCATCTCACATAAGCTTTCCCCCCGGTGTATTTCTTGCATACGTCAGATCTCTCGTCATATTCTTCTATTGTGGTATCCTTCTTGGAATTTCTCCAATTTACTACCCAGGTGAAAGTTAAGTGACCGAGAGTGCAGTTAAGAGCATTCCCGAGGGTAGGATCCCTGGCCGACGCAGAGATTGTTGTTCGGGCGTTGTGAGTGTCCAGGAGTTTGTAGTAGTTGAGTGGGCGTTTAATGCTGCTGCGCTAGATGTAGACGGGGGTTAGTTGCGGTCAGTCCTTGGCAGAGGTAGCCGCCCCGATATGCAGGGTCACTCCAAATTCGTATGACGCTCACGGAAGAGACAGATATCTGGTAGGGATGCGAAGCGGGGGTGGCGTGAGCAATGGGTGTGTTAGTAGTGACTTCGTGGATGGTGGCTGTGTTGCCTGTCCTCTTGTGTTCGTAGGGATGTGATGAGTAGAAGAAAAGGACTTATGTCCTACAGTTGGTAAGTATGATGATATTAAATCTATAACTTTGTTTAGAGTAATGTATTAAACTTTTAAGTTAGGTGCTATGAGTAATTCTCTTCTTATTGCTAAGTTAAGGGTAGTGAACAAGGTGGAAATTTGTGCAGCAAGTGGGGGATATTTGGAGATGGGAGAATCTGGCTATTCAAGGCACCAGCATATAAACTTAAAAGCGAGCACTGCACAGTTCTATTTATGTCCGGCTCACTGCACACTCGCACCGCGCTCTCCCTCGTGGCCAAATTTCGGGAATTCAAACTCCTCCAAAGGCCTCCCTCTCAATAACTCTCAGGTCATACCTATTGTGCTATTATACTACGATCCCGTCTCCCTCACCAGATTGCACACCTTCATTCTGTCCCGATATTACATAAGACAACTTCAGTGGTGGAAACAGGCTAGCGCGAATACAACAGCTTGGACTGTCCGTATACCATACGTGGCGTAGGTAGGCTAGCCAGGATGTTGTCTTAGGGAGGGGGGATTGCATATCGGTGGCTTGGGATGACACCAGTAGCTATGTTAGCGGGACATGATCTGAGGTGAAATGTGTGCTAGTTTGCTGATAGCGGTTCTCGAAACGAGTGGCATGGGGGGTATAAATAACCGCATTCTCAAGATATCAAGGGTTGCAAACAAAATCCCCAAGGCTTTTTTAGCTGCCCTAGAAAACGTTCTATTGTACCTCGCTTGCAACAAAAAGAGAACGTAATCTATTCCACCGTGCAGGGCTCTCACTGTCTAAACACCAACCTAGCCAACAGGGAAAAAAACCACTCGCCAGAAATCCAAGCTTGGGGTAGTGTAGACCAAATTAAACATTCTTAATTCCCAGGTACTCTCCAATCAGAATGGCCGCTTTCTCACCGACCAAAAGAGCGGTAGAGTAGGTATTTGCACCGACTATAGAAGAACCGATTAGCGCCGACTGCTGTACAGGTCCTAGAGAGATGGGAGCTCACCATTTCCAGGACAGATCGACAAATCTGCCAATTTGAGCCCCTCAACACCATAAACGCCCAGTTTACTATCGACAACGCCACCCTGTTCCCTCGGTTTCATGGCACAAGTGCCCATAGAATGCCATGTAGTAGCGACAGTCTCACGGATCCATTCCTCGATGGCGTAGTTGTCTTCTTCTGTGTATACCAAGCTCTCGATACTTCCGCTAGCTGGCGCGGGTTCCAAGGCTTCACCGACGTCGATCTTACGGGCACGAGCTGCAGATGATGGATTGAACTTGGGGTGGAGAACTGCGAGCTCACCGCGGTAACAGGGCATACGGCGTATGATCTCACGTCCGAGCTTGTAGCCCCATACGTTCGGACCAATATCAGCCTCGTGTGTCAAGTACCCGGGATCGAAGTCTGGTTCCTCGTATGGTGATGAAGAGGTAATGTGGATGGTGCCGCGGGAAGCGGGGTATTCCAGGTATGCCGCGACCGTTACATACTTGCCTGGTGGGATAAGACTATGGTCGCCAAGGAAGCTACGGATGTTAATAATTGCTTCCTTCTGAAGGAAAGCGCAGAACTCACCAATTCCCAATACAGATAAACATAACGGGCTTATCCGGAGCATCCTTAAAGTACTCGTCATAGAATTTCTGGAATTCGGGCCCCATCTCTTCAATCTCCTTCTCGGTTGGCCGGACCTTACCACCGGCGGGGATATAATTTGTTGCGTAGATTCCCTTGCCGTCAACAAAGTCCTTCTCACCCTGTTCAAGCACGTCGGCGTTGCCACGACGGAAATCATCGTGTGAAATGGTCTCCGGGGCCACATGGTAAGCTGGAACAATCAAGTTATGATCTTGGTAGTTTGTTCCCACACCGGGGAGGTCAACCGCCTGCTTGACTCCAGCTGCCTTCAGGACCTCTGGTGCACCGATACCGGATCTCTCGAGAATCTGTGGGGTACCAAGGGCACCAGATGACACAACAACGAGCTTCCTGGCCTTGATAGTAGAAGTTACTGGGGCAGAGGAGTCGGCAGGTACTTCGGCAGGAACTACTTCAACTCCTACAGCTTTTCCGTTCTCGATGATTACGCGAGTGACCTTGGTATCACATAGGAGATGGAGGTTGCAGCCCTTCGCAATCTGGGGATGAATGAAGCCGTGCGGGGCATCGGAGCGCCGGCCAGTCTTGGGGTTAATCCACTTGCCCCATTTCTATGATTTTGTTAGCCCTCGTTTCGTAATTGGGGGTTAGGGCAATACCTCGAAGGCATTAGACTCATTAAGATCTTGTAAGTCTTCGGTAATTTTGTATCCCATAGACTTAGCAGCCTCAAGAAGCTGCTCGGTAGTATCAGACTCGTGCCCTCCGTGAGAGACGTGCAAAGGTCCTTGAAATCCGTGGATGGCGGGGTCCTTGTTTTCCAGATGGTAGGTCTCGGTTTTCTTCAGTAGCGGTATCAAATCTTCTGCAGTCCAGCCCTCAGTCTTCCAGTCGTCATAATCCCTAAACTCAATTAGACCCGCATTGCAAGGGGCTCAATGGAAAAACTCACGATCGACTAGCCCTGGTGTACATCATGAAGTTGATACTTGATCCACCACCCAGAATATTCGCTACAGGAACAATTGGCTCTCGGCCATTGAGTTGTTCGGATGCTTTCCCCTTGTAAAATTTGGCTGTGGTCGAACCGGGGGCTAAGTGGGTGAGGAACAACGCCGGCCGAACAACTTCACGGACATTGTGATTGTTCTTTCCTCCTTCCACCACGAGGATACTAAGAGATGGGTCCGCCATTGCGAGTCTGCCCGCCACAACGCTGCCAGCAGCACCGCCACCGCAAATGATAACATCTACTTCTGATGGGGGGGCCATGATGTTTTCGTGTCGCTTAGAAAATACGAGATGAAGGAAGGATGAGATGGAAATGAGGTGGCAATGGGAGGGGGGGCTTATCGGCGGTTATATATAGTTGGTGTAGTGGGGAGGGCTACGTGAGGTGAAGAACTCGTACACACGGTATTTAGGAATTGGTCCTAAATTGTGTCAGGCTGGTCTAGCGCCAGCCGGGGATGAGTATGTGAGCGGTTTCCGGCGATCGCAGATGTACGAGTATCGAGACAGGTAGTGAGGCTGGAGCAACTCCCGGCAGCTGTAGAAGATAAACAATTACCAAGATTAGATCGTGTGCATTGCGCTAGCTCGAGCCAGTTCATAGAGACTGATTCTCGGCTCATTCCTGCGGGTCGCGAGAGCCGGCAGAGGCAACATTAGTCTATGCGTGAATCAGAAAGGGTTCAGCGGAGCGTCGTATATACAATCCGCCAGAGTCCCATGGAGCCTGCGGAACCCTCCAATCCCAATAGCTACCTCTAGGAGTTAAGTCTATCCGCTCCGGTTTCGCCTCTAATTGCTAATAGTTCCTAGATCCTTCCCAAGGTCTTCCTCCCCAATCGCGATTGCTGCACTTCTCTTATTTTGCTCAGATCCCGAACCTGCTATAGACGAGCCCACGACACCTGGACCAATTGGTCCTCGTAGAGTTGTGTTTGATCCATAGGGGGTGAGCGCTAGGCGCGGGCTGTGGGAATCAGTTCTGAGGAGGCATAAAGAGCGGGGATACGGCACTGACTTATGGGCGTTCGGGTCCTGTTTCGGAGTTGAATATCAGCAATAAAAAGCAAATCTCAAATCCCTCCTGACGCAATGCACTCGGCTGCCGGAGTAAGGCCCGCAGCACAGTGCCTGATACTCGAGTAGAGGAAGGACACTCAGTGGCACCAAATAATTGCTAATAAATAGTGTGCATTGGCTGTACTAATAAGGCTAACTTGGCTTCCGAGTGCTTACTGTTGGTTGAGATTGTCCAGTAATAAATATCTGCGGGGTACACCACCAGAAAGGGGAGATGGATGGTAAAGATAAGTTGTGGCAAGGAAGTGCGGCTGATGCAACAGGGTCCTCATAACCAAGACAAGTATGGTATTGTATAATACTTTAGTAGCCCCACCCGATACCTCTTCTTACTGTATAGCCTAATACGAGCACACAATGCCGTAAACATCCTTGGGATCCACTATCAGATTTTCGACCCTGCAACTACGACAGGATCAGCTTGGCAGGTTAAGAGAACTGCGAATATTTATCAATGACATCGAGCACATATGGTGGGCTCATCCTATACCTTGCCGGGAAATAGCTAGACCCTCTCAGGAGCTCCCGACTCAGAATCCAGAGGTTTCAGGGCGAGCCGAGAGGGTGGGCCCCAGGAATTTTTTCCGTACTCGAGCAAGGGCGAGGCCGGATTCCTGTTTGGCCACATGATTTCCCCACAATTCTTCCCGATCTGGGAGGGGCTTCCTTGAGCGATTTGCATAATCGGTTCGCAGCCCTCACACAAGACAGGAAGGCATATGAAGGATTTTCGAGAGAAGCTAGACCAGAGGGAGGGCAGAGAGAGACAGTTCGTTTGTGGGCTCGAAAGGACTCTTAACCTTTGACCTAATTCCTTGACAAGCGGCAAGCATAGGATTCTATGATAACATGTTCGCCTCTTCCTCCCGCTCCATAGTGTAGATGACGGTAGGACTGGCTTCGAACCTCTATGTGCAGACCCCCGAAAAAGTGCCCAAAATACTTCCGGCCATAGAGGGGTACGTTTGATATATTATACCATTACATACATGCCATCGATATGAACTTGAACTTCCCCCACCTCAAGAGGTTGAGCATCGGACAAGGGGGTGACGCTCTAGGAAACGGCAAAGAAATATGGAAAACCTAACAACTAGTTCCAGGCGTTTCTACTTTTTTTTTTTAAAAAGGTCCTTTGGTTAGATTGTTGGGGTGGGAATTATAAAATACCTTGGGAGGAGCCGGAATATTTTTGATGTGGTGCTTGTCTTGGAGTTTTTGTATATCTTGTCGTAGATAACTTGATTTTATCGTGCCCAGCATACACACCAAAACCGAACAAAAGAAAAATATATTGTGCAGTAATTTAGCTAGGGAAGGCTGCTGAAAATGGAAGGAAGGTTTGCGCCCCGCTTAAGATTGCTTTTTTCATCCTCCATTCTGTGGATATTCAGAGGGTGTTGAAAGATATTTCCAAGGGTCGCTGTAGTTTAGGGTGGGTGGGGTCCAGATTTGTATGGATGGTATGTTATCGTGTGTGAGCAGTAGGTATTCCCCTTACCGCCGATCGCTTTGTCTCCAATTCAGCTGCGAGCTACAGGTATTAGCAACCAAGAGTGAGAGCATATGATACACTATCCATTGTCCGACACAGTCATCTTCGTGGAAAATCTACCGCGAATAGATCGTTAATCCGAAGACAACACTTTAGCCCCTCAAAGTTTCACAGACATTTGAAAAAATAATACGAAACACTGCTGGGTCTAGCTCGTGTACCCGAGAAAGGTTGGCCATTTCTCTCAATCAAGACTTAGATGGACTAAGGATCAAATGTCTGGAACAAAACAAGCTGCCGGTCCCAGAGAGGTCTGCTTGTTTGTTCGGAAGGCTTATTATTAGCCTTTGAGAGTATTATGGTGGTTTAGAGGCGATTGACTCCTGCAACCCTAACCCAAAGAGGCCCCGGGTTAAGAGCTGTAAAATAGACGAGGGATCTAGGAGCGCCATACGTATCATACCATATAATACCAAGAAGGGGCGTGAAGAGGATTTAACCTAACCTACCTTATGGAAAGAAGCTAGTCATTGGTACGGTCAATCAGCAGTCCGTAACTTAAGAGATGGTTTTGGACTCCCGCAGGCTCTTTTGACTCCGAAGACTCAACCTGTTCTTCTTTCGGAGTGACACTTGCACGCCTGCATCCTGCACCGGAATCAGTATCTGCATGAAATGAGGCAAAATGCTTGTGTCCAACTTACCGGCGAGGCAAAAGTTGTATTCTAACCTGTTCACAGGGAGTCCAAAATTCCCGAAAACTGGAGCCGCTACTGTACTACCGAACTCATTACCTCCTCTCCTTTTTTTCATACATGCAGCGTATATCTACTGGCACAATACGGTAGTCTATCTTCCGGGTTTCAAAGACCATTTCGGACAGCATGCATTGTCCTAATACCGGCAATGCAGGTCTCATGACACGCGTTTGTATGGATGCTAGCATTGTGCCTTCTGAGAATTAAAAGTTGCTAACAAAGCGCGCCAGCCGGTAGAAGCATGAGGGGGATTATAATTAGCAGTTCGGGGTTATCGATTTCAAAAAGGCTGTCAGTTCTTGAACTTCCTAAGGGTCCTTTGCCTTTTTCCTCTAACGGAATCTCCCTGAGTTCGCTTTTAAGAGAAACCAACCTGGGCCCCTATCGTGGTGTCGCGGGGGAGGGGAGTTCAGGGAATGAAGAACCGGGCAGGTGACGACCTTTGGGGGGGGGGGGGGGGGTGATTCGCGTAACTACTTGTAAGAGAGAGCTCTTTGAGCGCTGCAGCTTGCGACATGACATGGGATCTGTGGAACCATGGGCATGATAGGAAGGAGGATTTCTTCACAAGTCACGTGGTCCAGCGGAGAAAGAACCGGAGTCAACACCTGGTGAGGATCCTCCAGGAGCCTTGGGCGCCTTTTCTTAGGAGGCGATAGGCCCACGATGGTCGGGGATATCCGGTAACTAGGTTCTATGCTAATAGAATTCTAAGGAGGAATAGAAACTCATAAATAATCAGCCACCCGGGCTAACGGGGATCGGAGACTTCGACTTATCAATTGCAGTGTCTCTCCAGTGCGGGGCTCGCTATGCAGGTGGGAACTACCAACTAGCACGAGTGCAGAATTTCTGGGACTCAAGAGCAGTAATCGAGCAACACACGCCAGTCCCAGTGTCGGCTTCCCGAAACGTGACATATTTGCCAAGGGGCCAAGCTGAAAGCCCTACAATCTACTCTTATCAGCTAAAAACTACAAGGCAGGCAGTAAGGATCTATGTGCAGGTTGTCAAAACCTCATCCTTTGGGCTTCCGAAGTGGGGGCTGCACAGCGGTACTGGCGGAAACTTCACCCTCCCTACCCTGGGGAGCAAAAGCTGGTATAAGCGCTATGGTTAGATGGATCGGGGAAACCTCCCGTGGAAAGTGCGGTATAGCATGGAAATACATCTTCCGAGGCGGAGGTGCGCTCTGACTGGTGGAGCACTTGATAGCTTTATCTAGGATTCAACACTTTGACATCCTGGGGGTTTTGGTGACAAAAATGCACCATACCGTAAGAACAGGAATAATTGAACCTTGCGCGAAGACTTCCGGAATTCCCTCTCTTAGATAGGGGGGCGAGCGCACAGCGAAAACTAACCCCTTCAGACCGAGCTTAGGACAGGGGAGAAGAGGAAACCAGACCTTACCAGCAAAGGAAACTCCAACGTCCTAGAGTGGGGTTCAATTATTCCAGCTCTGATTGTACCATAGTAGGGTACACGAACAGAGAACTAAAACTCCCGTTTCTTCCCCTACTGCAGTCAAAAAAGGAGGGGTACCTGCTTATCAGAACTTACTTGAAACCGGCGCCTGTTAAGGAACCCTCCCTCCCTTCATTCATCGTTGATCAGAATGAGATTGAAAAGGAGCAAGAAGGAAAGAAAGCAGACAACGGTATCATTTCACCTTTTATAATCAACCATTATATTATGACATCGGCTAAACCTAATCGGGTGTGTGCTAAGGTACAGCATTCTAACCAGGGCCGTTCCTCTTCAAATGCTAGATCCATTGCGTCTGGTGCGCCAGCAGAAAGCTGCGAACTAGGTTACTCTGCAAGTATACAAGAATGCAACACCCGCGAAGTTGGCACAAATAATAGAGTCTCCCCCTTTACTTAATTTTCTATCTTAAAGTGCCCTATTATGATAATATGTCCTATTTCCTTACGACCGAAGCAAGAGGAACACGAACCAGCGACCTTATACTAACGCGGGGGCAAACCTGCATCTAACAGATGAACAATGGAAACGCTCAATTATAGGGCCCTAAGTGTGTGCCCGTTGAAGAATCGGACTTCCCTCTCCCGGAAGATCGCCCCCGCACGGGCTACCCACCACAATTGCCAAGCAGCATACCCACATGATTGCGCAGCGCAGGATAGCAGAGTATGGTGAGCGGTCATCAGGCCAAATCCCACCTCTTCCTCGTCTTTTTAACCCTACCTACCCCCTCCCCCCAACAATCCTGGCCAAACACGAGTGGGCATAGTGTATCACCAGTGTCATCGGGAAACTATTCGGAACTATGTATGATACCCTCTCGTAGCTATCATAAGTGGTCTGACCATAACATCTGGAGAGTACCCTCTGGGAGAAAGAGGTAGGGCCCTGTTTGACACCCCACCATATTTAGAATGTCGTTTTTCGGGAAATTAGCAATCCTGATTATTCCAGGGTTTATACAAGTAAACAAAAAAAAAGACACTATATCTTGAGTCCAGATTTGGTAAACCTAAATATTACCACACTTTCTCATCAATCTTATTGCTTTTATGAAGTTTCCCCACTGTATACAAAATTTAATGGTTTATTAACCTCACAAAAAAATGAAAAAATGCCAGAAAAAAAATGAGACTAAGGCCCTGTTTGGCAAGAAAAATGGCATTTTTGTCACTTTTATGGCATCTTTGTTGCGAATGGAATATTGTGACATTGCACCTCTCTTGGTTATAGCTCAAACTACTAGTCTCCTATCATACTAGACTCTTGTCTTAACTAGAATACTTGGGATGGCGGCTACTGTCTGGATAAGGAACCTTCTATATCTATTGGCAAAAGAGGCCTAACTTAACCTTTATCAAAAATGGAGGCACGCAAGAACAAATGTCATTTTTGTTATCATACAAATGACATATTGCAACATTGTGACCCGTTGGTCATGGCTCAACTTACATGCCTCCTACCGCATTTTTTCTTTTTCCATTAGGATGGCCAAAATGGTATGATAGGTGCTATCCGGATATGGACGATATCCTTTTATGCTTATTGGCCAAAAAGGGTTGAGCTTTGGTGGGGATAAAATTTTTAGGAAAAATGTCATCTCTAAATTTATAATAAATGACCTGCTAAATAAGGTATCGTACAATTATTATTTTTGTCAAGACCGCTACCAAGCCTGAGATCCCACAACGCAAGGTACCACCATCCCCCAACGCCGTGCATACACATCAGCTATGATATCGTGCTCTGAGCTATCACTAGAACTTTGCGTTGTGCAGCCTGAGACATTGGAGGCTCTCAGGCTTTCAGCGGGGAGATGTCATGGATGTTTCTAACAAGATAATGCTTTGGTATTTGCAGGAGGGACTATTATACAAGCTTCCGCTAACCTTTACATGTGCTGATTCATGCATTGCCCGTGGGGTTCGCTCCTGGATTACGATCCCGGAGAATACCTTTTTGGTTGTTTGGGTGTTTCTCTAGCCTGGAAGGCGTTTACATATCAAGTTACCCTAGTTCAGGATATATGACAGACGAGATTCCGAACGTTTGGGAATGGCGATATAGGAATGGCCTCTCGTTATGCGCCTTTACGGGTGAAAACACTAGCATCAACGTAGACCAAGGAGAAAAAAAGAAGAAAAAAGGATGCATATTCTAAATATCATACAAAGAACGTTACTAATTAATTCCCACTATTCCCATCAAAATTCCAATAATTATAATCTCATCTGCCGGCTTACAATCCCCAAACATCTCGCCAAACCGCAACCCTGTCCACCCCCCCACACCACTCCCTCTGATCCCCACCACACACAACCCCCATACACTCCGTAGATCCCACCTTCGTCGCATTCCCCAGTCTCTCCCCAGTCCCGCAGGAGCACTCCTTCCCATTATTCACACCCGCCCATCCCCATCCCCGAGTCTTACATTCACCAACACACATCTCGAGCGTGAGCGACTCATTCGTGAACGCCGAGCCCGTGAGTAAGTGTCCGGACGGTGCGGGGTCGACGTAGCAGGCGGTATAATTGTAGGTGTGTATTACGTGCGGGAGGGTTGGTGGGATTTGGAGAGTGGAGTTGTAGATTGAGAGGTAGCTAGGGGGGCACGGGGAGGCGGTGGTGAGGGTGCTGTTGTTTTGGAGGGCGGTGCCGCAGGAGCAGGTTGAAGGGGAGAGGCTGCTCAGTGTGTAGTTGTTCGATGTACAGAAGTCTTGGCAGCTGGATGGTGTTAGGGAAGCCGAGGAGGAGGTAGTGGGCCCTGTGAGCGCCGGTGGAGAAGTGGAGTTTGCGCAGCCGAGGTAGGTGTAGGTGCTTGGTGTTGAGCTCGGTGCTGTGGGAGTGGTTGATGGCGGTGGTGACGACGACGACGACGGCGAGGAGGTGGTGGAGGTGGAGGTGGAGTCACTGGTAGTTGTGCTTGCGTTAGGGCTAGTAGCACTACTAGATGTACTCGTTGAAGCGGATGCTGTCAAAAAGGAACTACCACTGCTACTGCTGCTGCTGCCTGATGAGGAGGGTGGCGTTGGAGAACTACTGCTGCTGCTGCTGTTTGATGAAGCGGGCACCGTCGAAGAACTGTTGCTGCTCGTTGAAACACTCACGGGCTCTGACGCCCCCGCCGCCTTTGCCGCTGCGGTTCCCCCACCATTACCTCCATAGTAAATCCCTAATCTCCCTGACCCACCACAGTAAGCCCCCGCATCTCCTCCACAAACCATATTACATTGCGACGCGGACACATTCTTTGCTGTTCCTGCAACCGTATTGCCGCAGTAGCATTCAGTAGCGTATTCCACGCCGGCGTATGCGTACCCGCCGGACTTGCAGAAATTGACACACATGGTTACGTTCATACTCGCTGATGCTGTTGCGCTCGCGGCGAGGGCTCGCTCATTCGTTCCTTCGCTACAAATAGTTAGCACTGCTTTGTATTTTGGGGAGGGTCGGGAGTAAAGTTTGTGCTTACGTCCAGCATCTATATGCATCACCAGTTAGCATTCGGCGACCCACACAGAATCGGGGGAGAGACTTACCCGGTAAGATTATATCCCGCCGCGGCAGGAATCATAATCGGTTGCTTCGATAGTGTGATAGCGGTATTATTATAGACTGAGAGGGCACCTGGCCCGCCGCATATCGCGCTCGGAGATCCTCCGCAGGGCATGGTGCAACTTGTTGAGCCACCGATGCTGGAGCCGTTTTCCAATACGTTACCACAATAGCATTCTGTTGAATACTCAACGCCAGAGAGAGGATAGCCTTTGCCTGTGCAGTAGTCTTGACAGACATTTGGTGTCATCGTTGAGCTTGCTGTTGCGGCTTTGGAGAGGGCGCGGCCGTTTGTGCCTTCGTTTGCGCAGCCAAGGTAGGTGTAGCCTGGGCGAGTGGTTGGTGAGGCGGCACTGCTGCTGCTCCCTGTGGAGGTGGTTGTGGAAGTACTATTCTTGGAAGTTGTGCTGGAGGAGGCAGTTGTACCGGTGGAAGTAGTTGTCCCTGACGCTGTCGTTGAAGACAGAGAGGTGGAAGTAGCGGGAATAGAGGTTGAACTGCTGCTGCTAACAGTTCCGTTAACCTTCCCATAGATATTCAATCGATTTGGACCACCACAGTACGCGAACTTATCGCCACCGCAAAGCATGTTGCATTCTGCTGCCGGCGCAGTTTTGGCTGTTGTTGCGATAGCGTTGCCGCAGAAACACTCTGTCGAATACTCGATGCCGGCATACTTGTAACCCCCGTTTTGACAGTAGCTAACACAGGACTGGACAGTCATGTTCACGCTAGCGGTTCCAGATCCGGGGAGAGCACGTTCGTTGACGCCTTCTGTGTAGCATCCCTGAGATTTATAATTCCCGACCGCCGGTACCGCAGCAGGCTGCTTCGGCGCCACTAGCGCAGTGTTATTGAATACCGAAAGCGCACCCGGGCCACCGCAGATTAGATTAGGAGCCCCGCCGCATTGCATGTTACAAGAGGTTGATCCGCCGATTGTGGATCCGTTCTCGAGAGTGTTGCCGCAGTAACATTCTGTTGAGTATTCAACACCAGAGAGTGGGTAGCCTTTGCCCGTGCAGTAGTCTTGACACATATTTGTAGTCATAGTCGAGCTCGCCGTAGCATCTTTTGCGAGAGCTCTCCCGCCGGTGCCTTCATTTGCGCATCCAAGGTATGTGTATCCCGGCCGTAGCGTGGGGGCAGAAGAAGACGTGCCGGCCGATGTAGTACTAGCAGTTCCATTAACAGCTGAGGTGACCGATGTAGATGCAGTAGTGCTCTTAGGAGGAACGCTCGTGACAGTCCCGTTCAAGTTCCCGTAAACATTCAACCTACTCGGCCCACCGCAGTAAGCGTACTTATCACCTCCGCAGAGCATATTACACTCTGATGCGGGAGCACTTTTGGCTGTTGTGGCGATCGTTGCGCCGCAAAAACACTCAGTTGAGTATTCGATACCGGCATATTTGAATCCCGCCGCGAGACAGTACGCTACGCAAGATTGCACCGTCATATCCGCTGCGGCGGTTCCGGCTCCAGCGAGGGCGCGCTCGTTCACACCTTCGGTGTAACATCCCAAAGACTGGTAATTCCCTACACTTGGTACAATGGATGGCTGCTTTGGCGGTACCAGGACCGTGTTGTTATACACCGACAAAGCTCCGGGTCCACCACATATCGTCGCGGCATCACCCCCGCAGGGCATAGTGCAGGCTGTCGACCCACCAATAGTAGACCCGTTTTCTAGGGTGCTACCGCAGTAGCATTCTGTAGAGTACTCAAGGCCCGAAAGTGGGTAGCCTTTGTTTGTGCAGTAAGTTGCGCAGAGGGTGATTGTCATCAGTGGATTTGCGGTCGCGTCTTTTGCTAGGGCGCGGCCGGTGGTGCCCTCGTTTGCGCAACCAAGGTAAGAGAGGTTTGGAGGGGTTGTTGGAGAGACTGTTGCGCTTGTACTAGTGGAGGTGATGGTAACGCTAGAGTTTCCAGTGGTAGTCGTAGAAATTGAAGTTGAGGTTGACGAAGATGAGGCCGAAGTTGTGGAGGTTGTGCTCGTCGTGATCGTGGAGATGTTTCCCACTTTTCTCCGGTCTCCGAATAAACTCATGTACGCGCCGTCACCGCCGCAGTACTCTCTAAAGTCACCCCTGCAGAGGTATTGACAGAATGTATCTGCGACCTTTTCTACAGCCCTTTTAGTCCCACACCAACCTGTCCATTCCACAAAGTTAGGCTCATCCGAGTGATACGATATGAAGACTATTACTCACACTCTCCCTCATACTCTGTCGCTGCATAAGCAAACTGCGGCCCATGATTCATGCAATCAAATTGGCACTTCCCATTCGTGTTATTAACGCTGTAATACAGCAATTCCTCAAGGTTCCTGTTCGGATTGGCGTCCTTAAAACATCCCAAATACCTATACCACCCTTGCCCGTTCTCGTCCAATGGTCCAACCTGGTTCGATGCGCCATTGCATGTGAAGTCGATCTCAGTCTTTCCAAATGAAGCGTCGTTGTTATTCATAGTCCATACAGCTGTGAGTGTGGTCGGATCTTCGTTGACTTGCGATTTGGGAGGCGAACAGATCAGCGTTGCTTCGATACTGCCGTTCGGTGCTACTTGCGAGCCCTCCGGGATTGAACCGAGGGGGTTTACCGCGGCCAGAGCGCCAGAGACGGGGGGCTTCGAGACGGATGTGGTTAAGTTCGTCCCACCGAGGTTGCGAAGGCGGAGCTTGCGGAATGCTTGGGTACCGAGCGGTACGGGGCCAAATGCGAATGGAACGCCCTTTTTGTAAGCTACCCAGGTTCCGTTTCCAAGTTGCCACTCCAGAAGCGCCTTGGGCTTTCCTCCAGCTGTCCCAAATGAACCCACGAATTTTTCTCCGCCGTTAGTAGTTATTACCAAGTAGGCTTTGTAGTACCCGTCCACTGTGGGGTTAAAATTCACGGTGGTGGAGACGGCGCCGCCACCAGCGATGCTCGAGTTCACAGCGGGTAAGTCCACAAAAGTGAACGGGCCAGCTTTGAGTGGGAATGGCTGCGCCGGGAGAAAGGGACCGGTTGAAGCATTGAGTGAGATTTTGTAACCCTGTATGACCAGCGGTGATTGGCCGTCGTTTTGCATTGTAAAGTCTAGATTTTTCCCCGCCGTGTCTTCGCCCGTGATTACTTCCCCAAAGGACAGGACGTTCGGTTGAATGGTCAGGATGGGATTCAAGGACACGGCGACACCTCGGATGACAACAGGAGTGTTGGTCGAGAACTGCTCTGTGCCGCCATTTATTGTTCGGATGTTAATATTTGTGCTCAATGGTCCAACGGATTTCGGGGTAAAATTTGCGCTGAAGGAGAAGGTCTCGCCGATTGCTAGGGTTTTGGGCAACGTGTAGCCAAATGTCTTGAAATTGGTGCTATCATCTAAGCTTGTGGAATTGATGGTTAGGGGGATCTTTGCCCTGCAAGTTATTACTGTGGTGGAGGTGTTCCCGATAGACACTGTTCCTGCGTCGTAGGGTGATGAACAGTTTAACGGCATGTTGACCGGTGAACCAAAGGCTGTTATGTATCCCGTGTGGGAGGTCAAGTAAACGCGCCCATCACCAAAGCTGGGTCGAGAAAACTTCATTTGACCGACGTTATTGAGGAGAGCGAGTGTAGGCAGCACTCCGTTGACTGGGATTGTGCCGTAAGCCCGAAGATTGGCTCCGTCTACGTCAGAGACCCAAAGAATCCCTGAGCCAGGTTCACCTTTCATCGAAGTCACAGTTGTATGCCCGACACCCTGTCTTCCAGCGGTAGTCTCGGTGGTTTTACCAGCCTGAGTAAACACTGGGTCGCCATTGGAATTTGTTCCAAACTTGAAGGCTACCGTCTGGCGCCCTACGGGGGAAAGATAGACATACCCCCCGTCATGGGGGAATGTCCCCGCGGAAGCAAATACCGGACCCTCTAGAGCGATTGTCTGGAGGATTTTGTCCTTCCGGTTTTCGCCCATTTGGTAACCGCCTAGGTCGTCCAGGTTCAGGAAGTATAACTTTCCGGTTTTCCCAGCTACTGCGCCAATGCGTTGGACTTTGGAGGTGCTAAAAACATTCGGTTCTAGTAGGACAAAGCTAGAGGTGCCGAGGTCTTTGTCCATACCGTCCAAATCGCGCTTTTCCCAGGGCATGAAGACTACCATCTATATCAGTCACGGGGTGCAGAGTCATGGGAAGTCACTCAAGACTTACAATCTGTCGGTGTCAAGGCTCCATTTTCCGCAATCGCCATGTTGACCACAGCCTCTTCGAGTGCCGTCGGTGGCTGTCTTCCAGGAACTGGATCGTCGGCCAATTGACTCGCATAGCCATTCCCGGTAGCAAAAAACATTCTCCCAGGATTATCGCTCGCGATACCACCGCCGCTCATCCAGATCCCGCCTCCGATTCCGGTTGTCTCCTTTCCGCCTTGCATGGCGTACTTCGTGACGATACGGCCCTCGGTGGCGTGCCACCCAACGACCCAGCCAGTGAAGTTCCACTGAACACAGTGACTCGCGAAGCCAGCATAGACGTAGTTATTAACTTGCAGCAGGGCGGGCCTCTGATGATGTTTTCCACCTTCGAAGACCCTCCACGGTGCGTTATCTGCCTTCATCCCTTCTAGCGGAATAGGGAAATTGGGCTTTTCTTCCAGAGTCAGTACATCCACGGCATGGATATAGTACCTCCCTGCAGCAAGCCCTTGTGGGGTAGTCTTGGTCTGATCAAGATATGTTTTCGTCGTGAAGAACCAGGTCCCTGTGTCCGGGTCAATTACTCCCGTTGCGGTTGAGCCGACGCAGTCTGCTACATCATTACAGCCGGCAAGATCTGGGGTTACAAGGAATGGGATGTGGATTGTGCGGTGATTGATTATTTCCCCAGTTTTTGCGTTGAGGATATAAGCGATGTTTTGCTGGGAGATGACATATACGTATTGGGTGTCGAGGGGAGTGTAGACCAGGGGCTGAGCGTAGAATTCTAAGGAACCATATTAGTAGAGGGGTTGAGGCCCATTCTTTCTAGGAAGTCAAACGTTCTGTGAACCCATTATAATTTCCCAATCCTTTGGTCTTCCAGATCTGATTGAAGGTGCCAGATTTAATGACGTTCGGATCCAGGTTGTGGTTTGGCTGGTAGCCAGTTCTCGAACTTGATCCTATCTACTTCATCAATTACAAATTCCTCTCCGCTCCCTCATTATCAAGAAGGATATGAGCATACCACCACTAGTGATCGTATCTGTCGGATTCTTGGACATCTTCTCTCCCACTACTCCCCCAACCACTGCCAACACGGCAGCGAAAATCCTTTGAAATCCGCCCATTGTGCTTTACCGCAACTACTTTAATTCTATCTTTCCAGTCAGATTAGAAATTAATTAAAATATCCTCAATATGCAAATTCAATTTCAGAAACGAGAGGTGGGAATGACGATGAGGGGGAAGGAAGGAAGAAACCCGCGAGCGAGTGAGGGAGCGACCGTAGAGGAGGGAAATAATCCTACTGAAGAAAGAGAGGATAGGATAAACATTTTGGAAGATGGGAAGAAGTGTTTATAAGGATTCCCGCGTGTGCGCCTCCGCCTCTCCTCCATAATTACAAGGGACTATCTAGATATTGGCTGAGTACAGGATGGTACAGCGCCGTGGCTACCAACACCTAGGTTAATTACCAATTATTCGCTAGGGGGGAATCGTGATAAGTCAGTACGGTATGAGCTCTGGAAGGAAAAGGCTAGCCCTCCCGGGTGCCATCTAGACCTACTTCGCTGCGGTGTGACCTGCCATGCCACTCACTGCCAATAATTCCATCCGATGGAGTCCTCCATCTCAGGTACGATGCAGGTACAGCATTTGTACCCTTGAGCCTTCGTTCGGAAAGTGGTTCAGGTGATGAGGGGAAAAAGTGTAATCTTTTCCACGGAGGATGGCGTTGGGTATTATGTTCCTAAAACGGACAGGAAGCTTAGATCTCTGGCTAGGATTGGTACTTTCGAGAGCCGATTGAGAAACCAGCCAAGTGGTACTGACAGCAGCGACATTCTCCTGCAGTGTGTGCGCAAAAATTGCCGAGGACATGCGTGAGAAGTGTCCCTCATTCTATCCCCCAAAATTGTTTGGTCTCCCTCTTGGGACCCGGCCAGAAGCGCCCGACAAATTTTAGTCGAATCGAATCGTGTTTTCCTGCGGCCCCCTACAGAAAAGCCACCGAACCCACCGCATTACAGGGAAAATCCCGCCTAAACACCTATGTTACCGCGCACCCAAGCTAGGGAGAGGAAGTATCGATCGGTATGGGGTGGTTGCAATAGTTGGTAAGAAGCTGTGGTTTGGCTAACGATAAATGGTTGTTGTGAGCCTCATATAGGGGCGGTGGGTGGTCTAGGCTGAGGTTAGGTGCAGGCACAAGCAAGAGTCGGGAAAACTCTATTTAGAGATTCAGTGTGTGGTGTTTGGCGTTTGGCGTTTGGCTTTTCTCTCAGGGATCGCACATCTTATCGCACTCACAGGGTCTCTTGTTAGGCTAGTGCCGATATCCAGAGCTCGAGAAGCTCAGAGCTAGGCACTGATTAAGGTGAGATAAGGTTAGCCTCCACCGCCAACCGCACCACATCGCCGTGCCAGGTATCTCAATCATCCACCACAAGCTATTCACCGCCAACCTCTTTCTTTGAACAAAAATCAAAAAAAAAATCAAAAAAATCTGCCCCGCTGCCAACCAAGACTAACTATAACCCCCCAAGAATTCATCATTACGCCAAATTTCTCATGATACAGTATCAACCATCCCAATTCAGAAATATAAGTGCCGAGGCTTTGTTGTTTTCTGCTATCACTCCATTCAGTGCGCCGGAGTGCACTCAGTGGAGTAGCACCTGCCCGACGTTACTTCCCGAAACAAAGGGAATTGACTTGACCTACCACGTGCGTAACACAGCACAACCGCATACACAACTCGTCAAGTACCGTACCGTGGAAAGATGTCTGTCTGAGAGAGTGAAAAGCCCCTGAAGGCCATTCTCCCCCTTTTTTTTTTCAGATCATGTAGATGACAGGGGAGAAAGAGTGAAAAAATCGTTTGTTTGTCCGGTTGTGGGTTGTAGATGTCTGAATAATTGGGAATCGCTCCTGGGTGTCGGGGTCGCCGCTCATACCTGTGATATAAAGTTTGTTGTATTTTCTTTTTACCCGTCTATCTTATACCCAGGCCTGAAGGACAATCCTTTCTCTAAGCTTTCTCCCTTGGCCCAAAGGGGGAAATTCTGGACGTCCCACCCGAGCTTTTACGTTAGGGTACGGTAACGTATGTCTTGCGGAAGCCCAGGGTGGGGGAACGGGAGCGGAATCTCATAAATTGTATCTTATTTTTGCGATATATCACAAGGGAGAGTTAGCTATTATAAATTTCTCAAAGGTTGCGAACGGGAGGCTTGAGTTCCCCAAAATTAATGTTTTTCAAAATAAAAAATGGCCTGCTCGCGTAATAGCACCCCTGCAGATAGTGATAAGTTTCTCTCTGAAGTATGATATCAGATATCGCGGATTAACTTATCTAGTTCAGAAGCTTACCAAGTGCTGATTAAGCAGAGAGCTCTGAGAAAAGAAACAGGATCCACTTCCCTCCAGCGAGTTTTCCCGCAACCTTTGGCCCGGCAAAATAACCAGGATTTCTCTGCGTTTTCTACTGCGCATTCACCGTAGCCGCAATTAAACCACGCGGGTGACCAACGGGGATTGTATAATAGCTAGTAATTTCTGTTACTCTGCGAGCACTCCAACCATTCCCTACCAAATACCGCACCGCTGCTCGACACCGGTATCGGTGACAGGTGTCAGGATCGTTCTAATAACGGGAGCTGGTCCATTAGCGTGACGGACAGGTGCCTTAGACACCCAATTTCGACATCCAATGCACTACCGGAGTAGGTTACTTTTACCGTACTGTGCCGGTATCTCAACCCCAATTGCTCTCAGGAAGGGTAAATCTGGGATATCATACTTGCTTCACATGTCCACCATCAGTGAATGCCGTTCCTATACGAGCGCGGTATTCTTCTATCCGCACAGGCACCTTCTGCACTCGTACGATCAACAGGACAGAAATAAACTCGAAATAGATTAAATTAAATTAAGCGAGCTTACTGCGACACAGAATTTTGACCCTCGGCTCCCGTGAATACAAGGTACTCGAGTACAATCCAGGCCGAGCGGGATGTGCCGATTCTGCCCGGGCAGATATGGTGCCGGACTAGATATGAGTACAAGAAGAGCGAGCCACCCAACTCGAATTCCGCCCGTAACTGTTTAGTGTTATATTGTGGGATGGAGTTTGTCAGATGGATACTGTGGATATCCACCTCCATCATGAGTTTGGTCAATAGACGGGAAGCTCAAGGGGATAGAGTGGAAAGTATTCCTTTTTTGACTTTTGCTTATAATGTCTGACTTCCCTTACCTGGCTTAAATTTCTAGCTTTCAGCTAGCAATGACATGATACAATGAACTTTTCACCCGTGTGAATTTCAGTGATAGGTTTTTTTTTTCGTACTACATTGCTTGTTAGCACAGCTGGACAACAGGCTTTCGGTGTACTAGTAGAGGTAGTGAGTGGAAATTCAGGGGTTCCTTCTTAGTGTTTACAAGAAGATAGCCAAAAGATTATGGGTCAGTGATACAGGTAGCAGAATATCATGCGCAGCATATGATAGGAAGCCATATTCAAGAGCCTTTAAACGCATCGTTCCCACGGGCACAGCACTCCTCTGTGCAGGGCACCCGAAATCAACCAAAAAAACCAGCACAGTATAACTCTAGAAAATTTCTAGCTACAGCCGCATATTTAGGAAAATATTGCCTTATAGGAGTGCTTAGAAGATACTCCTAGCTAGTCCTCTGCTTTGTTATACGTAGTTTCAAAATTGGGTTATCTATGTATGGTCCCTTTCGAGGCCATGTTTCCCCAAGCCCCATTATTTTATATGCGTTACATAAGCAAAAGAGACTACCCATGAGTGTTGATTTCAGGTGTCCCGAAAGTTCCTCCACTAGCAGTGCCATACTAACACATATTACCGGTATATATGATACACCCCCATCACACCTACACCATACTGCAACTGCACATATGCATGCTACACAGCAACAATCTCTTCCAACTCCTATGTAGTCCGGCCATCACATGTACCCGAGTAATCCATCCTCCCTCGCCCCATTCTCACAATGCCTACCCTCTACAACTGTACAAACGCAACACACGCCCACGTGCTGCCGAAACTTCTGTTTTCCGGCTAAAACCACCGCACCCTCCCTCCAGGAATTTCGAAACACATGATATTTACTTGAGCTTGTCCCAGGCTATAAGTAAGTGCTCTGAAATAGGGATAAAGAAATATATGGCAAAATAATATGTGCGTAGTTGAAGACTGATACAATATATACCGCCCCTTTTTCGGCTTCCCCTAGCATGGAAGGAGTACTTACAGGCTGCAGGTGGGTATGATAAGCTGTAGGCAAGGGTAGGTACATGCGTGGAGATTGGGGCGTAAGCCTGGTTGTCGGTACACTTTTTGAGTTTTTGGGGATGCAGTGTTGTAGTCTTGCCCTGCTATGTCTGGGATGCCAAATTGGGGTGAGGCGTGGGAGGTATGATAAGAGGCTCATGTTGTGTAATTGGGGAGAATATGCGAGCGAGTGACTGAGGCCCACTGCCCGGGGCGTAGGATGGGAATATTTGGGCTTGGGTGCTACCTTTTGGACTGTGAACCATATCATATCCGAAGGTAGTGTGATGATCTTCCCGAAGTTAATCAACCACAGTGTCAAGAACATTCATATGCCTTCGATTTCCCGCTCGAAACTTCGGTTGTGCTTCCGACTACGAGCTCTGTTCAAGATACGAGGGCAATATGTAAATAAGCATGCTTCCGATGTTGAATTGTATTTGGGCTAGACGTGGAAGGCCGGTGCTGTAACATGGGATAATTCTAGTCTAAGGGACCGAAGGGTGCGGTTACTAATGCCTGGTAGCACGTTGGGAAGCAAAGTGGGTTTCCGCAAATACTGTCATGAGATCAAAGTTTTTCATGGTATCCTTGACGGCAATTCTCCCAGATACCGGTATGACAGTCATTCCACAATCACAAGGCTACGGGAGACATTTTCCTTCTTAATGTCACAGCAGCGCTCCCCTAGATGTCCGGCCCCGCCAGACTGAGAGCGGGCACATTGTGAAAGTTCTAGGGAAATTATCTTAGAAATGGGTGTACCAATCAAATTACCCCTCCCTCCGATGTTATTTCCTTGAGGGAAAAAAGGGGGGGAAATTCCGATAGGGGCTTTCAGCTAATCTCCCTTTTTTCGTTAGACTAGGAGCCCATTCTGGGTTCTATGATAAGTGGCCTATCCCGGCGGCCGTTGGGTTAGTATTGAACAACTTAATACATCGCCCCGGAGGTCTTCTAAGAGACACTGAGCACCCACCGAAAGCTTCTAGCGAAGTGATTATCTTGTATCGTCTCTAATATCTGGTTGGCATTCACATTCGGAGACAAGATTTTGCTTATTCCTACTGGGCGCGGATGGCCAAATTTTGTCTACACTAGTGGCTCTGCCCTTTTTTGGAGCTAAGAGCGAAGATGTGGTGTCATTGTTCCCCTCTATTCAGTTCCCACAATCGAGAGCTTTATCGGGCTACCGGTGGTCGGGTATGTAAAATGAACTGAACTATCTGCCCTATTCCCCAGACTCCATGCCACCTCACCTACCATTAGTTATTATATCGTACTTTGATTGGTGGAATAATAAAGGTCCCAGACGCCTTCCATTTTTGGAAATAACACCTCAAACGCAACGGCACCCTCAGATATGCTACCCTACCAGTGTTGGATTAATATCCTGAGACGCTGTTCTATTCTCTAAGCTCGCATCCTTGATTCGAGGATTCCACTATCTTCTCGAATTCCCCGTTGGAATCTTTATTTTGTTTCCAGTCCAGATTCAGGCTCAGTCTAGCGGATATTGTTCTTATTAGACCTTATTTGTTCGTTCATTATTGTTCGTTAGTGAAGGTATCTGGCAGATGTACATGACAAGCCCACGATATAGCGTTCGTGGATACCCCATATATATCCCTTCCCACTGTTCATTAATTTGTTACCGAATAATTCTTCCCTGGAAAGTCAATCTTCTAGCTACCTGCTACTATTACTTTAGCTGTTAGCCATCGGATATTTGGGGGGGATGTTGTAATATGCGATCGGAACTCGAACGAAGAAGTGATAATAGCAAAAGAGTCATAATAGATTACCGCGAACTACTAATTTGAATGACAGGAACGATATAGACAAGCTATATAGTGAGATGACTTGGTTCCACTTCCACCAAGTCTCCGTAACAAAGAACAAAGGCATTGAAAGAAAACACATAGGAACAAAAGAAATAATAAACAAAGTATAGAGAAGTCCGGACTTGTACCTGAGAACAAATATAAATACATAGAAGAAGAATTTAAGAGGAGAAAGAAACCATATTTGAGAGGACCAAGAAATCATATACGAACAGGGGATGCCAAGCGGCGCCCGAGTGATGGGACATGATGGAGGTCAAAAGGAGGCACCGCTCTGCAAACCCATCTGAGGAAGAAGAAAACGGGTTGAAAAAATATTGAAAGAAACACAAGTGGGGAAAAGCGGAAAAATAAATAAAGAGGGCGTTTTGGTACTCGCCCCATAGTAGGAGCAAAGGCCTGATGTGTTACAGAATAGGTAGTAGTGAAAGTAACCTAATACTGCTAAACCCAGAATGGTGAGAGAGGCTATTTTTTATGGGCTAGGGGCGTACTATAAAAGCGGTATCTTTAGTATTGAAGGATTGTATCCTGAGTGATAGCAGTGAACCCGAATGGCAAGTACGGTGTCAATGGTTCATAGTAAGCGGTCCAATACTAAAAGCAAAACTAGAGCACTTTACAAAATATTCTATTCTATCTTAGCCTCTTAGGGGCCATTGATAACTAGGACCTGCCAATTAACCGCTGATCCTACTTCTGGAAATTCTTCAATTCAAACAGCCTCAAACCATCTACAGTATCAACATCGCTATTAACATTATTTACAAGATCAACAACCGCATCAAGAACCAACGTCCTCACCAACACCACCACTAGCAACAATACAAAACTATCCTACGCTCAAAACCTTTTTCCGAAAATCCGTTTATCCAGAATGAACTTCACGAATTACCTTTATATACCAGGCCTCCACTTACACCCAGACCTCTACCTCCACAAAAATGTATCTCTCGAAAGCACTCAGCCCCAAACACCTCCCGCACCCCTCCAGGATCATGGCCGCAAGAAACGCAATATCCTAAGCATGGCAGGAAAGAAGTTTCGTTCTCTGCTAGGGCCAACCAAAAACTTGAAGCTCAGGCGGAAGAGAGCAGATACTCCTATTCCTATCCTGTTGCCACCCCTCGTGTTGGAGGTGGGAGGTACTAGCACTGGGCTGTATGCTAATAGGAGGAAGATCTGGAGGAAGTATGTGAGGGGAGATGTTCCGAGAAGCGACCCTGTTGGACAAGAATGCAAGTTTCAATCAGGGCGGGTGGGGACTGCGGTAAATGCTGATGCATTTCGCTTGCATGTTAAGAGGTGGCGTCCTGTTATGGAGGTAATTCCGGAGGAGGAGGAAGAGATGGAGGAAAGGCAGGAGGGGGGGAGAAGCGGCAGAATGAGTTGGGGGGGAAGGAATTAGAGGAGGGAATGGGAAGGAATGTCCAGTGAATTATTATGTTTCAACAAGCCTGTATTAGAAGAAGGGAGGGATGCTGTAGTTCAGTGGCTTTGAGTTGATTTTATAAGTAGGTTCTTGAGTCAGTCTTAATTGAGTTTTCGCAAAAGTTTGTAACTTTGGCACCAAGGCTGTGCTCTGATATCACTATAATCAATTATCAATGGAAATAGTTTCCCTGATATTATATTCTGTTGATTTTTAAATAATTCCAAGTCATCCAGCACCGTACAAGAAGCTTGGTGCTTCAAATATCTTGTCTGGAAACGTAAGATAGAACAGATGGTTTTTTCATGTGTCACCTGCTCGTGTAACCAGAATACTCACAAATCCAGTACACCGCATGAAACAAATAGTAGAAGAGTGGTGGGCTTCATAGTGGGTTTTCTCTCTCTTTAACATAAGTATCGGTAATGAACTGCTGGCATAACAGGCTCACTATTAGAACACAAAGTAACAGTATAGGTTCAGCAAGTAATGATAAAAGAACGCCGCAGTTTAAGGCCCACTGGAAATATCTTTTACAACTCCTATTTCACATAATCTTAATGCACCAGCTAATTTAAAAAGTTGATTACTTCCAGCCACAAATACTTAGATACATCTTTTGGGAGACATTGCTTCACTGGGATTAGCTTCTTTTCGATGCATTTTCCTTGAGGATGAATCAGAGCCTTCTTTGTAGGATATTCTCAAGGCACAGTACGGTAGACGAATGTTGTTCGGCCTGCGTTGCATTGCATCTTCCCGCTTCAATACCCTCTCCACAATTCTTTCATGGCGACGAGAGGCAGCCCACGAGAACGTGTTACGCGTTCCTAATACCGCACTGCCTGTGCTGCCATCTCCTCTCCCGAGTACTAGTTTCACCACCCCTCATGCCCTTGGCCGATGGCCCACTAAGATCATTTAGTTTCAATAATAGCTTGACAGCTCTCTTGTGCCCACGATGGGCTGCCCTCCCGAGTAGTGTTAGGCCTTGGTTGTCTGATATTTCGGGGGTGACATCTCCCTCTTCTCCTAACTGCTTGGCTGGGTTCTCCCACGACAGACGCCTGTCACAACTAGAATAGTTGGACCATATACTAGGGCTTTAGAGTTGCTTCCCCGGTAAGGCCTGGTGTTTTTGTTTCTTTTGTCTGCCGCCAAGGGGGAGCGGGGTTTTTGGTGTGTTTTTCGGTCCATTTCCAGCTGAGGGGATTTTGGGCAACGCAGCACTTAGTCCAATTATTCGAGTTACGGTAGTCTAGCCAAAAGAATACCAACTACTATAGTACTACAATACACAAATGAGGGTGTCTACAAAACCGACAAACACAATTCTACACCCCACAGTACTCGAGCCTGGCAAGATGTACACGAGCACCCGGGGGAGTAAGAGCCACATTGAGGTGATGTGAAAAGCCCTTGTTTTCTCTCCCACGGGTTCGGGTACTTATGGTTCGGGAAGAGGAGCACAGTATATGTAATAAAAATCGAAGGCTACCCGTACTGAACCAGGGCCAATGCAATCGGGCGGTCACAATATCTGGAAAGAGAGCGTATTCTGGGTCATCTTAAAATAATGGTTGTTGGCACTCGTGGTTATATAGTACTCCGGGGCTGGGTTTTTTGAGAAAGAAAGAAACATCACTCCTTATTATCATGGGTTCTATTTTTTGCTTTTTCATCATACTAATTCATCAAGACCTGGTCCCTCTGGCTGCTTTCTAGGATTTTGTGGGTTCTTGGTTATGTTTTTGGGGTCGGGATAGCACCGTTTCAGGTTTTCAACGAGCCACTAAAGTATGATACTATAAATAAGATATTGTGGCCCAGTGGTTAGGGCAACAGACAAGAAATCTGTTTCGTTCCCGACACAGGTTCAAAACCTGGCGATTTATTTTGTTTCAATTTTTATTTTCTCATCGAGGAAAGAAACCTAACCTTGGCGACAAGGATGGGTTACACATGATAGGATAGGTATCGCACATAAGCTCCACTTCTCAAGAGTGGAGTATATCAAGAGTGCTCACCTTGGTACCCCCGACCACTAGAATTGCATCACCAATCAGGGTGTTCATGGGCGCCCAAGATATGGGAGAATCCTAGAATGTAGCCAACTGCTCTTCTTTTGTTTGGTTCATGGAGTAAACACGATCTGTGTGTCAACCTTTTGTGGCTGTGGAAGTGGACTACAGTCCCCATGTGCCCGGGGGTGTGCATCACTCCTCCCGCCTTAAGCTTCCAAAAATCTTCTTATACAGGATCATCCATCGTAGTTTAAGCTACCGGTAGTCTACTAGTCTACTACTACCGGATGATGTTACTCCCAAGGTTGCATCGGGAATGTAGTATGATACCGGTAATTCAAGTCCTAGAGGAAACACGCCGGTATCAACTGCCCGGATGGACTAGAGCGAACGCCGCTCTCATGGGACAAATAGTTAGAAGACTGGTCCAACGGGTGGATGAGCCCGGTAGAAGTCTTGAAGTTTGGATATGTGGGACGCCTTCTGCTCCCGCACGAACCTTAGAGTTTTATCTGTGCCCCAATTACAAGTTTTGTGCGTTCCAAAACCTGAGGGAACCTAAAACAATTTTGTGTTTCTACTTGCTTAAATCTTGGCAGAGAATAATGTGTATTCCCCCAGAAACACTGCCGGATTACCTACACTCTTTGGTGCTGCGTCCTCAAACACTTTCATGTTCGCTTCCTTCATTGGTAGCATTAGCACCGATCAAGTGGAAGGAACCCCCAGAGCTCCTGCACTAGGTCAGCCAAAAGAGGCTGCATTTTGAAGAGCCTTGTTTCTTCTAACATCCGTTATGTGTGTCTTGGGTCTTTTTCTTTTTTTCTCTCTCTGGTTCTCTCGAGCTTACCATGTCATCCCAACATGAGATTGCGCCCTCGAGACCAGTTGGAAGGAAAACACCTGCCATTTTCTCCAGGAAATTGGAGGAAGTGGAATCGTTACTAAATGGGAATAGAAACGTGAGTTTTGCCTCTCATTCATTATTATTAAGAAGCTCTGGGAGAAATCGAGAGACGATATCCGTATTTTGAGGGGAGTAGTGTTCGAATAATACGGTACCCTATCGTGACTTCCTCGATTGATGCAGTAAATTACACTAGGGGGGTAAAATACAGGGAAACAGCATTTGCCATTTTAAATTCCAATTTTGGGCAATCCGGCCTTCCACCCTATGCACACATGTCAAGCTGAAGTAGTCTAACGTCTAAACTTCAGAGTCCACCCCGACGGTGAATATTTAACACCCTTAGAAAGGAGCTCAAAGTTCGAGCACATTGTATATAAACTTATTTTCTACCCCACAAAGGCACTCAGCGCTAGAGTTTCTCCGTAGCTTCTCACTTTTTTTTGCTTGAATACTTCTGTGAACCTAACCGCAGGAGAAAAAGGGTTGAAGACGTTAAAGAACTGACTAAAGAACAAGAACCCCTGCACAATATCTGCTATTCTAAGCATATCCGGGAATGTTGTGGGTATCATACTAAGATCCGGGAATATGGTCTAAAGCTCCAAGACAGTCGGCAAAAGGCGCCCGGTAAGTCTACAGTTCCTCACCGTATGGTATTGTATTGTATCCTATGGTAACTTACCGTACCTTACAGTTAGCACCCCAGAGGGGCCGAGTGACAAATAGTGAAGGTATTGGTGTCATGGCTCCCGAAGCTGACGTTTCTAATGATAGTAGATTCGAAAGCCGCCCCGTTGCTTGGTTTTGTTAGAGCGAGGCGGGAAATGAGCGGTAGAGGGGAAATGTTTGGCAACGGGGGGTGTCTGCATGGGCGCTCTGGTTCTCCAGAAGGAAGGAGGCTGCGTTGGATGGGGCATAATAGAGCTGGTCAGAAATTCTTCCTCCCCGAAATCTCACACGGCTTGATCGCTAGAGGATCTTGGAACAGGAGGGTCAAATGTTTACAAACCATAGCAAGATCTAGGACTCTTTTTGCTTATTTTTCGCTTCCCCTTTTCTCAGGGAAAAAGAAGCCGGGTTGACTTGGCCTAGCTCGGCGGGGGGGGGGCGAACATCTCAGTGTCTGAGTGCCATGTTCTGAAAGATAACAGCGCCCCAAGGACTAACCCCACTCATTCTACCGGAGAAGCCCAGCATTTATCGTGTGGGACCGCTAGTCCTTCTGAATCTCGGCATAAGTTAATATCTTGAGAATACTATGCGAGATGTTTTGATACTAAATACCGGGGCTCGGTGAGCTGCGGACTGACTATCCGCCAAGGCTGCCGGTGTACATGGATTAGGTTAAAGAGATAAGTGAACGAGGGTTTCCGAGCTTAGGCGATGGATGATACCGGGAAGGCGTTATTTCTGCTTATGTGCTTTGCAGTCCGGTGGATGTGTTATACACTACCGTATGCCAGAAGTTTTGGGGTTGTATGACCAAGGTGCGTCTTGGCCTCTTCTAGAGCCACGGAATATAGTTTTTCCGGTAGACCTCCAAGATTTCCACTCATTGATTGCGGTTCTCTGTAGTGAGTCTACTAAGATACGCTCGTGTTCTCAAGTTCACAGATTTGGTCTCTTAGCTTTTTTTAGATATTTTCTAGATCGAACACGGATCCGCTGGGCGGATATATGTGGGGATAAATGTATTGGGCAGTACTATGAGTGGGCCGCCCTAAAGCACTGTCGCAAATTTTAGGTAAACTCGAGCCATCGCTACACTTCTTAAAGTAGCTACTACTCCTCTCGAGCTCTAAATTTTCCTTGGGTGCGCTTTTCTAGGGATGGCAGTTATGCACGGGTGAAGGTGGAGGGTCGAGTTCACCCTGAATTTACAGCACTACTTGACCATAGTGCCTTGTTTTATAGCACTCAAACTTCCAACATCCATACCCAGTCTTTGCAACTAGGAGGGCAGCACTCTAGATTTGGCTCCTATGAAAATTTCAGGGTCTCTCGGGTCGGAAATTTGACCTTATTCCTCCAAGTGTAAGCTTGGGCAGATGAAGTTTTTGCCCCAAATCTTAGGACAGAACGGCAGACTTTAAACTTGCGACAACACGCAGCTAAGGTATCATGCTATCATGGCGAAATCAAAATTTACTCCGCCTCTTACCCCCGGGTCGACCCTCGGGGCATGGTTTCTGGTAGGGAGCTGTCTGCTCAAGAAATCGGTGAATGTTCTGGGAACCGACCGGGAATCCGGTGAGGTTTGGGACAAGGAATTGAAGGGATCATTTTTGGGTTTACCGGCACTTCTATGGTGAAGTGGGAGGGAATTTGCACCTCCCGCACGATATGTAAGAGCTTACCAGACACCGATAGAATATCGCAGGGACCTCACCTACTTAAGAAATCGGCGAACTAGAGGATGGATCACGGCCAAATCTATAGAAAGCAGACCTAACCTATCATTATTTTTATATTATGGAATTTATAGTCAAGGGTACAAAGATATAACTTAGAATTCGGAAGAGAGCTGTGATAGTAGCTATCTTCCTTCCATAGCTTAGTCCCAGAATTCAGATCTTGAATGGCCCCAAGGATATTATAATCGGCACCGGGGTTGGTGAAATACAGTTGGCTACCGGGGTACTTTAAGTTAGATTGCTCGGGTGGTACGTTAATATTCTAGAAACTTCCGCCGGAGCCCTCAATGGACCTTCACACCCCTAACTATGGACTATCGGGAGACACCTGGACGTGCCTGGCGCCTTCCAAAGTAAGAGACCTAAACTTGCCTCTTTATGCCGGGACATAGTAAGGACAACCCTTTGAAATCCAACGAGAAATGCTCCCCGGAATGGAAGAGGCACAGGGAAACAGGGTCTTGTCAACACCGTATAAGAATCTTAGACTTCTCTTCTATCGTGGGTTATCGGCCGTACCACTGAAAAGAATCGAAAATCGGATTGCCATCGAAATTCAATACACTCTGAACACTAACCAAAAACCAAAAAGGCCTATATCTACCAACCTCTATATCTCGATTTCAGAAACAAAACAAAGCACATTGAAATGTACTCCCCCCAAACTCTCATCCTCCTGGCCATTGCTGGCCTCACCACAACCGCTACCGTCCTCGCAGAAGAAATCCAGAGCAGTGCAGCTTACGACCACGTCTACGACATCCCCGAGCTACCCATAGAAGATCTCGCCTGCTCCAACGGCGTAGCAGGCCTATCTTCCACTTTCGGCTTCGACCGCATCTCTCAGGTGCCTGGATACCCGCTCGTCGGCGCTATCGAGAAGGTGGAGAGCTGGGGATCTCTGAGCTGTGGTAGGTGTTACCGTGTCACGAATAAGCAGGGTGGACAGACTATCAATATTATTGCTGTGGATCATGCGGATACGGGGCTGGTGCTGAGTCTAGCCGCTCTGGATAAGTTGACGGGGGGGCAGGGGAAGGTGCTTGGCAGGGTGGATGTTAAGTATGAGGAAGTAGGGGGGTCGGAGTGTGGGTTGTAGGGCTGAATTTTGTATTAGACGTTGCGGGGTGGAAAGGGATTTGGAAGGGGGAGGGAGGTTGGTGATATTTTCTGTTTCTTCTTTGTTTTCTTTTTTTAGTTTAGGGCGTTTTATTTTTTTTGGCATAGCTTGTATCCATCTTGGTTGATCCTCTATTGTGTGAGCATTAAATTGATACTAATTTATGGTTGAAGACCTTTGGGATCAACACTATCTGCATGCGATCGGTCAATCAGACTACGATACAAAGCAGGATTGCTGCAGCAGTGCCAGAGTGCTCGCCAGCTATGCTAGCATCCTTGGACATTCCCTTCATCGGCCTTCCCTGATACATCCTCCCTCCACGGTATTGCGTCCGGCCACTTGCTCTGCATCTTCATGAAGGTGATCAATGCCGCGCGTTCCTTCTCCGTAAAATCAGTGTCTCTGATGACAACAGTTTCGTCGCAATAGAGGCAAGGGAGTAGGTTAGAATAGATATCCCTAGCAGACACGTCGATATCATTAAACACAAGTCCACGGGCTTGAGCTTCTTGGCGAATAATTTCAATGAATTCCGGCTCCCCGATCAGCCGGCAAAGCCCCGCTTCTACATCCACCCTCCAGGAGACTATATCCCGACTTTTAGCCTCCTCTAAAATGTATTCTGGAGTAACATATTAGTAATGACACGATAAGTGTTCCTTGGCATTAAGTACCTATCGCACGAAAGATTTTTATGCGTCTCTCTATCCTCAACCTTTCGTTTTTTTCTCTCATAAGAGCATCCTATAAAGAAATTAGAAATAGCATGGAGATCATGAGAGGGGGCCCTACAGTCAGGCTCTGAATCTCGGCACTTTTCCTCTGTAGCTCCAGTTCCTGCTCTTGCTCCCGCTCCTGGGAGTATTTGAGCCACCAGTCGTCAAGTCTTTGGAGCTCTTTATTGGACCCCCACTGAGGCCTGGCCTCTAGCCTGGGTTCGATCCTGGGCTCAGCCCCATTTGCGTTTTGCTTGTCCTCAACCATTTTAGGCTGCACCCCACCACTCTCGTATTTGCATGCCGTAATCGAGAGGTTCCGCTTAGAAGCAGCAGAGGTAATCATTCGGTGGGCGAAGGGAGGTAGTGCGTGCGTGTAGGGCGATTGAGACTGGAAACGAGGGAGCATCTTGGACAGGGTTACTGGTAATTATTGTAAGCGGTAGTGTAGTGGTGATAGAGAACACTTGGTAGCAGAAGGGGGAAACACTTGTGCATGAGGGAGGTCCGGTTTAGTGCAGGGAAAGCTGGCACCGGACAATCAGAGCTATCATGCTGTCGTGAGTCCAGCGTTGTGAGAAGCCCGGAACAAAGGGCACGATGGGAAAACAGAAGTGCGCTAGCTGCCTGATGCACAGGTGACGGTGACTAAATACCGGTACTCACGTCCCCTGATTTCTCTGTTATTTCCTATTATAGGATCGCTCATGGTCGGGTATTTTGGCCAACAAAAATTTGTTGGGAAGCAATAGTCACGTCCTAGCTCAGAAAGCTCAGAACCCGAAGAACCAAGACTACCGTACCTTGGCTTCAGACTCTGGCAGACAACCAGAGTGGGAGGCCAACCGCCTGACCAACCAGCCAAAAATCATCTGTGCAAGAGAGCTCAAGATTCCACAGGGTCCTGGGTCTGCCAATCGTACGATATTCTGCTTCTAAAGAGAGCTGTGGTTTTAGCCCTGAATTGGCATGCGGGACTTAGTTTTGATGTGATAGCCATTAGGCTTCATTAATTCTAGGACCTCGGTTGTGGTTTGGAGGACATTTCCACAAGAAATGATTGATATGGCGTTCTCACAACTTTCACGGGGAACTTAATAGATGTACTATTCGTGGTGGAAATAATAGCTTTGATGGATAGTATTTGAAATTTACTTCATGAGCTTCCTCAGATTCTCGAACACTATAATACATGTAACTAGAGCCATGGTCTTGTTTTAAGGTGTCTTTTCCCATTTCACCAGTGATGCAATAGTGATAATTTGGTGGATTTTATTGGTTAAATTATGCGAGGATGAGCGATTCCATAATTGGAAGTGACACAGCAATCCGGCGACTTGAGTAGTGTGATCTTTACAGCGATTTGCAAAGGTTTTGTCCAAGGCATAGAAGGGAGAATTTTTTTTTGTTGAATGCAAGTGGGGTAAACTAGTGTGCACTATATTAAGACTGGATGTATTGGGGCAAGAAACATGTCGGAAGGTGGATGGGAAGAGGAAAATATTGATTATGAGGATGAAATTGGAATTGAAACAGAGGTACCAGAGTCTTTTGATCCTTTAGGTGATGATGAGGAGGCATTGTGTTGCTTGTACTGTACGAGAAAAACAATCATCTTGATTATCCAACGTTGTCCTCTACTCCCCTGCTCTCGCTCCGAACCCCACTTATGACCTCAATATGCTCTTCTCTCTCGCCCCAATTTTCCCAACCCATATGCTCTAACTACAGTTT
>Ga0307509_10001577_pt1 | contig 38342 bp, 32 predicted proteins | sample 10_EM_MG_FD_202245 | JGI IMG/M metagenome (GOLD analysis project Ga0307509, IMG submission 202245) | Populus trichocarpa ectomycorrhiza microbial communities from riparian zone in the Pacific Northwest, United States - 10_EM | ecosystem: Host-associated > Plants > Roots > Unclassified | place...
AAACAAAGGCAAATCAGGACGCAACGTCGGATCGACGTGGCGTCCTAATTCGCGATTGACGTTCTGTGCGTCAGGTGCGTCAGACGCACAGGGCGCACAGGACGCAAGCTAGTTTTTTTGCTGATGATAGCGCACCTGTTTGCCAGCTGTATGCTGATGATGATACCGAAGTCGCTAATGATAGCGCACCTGTTTGCCAGCTGTATGCTGATGATGATACTGAAGTCGCAAATGATAGCGCACATGTTTGCCAGCTGGATGCTGATGATATTACTGATGAGATCGATGTTTTCGGGGATGAGGATGTTTACCTATGTGGCGAAGTGGGCTGCTGGAAGGACAGCGGATAGGATTCACAGATGGTTAATGCCCGAGAGTTGCGGAGAGGCAAGGAAGCTGTGGCAATTGAACCGAGTATTCAGACCGCCGAAGCCCACCATTGTGAACTAATTGAAGATGACAGGGAGAGACCTGGTGTTCCTGAGGAATATGACCGGCAGATTAATCATGTAGGCGGAGCTGTCGCCCACCCGGACGATCAATCAGAGACAGCGGAAATGCAGGCCTTTGGCCATGTCCTTCAGTACCCTACAGAACGCCGTCCTGCCGATTATCGTCGCGCTCTAATAAGTTCAGCATCCGGGATTCCCACATGGTTCAAGGATTCTGGAGTGAAGCTTGGAGGCCAGCTGACCGCACCACAGAAAGAAGAGGCGGAGAAGTTACTGTTTACATGGAAAGATCTGTTTGCAAGTAACATTGAGGAGATGCCAGTCACAGATCTGGTTGTACATCGAATACCAGTATACCCAGGCATGCAACCCAGGCGGACGAAAGACAGGATCTATACGAGAGAAGAGACAAACTGGATGGTGAAGAAAATCCCAGAAATGGAGGAAGCTGGAGTAATCGGGAGATCCGAATCGCCTTGGTCTCACAGGACAAAGTTTGTACGGAAAAAGGATGGAGGCCTACGTATAGTCCACGTTTTCTGTCCAATTTACCAAGTGACAATACTTTCCAGTTATCCAATGAAGCGAATTGAGCCGCTTGTGAATAACCTGATGAGGTCAGCATTTTCAACCTACTTTCAAGCAGACGCAGCGAATGGTTTCTGGGCTGTGCCAATGTACCTGCCGCACGCTTATAGAACCGCCTTTTCTACCCCCGGTGGACAGTGGCAATATTTGAGAATGGGTCAAGGATTGGCAGGAGCGCCCCAAACATATACCCGGCTAAAAGATATCTTCAGTGGCTACATACCAGCACCTAACCCGGAGCCGTGTCTAAATAAGTGTTCAGCCGGCGCTTTCAAATGTTTTGTTGATGATGATTTCGGTGCTTTTCCTAGCTTTCGTTCACAGCTTAACTTTTTGCACCAGCATTACTTTCCAAGATTAGCTTGGGCCAGGCTAACCCTGAAAGGCAGCAAGTGCGGCTTTTTCCTCGACAAAATCAGCCCTCTAGGTTTTTCAAGCGACGGTAGCGGTTTACGTCCCTCCTTAGACAAAGTACAAGCAATACGGCAGTACCCACGCCCTACGGATACGGCGGAAATCGAAGCTTTCATTTATATGACAATATACTTGCGTCAGTTCATCCCGGGTCGAGCTGAGCATGCACTGATTCTCCAGGAAGCAATCCTATACCGGCCGCTAAATGGAGATGAAAAGAGTAAGTCGGAGCAGGCAAGCCGGCGAGGCAAGCCAATTAAGGTGGTTGTCGGAATAAAATGGGGACAAGAGCAGGAGACAGCATTCAAGGCTATCAAGAAAGCTATCATTGAGAACGTCGTATATGGGGGGGACGAGAGAAAGCAATATCATCTTATGACGGACGCATCAATACATGCTATAGGCGGAGTTTTATTTCAACTACCCAATACCCCTGCTGGTACGAACCTGACTACGACGACAAGGAGGGAGATGAAAGTCATAATGTTCATTTCAAAGCCTCTCATAGCAGCGGAAACCCGATACTTGACGACAGAAAGAGAGGCGCTTGCAATACTACGATGTTTGGAGGAAGTTAGGTGGCAAGTACTGGGTTCGCCTTATCCAACTAAGGTCTATACAGATCACAAAGCACTGCTGGGATTGCTCTGTAAAGACGACGCTCATGGGCGAATCGTTAGATGGCAAATCCGATTTGCAGAGTACGATGTCGAATACATACACGTTTCGGGAAAGGAGAACGTTCTGGCAGACGGAATGAGCAGGATGAGGAAAAGCGAAAATGTCCTCACTGAGGTCGAACATGCATTTGGCGAAAAGCTAGAAGTGAATGTTACTGAAGCGGAGCATACATCCGATTGGGGAGAATTGTTAGAAGACGAATGGTACGGAGAGATCATACATTACAAACTATTTGGTGAGCTTGTAAGCTATACGGACGAAAACGGACAACCTTTGACCACGAGAAAACGACGCCTCGTTCGTCTTCGATCCAAGCGTTACCGGCTACTACACAATCGACAGCCCCACCCCCCTACAGATAACCAGACGAACATTAGGGGAATCAGAATCTCTGATGGCTATATTACTATGAGACTAGATAATCGTGTTGTATTTGTTGAACGAGATGGTAAAGAGGCATTTTGTGTCCGGGCGGTTGAAGTGGAGTCGATTCTTTACCAGTTACATCATTGTCATGGTCACTTTGCAGCGGGAGTTCTATTGAGGACAGTTATCGGCCGCTATTACTGGCCTACTAGATGGAAAGATATTATCGTCTATTGTGCTACTTGTCCAAGTTGCCAAATGATTGGGCCGTTGAAGCAATTAGTGAGCCAGATGGCGATACTTCATCTACAGCCATTAGATATGATGGGCTTCGATTGTGTCGGCAGATTCCCGGAGACCCCACGTGGCAATTGATACATGATTATAGCCGTCGACTATTTCACCCGTTTTCTCTGTGCGAAAGCAACGCCTGATAGCCAGGGCAAATCTGCGGTAGCTTTGCTTATGGAGATAGTCAAATGATTCGGATGGCCTAGAGAAGTATATACTGACAACGGCGCTCACTTTGTTTCTGGGGAATTCGCCAACGTACTAAAGCGCTTATCTGTGGTTCACTTACCAGCCCCCAAGTCACACCCTCAGTCAGTCGGTCTGGCTGAACGCTATGTGAAACTCCTCGTTGACGGCCTTAAAGTGACAATAATAGGAAGGAAGATGGAGCAGAAAGATTGGGACCTAGTTATCGATTCTGTTGTTCACACTATGAATACTCGAATACTTAGCATCCACGGCTTTACCCCAGCTGAATTGTTACTTGGTTTCAACCCAAATGAGACTGGATGGGATGTCAACCCTAATACTGAGCGCGCCGTAGCGACACTTTCATGTGCTATAGAAGCTGGGCAAAACCTGTGGGATGGAGAAGAAGAACTTGCCCAACGGCAGTTAGTGTCACAAATCGTGACTAAGCAAGGCAGATTTCACATGACTAATAGTTAATTAGTAATAAGGCATGTTTATGTTTCGCGCTATGAAGTCAGTTGACTCATAGTTCTCACATGACGCGCACTTGCGTGTCATCGTTATGTTATGATTGGTTGATGTTTCTATGACTCACGATTGTGAGTCATAATGATGTAATGACTTTTGCGCGTGACTCACTTTATGAGTCACGAGTTCCACGCAGGTGACGCACTTTGCGCACCTGACATCTTTTATGTTTTATGATTGGTTTACGGTATGTTGCGCAGTGACTCATAAGAGTTATCTGATGGATTTCGGGTATGACTCGTTATGAGTCATAAGACCGTGTGACGCGAGTTATGAGTCACCAGGGTTAGGGTTGTTAGCGTGAAGAGTCTATAGAAGGTGGAGATTTGGTCACAGTAGTTAGCATCCCCTGTCTCCGCTATACCTCCGACGATTGAAATCTCAACACCACGAGAAATCATCCTCACTTCCATCGACCCCCCTCTCCTCAGACACGCCATATTGCCTCTGTCTGAGTGAAGCCGTCTCCCCTCCCTCTTCCTTTCCCTTCTGATGGTCAGGCCTGGCGAGCGTGTTCCTAGGGGTTGGTTGAGTTTGCCTTCACCTCCTCTTCTCCAGGCTCGCTTAGGCAGCCCCCCACGGTCGGCCACCCCTCACCCGTCAACGGTCGGTTTTTAGTCTCGGTCGATCGGTAAAGTAGCTGTCCCCTGTGGCACTGCTCTCTGGTATTGCACTGTCTCCTTTGTGCTCTGATAGTACGGTCGGACTTTTCGAAACATCGTGACACCGTTTCCGTCAGCCATCCTCGTACTTCTCGTGTCGGTTAGCCCTCCGCCCCCCCCCTCCCTGACGTTTGGATCGGCTGGCACCCTACTGCTCGCGGCTCTACACCCACCACCAGACCTCTGTTCCCTTCTGATATCCTCGGACTAGGGGAGCATGTTTAAACCTTCTTTCCGGGTCCTGTTTCCCGAAATAGCCTACCGGATCTTTCCTCGGCTGCCACGAGACTTCCTTCGTTTGGCGGCTTTCTCTCGAACTCGGTTACTCTTCCTGAGCCTCGGCTGGCGGGGCTATATGCTTCCGGGAGCTTTTCTCCCCTCGTTGGGTCCCCGAGACCTATATTCAGGAGTCCCTATTCCTTCGGGAGGTGGGCCCGGTGGGGTTTTACTACGGTTTCGCTTATAGGTGGTTTGACTAGGGGGAGTGGGTTTGTTTTCCTTTGTTGGTTGTGTCTACTGTCGGTTGGGAATGTTTTTCTTTTAGGCTAGGCTTTTGCGGGGGTTATTGTTTTGTTGTTTTCAGGCTCGTGTTCTCATCTCCCTGTAGTTTCTACCCATAGTACCGGGCAGAGTTTTCTTTGTCGGGCAGAGTCAGAGGGTTTTAGCTTGGGGATCGCGAGATGGACTGTAGTTGGAGGTTTTGGACGACATTGTCTTCATTCCGGCTGAATGTCCGTTGTACCTAGGACTGTGGGATTGAGCACAGTTGTGCATTCGCCCCGATAGAAACAATTAATAAACGAGATTCAAAAAAACAAAAAAAAAAAAAAGTGGTCACAGTAGTTAGCATCCTCCATCTCCGCTACACCTCCGGCGATTGAAATCTCAACACCACGAGAAATCATCGTCACTTCCATCCACCCCCCTCTCCTCGGACACGCCACATTGCCTCTGTCTGAGTGAAGCCATCTCCCCTCCCTCTTCCTTTCCCTTCTGATGGTCAGGCCTGGCAAGCTTGTTCCTAGGGGTTGGTTGAGTTTGCCTTCACCCCCTCGTCTCCGGGCTCGCTTAGGCAGCCCTCCACCGTCGGCAACCCCTCACCCGTCAACGGTCGGTTTTTAGTCTCGGTCAATTGGTAAAGTAGTTGTCCCCGGTGGCACTGCTCTCTGGTATTGCACTCCCTCCTTTGTGCTCTGCTGGTACGGTCAGACTTTTTCAAACATCGTGACGCCGTTTCCGTCAGCCTTCCTCGCACTTCTCGTGTCGGTTAGCCCTCCGCCCTCCGCCTCCCCGACATTTGGATCAGCTGGCACCCTACTGCTCGCGGCTCTACGCCCACCCACAGACCTCTGCTCCCTTCTGATGTCCTAGGACTAGGGGCGCATGTTTAAACATTCTCTCCGTGTCCTGTTTTCCGAAATAGCCGACCAGATCTTCCTACGACTACCACTAGCCCTCCTTCACTAGGCGGCACTTTCCTTGAACTCGGTTGCTTTCCTGAGTCTCGGCTGGCGGGGCTATATGCCCCCGGGAGTTACCTCCCCTCGTTGTGTCCCCGAGACCCATCATTCAGGAGTCCCTATTCCTTCGGGAGCTGGGCCCGGTGGGGTTTTACTACGGTTTAGCTTATAGGTGGTTGACTTCGGGGAGTGGATTTGTTTTCCTTTGTTGGTGGTGTCTACAGTCGGTTGGGGATGTTTTTCTTTTAGGCTAGGCTTTCGCGGGGTTTTTGGTTCGTGGCTTTCAGGCCCGTGGTCTCATCTCCTTGTAGTTTCTACCCATAGTACCGGGCGGAGGATTCTTTCTTTGTCGGGCAGGGTCAGAGGGTTTTAGCTTGGGGATAGTGGGAAGGACTGTAGTTGCAGGTTTTGGTCCACATGGCTTACGTTCCAGCCGAGGACCCTTGTACCTAACATTGTGGGATGAGCACAGTTGTGCATTTTGCCCCAATAGAAACAATAAATAAGCGAGATTAAAAAAAAAAGAAAAAAAAAGAAATGGTCACAGTAGTTAGAGCTCTTAACGCTACCATCTAAGTACTTTCTTACAATATAACTTTACCTTTACCTTTACCTTTACCTCTCGCTTGTATGCAAGCAAACTAGCTCTTAAAGCGTCAGAGCAAATACAACCTTATTAAGATAAGGACAGTCTCACATCTCTCTCACGTGAGAAGAGATCAAGATACAAAGAAGTTCCCTCACCATCTCTCCCCAATAAGATATTGGTATGAGATAAGAAGACTATAAGATAGTTCAAGACGAAAACGAGATTATAAGTTAATCTCGGAAAGAAGAATACTCTCGGATACTTAAAGCAACGAGAACTATAAAGATAGTTCCATATCCTCGAGTAAGTAATCCGTTACCTGTTGCATAATTAATCCCCACCAGAGTAGGATTGTTACAGTTAGAACGACTTGCTCGCATTGATCACATCCGCGAAGAAGCCGCAATACAAATGACCAAAGAAGCTGAAGGACGAGAGGCACGGCAAAAACCTTTATGTCACATCCCTCCGATGGAAGGAGATCTGGTCCTATTGAGGAGGTTACTATTGGACCAATGCCGCGGTAGTAAACTTGAAGCGCGATGGGAGGGCCCATACATGCTTTCTGATTTGGCGTATCACGGGAAAATGGGACGCCTACTCGATTTCAATACTGGTGAAGTAGTGCGAGTCAAGAAAGGGGCCCTAGGTGACCGAGTCCATTTGAACGACTTGAAGATCTATCAACAGCGGAAGGATCAGACTGTGGCGGGTATTGAAGAGCTAGATATACTAGAGTACGAGCAGAATGATGCAAAAAGACAGCAGGAGGAGACCTTTATGGCGAGTCATGTACAGGGGACGTTTAGATATGTGGAGTGGATTGAGAAAGCCAAGGGGATAGGCTAATGTATAGGTGGAGAATGATGTTTAGTCACTCGGTGATGTCGAGACGGGCTACTGAGGTGGAGCCAGAGAGCTCATTTGTTGAGAGATTTCTTTTGTATCATTTCTTTTGTTTGGGGACCTTCGTGGGCGAAGGCAAAAAGAAGGAGGAGACCCTTGTGGATGAGGGTATACGATAGGGTAGATTAGAAGGGTTGTGTGCCGGTTTTTGGCTGCCCTATTGAGTGCTCTTGGCAAGGCTTGTTTGCCTATAGGAGGCTTTCACGTTTGTACCTAGACACAACGCACGACAGAGACAAGACAACCACACCTACATAGTCAACCAAAACACATCATTTCCAATCTTTCTCAATTGGGCCAAGCACCACCTTCCTTCTATCATTCCTGTCTGGCTAATTAGATAAATCATCATTAGGTCAACTCACTGGTGATTTATTATACAATTCAGCAAGAGGTCACAACCAACCGCAGGGACTGCATACGACAGCGTTGCTAACCTCTTGTGACGTGTCACTTTCTGGGCCCGGAGAGGGGATCACCCAATAAACGCCCTTGGAGTCTTTCTCACGATGGCTTCATGTCTTTGGGATTCGGGCCACGATGCTCGTTTCCACCCTGGGATTCGGGCCACAAGGCTCGTTTCCACCCTCGAAGTCCAGGTTTGGGTCCGTTTCGTTCTCCCTGGCACCTGGAGGTGGTACGGTACGAAGTCTTTCCGCTCGGAGCGGGGTCAGTGCTGTTCGTTGCAGCTCGCGGTTATCGGTGATAGAGGTTCGACTCAAAATGGTGATCCGCTTGTGGTCAGTTCAGCCCGTACGTTCTTTCGGTCGGTTTGATGAGGAAACACTGTCGACCCTACCTGGCCTCTTGTGGCCAGAAGGCCTCTTCGTGAGGCCTTGTTGGAGCCGGTGGACGAGGGGGTGGCTCATCGAGTTTGCTGGCGTGGCTGGTGGACGGTGCGCCGTGGCGTGGTGGAGGGATTTTTGCGTGTGGCGGGGGTACCCTTTGGGCGATCGGTCGGCGTGGGTTTCCTTTTGTTGGGCTGCGAGGTGGCTATTGGCCACGGTAGTAATTCTTTTATTGTTGTTGGTGTGGCCGTATACTAGCCATGAGGCTCGGCTTTGCTATGCTTTGTGCGGTTGGCTCCATACCAGAGGGGCTGCGGGTTAAGGCGGTGTGGGCTGGCGTAGTCCGGGGAATGTACTTCTGTAGGGCCAAAGCCTGGATTGGCAGTGTCCTTTTATTAGTTTAATAAAAATGATTGAAATACGACAGCGCGCGACACACCATCCAATCGAAGGCGAAACCAAAAGTAGCCCGACACCGGTTGTCTTCATTTTAGCATTCTTGTGCCCTTAGGTGTGGTGAACTCGTTTACTCAGACTTTTGCTTTACCAACGAGTTCTCTGTAGCACAGCCACATGCACCGCCACGTTCGCCATATTTTTCACCACCCCCTTGTACAGTACAGTCCAGTGCAGTACCGGTACTGAGAAAATTCTTCCGTCTATGTTGTAGTAAACCCTTCATCGCCTTAAACCGCAACTGGTCTTTCTTAAATGCGCAGGTTATTATATTACACCCATCCCCATATAACGCTCTCCAACCCGTGAATATGGTGGACAGTCATTCGTATTCTATCGGAAAATTGTAAACTCGCGACTACGCCCGCTTAGCCTGTCTTTGGGGAATTTGAGTGTTGCGCAGGAAATTTGTCGGCAATCTATTATACAGTGGTTAAGGTGCTGAATCACGCAACATATTAGAAAACCTGGATAGCCAGCGGTTGGCTGATATGGATTTAACGTGCCGGGTTTGCTAACTTCTTTGTCTTGGGGCCCCGGGGGGTACTGGGACGGGCTAGGCTGAATTGTTTAAAAGCCTTGTTTGGCACGCTACTGTAGAAAAATACTCTGTATGATATTTCCCGAAAATAGTTATATATACATAAGTATAAAAAGGCTCTTTGTTTTCGGAAATACTCAGGTTTTGCACGCCCAAGTATTTTGTACAATAGGCGGGTCTGGCTTTTAAGATGGGATTTCACTGACCAGCAAGGAGTGAAAAGCTGGATATTAAAAGAAAAAGCAAATATCCCCAACCGCTTCACCCTAATGGTACTTAGCTTAGTAATAATCGAGCTACCCCACAAGCCGCCAGGATTATATATTTTTATCTTCACTTCCGGAAAAGCTAAGCAAAAGTGAGAATTACTTGTTCATGGCATGAAGTACCTTGCCAGCACCAAATGTTATCCGTGACATACGGTAGTTGACCTTGCTCATTGCTTGTACGATATCCAGGATGTGGTGTACCTTCTTCACAGAGAGGAAGGTTTTTTGTATCTGCTCCCCTAAGCTAGCACTTACTATAGCTAGGAAGGTACACTCCGGCGGGCAGCCCGAAAATCATCCTCATGGCTGAAAAATACTACCCCACAGGGCATCGGGAGCTTGAGCCACACTCGTGAAGCATGATAGAACTAGATATACCCTCCAATCGTCTTGAGTATCTGTTTTATTTTTGCTTGCGTGATTCCACTCTCGCATCTAATACATCGCTAGACTTAAGGGCCTTATTTATGCAGGTCGTGGAAAAAGGGCGTTGCTAGGAGTTGGGAGATGAATCGGATTCAATGGGAGGATAGAATAATTATGACGGCTATTATATCAACCAAGTACTGTACCTTAAACACAGCAGTGCCTGTGGGATCAACTGGCAGCACGAATGTTCTCGACAAAGCCAGATAACTCGGTAATTGTGGTTAGCTTCTATCCTGGGTGGCGGTGTATCGGATTTGGAGGTCTAGCCTTCTGCAGGTGGAATGGGGGGGTAAGGTACTAGTAGTGTGACGAGTTTTGGCATAATTTTTGAATCCGGATGGATGTTGAGGGTTAAGGGGGGTAGGGTGGTGGGTAGTAGCCGGAATTAAAACAAGTAATTAGACAATCTCGTACTGTAGGTAAGCTCCAGCCAAGGAATCGACCTAGAACGTCATACTCTATTCGACCAGGACACCTTAAGCTCCACGGCCTAGCCTGGTGGGTGTTATGAGGCGTGGTTGGACTATTACTCTATATCATCTATTTCCTGAAAGGGAGAGAATAATAATTTAGGAACAATGAAGAATGGGAAAATGCAGGATCTATTAGTAGGAAACAGACACTAAGCTAAACCCTAACGCCAGAGAGGTATGAAGGAGGGTGAAAGCAGAAACCAAAACTCAGATCGAAGACTCTTATCATAAATACAAGAACAGCACTCCCATCCACACAGGAATACCGAAATGTGCTAGGGTGGAATCAAGAGCCGGGAGGAGAAGGGAAGGGAGGAGGAGGAGCACAGGGGGTTGTGGGTAAGTCTGGCGAACGTGGCTCACAGAATTTCTATGTAAATGGCAGCCAAGACTTCGCCGTACTTTTGCTCACACCCTAGTACAGTAGTAGCAGTGTTAACGGGATTACAGTGGACTCCAGGGAGGGGGGGGGGGGTGAAAGTGGTTTTCAGCGGGTGGCAGCGGCGGGCGTTATATATAGGTGTCTACCGTGCCACAGAGAAAGCGGGGACCGGCGGTTTTCGGAGACGGAAAAGGAGATTTTGTGTTGACGGGGTTAAGTTGTACCGAGGTTTGCAGATTTGCGGGCTTGTAGTAGCCTCACCACTGCCCTGTGCCGGCTCTTAGAAGCTACTGAGAGTGGCGTCATCCCGTTCCTATCGGGCGTGTTGGGGTTGGCACCTTCCCGTTCTAGTAGAAGATTCACCAATGTATCATGCCCATCTATTGCAGCCAATAAGATTGGTGTTTGGCCACGATTGTTGGGCACATTGGGGTTAACGTCTTCCCGCTGCAGCAGTAGCTCCACTATCCTGGAGCGTCCGTTGACAACAGCAAACGAGAGTGGTCTTAGGCCGCTATTGCTAGGCATATCGGGGTTGACGTCTTTCTGATCCAACAGCAGTTTTACTACTCCAGCATGCCCACCTGCGGCAGCCCATGAGAGAGGCGTTCGGCCAACCTCGTCAGGCGTCTCGGGGTTGACGGCTTCCAGTCTCAAGAGTAGCTTCGCTACTCCGTCATACCCCCTCCAAGCAGCCATCGACAGTGGTGTTTGGCCACCGTTGTCACGCCTATCAGGAGTGACATCTTCCCGTCCCAACAGTAGATTCGCTACTCCGTCATCCTCACCCCGGGCAGCCCACCAGAATGGTGTTCGGCCATTGATGTCAGGCATATCGGGATTGACCTCTTCCCGTCCCAACAGTAGCTTAACCATTCCATCGCACCCCGACATGGTAGCTAGCGAGAGCGGTGTTTGGCCATTGATGTCAGGAATATCGGGGTTGACCTCTTCCCGCCCCAGCAGTAGCTTAGCCACTCCATCACGCCCCGACAAGGCAGCTTGAGAGAGCGGTGTTTGGCTATTGATGTCTCGCATATCGGGACGGACGTCCTCCCGCTCCAACAGTAGCTTTACTACTCCAGCATGCCCACCCGTGGCTGCCCATGAGAGTGGCGTTCGGCCATGATTGTCAGGCATATCGGGGTTGACATCTTCCAGCCCCAACAATAGCTTCACAACTCCATCATGTCTATACCGGGCAGCAAACGAGAGTGGCGTCTGGCCGACATCGCCGCGAGTGTTGAGGTTGATATCCTCCAGCCCGAGCAACAGTCCCACCACTCCTAGAGATCCCTCTTCCGCGGCCAAAAGCAGAGGGGTCTGACCATATTTGTCTTCCCAATTGATGTTGACATCTTTTCGTTCCAATAGGAGTTTCACTGCCCCCATACCCGTTGCTAGAAGCACACAATAGAGGCGTACGGCCATATCCATCCGCCTCGTTGGCTTTGACATCCTTCATTTCCAATAATAGCTGCACCACCCTTTCGTGGCCTTCCGCAGCAGCTAGCAATATTGGTGCTTGACCATATTTGTCTGGCTCGTTGGGGTTGGCCTGTCTCCTTCTGAGGACCATATTCATCGCTTGGGGGGTCTTACCTCACCAACCATCTATGCCATCGAGCCTGGTAGATGCCCGGTCAAGAAGTAGCCTCACAATCCCCTCATGCCCTTTCTCAGCACCCCACGATAACGTTGTTCGAGGAAAAAATTTATCGGGCTTGTCGGGGTCAATAGTGTGCCTCCCCAACAGCAGCTTCGCTACCCCCTCTTGTCCACATATAGCAGCCCATACGAGCGGTGTAATGCCCAGAAAATCCCTTTTGTTGAGATCGTAATTTGGCTGGCCCACCAGACGAGCTGCAATCTCAGTAATGCCGAAAACCGATGAGCAATGAAGTCCAGTAAACCCAATCAGGGGACCGCTGATGTGGATATCACGATTATGTCGACCAGTGTTTGGCACAATATCATGCAAAAGTAACTTTGTAGATATATGGCTTTCGATTTGAGCGAAAAGTTGGAGCGCAAGTGATATCACCTCCTCCGAAGCCCCTCTCTTGGCATGGGCCCCCCAATATAAGGAACAATATTTGAGGAAGGGAGTTGACTGAGGCAGAGTAGAGAGTGTGGATGAGATGTCCTTGATAACCGGAAAGTTGAGGTATGTCAGACAAGTTTCCGCCATTATTGAGTGAGTTGGCCCAAAAAGGTCGGGGCAGGTGAAAAGGTACTCCTGGAGCGTGAAGTGAATTAATCGGACAGTCGAAGCCTCTCTATCGATGACGATAAGCCCCAAGCAACTGCTTAACAGCGTCTCCACCGAAGGAATCCTTTCAGGATTGAGATTCGTAGACCCTATCTCGATTGCTAGGGCGTGGGAAAGTTCATCGAGTTGTAGTAATCTCTCCGAGTGCGAGATCCACATCAGTGCTGCCTTCCCGAGCCTAGCTTTCTGCCCACCTTGCTCCTTTATCCGTGCGAGCGTAGCACCATAAACATCCTTCAAATCCAAGCCCTCGGCCATTGCCCTCAGTTTTTGTCGCCTGCCATATGCCGTAGTTTCACCAAGGATAGCATCCATGGTAAAGTAAATTAGTAAAAATCTAAACGTGTTTATTAGGGACGGACACAAAATGTACTTTCTCTCCAAGTTTCTCACTTAAGTTTCAGGAATATTCTCGGTAATGCTTTTGATGATTTCACTCTCTAAACTACTATCCATCGAGTCTAAGCATGTATCCTTACTCAATCTCATCCGGATATTTCCCGCGATATCTTCATCCTTCGGTTTTATGGATAAAGTTTCCACCCCCCCGCCGAGATACCTCTCAACCTCTCCTTGGATGTGTCGTCTTCCGGTTAGGAATATCCGTGTGTTTGGGGATTTTTCGAGGATCTGTCTTAACGAACCTAAGACCTCAGGTCGATGCCTTTCGACACATTCGTCCAAAGCATCAATACATATAAATGCCGGCCTTAGAGAAGTGACGGTTTGAAGCATCTCCACAATTTCAGGCACTCGTAGTCCTCTCCCATCAATCACCTTTTTGTAGTCTTGAAAGGTCCCTTTATTTCATCCGGGATCTTCTCCAATCCACTGACGATTTGTTTCAGTAGTGAACCGAGCATGTTTGTCGGACTCTACTCCTCCCGCGCGGCGAAATCAACGTAGAAACACGCAACAGTGGCATTCCATTCTTTGGCCCTATCACATAATCTGGCGACTACTAGTGAACTAACACCACTCGTGATTAGCACCGGATCCTTACTTTTGCTTCGGGGGTTGTCTCTCACCTGAGGTAGGTCTTGCCGATAGCAGGACCGCCGCAGCAGAATAGAGTCGCATGCTCTGACCCCTCCTGTTGAGCGCCATGGCACCACCTTTGAAATTCATCTATTTATAGCAGCCATTCCCCAACGTTGTCGGCTCGGCGTGTTCGAAGGTGCTGATGTCGGATGCGGGGTTCGAGGGGAGACAGCCATGCCAAAATCTCAGACTTCTCGTCTGTCGCACCAAAGTTCCACACAAAGTCGTTATTAGAAAAGTGGGTGTAGTTGAAAGAATCGGTGTTATGCGAGTAGTGAGCGTTGCTGGAGGAGCTGGCATCACCATGATTAGTATAGGAGTGCGACATTTTATCGCTGGTTATGATGTTGTAGGGGTATGAATTGCTGAAGTGCTGGGTTCGGCGGATGGAAATTGAGCAATTCGATGGAAGGCGAGGCCATCATGATCACTTCCTAGAGTCCTGTGGGTGCACACCTGGTACTATAAATCCACTTGAACTTTGTGTAATCTCCTCTTTGCCGTTGATCGGAGCCGCATGCCTCCAAAATCCAAGACTAATACTAAATCTGACTTTCGAGTGTTTCTTTCCCCCGGGACGATACCTATGCTGTACTCAGATATAAGTTCGCTGATGCAATACCGGTAGGTTTCACACTTATGATATCTGTATGCTTACTTTGTACTAAATTTAGATCTCACTGGATTCAATGATACTGTAGTAATAGACGACCTCCCTAGCCACCAGGACACCCCCCCACCCGGACACTTTGAGACAACATTTTCCAGCACTGAAATTGATTCGTTGGATAACCTCCCACGCCACTAGGACACTCCCCTCGTGTGGGCTGCTAAATCCAAATCGGAAGCTTTAAGTCGTTTACTTGGATGAACCGCGGCTACGGAGGTACTCGAGTACTGTACAGGCCATAAATTTTGTAGGTTACACAGGGGGTGAGGGTAGCAAACCTCGCTTGTGGAACCTACAAAACTTATGCCCTGTACTGTACTCGTACCTCCGTATTGTGCTGATCACTGCTCGTTTCCTTGTAAAAATTTACCAATCAGTATCTGTCCGGGTGGCTAGGGAGGCCGCCTACAGCAGTTTCACGGCTAATCTCCTCCCCTCATAAACACCCCAGGGATTTTTCGTACAGCCCCTAGTCAGAAGAGCTGGTGATCCGAGACATGTTTAATTGCGGTTGCGCCATAGCCGGGCAGTGGTGGGGTACTCGAGTGGGGTTGCCGGGCCCAGTGGCAACGGGCACTCGTGAAGATCAACAGGCAACGATGAATTGTCCACGATCAACCAACTCTGTATTTAAATAAAATAATAAAAATAGAAATTAAGGTTAAGAATACAGGCTAATACCTTGTGTAGCCTCCCTTTGCCTCCAAAACTGCAGCTACTCTATCAGGCATTGATTTCCACAACTTTTCAAAAAATTCCTCAGGAATTGTCTCCCAAACCAAAGGCAATACTTCTGCAAGTCTCTTCTGAACAGCTTGTTTTCCTCCTGGGGTATCTGTAATCCTTGGATACTGCTGGTGCAATCGCTTTTTAAGCTCTACCCATGTATGCTCAATAGGATTTAAATCAGGGGAGTAAGGGGGGTGTTTTACCAGTTCAATAGAATTTCTCTCAAACCAATTCATAACATTATGAGCCTTGTGAACAGGGGCATTGTCTTGCTGGAAGAGGATATCTTGCATACCAAAAGAAAACATTTGATCAATAACAGGAAAAAGATACCTTCTCAAGAGTCTGATATACTTGGTCTTGTTGATATTTTGAGTGATAGGAACCAAAGGACCTTTTCTTTTGCCCCAAAAGCAGCCCCAGACCATAAGCGAAATTCCCTTATCCTTCTCCTTAGGGTGAATACAATCTGCCAACCACTTCTCACTAGGTTCTCTGAAAACCTACTGCTGTCTTGGATCCTTGGATTTCTCCACACTGCACTCATCACTCCAGATGACTTTCTCAAAATCCTCAACTGTCCAATCCTTATGAGCTATTGCCCACTTCAATCTCTTAGAAATGTGCTCAGGCTTGAGTCTGGGCCTGGATTTGGCTAGCCATTTCTTGACATTGGCTTCTCTGAGAACTCTATCCACTATTTATTCACAGGCAAGTTAGCTACAGCTACTAAGAATCATATTCTGTCACTCATGGTGGTACAGAAACTCCGGGGTTTCTTTTGTTACCTGTAGAAAGTGATATACCCGGTGCATATTTATCCCGGAAGTCTGATCTGGTCATTTTCCAGTTGGTTTTTGCTGCCTGGATGATTGTGCGACACTGTCGCTGGGTAAGATCAGGTGGGCGACCGGGTGAGGAATATTGTCCAGAGATTGTCTCTCACATGCATGAGCAAGGAAGCTTTTGATTGTTGTCTATGGCCGTCCAATGATTTCAGCAACAAGGGTAATTTTCCGGAGGCAGTTGAAAAAGGCGATTATTATACCTTTTTCAACACTGGTCATTTCTCTTTGAGATGTCTTGGGGGTTCGCTTTTTTTTTTTTCATGCAGAATTTGAATATCCAGATCAGTTCACCATTGGAAAATTAAAGAGGACAAATTATTAAAAAGTAGGATCATGGCTGTTGAGTACTGTAGAAAGTACGGTTGCGATCAACTGGGTGATCTGGCATTTGGCGAGGTTGCTTACTAAGCTTTCATGAACACTTCTGACTAGGGGCTGTAAGTTACCAGCGATTTGCACTGAGTATCAAATAGTATTATTTGTTTGGGGGGGGGAGATCTGGATAGACTATTGGGAGACTTCTCGGAGGCTACAGAGTGACATGGGTGTTTGTTGAAAACCCTCCAGGGCTGTGGGAAACCTGTAGTGGTCGAGGCGGGCCAGAAACCAGCTTGGGTTCCTTTCCTTCACGATGTCCACATGTTTCGGAGTACCGGTATGGAAATGGTCATGACACCAGGGAAGGGTCTGGAGGTATTGTTATACGGGATATATCCTATACACTAGTGTCTCTGCATAGGCCTCCTGGGTAGTTGATGCACAGCCAGTTGCTTTTTCTCTCCGCAGCATCCAGTATCTAAATTTATATTCCTCCGCGCCCCTCTACGCGATTCCAACACTAATAACCACAATTAGGTAGAAGCGTGAGCACTACTTGAGTTTTTGCAGTGAAAATCCACCGATTTCAGTACCCGGAGCATTTCGCATTTGTGCTTGAATTTTCAGCTCACACTTGGTGGCCTCGGCAGAGGTGAAATACCTAAATCTCGGAGGAAAACAGGTAACTCATCCTAGGAGTTCCCCCTGGTATAACCTAGTCTAGCGAATCATGTCCTGTGTTGTTAGCCAAGTGCACCGCTGGGTCAGGTACAGTACTGTACAGGAGGAAGGTGACAGGAAGTGCTTAAGACAAAAAAGTGTAGGGCAAGGGCAGTACTTGAGTGCAAAGAAATCGGAAAAAATGGTGGAAGTAAGGTATCATATATGGTTGCTTGCTTCTTGGTATCAATTCGAGGAATTGTTAAAATATGGTCACACTTACTTAATTTGTGTTTTCTTCGCAGGGAATCACTGGAATTCGGTAAAAATTGTATGCTCATAACTTTGTAGCGTAACTTAGTGATTAGTAGAATTTCGATTATCCGCTAGAAGGTGTGAGAACAGGGCATAGGAGGTCCTATTTTCGGATACTTGTAATTAAAAGGCTAGAATAAATTGTAGCATCATGGTGGGGATAGAGAGCGGTGTTCTGGGGGAAGGCTGGTGGGGGGTGTTGGCTGGTTTGTCTAGGGGAAAAAATTACCAAATTTAGCTAGGAATTTTCCCACAATCCCCTTGGGGATAAAAAGACTGTTAAGCTTTTCTCCGATAGTCCGGTCTGGGGTCTTTAACATGGTGCGAGTAACTTATGATATGTCTAGCGCAAGGATGGTACTTGTACTTTACCCAAAGGGTTTTGCATAGAAGGGCTGGTATTGAAAACGTTTTCTCCATTACCAACGCAATGCGGGAAAAGACTTTGGATAAACCAGTTAGGATGGCAATACACTGCTGAGCAGAACGACCTCAGTGCAGGACTTTGATAATTCCTCTGGGTCCTCTCACACCCTCACCCCTCCTGGTTCATCCTGCGCACCACCGTCAACTCTGAGCCCTTCTCAGCTTACCGATAGCACCAAATCTTTGATACGATGCTCTCAACTAGGAACCTGGTATGATAACTCAACTTAACCAATACACCGTCCCGTACTGGAGCACCATGGAACTTGGCTAAGCGAGGGGGAAATGGGGGGAAATGGGGGAAATGGGGGAAATGGGGGAAATGGGGGAAATGGGGGAAATGGGGGAAACGCGACTTTCAGTTAAGATAAGACAAAAGAACCATGCACGAGTGCAGTACTGTGCAGTACGGCGGTGCCTTACCAGGAGAGGCGACTACATCCTCCGAGTGAATTTCTCCCACCCGAGCCCTTCTTAGCACACTCGGGTGCATCCGCCCCCCCCACCCATGCCCCGATAACAACCCGAATTACCCAGGCTGTCGGCAACCGAGTGCTCGAGCACCATAATACCGCGCCACACATCACTCATTCCCTTCTGCACATCTAGATTCGAATAAATTACATGCTATCTCACGCCGCAACAATCTTCTGGCTACTATTCGAGCCGCACCTCGCTATCCCTGATCCCGTTGAACCTGATACCCCGCTAAGCCTGAGGGAAACCTCTGACGGCTCCACATACACAGTCATACAATTGCACTAGTTTAACAGGAGGAGGGCAGGGTTGGGATATGTACTGTTGGACGGATGTATATGGTTGTATTTTGTAGTTACCGACCCGGACAACACGAGAGATTGTTGAGCTATTTACGAAATAAATTAACTTTATACCGGTATGTTTTTCCTTTGGTATGACTAGGGAATTGCGGAATTAGGGCATATGGGAAATACGGAGATAGGGCTGGTGATCTGTGGAGGGATCTGGATGTATTATTTGTGTTTTACATATACACCTGCCCTTACCGTTGGTTCGATTTTGGAGAGTTTGAACGAGCAAGCAAACAAAGTGCGAGCGGGAAAGTTACTTCTTCATATGACACCCTTCCTACAAATTGTCTAAGTCCCATATGTGTATCCTCTTACCCTATGTTCTATTGCAGTGCTGCCCTTATTCCCCACCTCGATACGTACGATGTTCTGGAAAATGGCCCCTATCCCCTCCCTATATAAAGTTAGTCTCCTGAGCTGGATTCCCAATAACTGCTAGAAAAACTATACCAAGAGGGGAAACGGGGCAAAGTCCGAAACCTAGGTTGCGAAGAGGGAAAAAAAGAAAGTACAAGAGGACGGTGTAAAGAGAGACTTTACGTAAGGAGAGGAAGGATGATGGAGGTGGGAGGAGCCGAATCCGTATATGTAGTGGATTACGGTAGATAATTCTGGTCGTGGGGAGTTACCTTTTGTCCATCCGATTCCTAGAATTCCTACAAAAAGTCCACAGGTTCTTTGCCTTTCTTTAAATAATACTCTCCGGGTCTATGTTGTTCAGGATAGGTATCCAGCTGTCACTCATGAAATCAACGAAATTTGGCCATCCGGGATATTCAGGTGCCACTGTCTATTATCCCCAGAGCCATATCTCGACCGTGATTGTGGTGGACAATCATCCTCACCCATGCCCGATCCCTTGGGGGTTGAAAAATTGTGAAAATTGTAAACTAGTGACCAAGAATGCAATCCTGCCTGTTTTGGGGTATTGGAGTATTATTCCGGTAATTTGCCGGTTAACTGTCGCTAAGGTACTGAGCCACAGGGAACATTGGAAAGCGAAGATAGCCAATGGCTGACTGATCTGGATTTGTCGTGCCGGGTTTGCTAACTTAGAGCCTTAAGGCACACAAGACCCAGCCAGGCAGAATAATTTGAGGTCTTATTTGGAATGCTAATGTAGGGAAGCGCGCAGTATTAGGCTTCCTGACTTCCTGAAGATAGGGTATACTTTGGTATAAAATGCTGATTATTTGCGGAAATGGTAGCTTTTAGCATGTCCAAGTATTTTTCTTAACAGCCGGCCGATGAATCACCTTTTTGGGCTTCACCGCCCGCAAGCAATCAAAAGTTTGACATTTTAATCTTTAAAGAATTAAATTCTGATTCATCACACCAATTCTATTATGACATATTATCAGATATGTACAGTATCTAATTAACTAAAAACCAACACTGAGTCAGCTCAATAGTAGAAACAATACTTAGATTGCATTACTAGTACATTGTCCTCTCACAAGAATGAGCTGCACTTTTAATACTGGAAATCAGCCGGTAACCAGTGTTCCCAGACGTCCACGCCCATCTTTTGCTAAGGACTGGGGGTGGACCACAGGGGACTGTAGGGGACGTGTTGGAATAATGGCTTCAATGTGACGGAAGCACACCCGGTTAGGTATAGTGGGAGCTCGCTCACTACTACTGTATATAGATACCTCTCAGAGGTATAAGTACCATGCTCTGGTACCCAAGTAGTTATGTACACAAGTGACAACGAATATTCCTAATCCTTATTCTACAAGCATACTCTTCCTTATACGAAGTTTCCGACAGGTTATGAGCCCGGACTCGTATACCTAACTAGTCACCACAAATATGAACGACACAACCCCACTTCCGATGGAGAGATACCGCTGTAAGTTTGGAGAGATTGAAAAACTGAATTCCAGTAACTATACACATTGGGCAAGGAACGTTCGTGCCTTTATGCGGGGTGAGGACTGCCTCAAGATTGTTCTTCGAGAAGAGGAAGAGCCATCAGTCAACAACTATACCAGGTGGAAGGAATATCAGAGCAGAAAGGGAGCAGCCTATGCCTTGATCTTTGCCTCCTGTACTCCTGAGATCCCGGAGTACATTAGCAGTATTGATGAGCCAGCTGATATGTGGGATATACTACATGAAAAGCTCGATGGTGCTGCTTCTCGTGCCAGCCGAACAATGATCGCAAGACAGTTTAACAAGTCCAAGCCGGAGGCGAATCAGCCAATTCAATCCTATATTGCGAAACTACTTCAGTATAGACGACGCCTATCAGGAACAGAGCAAGCAATTTCGGATGAAGCCTCTTCATCTCACCTGATCTCCACCCTACCTATGATATTCAATAGTTTCGTTGATATCGTCCTCCATCAGCCAGAGGGATATTCCGTGGAAAATCTAATTTCCAAAGTAGTAGAAGCGGAAGCTACTCTCGAAACAAGAACAAAGGAACAGGGGAGTTTAAACACCAGCCTCACCTCTGGGAGCGCACTCTTTACCTCTCATGAGTACTCCCCTATGGGAAACAACAGAGGAAACCGCTTTACTACTCGTATCAGTGGGAGAAATAGTTACCGAGGGAACCAAAGAAGAAGAAGCGGACGACAAGACCCCGCTACATGCTGGTACTGTGGCCTGCGTGGTCATAAAGAGTCCGAATGTAGGACCAAGAAGCGTGCCGCTCAGTTGAGTCATAGAAGACGACCTGAGGGAAACTGTTCGAGTGCTGCGGTGAGTGTCACCCGAGTTCAAGCACTAGTGGCCACAAGAAGAAGAGTGTTAGCCTACCAGGAGTGGATAATCGACTCGGGGGCAACTCACCATATCTGCCATTCGCGGTCAAGCTTTTACTATCTAGCGCGTTTGCCAGAACCAATTAGTATTATCCTGGGAGACGGGTCAGAGATCTTTGCATACGAAAGTGGTAAGATTTGGTTGAATCTCACTTCTGAATGCAGCATAGATATTAGCGCAATCTATGTTCCTTCGTTTTCAATTTCCCTACTCTCAATCGGTCAACTGTCCTCTCAATACTCAATTACCTTTACCGAAATGACTTGTTCTATCATTCGTCCCTCAGCTGGTTCGGCCAACCAGCAAATTGAACTGGCTACATTTACCAATGGCCTCTACCGAATGAAAGCCGAGGTTAGCAGCCAGACAACTAGCAGAGCGGAGATCTTTGCTGCTACTAGTACTGCGAAGCCAACTCTAGAGCTGTGGCACCAACGCTTTGGCCATATAGGCCGGAATAGCCTTCGACTAGCTCTTGGGGAATCGTTACCGAAGAGTAAAGACTCTGCCCTAGTCCCAACATGTGAGCCTTGTATACTCGGAAAGCAGCACCAAAACATTATTCGCACTCCAGTTCCTCCAGTATCGCGCCCCTTTGAGCTCATTCACTCTGATGTTTGTGGCCCAATTGCGGTTCCTTCCTTCTCTGGCCAAAAATACTTTGTGGTCTACATAGATGACTACTCAAGAAGGGTTTGGGTTTACTTTGTAAAAAGTAAAGATTCGCTAGAAATGACTTCGGTTTTCCAGGAATTTCTCGCTAGGATGGACAAGGCTTATCCTAAATGGCCTATTGCAAGGTTCAGATGCGATAATGGAAGAGGGGAATACGATAATCGCCTCTTTCGTGGGATTCTTCGAGTTTCTGGAATCTCCTTCGAGCCTGCACCACCCTATACTCAGCACAAGAATGGGAAAAGCGAAAGGATGATCCAGACACTAATTACCAAAGCCCGCACCTTGCTAATCGATGCAAAGTTACCGACTGCCATGTGGGCAGAGGCAATTATGACATCATCATACCTACATGAGCGGTCACCTAGTCGACCACTAAACCATAAGAGTCCATATGAGATGCTTAATGACGGGAAGAAGCCAGCAATACATCATTTACGGCGCTTTGGATGTTTAACTTACAAGCTTATTCCTCCTCCCCAGCGCACAAATAGGAAGTTTGGAGAGAGGTCCCGCTTATGTATCATGATAGGCTACGTCCATGATGCCACCACGATGTGGAGGCTGTGGGACACAGTAGAAAAGCGCATGATTACAGCATCAAATATCATATTTGATGAGGGGAAGATAGTAGGAAATGCGAGCTTTGAGGATGTCCTAAAAGCTATTCTACCGGAAGAGGTCTATTCCGATGAAGAAGATGAAGATATTGTGGCTTGTGCTCCAAAGGTACTAGAGGTACACAAAGAACAGCCAAGCGAGAGTCCTACTAGTGAAGCTAGTATGGGAGAACCGCCTGCAGAGAATATTGCTAAAACGGCAAACCTGCTAGAGCAGAGCAGTGTTGAGGATAGCCCGGCTCAAAGAGAGAGACCGGAGGAGAAGAGAGTGCCAGATCAAGGATCTGAGGTTAGCCTACGCAGATCAAGTCGCATTCAAGCAAATGCTGGACTCACAGATGCAAGTTCCAGTCTCAAGACTGATGCCCTCCCATATGTGGTTGAGACGCTACAAGATACTAGAGAACCTGAGTGTTACTCAGAAGCTGCTTCAGATGCGAGATGGCAGGAAGCAATGAGAAGTGAGTATAGCTCACTGAAGGCGCATGGCACCTTCACACATGTCAAGAGCTATGATAGAAAGCCAATTACATGCAAATGGGTCTTTAGAATCAAAAGAAATGCAGATGGAAGTAATCGCTACAAGGCGAGATTGGTTGCCAGAGGATTTGAACAAGTTCCTGGGCTTGATTATGGTGAGACTTTCGCTCCTGTGGCACGGCTAACTACATTCCGAATATATGTAGCACTAGCACTCGAACTGCATGCCACCATCTATCATCTTGATGTAGTTACTGCCTTCCTAAATCCCAAGATCGACGAAGAGACTGCAATTGCAATTCCAGATGGGATCGAGTGGCTGGACCCTCAACTCGCCCAAGATCTCACTCCTGTCTCCGTTCTTCAGCTCAACAAAGCACTCTACGGCCTGAAGCAGGCTCCACGACTATGGTACAAGGACATTGCTGGCGTTCTCTGCAACCTAGGATTTACTGCTAGTGGAGCGGACCCGAATCTCTACCTTTCAACTGCGCGAGCTATGATGATCCTACTCTGTGTAGATGATATCCTCGTATGCGCTCGCCACAACAATCAACTTCAGCTCTCTCAAGTAATAGAAGCGCTTCAGTCACACTATGAAATCACCAACCTAGGACCAGTCAAGCAATACCTTGGAATAGCGGTGAACCAGGCTAATGATTCGATTCACCTAGGACAGTCACATTTTGCAGCTAACTTACTTGCTAGATTTGGGCTACAGAACTGCAATGGACATGCAACTCCTCTGGAGCCAGGATCCCGTTCGCATCAAGAGACAATCTATCTCTCAGAGTCAGAACAGAAGACCTACCAGTCGCTTGTAGGAGGTATCATGTACCTCATGCTCGGAACAAGGCCAGACCTGGCCTATGCAATCTCAGTCCTCTCAAAGCATACAGCAAAGCCACAACAGCACCATCTTGGAATGGCCAAACACGTTCTGAGATACCTCAAGCGAACAGTAAAGCAGTCCCTTATCTTCACTCCTTCAGCAACCCCAGAAGAGCAAGCAAGCCCAATAGTAGGCTTCACAGATTCCGACTGGGCTGGAGACGCTACCGACCGACACTCAACCTCCGGATACATCTTCCTCTATCACCAGACTGCGATCTCCTGGAAGGCTAAGAAGCAGAGTCTAATAGCCTTGTCCACAACAGAGGCAGAGTATATAGGAGCAAGTGAGGCCTCAAAGGAAGCAATCTGGCTATGTCAAATTCTGCATGAGTTACTCTCAGCTCTCACAAATCCAGGATCGGCTAAGGCAGCTCTACCGAACGCACCTATCACTCTTCATATCGACAATCAAGCTACTATTAACTTGATCCAGAACCCTAGATTTCATGAACGAACTAAACACATTGAAATCAAGCACCACTACATACGCGAGACCCTAGAGAATGGAGAAACAAACCTTCTGCACGTTTCTACCAACAACAACCTCGCCGATATCATGACCAAGTCCTTGCCAGCTACGACCTTCTGGCTCCATCTTCACCAGATGGGACTTCGGGAATGGACCAACTAGAAGGATATCGCATTCTCTTTTTTTTTTTTGTTTTCCTATTTCTTTCACTCCTGTGTAGCACTCGTTTCCCCTATCTAAAAGGCTTTTTTCCCACAGGGTTTTGCCATGGATAACGGGTTTTTAATGAGGCTACAAGTTATGTACTCTCTCCTTCTTGTCTTCCATCCTTTCTTCTTTGCTTACATGGAAATCATTGAAGTGCGGGAGTGTTGGAATAATGGCTTCAATGTGACGGAAGCACACCCGGTTAGGTATAGTGGGAGCTCGCTCACTACTACTGTATATAGATACCTCTCAGAGGTATAAGTACCATGCTCTGGTACCCAAGTAGTTATGTACACAAGTGACAACGAATATTCCTAATCCTTATTCTACGAGCATACTCTTTCTTATACGAAGTTTCCGACAGGACGGCCAGGGACGGCACGAGTGATGTCTCATGATGTGAAAAGAATCGGTTTGGTGTATGATTTCAACTTGGCTAGTACCGGAGGCCCAAGAGCTAGGACTATAGTCCCATATAGTCCGTCCGGTCCTCACCTTCCCGGGTGTAGTCCGTCCTAGCCCCACCAAAAAGATGGACGATGAGCCGTAGTCCGTCCCGTCACCCGAAGACGGACGGACTGGGCAGCTGGGGACACTGTATAGTATTGTGATAAACAATAATGTCTCGAACTCTTGTCCAAGGCCCCATTGCACATATTTCCATGGCACTGCCTTTTACCGTCATACTCAGAAGTACTACATTTAAGGAACTATTTACCACCGAAAATAGTTGGTATTTATACAACATGCAGCATGCTAGCATTGGTTCAACAAGGGGCAACGGAATACATGTGTCTCACTAAGGGGGAACTTGAACACACTGCCAATAAAGAAGAATTCACAGAAATCGCCTCTTCAACTTAAACATACAAGTTCACTAGGGAGAAAGGTTGTTGATTAATTCCCTACATTAGCTTACGCAGGATAAGGGTCAATGGGAATTATGCTCTGATCCCCGGGAGCACAGGTCTTTAGGGAGCCATTTTCACTAGTCTGTATCCTAGATCTGCCGGTGATGGGAGGTGTATTTGGTTTTGGAAATCTAGTTTTCTGCGGTTGCAACGAGAAATTAGCCGGTGCGTCGAGTGGGTCTAAGTGTTGAGTCCGGATGGATGGGTAGCAAAGGTCGAAGGACATAGGGGTTGTATTATAAGTGTAACCTAGAATACAGCAGTTTGTCGGGCGATATCGCGTATAGGCGCTGCCCCCGATGTCCGCTTTGCCTAACACGGGAGATAAGCCTGGAGCGTCATGGGGGATTCTGCCGGGACACCTTAAGCTCCATTCACTTTGTCGCGGGAGGTACCGTATCACGAGGTTGGGGTCGAGCTATTGTTCTCTCAATGATTAGGATTGGGTAAAGGAATATTAGGGCGAACTACTTATATCATTAGGTATTTCATTCGTGCAAACGACAGAAGAATAATTTGGGAAAAATGGGAAAAATGGAAAAAAAGCCAGGATATATAAACAGGAGAACAGAAGCTGAACCTTAATGCTCAATTGGTATACAGGAGCAGTGTTCCCAACCGTCCCGTCCGGACGCCAGGGCCCTGGCGTCCTATAGTCCCGTCCACGGCGTCCATCTTTTTTAAACGCCGCCGTCCTGTAGGTTGACGGGCGGGCCTGCCGTCTTTTTTTGGAAATGGTAACTTCCGGTAAGGGACGGGCGTCCTGAGTAAGGACGGGCGTCCTGAGTAAGGACGGGCGTCCTGAGTAAGGACGGGCGTCACCTGCAGGGCCCCGCCAATTACCCATAGGGCCCTATAGGTACTTTGCACAATAGCCTATAATAGATAGTCACCCCCTAAGTTGCATGGTAATTGGATATACGTGGTGCATCGACAAAATAAGTGTGTGCTGATTTTCATATCAGAGGCTGGGTGAATAAAATATCCCTACGGTAAATATACGCCCAAGATGGGAGTATATCTCATATCCGATAAGGAACCTCAGCAAAAAATCGTGACCTATTTTCTTATACTTTGCACTATCCAAACCATGTCCTTTAACTACAAGTAATATGTCCGAAGCATTATCATATTCCTCGCACGTGAGCCAGGGCTAACTCGGTCCTGATGATTCCATCTCCTAATTCATGAGCGTAAGAGTGAGCAGTAAAATGAGAAGAAGTTCGTCACCGTTGTGTGTTGGCGGTCACATTCCTTTGTGCTTGGCGTTTCGTTTCATTTCACAGCCGCAATCACACCTTATCACTCGAAAAGACTGTAGGGCCCGGCCGTCCGTCCCGGGCATGGGTTAGGACGGACTACAATTTGGCGTCCGTCCCGTCCAAAGGCCTCACAATTGGCGTCCGTCCCGTCCTAGGCAAAAGACGGACGGACTGGACGCTTGGGAACACTGTACAGGAGGAAGAGAAGAAAAAGAAAAATGTACTGCAGACTGAACATCCATCCCTATTTTAACTACAAGAATTGTATATTCACACACGGCACCAAACCACATAGAGAAATAGCGGTGTCTACGGGATTGGTGTGCATTCCAGGGAGTGTAAAAGAAGTCTTCGGCAGATGGAATCGGGCGGCATTGGGCATAGGCATGTCTCTCAAGGTATAGAGAGAGGGACGAACGGTGGTTTTGGGGGCGGTAGGAGAGATTTTGTGTTCGTAGGATTAAGCGCTGGGGAGGTTTGTAGATTTACGAGCTTGCAGTAGCTTCACCACTGCCTTGTGCCTGTTCTTGGAAGCCACGGAGAGTGGCGTCAAGCCGTTTTTGTCACGCACACCGAGGTTGACATCTTCACGCTCCAGCAGAAGCTTCACCACTGCGTCGTGCCCATTCAGAGCAGCCAAAAGGAGCGGTGTTTGGCCAACAACGTTGGACGTATTGGGGCTGACGTCTTCCCGTTCTAGCAATAGTTCCACTACCCTAGAACGTCCGATCTTGGCAGCCCACGAGAGCGGAGTTTCGCCACCAGCGTCAGGCCTGTCGGGGTTGACGTCTTCCCGTGCCAATAGTAACTCCACTACCCTAGAACGTCCATTTGTGGCAGCCGCCGAAAGCGGAGTTCGGTCTTCAGTGTTGGGCATATCAGGGTTGACGTCTCCCCGCTCCAACAATAGCTCCACTACCTTAGAACACCCTTTGAAGGCAGCCCACCAGAGGGGTGTTTGGCCAGCACTATCGGACATATCGGGGGTAACGTGTTCCCTTCCCAATAGTAGCCCCACCACTCCTTCATGTCCATTCCGTGCAGAAAATAAGAGCGGTGTTCGGCCACCATTATCTGGCGTATCGGGGTTGACGTCTTCCCTCCCCAACAGTATCATCACCACTCCCTCATGCCCACCATCCGCGGCCCATGAGAGCGGTGTTCGGCCAAGAATGTCTCGCATATCGGGGTTGACGGTTTGCCTTCCCAATAGCAGCCCCACCACTCCTTCATGTCCATTCCGTGCAGAAAATAAGAGCGGTGTTCGGCCACCATTATCTGGCGTATCGGGGTTGACGTCTTCCCTCCCCAACAGTATCATCACCGCTCCCTCATGCCCACCCTCCGCAGCCCATGAGAGCGGTGTTCGGCCAATGTTGTCTCGCATATCGGGGTTGACGGCTTCCCTTCCTACCAGTAGCTTCACTACTCCGCCGTGCCCGTTCTCGGCAGCCCACAAGAGCGGTGTTCGGGCACTGTTGTCGGGCATATCGGGGTGGACATCTTCTCGCCCAAGCAATAGTTTCACTACTCCATCATTCCCATACCTGGCAGCCAACGAGAGTGGCGTCTGACCAGAATTGCCGCCCGCGTTAGGGTTGATACCCCTCCGTCCCAACAGTAGTCCCATCACTCCTACGGATCCGTCTTCCGCAGCCGAGAGGAGTGGCGTCTGACGATTTTTGTCCGCCCTATCAATGCTAACATCTCCGCGTTCTAATAGCAATTTCACTACTCCTTCATGCCCTTTACTAGAGGCACAAAACAGGGGTGTACGGCCATACCCATCCGGCGCGTCGGCTTTGACATCCATCCTTTCCAATAATAGCTGAACCACCCCTTCGTGGCCTTCTGCGGCAGCCAATAATGTTGGCGTTTGACCGTATTTGTCTGGCCTATTGGGGTTGACGTGTCTCCTTCCCAGGACCATATTCATCACTTGGGGCACATTGCCCCATCGACCATCTGTACCATCGGGTCTGGTAGACACCCGGCCAAGAAGTAGTCTCACAATCCCTTCATGTCCCTTCTCAGCCCCCCACGATAGCGCTGTTCGACGAAAAAATCTATCGGGCTTGTCAAGGTCAATAGTGTGCCGCGCTAAGAGGAGCTTTGCTACCTCCTCTTGTCCACAGATAGCAGCCCATATGAGCGGTGTAATGCCCAAAAAATCCCTTTTGTTGAGATCGTAATTCAGTTGGCCCATGAGAGCAGTTGCGATCTCAACGATGCCGAAAACCGATGCACAATGAAATCCGGTAAACCCAATCAGGGGGCCGTTGATGGGGACATCACGGTTATGTCGACCGATGCTCGACACGACATCTTGCAAAAGTAGCTTTGTAGATATATGGCTTTCAATTCGATTGAAAAGCTGGAGCGCAAGCGATACTACCTCCTTCGAAGCCCCCCTTTTGGCATGGGCGCCCCAATACAAGGAACAATATTTGAGGAAGGGAGTTGGCTGAGGCAGAGTAGAGAGTGTGGACGTGATGTCCTTAATAACCGGAAAGTTGAGGTATGTCAGACAAGTTTCCGCCATCACCGAGTGAGTCGGTCCAAAAAGGTCGGGGCGGGTGTAAAGGTGCTCCTGGAGGGTAAAGTGAACCAAGCGGACAGTTGAAGCCTCCCGATCAATGATGAAAAGCCCCAAGCAAGAGTTCAACAGTGTCCCCGCAGGAGGAATCCTTTTGGGATTGAGACTCGTAGACCCTATCTCGATTGCTAGGGCGTGATAGAGCTCATCGAGCTGTAGGAGCCGCTCCGAATGCGAGATCCACATCAGTGCTGCCATCCCGAGCCTCGCTTTCTCCCCACCTTGTTTCTTGATCCGCTCAAGAGTTGCACCATAAACATCGTTCAAATCGAGGCTTTCGGTCACTGTCTCGAGCTTTTGCTGTCTGCCACAAATTGTAGTTTCCCCTAGGATAGTATCCATGATCAGTGAAATTAGTAGAAACCTAGACCTGTTTGTTAATAATGAATTTGAAATAGATTTTCCATCATATTGCTCACTTACGTTTCAGGAATATTCTCCACAATACTTTTGACGATTTCGCCCTCTAGCCCACTATCCATTGCGTCTAGTGTTGTATCCTTGCTTAACCTCATTCGGATATATCCCACAATATCATCATTGTTGGGTTTTATGGATAAAATTGCCACCTTCCCATCAAGATGCCTCTCAATCTCGTCCCGGATGTGTCGCCGTCCGGTTAGGAATATCCGTGTGTTTGGGGACTTCTCCAGGATCTGTCTTAACGAGCTTAAAACCTCTGGCCGATGTCTTTCCACACATTCGTCCAGTGCATCAATACATATAAATGTCGGCCGTGAAGACGTGACGGTCTGCAGCATCCCTACAATTTCCGGTACTCGTAGTCCCCTTCCACCAATCACCTTTTTGTAATCCTGAAAGGTCCCCTTTATTTCATCCGGGATTTTCTCCAATCCACCGACGATTTGCTTTAGTAGTGAACCGAGCATGCTTGTCGGAGACTGCTCTTCCCGCGCAGCAAAATCGACGTAGAAGCACGCGACAGCAGCATTCTGTTCTTTGGCCCTATCGCATAGTCTGTCCACCACAAGTGAGCTATTATCTCTGCTCATTAGCGCCAGAATCCGTACCCTTGATTTTGTGGTTGGCTCTCACCTGAGGTAGGTCTTGCCGACAGCCGGACCGCCGCAACAGAGTAATGTCGCATGCTCCGATCCCACTTGTTGAGAGCCATCGCACCACCTTTGGAATTCGTCTGTTTGTAGCAGCCATTCCCCAACGTTGTCGGCTCGGCGTGTTCGGAGGTCTTGATGTCGGATGCGGGGTTCGAGTGGAGAGAACCACGCTAAAATCTCAGCTCTCTCATCTGTCTTACTAATGTTCCATACAAAGTCGGTATTCGAAAAATGAGTGTTGAATGAATTGGTGTTATTTAAGTAGTGAGTGTTGCTAGAGGAGCCTGCATCGCCATGATTGATATGGGAATGTGACATTTTATCGCTAGTTGTGATGGTGTAGGGGTATGAATTGGTATGTTGTTGGGTTCCGTTGATGGGAATTGAGCAAGCTGATGGAAAGTGGGGCAACCGGGATAGCTTACCAGCGTCTTGCGGATGGACGCCTGGCTCTATCAATCCGCTTAAACTCTGTGTAACCGTTACTTGGCGTTCATCTGGGCTGCGGATCTCCTGGGCCTGGCGAATACCGCAGTACTTCTTGCCACATCACTTGTATCTGTACTCGGGTTCAAGTTCGCTGAGATGCAATACCGGTAGGAGTTTTACACTTATGATACAAGGATGCTTACTTCATACTTAATCTCTATCAATATTGAGAGATCTTTCTCCGTTAATATCCCTCCCCCTCCATTAACATCCTAAGTCCATACTTGTACAGCAGAGCACTAGCAACTTACGCAAATGGTCAACCACATCCACCACCTCCCCCTTGTACCACATCACTAGATCTTCAATGACAGCTTCTGCTGGGATATTGGGAGGACCACCGGACAGGCTGTTGGAGGACTTCTCAAAACCAACAGAGTGATGTGGGTGTTTGTTGGAAATTCTTCAGAGCTATGTGAAATCCGCAATGGTATAGGAGGACCGGAAATCAGCTGTGGTGCCTTCCTTGGTCGTTCTTCCAGGCTTCTGTGTGAGAATGGAAATCATCTAAGCGCCAGGGAGGGGTTTGGGAGATATTTCTATACGGGGTACTCGGGCGTAAATTAAAGATCCGGAAAAAGTGACTTGAAATATCTGTGTTGCAACCATACATTTTGTTTGTCACTTTTTCTGGATCTTTAATTTGCGCCCGAGTATATCGTACTTGTAATTTGATCGTGTATTCGGAATCTGGTATTATTCAACATTTATGTCTTAGTACCATAACCAAACATGGCCAGCAGTAGTTACTATTACTTGCATCATTAATTCTTGTATTCGGTCAAGCTTCTTCTCTTTTATTATATTTTAACTACACCAGAGGATAGCCTTGATGCACCTTTTCTCCAGCATGACAGTAAATTTTAAAGTGTGAGGTCATTCTCATATATGGCCTGCACTAGCTACTAGCACTATTGACCACAATCTTTGAAACAGCAGGAACACTATACTTTTTATGCGTTCGCGATGGCTATGCCAAAGCAGGTGCCCAATCAGCTACATAGTCCTCTTTGTATTAAAACATCATATCTTCGATATTTCACATAATTCTGACACACCTTGCGGTACATTTTGTAACGGGGGCACCTTGTAGAGTGGTGAACTCTAAGGTTGCGACCGCACCAAACACTCAAAGTAGAAGACAAAGATGAGGTAAAATAATTCAGAAGAATCAACGGTAAAGCTTAATATAGTTAAGCTGGAAGCTTCACTCAATTTAGTTCTCTCGAGGGAAAGTTGGTTGTCGAAGTAGAATGCCAAACGCTTAAACTTAAGTAGATATCAGATTTAAGCCTTTGACATTCACCACTACTTCCGACCTTGTGCGAGCACTCTGTCCGGCTCAGGGTTTGTCCGAGGTCTACCCTCAATCAGGATTTATCCTGCCGGAAGTGTCGGACCAACTCGGGTACACTTAACTCCGTCAATAGGATATGAGTTTCTGCAATACATCTCCAACACAACCGCAGGTGGAAAAACTCTTCCTATCGAAGTCATACCAGTGGCTAATGTTATGACAACAACCGGAATCAATACCTAGGTGGTAGACTCACTGGCCCAGTGGTAGTTTCGTCTATACAAGCTATGCAGTCCATCATTTAATCTACGCGACTATCCCATGTGATAAATTGACATGCAAGCTCCCCCGGTGAGATGTAGGCGATGGTTGGCTAAGTGGGCGCTACCCATAGCCAGCCTCTTGGGACATACTCTACCGTGATAAGACTCATACCTCTAGAGTCCAATAACAACCCATATTAATACTACAAATCAAGGGGAGAAGGTCCCGGCTGGTTAGTAAGGTATTTGTCCCGAAAGCACCCTGGCCTCCGTGGACTTCCTAAGTACCACTAGGCAGACTACCCAACTACCTGTAGGCTATGATAGACCCCTAGGTGCCAGAGACACCATTTATGGGCGACCCCCATTGTGGTGGTTACCCATACTCCCCTTATATATCCTGTGAACAACATTCAGTCAGACGGATGGCGACGACTTAGACGGTATTACGGCAGCTACTCCAATGACCTCTGTTAACTAGCAAATGAGCAACTACCCAGCCGTCTGCCTATGATGCGCCGTCCCAACGCTGGGGCCCGAAGAGGGTGTTAGCTAAACCCGCCCAAGTTGAATAGTATGTTCGGGCCAGCCTCATAAAGGCGTGGGGCCTCCCCGCGCAAATCCGTGTTTGTCCAAGAACATCTAAGAGCCCATAGAATGTGAGGCAATTGACCTCTAAGTTCTAGGATGTCTTTGCCGGTGAAGGTAGGGTAACTTGGACTCCTCAGCAGGGTAACTGGAGTCCATGGGCATAAAGGTCAAATTCCCAAGGTAGGGTAACTTTGCCCTCATCTGCCGTTAACCGCCCTGGAAGCCCTCTTGTCCACCACAAAAGTCGTCTCGGAGGTCCGTGTAACATTCCCATAATTCTCTTGACCTTATGCGAATCTTCTCCCGAAAGGTTACCCTGCCTAGTAGAGTACCTCAAGGCTACTCAACTATTCTCTAGGGCTTATCCTAGGTTTCCCAGCTATGTATATCCTAAGTATACAAGAACATACCACCTCTGGTTACCACTTGGTATACCATTTGGGCTAAGGTGATAGTGATTGTAGCTACCTATCGTAGGGTCGTTACACTACTCCCCTCTTCTCTTGGTCTGTCCTCAGACCGTCAACGTCGTCTCTTAGTCCCATGGTTTGGATTGTCTATAACCCTATGGTCTTTAGGTTTAGACGGATATCTCTCATGGAACTGTTGCAATGCTCGCATTGCGGTATCTTCTAACATTTCGAACTTTTTCCAAGAATTCTCTTCTGGACCGTACCCTTCCCAAGCAACCATATATTGCACAAAGCGGTGTGGAAACTTTGACTTAGGATTCCCATACCATCGGCTATCAACCACTTCCGCAACAACATAGCTAGACTCATTGTCGACTATGTCAGGTGTTGGTATTATCTTTTGAGGCCTGCCTACAGGATCCTCAAGATAGGGTTCCAACAGACTAACATGGAATACAGGATGGATGTCCGATCTCTCCGGCAGCTCAATCTCATAGGCCCTAGACCCCACCTTGCGTTTGACAACAAAGGGTCCAAACATCTTATGGTCTAGTTTGTCCATAGGGCTTTTTGTATGGAGGTTCTTGCGGTTTAGCATAACCCTATCCACTTTCTTAGCTCTGCCCTGTATGACATCTTCTAATGTGACATATTCCGGAGCTGGCTCACTCTTTTGATCATGCTATTTCCATTGTCTTTCCTGTGCCTGCTGTATAGTTTCTGAGATCTCTTGCCACGTGACTGCCCAATCCTTGACAATGAGCTCGCTGTCTGGGTGTATTCCTTTGTTTTCCGACACTATCCCCGACCACTGAGGCTGTGGGGAGAATCCATAATTTATTTCAAAGGGACTTGCCTTTGTGGATTCCGACATTGAAGTGTTATACGCATGTTCCGCGAAAGGCAACTGCGCTACCCAATCGTCTTGCTGATATGAACAATAACTTCTTAAATATTGTTCTAGTGTCTGATTAACCCTTTCAGTTTGCCCATGGCTTCCTGGGTGGAATGCAGTGGAGAGGTTTAGCTTTACTTGTAATAGTTGCATCAGGCTTGTCCAAAACTTAGACGTGAATCGGGTATCCCAGTCAGAGACAATTAATTCAGGAAGCCATGGAGGCGCCAGATTTCTTTCACGAACGTCAAGGCCAGTTCCTTAATATATTCTTCAGTCCTTAGTGGTATGAAGTGTGCCATCTTGGAAAACCTGTCTACGATGACCCATATCTTGGTATACCCATCGGACTTTGGTAACCCAACAATGAAGTCCATGCATATTGCTGTCCATGGTCTCATAGGAACTTCTAAGGGTTCTACGAGTCCATACTTCTTATGCCGGGTGACTTTATTACGTTGACATACATCGCAAGAGCGAACATACTCGGTAATGTTTTCATCCCTCTTTGGCCAATAGAAGTTAGCCCTAACCCTACCAATGGTCTTGTATATTCCGAAGTGTCTGGCAATCTTTGAATCATGTTCTGCCTCCATGATTGTTCGCCTTAAACCTTTATCCTTTGAAATGTACCACCTGTTTTTATACAGGAGCAACCCCTTTTCGATACTAAAATTTGTATCGACCTTACTATCGCCTTCGAGAAGTGCCTTTAGTGTTGCTAAATAGGTTTGATCACTATCAGCTGCCTTCATAAGAGCCTCATGAAATGTTGTCTGCAACCGAAAACCTTGGCAAGTCTGCAACACATGTGGTCGCAAGATGACAGGCTCCTCTCCAATATACTGTCCAGGGCGAAACAATGTAAAAGGTTCGGAATTACTCCCGCCTTCAGGGCGGTAGTCCCTACACCTCGACAAAGCATCAGCCTTTTCATTCAACCGTCCCTCTCTATAAATTACCTTAAAATTGAACGGTTGTAGAAATTCTGCCCAGTGATGTTGTCTACGGTTTAGAGTCTTTATAGTATTAAAGTACTATAAATTCTTGTGATCAGTGTACACCAATATCTGATCATCAACCGACATCAATATGTATGCCCATTCCTTAAAGGCTGCCACTATTGGAGCCATTTCCTTATCATAGACGTCATAATTTATCTCTGCTGGTGAGCATTTTCTACTATGAAATGCTACAGGATGCCACTTCTCATCCTCACAGAGTTGAGATAATACGGCTCCTAATGCAAAGTCACTAGCGTCGGTTTCCAACTTAGTTGGATGAGTGTGATCAAAGTGTGTCAGAATCGGACCTGTGGTAAACATCTCCTTCAATTTGTCAAAAGCATCCTGACATGAAGGAGTCCACGTCCATTTGATATCTTTCTTTGTCAAGTCCGTTAATGGTTTGACTATCTTGCTAAAGCCTTTTATGAACCGACGATAGAAATTGGCAAAGCCCATAAAGCTTTGTACATTGACGACCTTCTCGGGCGTTGACCATGCCCAAATCTCTTCAACATTTGTACTTCTCATAGAGATTCCTCTATCGGATATCTTATACCCAAGGAACTCTACTTCCCATTGATGGACGTTTAACTTCTTAATGCTAACCAAAAGGCGTGCATTTCTCAGCCTTTCCATGACCAGCCTTACCAGGGCGACATGTTCTTCAACTGTCTCTGTATAGATTAATATGTCATCCATATAGGCGATGACTCCGACATCTAACATGTCACGGAATACATCATTGATCATACTCTGGAACATTGATGGTGCGTTGCATAACCCAAAGGGCATCACAGTGTACTCATAAAGACCATACCTGCTTTTAAAAGCGGTCTTCCATTCTTCACCTTCCCCCATGTGGATAAGGTAATAGCCATTCTTCAGATCCAATTTTGTGAAGATAGTGGCTTTACCGAGCCTACTCCTAAGCTCGCTCATCAAGGGCAACGGATACTTATTCTTGATAGTAATCTTGTTTAACCCTCGGTAATCAACATATAACCGAAGCATTCCATCAGGCTTCGGCACAAATAATATTGGGGCGCCTATTGGCGAAGAAGATCTCCTGATCTTTCCATTGTCTTCCATTTCCCTAATATAGTCCCAAAGTGTGTCTAATTCTTTCTTAGACAAGGGATAGATAGGCCCATCTGGTAGTTTGGCCTCGGGAATCAAGTCGATACGATGATCGTATTTACTATGCCCAGGTAAAGTATTGATTTTCTCTTGACTGAATATATCTGCATAGTCTCTATATTCAGGTAGAATCTTAATCTTGATGTCCTCGCCGTCTTCATCAGTGTAAAGAGCCATGCCCATGACAAAGATATTGTCTGGGTCTTCGGCTAAGAGTTCCTCTTCTGTAATGAACTCTAACCGCCTTTCTTTCCTTAGGCAGTGGGCTTTACAATATTCTGATCGCCACTTAAGACTGCCCTTCTCCCAGTTGATATCTGGGTTGTGGTCTTTTAGCCATGACATTGGCAGGTAACCATTCACTTTACCTGCTGGCATATCTGCGACTTCAAATCGCATCTTATTCATATGGTCACCTATGTACATGTCCACCGTAGTGGTATAGTGTAGACCTGAGCCGGGAATGTGGTTTCCACTGGCATCTAAAATCGGTGTCGGTTCTTTCCGACGTACACAAGGTACTTCGGCATTCTTAACCCAGTCACTGCTTAACACAGCCCCAGTAGCGCCACTATCTAACCATAAGAGGGCTTCACCACTCAGCCTCTCTTGATTGTGGCTCCATTCCAGTCTCACTCTCACGTGAATGGATCTTGTATGTGGCGGTGGGCCTGTAAGCCTCAACCACTTATCGGGTCTCTTGTCCCTAAACATTGCGGTTAGTAATTTTTCAGAAGAATTTGGTATGGTTTTACAATAGTTAATCAATGTCTCTTGCCTTTCGACACAAGAGCAGCCACAACGGGTCGTGAATAACTTTTATCACTTGATAAATTTTACGGGGTTTGAATAGCTTGGCTGTTTACTATCACGCCAGCATGATTTCGGGTATTCAACCCTCCTCAGGTAAACTTGCAAAATAACTTCAATTGCTAAGTCAAGTCCAGCCTGACGAAATCAACACAAAACCCAACCAAATTCAATCCAGAATTCCAAACAATATGAGATAAGCAAATAACACTTTCGCAAAATCACATAAGAAACAAAACAAAAGCGTAAAACAAAGTATCGCAACCATTCCCAAAATAACAAAAGAAACCCAACCAATCTCGCTATCCCTATAGCCAGATATTAGTTTCAATATGTTGCACCTCTGGTGGGGAACATTACTGCTTCGTTTCCGTCATCTATCTCATCAGCCTTTCTAGGCTCTAGAGTAGAGTTAGCTTTTGCATTCCTATCACCTCTTGGGATAGATCTTACCTAGCCGTCCATATCGGTATCAATCTCCAAGATATCCAAATCTGGAGGTGGTGATCCGCGGACCTCGGCTACAACTTGCTTAACAGCAGGTTTCGGAGCAGCTTCAATGCGGCGCGATTTCGGGACTTGGGTGGCTTCGTATCCAGCTTCACCGGCGCCTCTTTTTCGACTAATTCGAGAGGACGCAACAACTGGAGTAGCCGATGGACACTTTGCCCAGTAGTGACCGGCTTGTCCACATCGAGAGCATTGATTCAACCGTTTGCGTTTGTCAATCAGAGTCTGAGGAATTTCACGATGCATTTTCGTGTGCTCTGTCTCTTGAGGTCTTGAAGACCCAGACGCATGGTTGCGGGGTTTCTGTTGGCGTGGCCCCGAGCTTTTCCTATCCTTTCGCTGTCTCTTAGCGGACGATTGCCTATCATCGCTCTTTTCCGGTCTGGAAT
>Ga0307509_10001578_pt1 | contig 38330 bp, 32 predicted proteins | sample 10_EM_MG_FD_202245 | JGI IMG/M metagenome (GOLD analysis project Ga0307509, IMG submission 202245) | Populus trichocarpa ectomycorrhiza microbial communities from riparian zone in the Pacific Northwest, United States - 10_EM | ecosystem: Host-associated > Plants > Roots > Unclassified | place...
GAAAGAGGTCAACCCTGACTCGGGAGACAATTCTGGCCAAACACCACTCCTGTGTGCTGCCGAGGGTGGGCATGAGGGGATTGTGAAGCTGCTTCTTGACCGGAAAGAGGTCAACCCCGACTCGAGAGCCAATTTTGGCAATACACCACTCATATATGCCGCCGAGGGTGGGCATGAAGGGATTGTGAACCTGCTCCTTGACCGGAAAGAGATCAACCCCGACTCGAGAGGCAATTATGGCCGAACACCACTCCTGTGTGCTGCTGTGGGTGGGCATGAGGGAATTGTGAAGCTGCTCCTTGACCGGAAAGAGGTCAACCCTGACTCGGGAGACAATAATGGCCAAACACCACTCCTGCGTGCTGCCTGGGGTGGGCATGAAGGGATTGTGAAGCTGCTCCTTGACCGGAAAGAGGTAAACCCCGACTCGAGAACCAAGGATGGCCAAACACCACTCTGGGGCGCTGCCTGGGGTGGGCATGAAGGGATTGTGAAGCTGCTCCTTGACCGGAAAGAGGTCAACCCTGACTCGAGGAACTATTCTGGCCAAACACCACTCTGGTGTGCTGCTAAGGGTGGGCATGAGGGAACTGTGAAGCTGCTCCTTAACCGGAAAGAGGTCAACCCTGACTCGGGAGACAAGTATGGCCAAACACCACTCTGGCCTGCTGCTTGGGGTGGGCATGAAGGGATTGTGAAGCTGCTCCTTGACCGGAAAGAGGTCAACCCTGACTCGAGGAACTATTCTGGCCAAACACCACTCTGGTGTGCTGCCGAGAGAGGGCATGAGGAGATTGTGAAGCTGCTCCTTGACAGGAAGGAGGTCAACCCCGATACGCGAGCCAATAATTTCCAAACACCACTCTTGTGTGCTGCCGCGGGCGGGCATGAAGGGGTTAAAAAGTTGCTCCAGGGTCGCTTAGATGCCGAGTCAGACATGTAGGCGAATTACGCCCCAATGTCTCTTCTCTACCTTTCAGAAAGTAGTTATGAGTGGTTGGACTGCTAGGGTGATTACTGCTATGGCTGGTGGGAGTATTTGTTTTGACATTAGGGTTGTAAAGAAGTGAGGGTGGGTTATGATAGGTTCAGCCTTTCGCTTCGTATTGAATTCTTGTATAATGTTGTTGTATGATACTTTTTTTTTCTTCCACAAAAAAAGGGACGAGTGGAAGGGGTAGCACAAATTTACACCGTTTGGTATGATATATTGAATTTATTTCGCCGGATATTTCTCCTTTGTGGATTTGTTTCTCTTGAATGAGGGAAATTCGTTATTTACTGTGCACTTTTGAGGTGATGGCAGATCGTCACTCTATTCATCGGTTATCACTCGCAGGAATTGTTCAGATTCGGCTGGAAAAAAAAAGGGGGGGGGGGTGACGAGGCTGTATACAGTAGACTTGAGAGGGAGGGAGATTCTAGGAACTTCGTTTTATCTGAGAGGTCCGGTGTGACCCACAGTAGCATCCATGTAGCCAAACAGCAAACATATAAACGGATCAACGGCAATGGCCAAATAGCAGGAATTCAAACAATGAAAATACAATCGCCAGTGCACGACTTTGCTGCGGGTGGGGAAGTTCACTCACTCTCATTCACTTCTCCCTCTCACTCAACTAACTAACCGTAAAGGCAGAAATATATATAAATCACAACAAAGCCCTCCTCCTATCCTTCCACAGAACACCACACGAGCCGGTTCTCTCCCACACATGTCCCCCTTTCCCCCCACGCACTCTCTTACTAACAAAAGAAAGATAAAGACTCTCACTGTTTGTAGCCCCCGGGAATCAAACTGTTTGACTCTCCCTTCCGGTTCTCCCGCTTTCCAGTGGATGTATCGATCCAAACCCCCTTCACAAAGCCTACGTGCATTTCCGAAAACTATCTAAGCAGTGAAACAATAACGTGAGCATGCCGAGGAGCATCTAGCCACTTCCAATATAGTGGAGAGCTGAGGAAAACTCTCTAAGGTCGGTTTCATTATTGCCATGTGTTATTTTGAAACTGGAATCTTTTGATTTAAAATGGAGGACTGGTTGGAGCTATGGCTTCTGTCGCCAAGATGGTTGTCTTAGGAAAGGTTGGTTGGTAATCTAATGGCAGGATCGCAAGGAATGACTGTTGAAAATGGTGCTACTCGCCATACTCTCCCGATGCTTCCTTTGTTCTGATAGCTTCCGGGAGCGCGCTTGTTTGTGGCTTCGGATATGCGCTGAGGACCCGGGCATATGGCTTCGGCTTTGGGCGTTTGGTTTATTCGTCTGGGAAAGCATTGCGAATGTAGGAATGCGTGATAGTTTTGGGATTGTGCAGCCTTCGGGAAAGCCGGGAGAAAATCGGAAGTACTGTAAGATCAGCCGGAAAGAGCTGGAAGCCCGGAGGTGAGAAAGTGTTTGTTTTCCTTTTAGTTAGCCGGAAGTGCTCACGGGGGAAGGAGAGACTCACATGGAGTAGTGTGGCGCCTCATGGACGGATATGATTTCTTTGTGATTGATATATAACTTACTCTTGTAATCGCCCTTGGTTAGCTAGTTGGAGCAGGTATTGTTGAGCGTGAGCCTAAGGTTATTGTTGTTAGTGAAAAGATTTTCCCCTCCCCTGAAGTGTGCGATCATTTTAGGTGTGAGTTGCTTGGCGTTATTCGTTTCGTTTCGCCGTGTATCGCTTTCGCCATCAAAGTCCAAAAATGACGGGCTGCAATCAGCTGGACAGGGCTGGTCGCAAAATCGGCCGGCAGAATGGCATGTACTCGTACTCGAGGGCACATCGCGGCACCTTAAAATTCGTTACACCCTCAAATTCGGATCCTGATCCACGCCGGTCGGATATCACGTAGATCGGACTGCACATACTCGAGTACACAATCGATCAACATCGGCGGCGGCAATTCCCCCTGCGGTAACATAACAAGCAGTTTCAACAATAATACCTTCTTTACCCCCAACGAGGATGCATAGAGAATGGGGGTTGGTGACTAGCGAGTTAAGGGTGGAGAGGATAAGGCTGTCTTGTTTTACTTCGGGAATCCGGGAGCGGGCAAAACATATCTTAGGTTACTGCGGCTGACGATGAAAAACACCAGTTCCCTGACTATCGGCAGCCTGCGCGATTGTGCAAGGAAGATACGGTACCGCCGTTGCATTCCTGTGCCCGAGTACTCGTACCAAGAGCTGGGCAAAAGTAAGGCAAATTTGGGTTTGCGTACAGTCGTGTAACAAAAGTCTTGGCACCCTGGTAAATTTTTATTAAACTTGTTTCACCTCGACCACTCCACATACCTCAGTGCTCAAAGCAGAAATGCGATCATGAGAAACAGGACCTTGTAATTTATATTCTTCGCTAATTCGGGCTGAGGGAGGACATGCAAAGTGGTGGGCTTAGAGGCATTCTTGTCCCATCACTCAGTTGGGGGTGCCAGGACTTTTGTTACACGACTGTACATCAAGATTGGGTTTATGTGACTGTACGAGGCTAGTCAGGAAATCGGGAGGGCGTAGTGGCATGTAAACATCGCGGCGTCTTAAAATTCATTTCACCCTCAAATTCGGATTCTCACCTACCCTGGTCGGGTATCACCTATACCAGCCTGCATAGATCAAGTGATAGTCTACTCATGCGGCTGCGTGCTAAGCAAATCACGTGGTTTTGATTCCTCTAATTACTCGACAATGGAAGTGAATAAAATGCTCAAAGGCAGGCCTTGTCCCCCTCCTATCTCCTGGTCATTCTGATCCAAAAGGGGAGAAAAGAGAAAGACCAGATTACCCATAAAATCTTTGGCAAACTTGAATGAAGATCACGTAATTTACTTAGCACGCGGCTACATGAGTACTACTGAATATCCGATATTATAGCCACTAAATCCTTGAATAGATTGTAAAAAGAGGGGAGTGTGAAGGCCTGCTTGTCACTCCTGTGAGCACGATACTAACAACCCATATCATGCTAACTTTACTTCATGCTTCCATTCAAGACATTCCAAAGCTGAAAAATAAAATTAAAAATTGATATTATGGTCTAATTTGCTTTCAAATATCTCTCTAAGCACTGCAGGAATTGTTGGCTGCTCTGGCATGCCATATCATAAGGTTAAAGTTGAAAAACAGCACAAAGGCTTACTGCTTCTCATATAAGGGTAAGAAACAGCGCCAAGACTAATGTATTAACCATACCGTAGCTCTCTTGACAATCCCTCAGCCACTCTAAATACAGAGTCCCAGAGTGGTTGGAAACTAAAATCTAGGGATTTTTGCACATAGAGATGAAAAATTGGCCTTCATTACGTTACTAAATCGATAGCTAGAAAGCTATAAACATAGCCGTTCTTAGTGGGAAACCCTTACATGGCCCATAATTTTCAGCGCCAGCCTCACTCAAGTACACTCCCGTTTGAAAAGTTCTCGTGACCACGCGGGTACCTTCATTTATTTGTGGCTGTTCCTCGGCTGGCGCCAACATACTACGCAAGCCACAACTACATTGAGGCACCAGTGCGGTTACGAGGACTTTCCAAAAGGGAGTGTACGCTTACCACTACCCCGCTCTTGAGCTTCAACTTCGAGGTATTCTATCGCCCTCTCAACTTCGGGATACCATATCGCTTTCGAACCTTAACAGCACCTTCACCACAAAGGAATATGGGCCCTTCAACACACCCCGAACCGAATGCTACCGTTACAGGCAATCAAAACTGTTTTAACCAAATACACAGTAACAACACCACTACCAACATAACATATGCGGATGAAAAGGCCAAAGTCTTGAATTGGCTATCACCCCTACAACCTCATGCACGCCACAACTATGTGAGGGCCCGAAGACAGGATGGCCTAGGGGAATGGTTTCTGCAAACCGATGAATTTCTCAGATGGCGTGACGGGGAAGGTGAATCCGGCAGAGCTACTCTGTTTTGTTCGGGTAATCCAGGGGTTGGAAAGACCTTCCTTAGGTAGGAAAAATGATTACTTCAGAGGGAGAGATATAGCTAACTGGATAAAATGCTTAGCTCTCTGGTGATTGATAGGTTGCTTGAGCACTTTCGGGGAGAGAACATCGCTGTCACATGCGTCTATTGCGATTTCCAGGACCACGAGAGACAAACTACTGCGAACATGCTTGGTGCCCTCACCAAGCAAGTTGTGAATGCGTTAAGAATGGTCCCCCCTGAGATCGAGGAAGAATTCAAGAGGGCAGGGAGCGAGATTGGGGGCCGAGGGCTCCAGGTTCCGGAAACCGTTAAGCTCTTGGGGAGGGCCCTTTCACCCGTGAATCGGACATTCATTTGTATCGATGCCTTAGACGAATGTTCAGATAACCATCTATCTCAACTTCTCACTTCATTGCAAGCCGTTTCCCAGACGTCGCCGGGCGTCCGATTATTCATTACTGGGAGGCCCCACATTCGAAGTGAGGTAGAGAAATACCTTCCGGGGAGCGTGCAGGTTATCCCGTTCAGCCCAAATAAGCAGGATATACGGGAATATCTCGACATGAGGTTGAAGCATGACTCAGGCTCGGAGGTGATGAGCCCTGCACTCAAGGCTGATATTATGAAACGTATTCCGGAAAGGATTCCTGACGCGTATGTGATAGCCAATCCTATAATTGAAGCGGCGAGTAATTGCTGACAATAGTGGCTAGATTTCTACTCATTTCCTTGAGCATAGACGCGATATTATCTGAGGCGACAATCTGCAAGAGGCGAGAAAGACTCGACTTGATGACAAGTGGACTCGGATTGGATGGCGCCTACGATGCGACCTTGGATAGAATAAAAGGTCAGGGTAAAGGCAACTCAACACTTGGCATGGCTGCATTGATGTGGATTTCTTGCTCGGAACGTCCAATGCATATTGGGGAGCTATGTGAGGCCTTGGCAGTCGAGATTGGTTCTGGGGATATGGACCACGATAATATCCCTTCTGAAAAGACATTGTTAGCTGCCTGCTTGGGACTTGTCACTGTGGACGAGAGCTCGGTTGTCCGGCTGGTGCATTTTACCCTTCAAGAATATTTCAACCGGCATTCCGAACATTTCGAAAGCCCCCATGCAGCAATGGCGGAGGTTTGCTTGACATATCTTAACTTTGATTTCGTCGATAATATTTCATATTATCTTGATAGTGCCCCGGCAGAGACACCCTTCCTCCAATACGCCTCCAGCTACTGGGGGCTCTATGCAAGAAATGGACTTACAGAAAGGGTGAAATCACTTGCGCTTCAGCTGCTTGGTAAATTTGGTGGACATATATCGGCCAAGCTTCTTTTATCGGAGAAATTCGATTGGTGGGAACGGCAGAGATGGCATTATGAGGGGTTCACTGGTCTTCACTGCGCGGCATACCTTGGGCTTGATGAGATTGCGATTAGCTTGTTGGAAGAGGATAAAGGATGTAGTGCAGACATGGCTGATGGCTGGGGCCGTACTCCATTGATGTGGGCCTCCGAAAGCGGGCATGAGGAGATGGTGAAGCTACTCCTTAGGCGGAAAGATGTCAACCCGAACTGGAGAATCGATGATGGCAGAACACCACTCCTATGTGCTGCCAAGGGTGGGCATGAGGGGGTTGTGAAGCTGCTCCTTGGCTGGAGGGGTGTCAACCCCAACTCGAAAAACCATGATGGCAGCACACCGCTCTGGTATGAGGGGATCGCGAAGCTGCTCCTTAGGCGGAAAAAGGTCAACCCCAACTCGCGAGACACGTTTGGCAATACACCACTCCTATATGCCGCGGAGGGTGGGCATGAGGGGATTGCGAAGCTGCTCCTTGACCGGAAAAGGATCAACCCCGACTCGAGAAGCAAGGATGGGCAAACACCACTCTTGTGTGCTTCTAAGGGTGGGCATGAGGGGATTGTGAAGCTGCTTCTTGACCGGAAAGAAGTCAACCCTGACTCGAGAAACTATGATGGCGAAACATCCCTCTTGTGTGCTGCCGGGGGTGGGCATGAGGGGATTGTGAAGCTACTCCTCGGCCGGAAAGAGGTCGACCCCGACTCGAGAAACGATGATGGCGAAACACCCCTCTTGTGTGCTGCCGGGGGTGGACATGAGGGGATTGTGAAGCTCCTCCTTGACCGGAAAGAGGTCAACCCCGACTCGAGAGACAATGATGGCCAAACACCACTCTTGCGTGCTGCCTGGGATGGGCATGAGGGGATTGTGAAGCTACTCCTCGGCCGGAAAGAGGTCGACCCCGACTCGGGAGACAATGATGGCCAAACACCGCTCTTGTGTGCTGCCGGGTGTGGACATGAGGGGATTGTGAAGCTGCTCCTTGACCGGAAAGAGGTCAACCCTGACTCGAGAAACTATGATGGCGAAACACCCCTCTTGTGTGCTGCCAGGGGTGGGCATGAGGAGATTGTGAAGCTGCTTCTTGACCGGAAAGAAGTCAACCCTGACTCGAGAAACGATGATGGCGAAACACCCCTCTTGTGTGCTGCCGGGGGTGGGCATGAGGGGATTGTGAAGCTCCTTCTTGACCGGAAAGAGATCGACCCCGACTCGAGAGACAACAATGGCCAAACACTACTCCTGCGTGCCGCCTGGGATGGGCATGAGGGGATTGTGAAGCTACTCCTCGGCCGGAAAGAGGTCAACCCCGACTCGAGAGACAATGATGGCCAAACACCACTCTTGTGTGCTGCCGGGGGTGGACATGAGGGGATTGTTAAGCTGCTCCTTGACCGGAAAGAGGTCAACCCCGACCCCAGAAACAATTATGGTCGAACACCACTCCTATGTGCTGCCGAGGGTGAGCATGGAGGGATTGTGAAGCTGCTCCTTGACCGGAAAGGGGTCAACCCCGACTCGAGAGACAATTATGACCGAACGCCACTCTGGTGTGCTGCCGGGCATGGGCATGAGGGGATTGTGAAACTGCTTCTTTCCCGGAAAAGGGTCAATCCCGACTCGAGAAACAATCATCGCGAAACACCACTCTTGTGTGCTGCCAGGGGTGGGCATGAGAGGATTGTGAAACTGCTTCTTTCCCGGAAAAAGGTCAACCCCGACCCGAGAAACAATCACCGCCAAACACCACTCTTGTGTGCTGCCAGGGGTGGGCATGAGGGGGTTGTGAAACTGCTCCTCGGCCGGAAAGAGGTCAACCCCGATTCGAGAGACAATTATGGCCAAACACCACTCGAGTGTGCTGCCGAGGGTGGACATGAAGGGATTGTGAAGCTGCTCCTTGACCGGAAAGAGGTCGACCCCAGCTCGAGAGGCAATTATGGCCGAACACCACTCTAGTGTGCTGCCGATGGTGGGCATGAGGGGATCGTGAAGCTGCTCCTCGGCCGGAAAGAGGCCAACCCCGATCTAAAAGACGATTCTAACCAAACACCATTATCGCGGGCCCGGCATGGGTATGAATGGGTTAGAAAGTTACTCCAGGACCGTTTATATGCCGAGTCAGATATGTAGGCGAATTATGCCCCCATGTCTCTTCCCTACCTTTTAAAAAGTAGTTATGGGTAGCTGGACTGCTGGAGCGATTACTGCTATGGTTGATGGGGGTATTTCTTCGGCATTAAGGTTGTTAGGAAGTGGGAGTGGGTTATAAGTTGGGCTTTGTGTTTTGAACTGAATTTTTGTACAATATTGTATGATATCATACTTGTTTCTCTTTTTTCGCAAAAAAAGGGGAAGCGGAGGAGAGGTGGGGGTATTACAGATTTACATTGTTTGGTATGATAGATTGAATTTATTTCGCAGTATATTGCTTCTTTGAGGATTTATTTTCTCTTGAGTGATGGTATATAATTCGTCACGTTCAGTCCCCTCTCGGGGTGATGGCAGATCATTACTCTATTCATCTCTTATCACTCGTAGGAATCGTTTAAATTGTGTTGGAAAAAAGAAGGGGGGGAGGCGAGGCTGTATGCAGGAGAGATGAAAGAGCAGGGTATTCTGGGAACTTTATTCTATCTGAGAGGGCTGGCGTGACCTAGCATCTATGCAGCTAAACAGCAAACATATAAACGAATTAACGGCGAGGCCAAATACCAGGAATTCAAGCAACGAAAATACGATCGCCAGCGTACGACTTTGGTGTGAGTGGGGAAGTTCGCACTTTCTCATTCACCTCTCTCTTTCACTCAACTAACTGACTAACCGTAAAGGACCGAAATATATCCAAATCATAACAAAGTCGTTCTCCTATCCTTCCATAGATTGCCACACATATCCATTCTCTCCCAAGTATATGCCCATTTCCCCTCTACGCACTCCCTTGCTAACAAAGGAAAAATAATGACTCCCACCGTTCATAGCCCCCGGGCATCCAACTCTTTTACCCTCCCTTCCGGTTCTTCAGCCCTCTGGTGGATGTATGGATCTAAAGCGCATTCCTAAAGCTTAGGCGCATTCCCGAAAATTATCCGAATAGTGAAACAATAACGTGAGCATGCCGAGCATCTAATAACTTCTAACATAGTGTTGAGCTGAGGAAAGCTCTCTTTCTAAGGTCGATTCCATTATTGTCATGTGCCGTTTTGAAACAGGAAACTATTGATGCAAAACGGGGGGACAGCTGGAGCCACGGCTTCTATCGTCAAAATGGTTGTCTTAGGAACGGTTTGCTGACAACCTGGTGGCATATAGACATCGCGGCGCCTTAAAAAATTCATTACACTCTCAAATTTTGATTCTGAACTACACCGATCGGGTATCACCTATCCCCTGGAGCGTTGATAGTGTCGAATTTCCCTACATTGTGCTAAAGAGATACCATTGAAATTAGAGTTTTTCTCTGATTGGTAGACCCAACCTCATAGAGATGTAAAGGCTATCACATGGCTCTGGTTTGGCAAATATCGGCAGGTGCATTACCTCACAACTGTTTGGTAACATCGCTCTTATATTAGGTTCAGTGCTGAAAAAGATCTACATCATAACTTGACCTAAAATGCTTTTGATATCACTTGATAGAAAATTCAGAGGCTAGTTTTTCAGTCCGTTTTAGAGTGATGCAGGGAAATTCGGCACTGTCAACGCTGCAGGGGATAATATTCCTCCACCAGTGCCTAGTTTTGTGGAAACAATTACTTGCTCCTTCAATAAGACGACTCGGTTGTTGATTGCTTTAGAAATAGCCGAGCATGCTCTATTAATTCCCTGCCAGTCCATCCCTCGTCAAAAAAAACATCTTGGCGCAGTCTTTATACAGAGTTCCCAGCCTACACAAATTATCACTCGGTCCCTAGGACAAGCGATGCCAGTTGAATATGGTTAGGTTCAACCCACCCTGCAGCCAGAGGTGTATTCTAATCGGATTTCTTTCAACCAATCAATTTTGGAGATGGATTTCGGTATTAGCGAACTAGAATAACGTAGCCCGGTTGCGTACCGTTGGACATGTCAACCCAAGAAGGCTGGCAGCAGAATGGGCCAAATACCGTGTGAGCTCCCGGAGGGGCCACTGAGTGGATGATTACTACAAAAAATCTCTACTCCAGGCACTAACGAAATATCTAAACATTTGATAAAATAAATACTATGCAAAAGAAAAAAATTTTGCTCAGACTATTCTGAGATTTATCCACTGGCACGCAGGTTTAATTTACAAAACTGGGTACCGTACAGTATTTTTGGCTCTCTATATGAGAAATCCACATCAGACGACCATTAATGCGTGATTCATTTCCTCCCTGCGGTCCTATTCCTTCTAACGCTGCACCGTTCACCTGCCCCCAAACCCACGCACCCGGCATTACTTGTCCCAGGCAAAAAGTATATTCGCAAAATATATGGCAGAAAATCCCTGGGCATCACAAACTAACCTCTTGTATTTCCGGATACTTCTTGCCTTTTCTCACGCAAACTCTCCAAGCGAGAGCTACCTCATATAACTCTATAGAATACTCACCTCCGGTATAATACCGTACACAAGTGATGGTGTCAACAAAACTCTATAAATACAGCCCGGTGTCCCACAGGGTGGCGTTGGCCACCAAAACCCGATCCACATCATGGCCACAGTACTGTCGTGGGTATTCCCCGGTAGGCGTTCTTTCGTGGGTGTTGACAATCTTGACGGTTGACGGTTCTGGTGAATTTCACCAGCAAGAGAAAACAAAAGAAACTGAAATTGATAAATTGAAGTTGAAAGCCGAACACTGATGGTTACGATAAACCGAAGTGATCAACTCTCAGAAAGGTGATGAGGGATGATGAACGATGAACAGTTCCCCTCTTCCGAAAAAAATCCACACCCGACCTCAGTCCCTCCAAGGAGTTTTCCACACTGATTAACAAACAAAACCCTATCCACTAAGACTGCTCTCTTGCGCGACTACGTAACAACCTACGCAGCCCACAACAATAACGAAAATTAAAGGAAAGCTATCTAAGGGCCCGACAGTCCTACTAGAGCTCCAGATTCAAGTGACAAGTTGCTACTAAAGGTGGGTAGCAGGATAGAACCAATTCCGGCAGTCCGCAGCGCCCAACAGCGGTTGCCCTCGTTAGCAGGAATTACCGAGCAGGGGATTAAGAGATCGCTGGTCGGTCCGGGCTTTTCTTCGCCAATGAGTTCTGCCCTTACACAAAGGTGTCGTAACCTAAGTATAGATTCACGGAGGGCAAAATAAGAAATGGGGGAATTTGGATCTCTTCTTCCATGCTGCCAGAGTATGCCATAGGAACAACACTGTCATGGAATACCGCCCCCAACCGCGCATTCGCCGGGAACCCTCGTTGACTGTATAGGTTGCGGGATAGCCATCCCCCTTGGATACCCACCAACATCTCGATCTTGATGAGAGATCTCGGCAGCCCTTTTATACACGGCCTTCATAACCATGGCCGCAACAATCGGAACTAGCGTGCCTATCACTATCTCCAATCTCCGGCACAATTCAAACTCCTTCGCAGTGTGCTCCTTCACCCTCCCGCATCCAGTCTCCTCCCTCATGTTTTCATCCGCTTTCAGCACTTGGTCGTACTTTTTTCCCTCTCCTGGTTTTTAACTAGTGTCTCAACTAGTGCTTTCTCCGCCTCAAGGTGTTCGCTGAGCTCCGCAATCTCAATTCGGGGATCTTTGGGTTCCTCCTTGTGTTTCTCATGTTTCTCTTTCAGCGGGCCCTATCTGCTTTTGGCCATCAGGAAACTGGAAAATACGGCTCCCTAGCAGGATCGTTAGCTGGTTAAGGGATGCAGGTGGGTCGGAGTGGGGGTAATGTTTTTGCCGCTATGGGTGAGGTCTGAAGCAGGGGTTGCCTGGCTGTTGGTAGGGTACGAAGACCGGTGACCCCCCTATAAATGGCAGGAGTATCTGGCCCTTAGCCTCGAGAGATGACACACTCATAACGAGTCCCGGAGGCTCATCATCCCTCTGTTTGGCAGCGAAGGAAGGCTCGAATACAAGCTGTACTCGTCTGGCTCAGCAGACATCGAATGCTGTGGTCACGGTTGTCTTCTGCAAGCCGGACGGGAGGTAAGCTGATTGGTATTCCGAATGGCCACGGAGCCCGGCGGGGGGATTTCCAAGAGCCCCGGACGAAACTGAACTACCTCTGTCAGTCCGTCCAAGACAGAAAAATTCCAGGACGGACGTTTTTGGATTAGGCGGGGGGGCCCTATGGTGAGAGAGTGCTTTGCTCGGGAAGGGGTAGGACTGCAGGCCTGCCGAGGGGCAGCCGGGGGAGAGGCCGGGAGGCGGGGGACTGCTGGGAATAGAGGTGTTGTTTGTAATGGAGGTGATGACCGGACTGAAGGATTTTGCGAAGTGAAGTGAAGTAGTTTAAGCGAATCAGAGTATTTTACGTTGAATGGATTAAAGAAGGGCGAGATAGCATAAGAAAGGAAAAGAGGGAAAAGAAGGGCGAAGAGAAGAGGGAAGATTTTATAGGAGAAAAACTTTCAACGCTTGCGTGACCTAGGTAGGGATCTCGGAGAGTTTGGAATATCAATAGAGGCAGCAGCTAAAACTCGAAGGTCCATTCCAGAGCACATGACATATCCACATATTAGACTCCAAGATGGTGGAGAACCCACCGATACGGGATGCCCATGATAAATTGGTATACGGGTGATGAGCAATTAGAGTAGTGCACGGCCATAAGAAGTACGCCTTAGAGGCATATCCGAAATGAGTTGTCTATGAGGCTTTTGCTATTCTCCATTCTGTCTTTTATTAATAGGTATTGATATTGAGGTATCATACAAGGAAAGGTACGAGAACTTTACGGACGTATTTGTGCTCAAAGGTGGAGCATGATGCGTGGGGAAACAAAGATAAGATAAAGTGGGAAGATATGAACAGAGGGTAGTGAGTTTTTGCTTGTCCGCTTGTTTGACACATGCTCCAAGGCAGTCCTACCTACTCCAACAAACGGCGCTTGAATAAATTGATGAGTCGAGGTATTTTATAATGTGCAGTAGGAAGCGGCTCACTTGTATCTTCTATCATATCGGGTTCACAATTATAGCTGAAGAGTGGGGTACATTAAAGTACCACATTTTTATGGCAAGCTACCGCAAATTCACCATGCGGCGTTCACTAGGTGGGTGATAGAAAAAAAGATGAACCATGCGAAGGAGACATCGGATAAAAGAAGTGAATGATGTTTAGGTAATAGTCTTACAGATCGGGGTCACCAGCGGCCTACTCAGACAGGGCTCAATAGCTCTCGCGGTTTTATAGCAAGCGGCTCTCACTCATCAGTGAATTTAGGATATAGAGTATGTATCCTTTTTTTCCATACCGGTTTTGTCTTTTCTTATATGGGATTACGCCTCGACCCACGCTTGGTCTTATACCTCATGGTCCGTGCACAACCGTAAGTGGGGCGAGTAGGACAGCGAAAAGGATAAGCCCAAATAAACTGTAGTGAGCTCACCGAGAACCTGGATCCTACTAAAACCCAGTATGCCCATTGCCGCCCCATAGCAAGAACGTGTGTATCGAGGTAATGGGTGAAGAGGTGCGATTTCGATCCCAGCGGTCAAGCGCAACCGGAGGTGGGAAAGGATGAACACCGCGATGGATATAACGAGGTGCTACCCAAGGATAGGCCAGGAGTTATATCCCCGGACAAATAGCATATCCCGAGGCCAAACGAAATTCCGCAAACCACGGCAAACGAAAGGAACGCAGAGGGACATCCAGTAATGACGGAAATTCGGCAGAAACGTTGAAGGAATGAATGAACAACCCATTTTCATCCACCGCAACGGACAACCGCGACGAGAGCTAATCCCCAAAGCCAGTGCCCTATGCCGAATGTCTTGGAACGAAAACACCAGGCTAGATTAAACATCCGACACCGGATGCCCAGCCGACATCACTATCCTATGCCTAACGGCACAGGATATGAAGACTGCTACCGATAACCATATATTCAATAACCCCATGTCGTATGGGTAATCTGGCATAAAAGAGGAGGGGTGCTCTGACCTGATTTCTCGACTGCCAGAAATTTAGACAACGCTCCAGCACTTGCCAGCACAAAAGCGGACTTAGGGAATGAGAGAGGGCCTAGGTAATTGTAGCTGATCTCCGTGCACCCCAGACTTTAGGGCAGTCTAGGCTTATCAAAACCCCGGTATTTGGGGTCAAACAGCGAGTGGTTAAGCTGTCGAGTGAGTATCGTCTAACCGGGGTACCGGCGGGGGGTGACGGGGCTCCTCAGCTCTGGTAGGTCTGTTTCCACTTATGATGGACCCCAGGTGATATACCTTAGGGTCAATAATTAAGCCAGATTCTCAGGACAACCTCTGGCACATCTGTCGTGAGCATAGCCGTAGATCCTTCTATTAGGGGTGCCGTAGATATGCTATTAATCTCCGAGTACCGATATTCAAAGGTTTAGCTAGCTCCTGGTAAACTGAGGCGCAGATAATACTCTTCAGCCTAGCGAAGGGACGAGTAGTCTAGAAAATGGATGTATTGACAGTGGCTTATGTATCTTTCGCTAGAGGAGGGGTATAAGGGTGGTGGGGGCTTCCGATCTAACACTAAGGTAGCGTATACCAACCGGGTGAAGGGCCCGGACTGAGCGGCGATCCTGGGTTATTGTCGTAAGTTAGAGATAAAGTTGTGAAGAGGAACTCTGCTCTTCAGGAGATATAGCAATCTCTATAGCTTCCTCTGCCTCCCTCTCTTTCTTCCCGGGTGGTTGAGATCAAGCACATCACGCTTGCCCTCCCCCTGGCACCCCCGTACGAGTACACGCAGAATGCCTCTGCTGCGGCCAGCACCCCTCCCACAGGCAAACTGCGTGGGACCCACCACTGTAATGGAACCACGAGAACTCCGATTCTTCTCAGAGTTGGGACGCATTATCTCTAGCCTGGATTTCACTCAACGAATGATAGTGGGATTTCCTAGCCAACGCTCGACAGCAGAGCGCGGGTAGGGTGTTGGTGGTATTGCTCACAGGTGCATTCTGGGTGTGTGTTTAGGGTTAGGTGAGTGTTAAATAGTAGGTGAGTGTAGGAAACTGAGTCTTCTATGGGATGGGAGTCTACTGGTACTTCTTGTTTTTCCTCGGGGCTCTAGATTCTGGGCTTATGATGTGTGTAGCATACCCCGGCGGTTCTGCATAATTCTCCATGTCTAGGGGACGGAGCGCCTGCAGTAGCAGACAGTTCTTTACTCGTACGGTACTCAAGTAAAGGGAGAAAAGAACGGCCGTTACGGGCAGCTTCGAGCCCGGTATTTAAACCATTTCCGTCTCTTCTACTCTAGCCAATCAGTTAGCGATTTCCCCACCAGACAAAGCCATAAACCATGCAATCATAGCTGCCAAAACCACGGATGTAAGGAGAACTTTAGTCTCCTCTAATTCGACAACGCCGCTATCTCTGACTCCCCACAAAAGCACTGTGCAGTGGGTTGATCCCACCCCCCTCGATATCGATAAAGAAACGCCGACTAGCCCCTATATTGAACGCCAGAAAACAACAGCAGTCCAACGGGATACTGTACCTCCGCAGCAGCGTTTCGGCAGGTTTTCAGCGGAAGCGCTGGTATCTGCCGCTCCTAGTCTGTGGTTTTCAGGAGCTCGGCTCAAGATGGGCTAGGGGTTCGATACGTCGAGCGTCCAAGTGAGGGGAAGATACGGTACCCAAGTCTACTCGTATGCAAGAATGAGGAATCTAGTTTCTAGTTTGTATCAAGACACGGGAGATGTTTACTCGAGTAGAGGTAGTAAACCTGCAGCGAGAAGCCGGCACTGATACCGTGACATGAAAGTCCTAATAAAGTCATCAAGGGTTGAAAACGGGACCCCTCCTGATCGGGACTAAGAGTCCAAGACTACTACAGAATCCCTGAGATGAATACGAGCGTGTACGAGTATTCATGCGGTGGCATTTAGCCGCAACGAATAAAGTAATAAAGTACGGTATCACGGTAGCATTCCGTAAAGGGGGTTGGCTATTGCGATGGTGGTGCGGGGACAAAGGAAAGTTACTATTCTCGGTGAGTTCTTATCGCGAGCACAAATAGACTACCCTTGGAGGAGGCAAAAGAATCAGGGGAAAGCAGGATAATGTTGGTGGCAATAGCATTACCGGGATTAGGGTGTTATTCGGGGGCCCTACAAGTCCTACAAACTCTGTTCAATAGCAACAATATTATCCTCACAGTATTCATTCCCCAAACCTTCAAGAAGCGAAGGCTGAATATCGAAATCAAACTTTTAGTTACTGAGAAATTATCGCCAATTTCCCCCCTTGCATCGTTGAATCGTTCATTGGCTGTCCAGGCTCAGCTTCCATGGGTCCAAAATGGTGGCGAAGCCTAATAACGAGATAGCCAGCCACAATCAATAACTTCAGAATCGATAGGCCAATACCCCCCCCGCCCGTCACTTGGCGGAGAAAAACCACTCAAACATTAGGCTCCTGCACTTTCGCCAAACGCCCATGTAAGGTACCACCCAAAAGTCCCCCTGAACCTTGCCTCTCTTCCCCTAAGCACCGTACTTGTACGACCGGTAGAGGGCGGTCGCCATCCCTGCACAGCACAACCTCCCTTCTGAATGGTCTGGAACAAACCTTGTGATACGTGCAGTTCCACAAAGTCGGACTAACCGAAGCACTCTACTTTACTTGCGACTTTTGATCGCAATTCACACGCGCATTAATCTTACAGGACAGTCACGCTGACCACGGTAAAAATTTGAACAATTGGACACCATGCCAGGTGGTAGTCCAAAATTTCCTCCTCCGGAAAAGGGGCTAAAAACACAGCAAAAAAAACATGTCCCCCGCGACAGGGATTAAAATAAAAAACGCCAGACCTTGCTAGGAGAAGAAGGTCCAACGTCCTACCGCATAGTCCAATTATTCGAGTTTTTACGGTAGGTTCATAACAGGGAGGGGGGGGATCCAATAGTGGTCTTTTAGCGCCGATGGTGAACTCACTTTTGTTATAACGTTGGGGCAGGGTGCGAGGACGAGACTATGATACCGGTATGCTATTCTAGTGTCTAGTTTTTAATTGCATCCCCTAGATGCGGGCGATTTAAATTTAGGGTATGATTGGGCAGAAGAATACCGGTAGTGGGTTTACTTGAATTGGTGGTTCGGGAGCAGATACCTGGATTGAAAGATGTCAGGCACCCAGATGGAACCCTCCAGGATACCCCGAGCCACAGGAGGTAGAAGGAGGGGTGGGCGAGCTTTGGTGGATGTAGGGGTCAATGGTGTGGAAGGAATTAATATCGATAGCCATGAGGCAAGCGTGGGACCCAGGAATCGTTGATCAAACTGTAGATATATAATTCCCACGATCCCCACCCCCAATTCCCCTCCGCCGTCTGTGAGCATTTCTATCTCTATCTAGACAGATCCTTCCCCACATTCCCTTTTATACTCAATACTTACACAACCACTTGTGTGTCCACTCCTTCAAAATGGCCTACTCAGACCAACACGTAGTTGACCAACCCCCATGGCTAAAATTTGTCCGCATAGCCCAAGTCTCCCTCTCGGTGCTCATTCTAGCACTCGCAGCCTTTGCCTTGAGCGCAATCCCATATGGGAATACTTTTGGCACGTTCGGGTTCAACATCTTCGCCGTACATGCACCCCCCACCCTCTTCCCCTTCCCCCTACCTGACCATACTAACAAATATCCAGTGCCTCTTCACTTTCATAGTAGGCGCTTACCTCCTCGTAACCCCCGTCAGGGCCCCGAAACTATACAACTGTTGGGCCGCCCTCGTCCTCGAAATCTTCGGCGTGATCTTCTGGCTTTCCGCCTTCGCGACGCTGGCATCATGGGCTTCGCTGGGGCTGCTTACTGTCGGTTCCCTCACCAAGCGCGATGCTAAAAAGTCAAAGTCTTCATCTTCGTCATCTTCCTCATCTTCGTCCTATGATGACACAGACTACTTCGCAAACTATAGTAAGGAGTTAGAGGAACGCTATGCCAGGTACCAAGCTGGATGGAGATGCGCTGGGGCTGCGGCTGGTCTGGGAGGGATTGTTTGGTGAGTTGCTTACCTTATGATACTTAATAGATAAGGAGGGTGATAACTAATCGGGATTGCAGGATTCTATTCATGATAACCCTAATCACTTTCTCCATCTTCCTTCACCGCCATAGAATGAACCCGGAGAACAAGGTCTTGCCAGATAACGGCAGCCCTGCTCGGGATGGTGGGGAGGCGGGCATTCAACGCCCTAGTGCGGCAGAGGCGAAAGGACATGAGATGGGGAGTGTGCATGTCGGTGCTGTGGGAGCCGGGGAGTACAATAGGTCCTATTAGCCTTTGACTTTATGTCCATTTTTGGCTTTCTTTGATTCCCCCTTACTTTTAGTGACATTTTTCATCTTATTCGCTGTAGCTAGCTTGACGTTGGCAGTTTGGAGGAGCATTTTTCACGCGGGATGGCGAGTTATTTACGATATGAGGACTGGGGTGGGGTTTTTGGATCATATAAATTTATATCATACCTTATTACTCAAGATACTTTTTTTTTCTCTTCTTTAGAACTCTGTCCCGATAAGATGAATCTGCGCGAAATTAATACCTCCCCCTATATACAGCAAGCTATTGAAACCTAACACGTTTCCGACACGAAACCAACTAATGTCAATAGGGAACCGAGTGACAACCCATGACCATCAGCTCGTGCAACACGTCTCAGCAATACCCTTCAGGAACGAGTACCGGTATTAGATTCAGGATTTCGGACGGGGTCTTGCAAGTTTGGCAACTGTTGGGATGTTTAGCATCGTGTTTGGGGGGGGGGGGGGTGGTGGGGATATGATTCTAGTAGGGAACCAACCCATGCGGTTTTGGCAGGAGCCATGGATCAAATGCATAAATCGCGGGGCTTTGAAAATTGAAGCCCCTTTTTCCTTCCGACATAACTGGGATTCGATGAGGAAATTATCCTTCTTGGCCGATGTCGTGCGAGGTTTGTTCATGACCTCGGGTGGTGTGGCAGCAAGGCGGGAAGGCACATACTCGAGTACAGTACGGTATTGTACTCGTACAATCACCCAACATTAAAGTTCGCACTAGCACAATATCCCGGCTAAGTGCATAAAGCCTTTCCACTTGGCACTGCATAATATTCAGTATGTACAAGCGGAAGCACTTGTTAACGCATAGCATAACTTGTATCATAAGCTGCTGCCGTTTAGCTGTTCACCCCTGTTTTATGACTTCTGTGCTATTCCTGGTGGTCCAAGAAGCGGGCGGCGGATCTGCGCTTTTGTGAGTTTGCTTTGCTGTGTGTACCCTACATAAGAACCGGAATAATTGAGAATCTCCTTAGGACGTTGGAGTCACCTCTCCTAGTACTAGCACCGTACTCGATTAAGATGTGTTGTATCTATTTTTTTTCTTTTTATGTCTCAACTGAGGGCTGAAAGTGAATCTTTTTACTCCTTTACTCCCCCTAATCCAAAAGGGAAATTCTGAACGTCCCAGCATCATTCCCAATTACCGGTACTCGAGTACCGGTATTCCAATGTCTCGGTGGCGATACCCGCCGCCGGTATTCCTGAGGTTATTTACGGTGGGATGTATCGCGCGGTGGTGGTTCGGAACCTGCCGGGGTTCTTAATCTGGAGTGGTTTTTCGATGAGGTGCAAAGAAGGTTACAGTACCGTCTATTCTAAGTTACTATGGCGAGTACCCGCACAGAAAATAGGCATCACAAATAAACCTCGACCAATCAGACTACAAAAACAGGAGTTATTCTCGCGACACTGGAAGAGATTGTAACCGCAAGAACACGAATAATCGAACCCTACATCTGGCTGTTGGAGTTGCCTCCCCTAGCCAGCTCCGCTGGGGTTTTCTTTTTATTGGCCTTAGCGCAGCCTGAAGCCCAGTCATTTTAAGGCGAATCCCCCCCGCATCTACTCGAGTAAAGAGGGCAATTTTGGACGTCCTAGCACAAGGTTCAATTATTCCAGTTCTCACCATACAGTCTCATGACCGATCGCGAGATTCTAGAGTTGTGAGAGTGGCTGCCTTCTTGGCCTCTTGGCATGGATTTTCCCGAAACCACACTTGGTCAACCATGCTTTTAAATTTCCGCGACACTCTTCTTGTTTGCAGTTTGCTCTTGGTACTTGAGTATTGAGGTCCCTTTTCCGGGCTAAGCCCTGTCTTAAGTGCCGGCATGTGCCCGCTTTTAAGCCACGACTCCCGCAACTCGAGAATCTCCCGACCCTTCGGGAGGCCGTATAGTTATTTGTTTGATATCTTCTTCTTTGGTAATCGCACTGCCAATTAGTCTGATTATCTGGATTTACGGGAGAGGCATAGGTGTTTTGTTTTTAGCTGAATGATATAACAATCTGGCTTGAGTGGATCTGTTCCGGAGAATTCCTGTTACATACTCCCGATGGCGGGGTACTGGAGGTTGCCGCAGTTAAAATAGTTTTGCCATTGAAACGGATTGGTTATAAGGGCGTGTTTGCCGGTGGCGCATCACGATTTGAGATGTTTATGGTATACGCCTTGAAGTGCCCCAAGCCGTGATCCGAGAAATTCCAAAGTGCGAAACGAAGGTTTAGGACTATGGTTTTTTTTCCATAGAGTTAACCCAAATCGTGATTTGGAAGTTTGAAAATTGCAGGCAGCTTCGGCACAGGAGTGTTTGTAAATCATGACTGCGAATCATGGGCAATCTCGGATCATGGCGAACCAAACAGGCTCTACTCCTCCCCCCTAAGGAGCTCTCCTGTGCTATGCCCTTATGACATCAAATTGACCCTTATACCATACTTTCCTTAACAAAAACACTTTAGAGCGTTCTACGTCAGCACAACTATTGCGATATCTTTTATTCTCCTTAAAACATTATATATTATTAATTTTATATGGAATATCCCTGCTGGGGTCATTGGGGTTTGGGGTACAATGGAAAGAAAGAATCCGGATACTGGTTTTTTTTCCCCCATAAAAGTCCAATTATCCGGGTCATTAGCACAGTGCCGGACACAACATAAGGTTAACAGTTGTAGCGCCATCCGGTCCTAGGGAAAGATCAAAAATTTCCCCTACTACATAATATTATTATGTATGATGCCGTATCATACTAGTACAGTGTTATACCTCCGGTGATGTCAATTGGGTCAAAGTTGTTTCCCATACGTTATAACCTCAGCGATAACTGCGGAACAGGAACGTTTATAAAATCTAGCAACACTTCTCATTAACATACTAATTTAATAATAGTATATGCTATTCTCAGCCTTTGTCGCGACAAATCTTTGTTTTGTGGAATGTGCTGAACAAGGCTTAAAGCAAAAGTAAAAGCAAAACCCTAGTAGCTGTGGAAAAGGAAAGATACCCCAAGCGTTCGTTTGGTTCTCTAGTAGTGGTGGCCAGCCGAGACTCCCCATGTATGAAAACAAACAACTGAGGACACCGTAAGAACCCGAACAATCGGACCATGTGCTAGGGCGTTGAAGTTGCATCTCTCAGTATGGTCTGGTGTTTCTCCCCTCTTCTTTTTGACTCAGGGGGGAGGTTTTTGGTGTTTTTCACCCCTTTCCCAAAGGAGGAAATTACCGACCGCATGGCACGGTCCGATCATTCGGGTTTTTACAGTACGAATGGCACCGGAATTGCAAAAACGATAATTTTGGGGGGGGTGGAATGCGCACCAACACTCACTCTTAATGTGGATGCTTACTTCTAAATTCAAGATAGAGCACCGGCGAAACACAATCTGAGTCCTCAAACCAACCGGCATGGGCCAAAACTGGGTTGCCTTGCGGTCAAGTTGTACATACCCCATCAGGAGCTAGAACTGTATCTCGAATCAAGGCGGTGTCACTTATAATCACTCGCTAGAGTTGTTCTCTTGTCCGAGCCCAGATAGCCTGGGGCGCCCAAGGTGATAAACCAATAGACAAGACCACTACACCGAACAACCCTGAGTCAATCTGATTACTCAAAACATCCAGATATAAAACATGCATTTAACAAGAACTGAAAGTGCCACGAAAGCCCTCCTTTCTTTCCCACTCCTAGTAATTGTATATCTACCGAGTACATCTACTATAACAAATACTCAACACTTGAATCTGTAGATTCGGTTGAAAGATCTCCGACGGGTACAATTCACTTTCAAAATTTGAGTGCCACAATAGCAATATCGCGGGATGCCGTGGCTTTCATAAATCCCACTTCTATCCTGGAAGGTCGGTATGCTAAGCATTGCGAAATAAGGTTGGGGGTGGGATTGGCTTGGTCCCTGAGTCTAGCACCCGTCAAACTACCGTGCTGTTTTCGGACAACCATCTTTCTAGGGAATTATGCAGCGTGTAAGAGATGGTGGAGGCGTGTAGTATTATGGTTTAGAGCTTCCGGTTGGTTCTCTACTCTCCTGTTTTTTTCATCACAGGGAATCACTCACCTTCCCCATCATTTCCTTTTTACCTACTCCCAGCCTAACTAAGGCGGGCAGGACTAAAGGCTCAAGCTTCTGGGCAGTTCATGATTCAAGACATTCCGGGAGCTAGAGAGCCTCGCAAGTAACATATAACAGATGTGCTCTTTGAAAGCTCTAGTGTTTCTCTGATTTCCCACCGCAAGAACGATGGTCCATGCATATGAGGGCAGGAAGTCACCATAGTTCTCTACCAACGTTCATAAACTTCTCCCCCAATGATATAGTCGCTTCTCATGCACTAAGGGTAATCGTTAAGACAATCCAATAAGCCATTTCCCCCATCGCCGTGGTGTTGAAACACATTTACGAGTACTCAAGTAATAGAGTTCCCCGAGCCTCTCTATTTCGAGGTTTACAATGGCTAAGGTTATACTATACAGTACTCTAACTTAACCTAAGGATCGACTATAATATACCCTCTCTGAAAATTAATTCTATTAGAGTTTTGAAAGGTCTCCGAGTTAGCTCACCTTCACTGTACTAGTAGTTCACAATAAATCACTCTGATTCGCTATCCTTCCTCATATCGCGTCATGAAATTTTTTAACTCAACCGTGCCAAGATTTCTGCGGCTCTTGGCCACGCGTGCTAACACCCCCGCCCCTCATTGGCCAATGCCTCACCAACCCATGCCCAACCTTTAAACTCTATCGACGAACCCCTTCCTCCCGCTCTATCCAAGCGTGCCGGACGTCAAAACATGCCATTGTTAGCGATATTTAGGTCTCTGCAAAACAATCGACCGGATGCCTACCAGGCCATGAAGGGGAACCTGGGTCTCCGGCTGTGGGAGATTGTGGCGAGTTATTGGGATTTGGGGTTCACCTCCTTCGGTGGCCCGGCGGTGCATTTTCAGATCCTGCGCAAGAGGTTTGTGGATGCTGAGAATGGGAGGATCCCCTGGATTGATGATCAAACCGTGAGTTTTTGCCCCCGGGTGCCTACCGATCGCTGTGCTGATTTGTGTAGTACCAAGAGCTGTTTGCCATCTGCCAGGCACTTCCCGGACCGGCGAGCACAAAATTTGCCTTTTGTATCGCTTTGATACACGCTGGGTTTATTCCGGCTCTCCTTGCTTTCCTTATCTGGAGGTTTGTTTGACTGTATTTTGATCCTAGAGCTTGTCTAATGAGTTTTAGTCTTCCAGGTGCAATTGGGATGTTTGCACTGGCGCTCGGAGTCGGGAGAATAGGCGAGACTCTTCCTGACCCGGTTTATGCCTTACTATCGGGCCTCAATGCCAGTACAGTTGGTATTATCGCTGTGGCGGCTGTCCAGGCAACACTCTCGATTCTTCTCCTAATTAGCTTGACTGACTAATGGCTTTAGCTCGCCGAGAAATCTATCACAGATCCTCTCACCCGTATGCTTGTCATCTTAGGAGCGTGTGCTGGGCTTCCGTATAACGCGCTATGGTACTTTCCGCTATTGATGGCCATCGGAGGTATACTCACCATCTTCTGGGACCTTTGGGGACGTGCCAAGTTTGGCCGTATGAGGGCTCGGTTCAGCCGGAAAAACAGGAACGAGCAAAGGGAGGCTGAGGAGTCTACTGCATCCAGCGCTCTTCCGCTGGAAACCAGGAACCCTGCTCAAGACGGAGGTCTGCAGAGGCGGGTAGTCGGCCATGCTGAGACAAGCGGGGCAGCGACAGCTCTAAAAAATGGGGACTCCGGTGAAGAGATCATGCCCGGAGCAGAAGAGACTCCACACCCTCAGAGAATTGATACTATTTCCCATGCTATCCCGGTGAAGGTAGGGGTTTTAATCATCATTGGATTTTTCGGTGGTTATCCCCGTGGCAGAGGTGTTGGCGGGTAGCGCTGACGGAATTCAGTCTCCTTCATTGTTTTGATGGTTGTCCGTGGACTCGATAACACGCCATTGGAGTTCAACCTGTTTGCGAATATGTACCTTGCCGGAACCGTTATATTCGGCGGAGGGCCGGTCGTTATTCCCCTTCTTCGTGAATACGTCGTTGAGCCCGGATGGGTTTCTTCCCGTGACTTCCTTCTTGGTCTTGCTATCATCCAAGCTTTCCCTGGGCCAAACTTCAATTGTAATTCCACTCTCCTCCTCTCCCCACCTATATCCGATTAACAATTCTTTAGTTGCGGTGTATCTCGGAGCCCTTGCACTCAGTCACGGCCCGTCATCCGTTCTTGGCGCCTTCTTAGGGTTTCTAGGAATCTTCTTCCCTGGAATTACCCTCTCCATCGGCGTCCAGTCAATTTGGCGAGTCCTACGAACCAAGCCGGCTGTCGTCTCGCTGCTCCGTGGTGTGAACGCTACAGCCGTGGGCCTCGTCTTCACCGCTGTGTATAGACTTTGGGAAATCGGATATCTGCAAGGCGGCAAAGAGGGAAGCGGAAGCCTAGGATTAGAGCCCTGGTGGGTCGTCGTAGCGGCCGTGACTTATTCGAGTGTCCAATGGTGGAATGTGCCGCCGCCAGTCGCAATTCTTGGAGGCGCGGTTGGGGGACTCGCCTGGTGGGGTGTTGTGAGGTAGATATAGGTTAGCAAGTCAGTGTAAAATAACTAGTTGTAATAAGGCGAAGTATACCAATATGAAACTATTTAAACAAAGGCCTGGACTTGACATACGGAAGCGGCTGGCCCCTGCAATATACCATAGTGTTTTATTAACACAGAATGCATCACCGGCCGCTCATCTCTGGCGTTGTAGTCTTAGAATTTGATATGTGTAAATACGTGTGAGTTTGCCCACAAATGAATTTGTCTCTTCTTCCAGTGTGAGTTTCCCAAAGCTGATTTCCGCGAACAAAATGATGGCAGGTTTTTACCGTTTATCTACAGCGGCTAGGCTGCTACCCTGCATATTGCCGAACTGGTCATGTAGCCGTCGGGCACGGTTCCCCGCTGTGCCTGCCGCAAGTCGTCTAACAGAGATGAAGCATTAACTTTGCTAGAATCTCAAATGGTAGACACATTCAATCGTGGGTCTTACGTACGCAAACCAAAATCCCTATCAATCGTAGAAGGTTGCAACCTATAAAAGGGTCAATTTGAGCCATCACCTCGGGCTCGCCTGCTTCCATCTTCTCCACACCCTTTCCAAACATTTGCTTTTTTCCCTCGCTTCAGTAATCCTTGCTTACTGTGCATAAAACTGTTCCCACACCAGCTCGCTGTAAGGATGGCACAAATTTTCATGGTGCACATGTCAATGATTCCCCCCAACCGCCCCTCGAGCCTGGACCCCGGGTTCCAGATAACCCGAGAAACAGATATTGGGAAGTTCGAGCCTAGCCTTGCGATGGTAGCCACCTTCCCGCTGGGTTTGGCACAGACCTTTAGGGATTTTTACCCCCCTCCCCAGTCCGCTGAGATCGCGAGTGATTGCTGATGAGCAGCTACTTCGTGCACTTTCTTATCCATCAGCACAAGTTTGGCCCTTTGGCTGGAAAAGATGGACCGGCCTCCGCTAAGGCAGCCACGGTTGATATGGGGGGAGCTTTTCGAGCGATCAGGTGACACCCCTGCACCGTTCAATGGCTGATAACGGGTTCGATATTAAATTATCTCACCTAACGAGTTACCGTATGTCAAGAACTCGGTGCGAATGCCGGGGTGGTACTGCTTATGAGTATTTTAATAGAGGAGCGCGACCTGCGTCAAGCCGGGGCTACCATCGCCAAAAATTTGTTTTGTGGGCTGAAAAAACCATCCACCTACCTGGGTATGTGCCACGACAATTGAAGACTCCTTGAGCGAGCAAGACTCACTATCACTAAGACACGTCAAGTACCGGCACATACTTACAAGTACGGCGCTCGAGCGTAACACCGCGCTCACTAAATGCAACCTCGGGTGGGGCCGATAGCTGGTATTATCTCTGATATCCTCGCGTTCAAATTAAGGCTGGATATTGCGCGGTTACGCTCGTCTCGAGGTTTACTTTGGCATGTGCTAGACATTTGATAAAGTTTGGGATGATGCGAATTTGTCCACAAAGTTTTATCACATACACAAGTACGAGTAGCGGTGAGAATAATGAACCTAGGCCACATCGGCCCGTTGTGCGGGGGTATGGTGGTTCGATCTTGGGAAAGAACATTCCGACAATGCCTGCGAATTGGGTATATCCATCTCTACTCAAGTATGGTGGCAAAAAGGCCATCACTGGATTGGCAGGCCGATAATATTTCTGGTCTTCCGAAATTTCAAATCCACCTACATGGAGACACTCGCACTACCGGTACTCCATAGGCGCCGCCTCCCCGGCATATATTGACCGCGGGTGATCTAATGTAGGCACGTAAGTTACCAGTACGTCTGGGCACTTGAGAGTGATTTTTAATTTCTAACCCTCGGTGGCCCAGGAACCGGTATTACATCAAAGATAGCTCCAGCCGTTTGAATGGTGTACAGTGATAGACACCGTACTGTATCTCCTCACGAGTGTTCTTCCTCGCGGGATTAAGTTATTCCTTAGTAGAACATGTTCCGCATGTGTGCTGCGAGCTGTGCAGCTCACACATTGGCCATGGTTTAAATGGCGTTTCTCTCGCCGATCTGGGAGCATTATTCCGGCCAAGTTAGAACGGTGGCAGAAGCGCACAGAAGCACAGGGTACAATTCTCCGGAATCCTGAATTTCTGCGACAGCCCTTCAGAGCTTGTCAGCTGAGACAGGGTGAGCACGCTTGTGTGGAGCGTTAGGGAACAAGGTCTCGCAAGGGGGAACGATTCGGCCAGGAGGGTGATTGATTTGCTCGCGCTTGAGCCATGTCGCGGGAGCCGAAGGAAGGCAGAATGCGCTACGGTCCACGCTACTAGTATCGCGGCTTGGCTAGAGAGGATTGTCTGACATCGGATGATCCAATGCTCCAAATCGTCTCCGCCCGAGACTAGCTCGACTTATCCGTTCAGTGGGAGCTAAACCATAATATCTAGTCTAACTGAATACTTCATTTATTCACTTCACGGCTAGCTCAGCGATGAGACGACCGTGAAAGTCTTCAAAAATCCCCATCCTGATTTCTTATTATGGACTTGTTTCCGCCTAGTTTGACCTTTATTTATTTGTTTATCTTTTCATTTTAGGATATCTGCCGTCGGGGGTATGCTCGAGTAGGCGGTTTCCGAACGATGCGATTCTAGAATCTGGCGACACACGTGCACTAGCTCTCCCGATAGGGATCGAGCCGGTTTTAGAGGTTCGGCAGAAACGATGGTTGAGATGGAGAATCATGTCATTGCCCCTATGCCTCTGTATTCGCTCCTAAGGTCGAGGTGTTTTAAAATCAACTCACATTGCATACCGCCTAGATCTGGAGAAAAGGGTCAAATTTTGGTGTCATGCATGCAACAGCAGTCCTTTTAAAAAAACACTTGGACATTACGAGTACAGTACACTTCCAGTACCCGAGTATCTTGTCACGGCAGTTGTCCACCGGTACCGCATCAGTACTTTTTCTGGGGACAAAAAGAAACCCAAGAACATATCGATAGGGAGCCCGATACATCATCGTTCCACAAGCTATCCAAAATAACCACTGTCGGTCGCCCACATCCTAGTCCGTTTGGGTCTCTTCTCACCACCTTTACGAAATCAGATCCACAGCACCAATGTTGCACCATTGTCTGCTCTGGCACGCAGTTCCTTCGTCTAGATTTTGCTTGTCCGGAGCGCGCCGTTAGTACGGGATCGAGGAAAAAAATCGGCAAACCTTGGACTCGATAATGGCGCTGGAGGGCGTTCATCTAACTCAAAGTTCTGGGCTCTGCTCAGAGATTGGGCGAACGAAACTCTCTACCCCATCGCGAGGAACTACCGGTACCGGCAGACCTCGAGCGCTCGCCGCGGGCATGAAGTGCCCGAAAAGAGGGGCTCAGAAACGCACGGATTTGTTGCCACATTTTGCGAACCCCTGTAGTCGGGCACTTCTTGCCTCCAGCGAGTAAGTGGTTCATTGTCAGAGACATTCTACTGTGATTCTACAAGTAATACCGGCACTATACCGTAGAGATTCTTCTCTCATTTAAATCCCCGGTTTACCCCACGCCCTTCAAGATACTGGAAAGTCACAATCCGTTCGCAGAGGTTCATTTGCCTCAGTAACTCTGCTTTTTGTTTTTCTCCCCGCAGCCCTCTCCCCCTCGCTTTAAACGGCGCCTCACCTGCTGCCACAAGCTCTTGGCCACTTACCCGGATCGTGGGGTTGTGATTACTTTTCTGGCCAAGGGAGGACAAGTGACTCTTGGTAAACATATCCATCTTCCCGAAAGTTCCTTCCCCTCTCCCTCTGTGCTACCGGCACAACATTTGCATTTTGTGAGGCCTCTGAAAATTTACCGCGCCCACCATCGGACAACGGAGGAGAAGAGCCATGGTAAGACGGCCAGTCACTACTGAAGATTATTCTCGACCAAGCCCGGCCCGTCTTTAGAACGGAAACTGATAGAAGGAAATATGCATCAGGACGAGAAAGCTGATTCCGGTATCTCTGGGGTGGTGCCCCCTCAGTCCCGCGCCGAAAGGTCAGCCCCCCATTCCCGCGATGCCTACCCCGTGCACAGCTTTTATTGACTGAACTTGACAGCTATCTTGCGGCTACGGATGATACTTTTTCCGTTTCGTCATCGATACTCGATTATACCTATGAGAACGGGAGGCGATACCATGCGTTCCGACAAGGCATAGCCCGCTCTTCCACCCCATTTCCTTCTAGAAAACTAACAATAACAGGGGCATATTACGCGCCGAATGATGAGGTTCGCTCCAGCTCGGTAGCGAGAGAGTTTAACTAACAATATATAGAATCAAAACAATCAGCTAGATATCTTGTATGTGTTCCAACACTGAGTGTTTAGGAGGGGTCTCACCATCAGAAAGTCATCACATATACCTCCTTCTCCTGGGCGGAGATCTTTACGTGGCCCCCATAGAGCGACCAAAGGTGATTTTCATTTCTCTAGAACATTACAAATGCTGAACCTTTTATGAAATAGCGAATTCTGGACGTTGGGACTGGAACAGGAATGTGCGTCAAGATACCCCCATCTATTGGGCTTCCTGTACAATGGAGTTCGATAGCTAACTTACGATACCGCAACCATTAGCTGGGCAATGGACATGGCCGACAAGTTCCCAGACGCAGAGGTGGTTTGAATCCTTTTTTACTCGTCATATAAGGGGCGCCGCTAACCAGCCTTTGATGTTGCTTTTAGGTTATCGGGACCGGTAGGGCGGCATCCTATCATGCAAGATTGTGTGACCAAACAAACACTAATAAATTGGGTAGACCTTTCACCAATACAGCCCGAATGGTATTGCACCCTTCCAACAGCCCGATGCTTTTGTTTGCGTGTTTGGCAAGCTGGTGTGGGCAGCGCGTCGGGGGCGATCGCATGGTTAATCGTTTACGTTCATCCATAGGGTTCCCCCGAACGTCCACTTTGAGATCGACGATGCGGAAAGCCCTTGGACTTATCCTGATAACTTCTTCGATTTCATCCATGTCCGCTGCCTTTTCGGTGCCATTAGTGACTGGCCCACGCTACTCAAGCGGTGCTATAAGTAAGGATTTGTATTGCCCTATCAATTCCCGTTGATTTTAAACTGACATGTATTTGAAGGCATCTAGCGCCAGGCGGCTGGATCGAAGTTGTTGAGTGTAAGCTCCCATATGATTCCGACGACGGAACCTTAACAAAGGACTCCTACCTTCACAGATGGTGCGAATACGCCCTCGAAGGTGGCCGGGAGTCTGGCCGAAGGTTTGACATTACCCATGAGGTATACGGATGGCTAGGTTCTGCCGGATTCACCGATCTGCGGGAGAGGAACATGAGGTGTGTATGGGTGGTTCACGAGGGGACAGGACAACCGAAGGAAGGCAGGAGTCAAACTCCGCTAACTATTGCCACGGACAGGGTACCAATTGGACCTTGGTCAAAGGATCCTAGAGAGAAGGAAATTGGCAAATACAACCTTTTAAACCTCATGGAGGGGATGGTGAGAACATGCCCCCCCCGCCTCACACCCGCAAGGCACGCGGAAGGCTGATTGAATCGAAAATGAGAAATAGGATGGTTTCACAACGGCACTTTTGACAAGATATCTCGAAGTAAGTTTGCCTATATTCACTCCGGTATCTCCCCACTAACATCCCCTAGTGGAAACCAATCGAAGTACAGGCATACTACGGTAACCTGCGCAACGAAATGACGAACCCGAGGATCCACGCCTACTTTAGGCAGTAAGTCTCCATCCACCAAACCGCGCTCTATCGGTTTTTCCTTTCAACAAAATTGCTAATGATATATGATATTATGTATTGTTCAACAGATATTTCTGGACTGGCCAGAAACCGACCAATGCCTGCTGATGGAGTGAAATCCGGGATAGATTCGGCCCTTTCTTCTGACGTCCTTTGATATCATACCTACTGAATGTGGCGATGCTCGGTTTCATATTATGTGAGACGAAATGATAGATAGTGTGAGGGTTGATGATTTCGACGAGAATAAAGACATATGATGTGATAAGGCTATAGAATACTGTGAAATGCAAATTTTGTGGGGTGGATTCCGGCTAGTTTCCAGATCGCGGAGCAGGGCCCTGATGCAGATATGATATTTGCGTTGAGTTTTTCCCCATTCCATTATTATCCTTTCACTTCCCATCCAAAGCGCTCGGGAGATGCAGTTTATCTGTAAATTGGAATTGAAGTTACACCGTAAGACCCTCTCGCCTATCTCTCGCCCATAGCCAGCATACAGACAAATAAACCAGGGCATCGTCCGTGATCAAGCATAGCGACACAAACCAGCCTCAGTCATACAAGCACAGTAACAATACCGCAATCCGATCAAGCCATCAGTTCCTTAATAATAATAAAATTATAACACCGCACGATTCCAACCACAACCCTACCCACTCACTCACTCACTCACTCACTCTCCATCACTCGCCCCATCCCCACACCTCAACACTCAACCCCCAAAACCCCCTCCCGATCCCACTTCCCATGAAAGCCGAAGCCGACCACGATCTTTGTCTCGGCCCTAGCAACCTCGGTCATATCCCTAGCGTCCAGTACCAGCAAATACGACCTCCCGGAGACCCCGTCCAGCACAACGCTCAGGAGGACCCCGTCGTCCTCGGCCGTGCCCGAGGGGTCGGGGACGAAGACGGCCTCGCCCGGGGTGTGGGCGTGGACTTGCCAGTGGGTTGCTGAGTTTGTCGCTGTGTCGTATTTCAGGATGCCGTCCATGAAGTTTGAGGCGGCGGTGGAGGTTATTCCGTAGATGTAGCTTTTTTGTGTTGTTAGTATTATATAGTGTAGCCTAGGGGAAGGAAGGGGGGGGGGGGGGGAAGGTACCGATTTTTCTTGGTTACGAAAAGAGGGTTGATGGTTGGTAGCTCCATCCCCCATTCACCGGCTACGGAGGATTCCCGCACGGCTGGGATTAGATTGCCCTTCGTCTTGAGGATATTTGGCAGCCTCCAGCGGGTAAGTTTTGTTCTACCGCGGCCCAGCCAGGACTTCCCGTTCTCGACGTTTGTCGCGAGGATGTTCTCGTAGTAGAATCGTTTTATGACGTCCACGTTATCGTAGCTCAGGGCTTCGAGTACCAGGTCTCCTCCATTCCCATCCTCCCCATCCTCCTCTTCCTCCCAGGCACCGATGGTATGAAAGACAAAGAACGGGACGTTATCGACAAACCTTGCGACAACCCCCTTGCCGCCCTTCCTGTCGATGACGTAGAAGAAGCACTTTGCGTGCGGATCCCAATCTGCGATTGCGTCGACGAGGTTCTTCTCCCAGAGGCATTTTGCGCCGCCCCAGGCGAAGTGAGAGTTCCAGATGCAGAGGACGAGGTAGTTCTCCGATATCCAGAATGAGTGGACGTATGCTGGGGGCGCGTCTTTGATTGTTGCTAGGACTTCGGTTGTGCCGGTGTCCTTGTGAGTGCGGAAGACGCGGTACTTGGTACTGAGGCGCAGGTCTAGATTGTAGTTGTACAGATCGCCCGTGAGTGGGTCGGTGCGGGCGTGTGCGGCGCTTAGTGGGCCGCGGAGGTCGGGGTGTAGGGTCTTTTGTGTTAGGTAACCCTCTGGCTTTAAAGTGCTTGCGTTGAGGAGTTGCATTACTGTTGAATCGGTCTTGGCTACTACGACCGCTTTCCCGTCTGCGCCGGTGCCGGGAAAGTCGGTGGATATGGTGACGCCCACGTTCATGCAACTTTTGATTTCGTCGTCGTCGCCTTTATCCGCCGTTGAGAATCCGCTGTTGGAGCTGAAGAAGCAGGATTTGAACTTTGCATAGAGTGACTCGCAGGGGTCGTGTTTCTGACCGAAGGTGAAGCCGGAGAGGCTGCCTGTGCGCCGGACGCGGGTGAGGATTCCGGAGGAGGTTAGGCGCGAGGCGTGTGTTATTTTTGCTGCTGTCCCCGGGGAGGGGGGTGAGATGGTGAAGCGGTGGACAGTGGCGAGGCCGTCGAACCAGTGGGAGAGGGGGAGAGTGGTTGTCTCGGAGAGGGGGATGGAGTTTCCGGCTGTGGAGGCGCGGTAGAGTGTTCCACTGGGTGGTATTAGAAGGGAGGGCATTGCAGGGGGAATGAGGGGGGTGGTGGTTACTTACGAGACGTAAGCCGGGATTGTCCCAATGACTTCTAGGTCTATGGGGTCGGATTGTTCCTCATGGGTTGTGAACTGCGGTCTTGTTAGCTACAATATAACGTCGAGAGATTCGGGATGCGGGAGCTAGCTTACGCCAATATCGTTGGGCCAATCATTGAACGCAGGAATCTTCATGGAGGTCATGGCTGCTTGGGTGATAGCTAGTGAAGCAAGTCAAGTTGTGATGGAGAACGAAATATCCCCATCACGACGCCTTTATAAGCCTGTAGAGTGTAGGGCACGGCATGGCCGTCATGTTAGATCTGTAGAGGAAATCTAGAGATCCAGCGGGTAGGCGCAACCTTTCCCCCATGTGTAGCGAGGAGGGCGCCTCGCCGCCCAGGTTATTCCGCCGCGTTATATTGCTCCACTCCTACCGGCACTCCAATCCACTACCGCACCGGTATCTGCCAATTCATAAAGTATCCGGAGGAGATAGGATAGACTTGATTAATGCAAAAGTGTCGATTCGCCCCATGAACCGATGAGTACACCTGCTGGATTCCAAAAGTACCTGGCATCAGGCACTTTTGAAGCCCCACCTGGATTCCTTTGAAATGGAACAGGCACCCGGGCGCAAATTAAAAATCGGAACAAAGTAACATTGGCATCTATGTCGCGGCCGCGGCTATTAGTTATTATATCACGCCGTCTCAACCACTAATTTACGCCCAAGTGCCCGGGACTAAGTTACCCAATCCCACCAACCCACCGCACAGGCTCCATCTCGCCAAATAAACCCCCAATCACCTTTTTTTTATACCTTCCCTCCCTCGTTTACCCACCACTTAAATAGGTCACCCACCTGCTCTCTTGCCTACTTGCGAAAATGGAAAATTAGACGAGCCCGGCTGGACGGTTGCTCCACCTCGCTAAAGATCTCCGCAATAGTGGGGTTTCCCGGGCTAAGGTTTGTCCGTCGGTTCGCGTAGATGCAGGTTTGCGGCCTATGGCTTTTCGTGCTCGCTCGAGTGATCTGGAGTGATAGGGTGTGTGTGTGCGCTACAGTACTATTGATGATCACTCGGGGGATGGAGTTGTCAGCGGTAATGGCAGGGTGGGGGGGTCGCGGGCGGAACGGTTTCGATGGGTGGCTGGGTGGGTCCGCCGGCGCTCGGGTTAAGATTTCCTCGCGAACAACACCTTACATCACCTCCCAATTGCAGGGGAAAAAATGGGAAAGAAAATGTAGAGGAAAGAGCTCTGATAGCTGGTCAAAATATTTCCTCTATTTGATGCATCCCATGACTTCTGCTTCCCGACGACTGGCAGAGTGAGACAAAAAAAGGAAAGAGCAGCAGACTACTCGAGTATGGACGTGGGTGATCGGACAGACAGGGTTAGAAACCTATGAGGTTACATAGAATTTTGATCCCTGTCTGTCCGATCACCCACGTCGATACTCGAGTACCAGTACCTACAATAATCTCGAAAAAGATGAGCCGTTCCGCCCCTCGGAAAGACATAAAAAAATAACAAAGAAAACACCACACCTTACCGGAGGAGGCAACTCCAACGACACAGCACCAGGTTCGATTATTTGAGATTATGCGGTACCGGTATTTAACAAAATGAGCCTCATAGGAAACATCGCTCGTAGCCATCTTTGTAGATGTGCGGATGGGGATAGAACATCGCATCATATGCGATGTGCTGTGTATGTGTATACCCTCTTCCCAGTGTCCTCCGTATCCCACCCACGAATCCCACCCCGAATATACAGAAAGGAATCCCCGTTGGCCTTCTCTAGTCCACAGGATCGGTAACGGATAGCAAGGTTGGCCGTAATAGGGTTAGGGTTAGGACGCGATTTTCTTTGTTTAGCACGATAATATTATGTAGTATTATACCGTACCGCACTGTATTAAGGGGGTACCAGGCTGGAAGTAGGGAAGGGTAGGGAGAGCCTGCCGACCGGGCTCGAGTGAGTTCCGGCGATAGGACATCTCCCGTTCATGATACGCGATGTGAAGATAAACTCCCGTGGTCATGTCACTCGCGGTATTCCTCTACCCCAGGGGAGTACCCCCGCACCCTATTCACCCCCGAATGCGATCAAGCACTGAGGAAGGTGAAATACGGTATCAGGTACAGAAAAATAAACTTGCAAAGTGTAATAAACTTTGGTCCCTTGCCTAGCCGACGGCTCGAATACCAGCGGACGCTACGTGCCATCCTCCCCTAACGCGATGTATCTAGCAACCACCTCTAGCATCTGACAGGGGAGTTAGAGCCTGCGAGACGGAAGGAACCCTGATTGCTGCAAAAGGTAATCTCCTGGAGACCCCGACAAATGCCCAACCGATCAGCCTAATTCCTCCTACGCGGCCCACCGGACATCCGATGTCGTGTGATGGTGGTTTACAGTATATTGCTGCGACGCTTGCGTATGGTGTCTCGGACGATAGGTTCTGTACTAGTAGTGCACGCGGCAAAGGCTTCGAAAATGTGGAAACAACTGTGTGGTATGATGCTGGGCAAAATGGTTCGAGCAACTCTACGGTATGGGAGTGGGAGGAATTTGTGCGCTTTCGAATAGACCCCGGCGGTGTTTTCTATTTCTTGATCAATCCGCCGACGGTGGTGCGAGTACCTACGAGAAAGGTTTCCGGTGAGGGGTGAATTTGTGGGCAGAAGCAGTTAAAGGCTTTCCGGTAGATAACCGGCCAGGCGAGCTAAGGAAATAACTGGCTGATGAGGAGGTACCGTACGTGCCTTTCTCTCACGGCGAGTATTCCTAGGGCGGTGTGAAACGGTAGGGTTCGGTGTCAGGAAGGCTGAGCCGGATGCGGAATGGATCGCAGCTCTGGGAGTGCTGAGTCAGCCATGGCCTGAATGATATCATACCAACAATAGCTATTTGGCATCTACTCCGGCTTGGCGTGTCTGGAACGGAATTTCACTTTTCCACGCAGCCCGAGGGTCATCATAAACCAACTGAGTCTTCACTTCTTTAAACTACGATACTTACTAAAAAGTTAGACTAAATTCCCAAAACCTTTGGACTTCCGAATCTTAAGCTTAATTATTGTTTATCGAAAAATAGAGAGAAAGCTAGAATGACAGCCGTTGAGGAGCCTTCTTATCAGGTTGAAGTATGGCATTTTTCCAGATCTGAGACACTCCTGTCAGAGATTCCATGCCGGGGGAGCCTCATTCTTCCGTAAACCCTAACACATGGTCAGGCCAAGACTAATCAAATCAAATGCCCCCGACAGTGGAGCAATCTCCACGGCTATTCTGTTGACAGGCTTCATCTTGTCGAGCAAGGGGAAAGCCTGGAGGGAAATACCGCAAGAATGACAATGTTCTAATGCGCCCCGCGGCGAACATCGAGGTGCCGGTCCTTTGAAAAATGGGGTATTGTCCCTCCAATCTTCGCTTTCGCTTAGTTGGCCCCATGCCAATCACGACGGATTTGGTGAAATACCGAAGAAACAGGAGAAACAGAATCAGACACCGAGCTGTTAGCCAGACAAGACCACGGTAAGTTAGCTGCTGCCACGTACTGCCAGCAAGCCTGCTCCTGAATTACTGCGCATACCCGAGTTGCCTCGCCCAGCTGGCCGGGACTTACAATAGTCACTTTAGAACGTTTACACTTCTCCATTACCGGGTTCTTGGAGCAGAAGACTTGAGTACATATACCATTCCATCCGTAAGTCCCCAATTGCCCCCCTACTTCCGTACTCCTCATACCCTTTCGTTCTTTTCTGTGTTATTATTGTTTATCTCTTTGAGCCCATCTCCTTCGTTCCTTCTATCTATTTCCTCAGCCTGGTTTAGCTGAACACAATCCTTATACCTTACAATGTCGCTCAGATCGATCCTCAAGACTACCCTTTTGATGGCCACGACGGCATCTGCCGCGCGAACACTCATCGTCGGCTCTGCGAAAGGCACGATCAAGACTTATGAGTTCGATGAGAGGGCCAATGGTCCGGGTTTTATCAAGGAACTTGGGTCGACTTCCGAGAGCGCCCCGGCACCTACATGGCAGACAATATTCGGGAATTTGCTATACTCTGTTAGCGAGACAAACGCTTCTACCGATGGCGTCATCACGGCGTATCAGATTGGTTCCGACAAGAAGTTGATCAAGAAGGGAAGTGCAAAAGGAGTGGGTGGCCCAGTGAGCATTGTAGTTGGAAAGGGCGGGAAATTGGTTACCTCTGCTTCCTAGTATGTTTACGGTTGCGCTGAGTTATATATATAAGTGTAGGGCTGACACTGGCTTGTAGCGCGGGTGGAGGAGTAGATACCTTCGCAGCAGATGGGTCCGGCGGTCTCACCCACAGCCAGAAATTCACATATAAACTCGACAAGCCCGGCCCCGTCTCGGACCGTCAGGAGGCGTCCCACCCGCATCAGGCCATCCTGGACCCAACAGGAGAATATGTCATTGTTCCCGACCTCGGAGCTGATGTGGTCAGGGTGTACAACACCAACAGTAGCACCACGATCAAGGAACTGGAGTTCATCAAGACACCCCCCGGATTCGGACCCAGACATGCTGTATTCTACCCCATCGGTAATGCAAAAGCGACCCATCTTTTCGTGGTCGGGGAACTCTCGAATAGCATCATCACCTTCAAGATCAGCTACGCCAACGGCCAATTGAAGGCGGAGAGCGTTGCGACGATGAACACTTTCGGCACACAGACTGTGCCATCTGGTTCTCCCGCCCCCGCTGCTGGCGAAATAGCCCGTTCCGTGGGGGGGGGGGGGGGGGGGGGGGGGGGGGCGGGGGGGGGGGGGGGGCGGCTCGGGCGGGGGACGGGGGAGCAGAAGA
>Ga0307509_10001579_pt1 | contig 38325 bp, 33 predicted proteins | sample 10_EM_MG_FD_202245 | JGI IMG/M metagenome (GOLD analysis project Ga0307509, IMG submission 202245) | Populus trichocarpa ectomycorrhiza microbial communities from riparian zone in the Pacific Northwest, United States - 10_EM | ecosystem: Host-associated > Plants > Roots > Unclassified | place...
CCTAGGTACAGGATGACCATCTACTTCACCGAATCAGCTCTAGTTAGCTAAGAATATAGGAACTAAGCAAAGACAAAATTTATCCGAAACAGTACCAAGCCTATACGGCCTATAGGCGGGCCCGGCCAGGCCCTAGAGAATTCCCATAGGCTAGGCCAGGCTTTGCCGCGGCCTGGCCTACCTGGCCCGTTGGGAACACTGCATACCGTGGGGTATAGAATCACCATGTAGTGCATTGCTGGTGAATGCAACAAGAATTAAACCACCGATCAGACGGCAATCTAGCCATCTATCTTCCAGCCATTAGACCGTGTCAAGATTTCTTGCCCCCGGCTCGATAGTCTACCCAACCAAAAAAACACCCCCCAATCATAACCTCCCCTCGAGCTCCCCCACCTTTCTCCCAACAAACCCAGCGTCTTCACACCGCCACCCCTCCATCCCCATACTCTAGTAGCGTCCCGAACACCCCCACCACTCCCCGCCTCGACAAATACCAGTATTCCAATCCTACTAACGTACTCCCCGCGATTGGCATAGTGTTCAGTGTGCCGCAAGGTGCGCGAGTTGGGATCGTGGGGCTGGTCGGGCGCACTATTGAATGCATTCAATGAGTTGCCGAAAGTGTAGATCCCCGAGCAGGAGATCAGGGACGTGGGCATATCGACGTAAGGCATATCCAGTACTAGCGATGTGAGGAGTGCGCACTGCGGGTGCGCGAGCTGGACTACCCTCTTGTACTTGGGCCTGCAAACGAGGACGGAGGAGGAGTGGGAGAGGGAGGAAGGAGAAGGTGCGTGTTGAATTCCAGCGGTGGGGTCCGGAGGTTGCGGTATACAGATCGGAGGCAGGAAGAGCTATACCGCGTGTTCCGCTGGACAAGGCATTGTAATACGTCGTGTACCAGCCCAAAACTAGTTCCCGCCCCTCACGCCCTGCAAGCCCATCCACACATCCATCATCCAGATAAAGGAAAAGGGAAAAAAAGCAACACAAACCTCTGATTATGCACCCCAAACCCTCCTCGGAAACCCCCTCTGGGAAGAAGGGGAGGTTGGCGATTAGGACGTAGAGGTCTAGCAATAGAAGGTAGAGGGAGGGGCCGAGTGGAGGAGTGGGGTATCGGCTTGGGTATCCAACGCGGTTTTCTTATATTTATTTTTATGGAGGAGGAGGAGGGGAAGGAGAAGGAGGGAGTGAAGGAGGTTCGTAAGTTTAGATGGTTTGATTTGTTTTGCTTTGCTTTGGGTTTTGTAGGCGAAGGGGTATGGGCAGGTCTAGTTATGCCAATCGCTGTTTCTATGGGTATATCATATTCCTTTCCCCTTCATCCTTTAGTTTACAATTTAGCGAATTTCTTTTGTTTACTTATTCTACTTTCGTTTATTTCTAGGCTATTATGTGTAATCGGAGTGCAAACGTTTTCCCCTAGCTCACGATCCAGAAGAAATGAGTGGGTAGGGTATTGGTGTTGGGCTTGTATCCCGGAACCAAAATTTCACAACTAACCCCTCGTTCATATCACCTCCTCTAGCAGCGTTTGCCTAGGTGGAAGGCATCAGAATTATTTTTATTTTGAAGTGATGACAAAAGAGGCAAATTGCGCTGCTAAGCAAAGGGGTGGGGGCAGGGCTGAGGCAAGGGGCAAAAGGCTGGATGGCAGAAAGGGGGGTATTATGGTGTAGGGTAAAAGTGAAATGGGGAAATAGCGGGATGAGGGGAAGGGGGTGGGGGAGACAAATAGCGGAGCTGAGGGAAACGCAAAACGGGCAAAAAGCGATGCAGGGGGGGAGGGCGGAAAACCAAAATACAGCTCGCTGATCTGGACGCTAGCAATCCTCCTGTGGTTTCGTCAACAATCTAAAGATTTCAATAATGCTGTCAGCAGTAGATGATTCTGGACTTACCAGTTAAGGTTCGGTAAACCCTCTAAAAGTGTGTAGCGCCCATGGTTTCAGATCCTCTTTCGAGATAATCATGTCGGTTGCATGTTTGTGGTCGACATCAAAAACTGTTCTGTATGGTATGACAAGATCTGGGTGGCCTTTAAGGTGAGTCACCTGACCAGAGGCGTCAATCTCCAGTAGTATTTAAATCCTGGAATTTTTGGTTGTTGGTTGCGAGTCGATAGTGCTCGCTCATCGTCGATCTTTTCCCAATGTTCAAGACGCAAACTCATAAGGTCTTTGCTAATCTTGATGATTATGACCATTCGGACCTGATCTTTCGAGTTTGTTAACCACCAATATGCGTCTTTCTGTAATTCACCAAGACTTTCTGAATCTCCGACCTCAACTACCACAGTCGGCCAGTCCAATTTGCCGTCTCACGTTCCTGCAGGTGATAGTCCTCCATCCGCCTGCTTGCTCCTTTGCCCGGGGACAAAAAGGTTGGCAGTTCCGGTATGATGGTAGGAGTATTTGCTATGCTCCGGAATTTGACAAATTCTCTCGGTAATCTCGGAAACAAAACTCCAGCTTACTCTCATGAGGTATACCGACCGCGCATTTAATGATCATTGAATTGAGATCATGTTCGTAGGTGAGGCGAAGCTGGTTACGAATCCCATAGTGCTGAAATCAGTGTTCCCAACCATCCGGGGCGCCTTATAGGGCCCACCAGGACTGTAGTCCCGGGCCTCCCGGGCAGGGTGAGTCAGGACGGCAGGGCAAAGCGTCCGAATCTCAGTAAGACGGCCGTCCTAGGGGTGGACGGCCGGGCCCTGCAGTCTTTAGTAAGATGGGTTCTTCCGGTAGTCATTTGTAGGGCCCGGTCGTCAACTGTAGGGCCCGGCAGTCAACTGTAGGGCCCGGCCGTCAACTGTAGGGCCCGGCCTTCATCAATGGGGCACTGCAGGGCCCGGTTGTCATCTATAGGGGGAAACCCATTTCGGTTAGTTCATTGCGCCATCTAAGACACCTGCCGTCCCCACGGTCCGTCCAGGGCAACCATGAGGACGGACGCCACAACCGCCGTCCGTCCCGGGCATCCATCCAAGTCCGCAGTCCCTCCCGTCCATAGCCAAAGACGGACGGACTGGACGCTTGGGTTCACTGGCTGAAATACATTCTCGATAGAGTCCACCATGGCTGCAGGGACACCAGTGACGAGAATATAACATCCAGTTTCGGATTCTAGGCATTTCTGAATTTTGACCTGGGTTCGGTGAGCGAGCCGGGCAGGACTCCAGAATTTCCACTCATTTCTGGATGATATATGTGAGGCTAGATTGCGGAAGGCTATATTTGAGCCTTCATCGGTTGCAGTGCTGCTATGCCTTACACTAGGTTCATGCACAGAATCGTCAACCGCGGTTGTAGAAGAGGCGGCACCGGCAGCTTTTCCTGGAATTGTGTTGGGATGACCATCGGCCGGCATTGTTGACGGTGCCGGAGAGGATGACTGGCGAGACATAGTTGGACTAGGAGTGGGGTAATCAGTACCCCAGAAATATACGTCTGCTATAATGAAAAGATATGGTTCGAATCGTTTAGAAACAGGTATTATGTGGAAAAGGAATCGGGGGATATCAGAGGGTCAGGTAATCGAAAATAGAATGGACAAAGTAAGATGTAAAATAGGCCTACTGGTGAGAGTGGTAAAGACAGGACCGGTTGCTGTGTATCGTGGGTGGTGATTCTCGATGGAGGGGACTGAGTGCAGAAAACTTGGCTAATGCGAAAGATCGTTGGCCAAGTGTGGATAACTCTCTTTCTGCAGTCACAGTACTCATTGTACGCGGGTTAAGTACACCAGGAGGAACAAGACGGCCGGGAGCAAAGCCTAAATATGACCTTTTTGAATGCCGACTGAAACTCACTCTCGATGACCTGTCCCGTTGGTTCCCACAACTACCCTAAGATTTCAGGCAGAAGGAGAAGGTGCCGGTTGAATTTCCAGCAGTGCGGTCCGGAGGTTGCGGTATAAAGACCGGACGCGTGAAGAATTGTAGCGGATGTTCCACTGGACAAGGCATTGTAATAGGTCGAGTACCAGCCCAAAACTAGTTCCCTTCCCTCACGCTCTGTCAGCTCATGCGCACACCGATCCTGGTAAACCCAGAAAAAAAAGCGACACAAACCTCCGATTATGCACCCCCAAACCCTTCTCCCAAACCGCCTCTTGCGCGAAGGGGATATTGGAGATTAGGACGTAGAGGCTTAGCAATAGAAGGTATCATAGGCGATGAGTGGCGGGATGGGGCCAATTGGAGGAGGGGGGTATTGGCTTGGTTGTCCAAGGTGATTTTCTTTTTTTTGTTTTTTAAGGAGGAGGAGGAGGAGGTTTCTTATAGCACGGTACCTTATTGCGTAGGTCCTGGCGATGTTTCCGAGTTTTTATATCTACTGGTGGGGAAGGTAGATTCCCATAATTAACCAAGGGAGAGGGCGGGGTGGGAACTGGAATGGAAGAGATTGAATCGGATAAATTTCAGCCTCAGCCCTGCTGATCCCAAAAGAAAGAAAGAAAGTACGGCCTTCCCTTACGGGGAGTCCCGCTTGGTAGCTCATCGGTTTGTCCTCCTGGTGTTGGGGAGAGGCACCATTCCCCTGACATTGCCAAACCAAGAATGTTCCCTGCTGTTGCCCTCAGCAAGCTGCATAATATGTGACGGCTATGAGTCTTGCGATGTGGATCTCTTGCTCCAACTGACAACCAATTATTCCACAAACCGAGAAATCTAAAAATGAGGGGGAAGCACAGTCAAAATATGACCTTGTGAACGCCGCCTGAAATTCGCTCTCTCTTACTTGTACTGTTGGTCCCCGTGACTGCCCTGCGATTTTAGACAAGGGTACAATTTCTCTGAGCGGTCTGCCGTCGACCACTCCTCCGGTATATAGGGAAGTGATGAGACGGACAGGGGTTCCAGAGTCCGGGCGCCCGATATCGTAGAGGTAAAAAAAAATGATTGAATTTGAGGGCGATAGGATGAATACCGGTAATGCGAGGGAGGAATGAGAAGCTTTGACATCTTGAATCCCCCCCCACCCCCGCCCGTCTGATCACTTACCTGTCCCACCCGAGCATGGATACCATGGCTTTCAGCCCTACCTGTTAACCGCGCTATGATTGGTCTAGGATGTCTGAGTCCGTCTCGATACGGGTAAGGATGTGTCCATCCCTGAGTTTTCTTTTCTTCTTCTCTCTGACTTGGGTGACCCCAACGTCGAGGTATTATCCTTGAGTACCCCTCCAGGGTTTAATCTGAGCTGGTGCCACTCCATGGCTTTAACTCTTGATACGCTCCACCGTCTCAAAGAATGAAAGCCAAAGTGCTGTCAGAAAAACGCCTTGTCCCTGATGTGGTGAGAGTCGTGAGGTCTTATTGGGGGCTTTCTCCCTTGCATTGCATGCTGAGTAATATCCCGGATTTCACACATCCCCCGACTTGAAAAAGAAAAGAGAAAAAAAGAGCTGTTTGTCTAATACCGGTACTTGTATCGTATCTGTGGGTGTGTGAAATACCCGGGTATTATGTCTTTTGGTCGTCTATCTTGCTATGGGCCAAGGTACGTACAGTGATATGGAAGGCTACCCCACAGTCGAACCGATCCCACGACCAAAAATTCATCTCAGGTTTTTTTCCTGCTCCGGGGTTTTTAGTAGCATAGGTGTCTCAGATATTACCCGGCACTGGATCGGGTAAAAGGTCAACAGTTTTGGGGGGGGTATTATGATCACCCAAAAGATACCGCCAACAGGAAGTTGTGCTGCGGCGGTATCTCATGCGAGTTGACTCCACGAGACATTTACTCTCACGTGAGCGCTAGGGTACGGTGCATCATGCCCACACCAAAGCCCTGATATCGATAACCGGTCATGCTCTCTATCATACCCGTGATACGGTACGAGTAGTGTAATAACTATCATGCTTATCCGAGCACGGTACAGTACTCGTACAGTGGGTAGGACCCCCCCCTTGGCCTACGACACAATACTGCCGAAAGTCGACGGTCTTATAAAAAGAATTACTTGACCGTTCTAAACTCCGTGCTGATTATGTAAGTCTCGCAGTTCCTGGTCTGGGCCCAACGTTCCCGCTTGCATTGTATCAAATGCAAATGCAAATGCAGAAAAGACTTTAGAAAAGGCACCAATCTTATCCCTTGATTTCCTAATAGATTTTGGGTGTCGCATTCTTGCAACAGGAGAGAGCAAGTCCCTGGCGCAGCAAACTATGCGCCGGTTCCGAATACTTTTTTGCGTTTAGCGAGTAAGTTACTCGAGTACTGCACCGCTACTCGTAGGATAGATACCCGCTCGGCCCAAGATTTATTTACCTTCAATACCCTCGATTGACAACCACCCGCCAGCCCGCCATCATGAATAGCTCTAAGCAATGCCCAAAAAACCATACAGAATGCTAGGTACAAGGTCAGAGAGGCGCTTTGCGAGGGGGTTATATTCAAAACCAATAAGCGGGATAACTACCTCTATGGGACAAGGCTTTCAGGTAGAACTACTCGAAGTGGGGCGCTTGTGAGAAAAGTGGAATGCGTGGCAGGCTGGAGGTGCGACAGACATCGGATAGCTGGAAATATTGGAAAAAAAGAGGCGGTTCACGGCCGGAAAAAGCGGTGGAAAACTAGCATATAGGGAATTTGGATAGTTTGTCAAGAGGCGAGATACCATATGATAATTCAAAAGGGGGTCGGTGGTTGTAAATACAGTTTCTAAAGACTATTACTGAAACCCTTACGTTGCGCGGTCTCTTCACATTGATCCAGGAGGCGATTCCAACTCGCTAAAAATAAAAATAAAAAGTCTCTCTCCGACCTTTACCTACTCGTGTTATACTAGGGGTTCCGTCTGTCGCTTGAGCCTCAATATGTGTGAAGCGCAGTTCTGAACTGCCCTCCCAGCGTGTAAGTAAATCTCCAGGACATTGCCTTTCTTTCTTTCATTTTTGGTGAGTAGATGTGCTTTATCGTACGATTTGGAACTGTCTGCGGCTAAAATACATGACCGGCATGAACTGTAGCACGATTATTACCTACCACCAAATAAGCGCTGCGACGCAACGGGTAACATCACTCTGGGGTGGAGGTTGATGATTGGATGGGCAGGGGTTCGAGATGTCGAAGCTTTTTTTCTCTTCCGAGCATTATCTACCGTATCTTACCAAATTAAAGAATTTTCCTCCCCCTGCCTGTCATAAGCACGGGGACCTCAAACCCCTGTCTACAGTCGCACCTGGCTATAGTGAACCTCGTTATAGTGAATCCCTGGCTATACTAAACGGGACATACAGGAAATTTGGGTTCCCACAAATATCCTGTTGGCTATAGTGGAAAAAATGCCCATAGTGTAGTGAACAGAGGAACAGCAAATATGCAGGGGTATAAAAATGAAAACACATATAAATTTAATTGGCTATAAGGAACAAAATGAGAGACAGCCAGAGGCTATTCCATTTTGGGACATGTGAAGTGCCCTGATTTAGGGTTTGTTAGATTGCTTTCCTACTCATATTGGCCTTCTCAAGTTTCCCCGGATCATGGCCAAAACTCAGTATACTTTGCTTCATCTGTGATTGATGCTTGTGCAAACAGATGGAAAAAAATTTACTCACTTTAGCCAAGACCACTTAGTCATCTTTACTATAATGAATCTCTGGCTATAGTGAACACTGAGGGTCTTGTTTTTTGCGTTCGTTATAGCCAGGTGCGACTGTATACCATCCCATCGCTAACCTTCACCCCCAAGTACTCGAGTACAGTACCGGTACTCTTACAGCCGCCGGTAAAATAGTCGGAAAATGTGGAAATGAAAAGCCAGAAACACGGTTTCTCAATCCCCAGTCTCGAGCAGGCTGAACGCTCCAATCAAAACCCTCGGAGCTCGATGCCCGTTTTGTTGCCTTTTTTAACGATAACGATAGAGTAGAATCTGCGGGAGTAGTCACCCGGAAAGCTAGCCACGACGGCCACCCCCACCGCTCCGTCTAGCACTCGACACACAGCCAATATTCGCCAAAAAGAGAGAGTCTGTCCCGACCTTTTCCTGAGGTACTCAAGTACCGGTGTTAAACTACCGGTAGGGCGCTACAGGTTGCTATGATCTAAGCTTTGAGCTAAGCGAAGCGAATTTCTGGACTCCTCTCAGCGCTTAGATAAAGGTCTGGGACAGATTTTTTTTTTTTTTTAGCGAGTAGCCTCCAAGATTCATCACTCGAGTGCCGATACAGGAGGGAAAACATGCTCGCGGCACAACACTCTCTTCCACCTTTGGCCATCCGCTGGCTGGAGGATTTCCATTGGAAACCCTGGCAATGGGGAAGAACCCGTGAAACGGTAACTCACCGTGCATTCGGCGATCATCCAACTTGCGTTTGAAAAGTGCAAAAGCACCTTCCCGAGTGTGGGGGTTTGTCCAGTGGGACATTCCCGGGGATGGTTGTGGTCGTCTCATTTCAGTCCGGATCATTAATCATGATTCTCTGCCACTTTCCGTCCAAGCCGACGACATCGTCCTGTAGCGCGAGTAATCGCCGAGATGCTATGCTATCGTGCCAGGGGCCGTGGAGGTGAATTGTCTAACCCCGCTTCAGTCTTCTTTTTCTCTACTCGCCAGAAGCCCGTCAACTGCGCCGTAGACTATTTTGAATTTTAGAGCCGGAATAGCCCAAATATTGGCGGGCAAGCCACTCTGTGGCCAGAGGAGTTACTTGCGGTACTTACCCTCAGTCGCTTCTGGTGCCGTGGCAGAGAGCCGTTCCTAGCGATTGCAAGGCCGCCTGTATTATTATTCTCAGTGTAGCGCGGTGGCCTAAGATTCAACTCTGATTTTTTTTGAGATTTTTTCGTGTTTCGCCAATTTGAGAGGGCTACGGTAAGGTCACTATGCTAGAGATTGTCCATGAGCTCGCCGACCTCGGCACAAAATCAAACCAGACACGCCGTCTTGGGGAGTTGGGGGGGGCGTCCAAAAAATAGAATCCAGGGACCGGTTGGCTGTTTTCGAGTTAGCAAGGGCGAGAAGGAAATGACGAAAAAATGAAGGTAAAAAGCAATGTCGCAAGTTTGCGAGGCATGAGGGACAACCAATCTTGAGGACGTTAGCCCAAACTCAAGAATCGAGGCAGCACCCCCCAATCGATAGTGATGAATATGTCTCACTGGACAACCGGAGGACCTATCACGACGCTTACCAAGGAGGGAGTGAAGTTCCTCGCCGAAGAAACGACTCAGCACTTTGTTGCTGGAACATGGCCGAATGCGGCAAGCCCGAGGGGTGATCTTTCAACGCGCCAACAAGACGACAACGCTTGCTCGCGCGCTGGCTTGCAATCGAAAGAAGCGACCCAGCCGAAGTAACTACCCTCACGTGAGAAGAAAGCGTAATAAATTGCACATTAATCAACCGACCAATCTCACTTACCCGCTAACAGTCGGGAAATCTTCTCAGAGAGAGAAGCAGGCTAGCCTCTCCCTAATACCGTGTGCAAGCAACGGATGAAGCGTCTCCCCCACCCATCCAAAATTTATTTTACCAGGGAATGGGAACAAAGAGAAGTGTGGTGGCGGTGCACCCCCGGCTGACAATGAATCGGATCTTGAACGGAGCCAGCCGTAAATTAACTCCCCATACCATTCCCCTGGCATTGCCAAGCCTAGAACTTTCTCTGCTGTTGTCCGCCGGCTGGATAATACCGTATGGGACGGTTATGAGTCTTTCAAGGATGGATCTATTGTTACACGGGCAACCGGAGAGAACCAGCGAACTGAGAAATCCAGAAACAAAGAACAAGACGGGGGGAAGAAAGTCGAAATATGACCTTGTGAACGCCGACTGAAACTCGCTTTCTCTTACTGGCACTGTTGGTCCCCGAGACTGCCATGCGATTTCAGACAAGGGTCTAGTTTCTCCGAGCCGTGTGTCTCCTCCCATTCCCATGGCTTTCAGCCCTACCCCGCTAACCCCCAGCAGCAAAAGATACCGTATTCCCCGCACCCACTAACTTTAGCACCTCGCCGAGTCGTTCGGCGTTCTCTCGCAGAAAGGAAAAAAAGAAAAGGTGTTCACCACAACGTGGTCGCCGTTGTGACCAGCGAACGGTTGATCTGGCTGCTTGCAGGGGTTGTTGTCTTAGATGGGTTGTTGTTGCCGTTGTCTAATTTGATTAGTTTTAAGCACGAACCAACCCCACCCGTTCACACTCACACTCGGCGACTTCTTAAGAGTGAGATGTGCTAAGCCGCGCCTAGTATGACGCTGAGATATCTTACGCGCTTTGCCTGATGTGTGTGTGTGGCTTGTGGGCTCTGCTCGCCGAACGGGATTTACAAGGGGACTGTGAAGGGTCGCCGAGCGGGCTTTGACTTTGTTGGTCGTTTGGGGGGGGGGTAAGCGGTGACATCGAGGCGGTGGTAGTGGTAATATGGTAGCGGTAGGTAGGAGGAGAAAGGGGAAGATAAAAGATAGGGTCCGCTCCGGTGAAGTCAGAGGATCACCAGAGTTTTTCTGTTTTGGTTTTACTCATACTGTACATGGATTGAAGTAAGCCCGCTGTATACAGTTCTGACTTTCAGTACCGCATTCAAGCTTGACGAGTATTTTTTAATTTTTTTGAGTTTAATTTTTTTTAATTCAAATCAAATAATCGGCTCCACTATTCTAAAGGGAAAGAAAAAAAAAAGACGCGACAAAATGAGCGACAACACCGACTTGGAATCCCTCCCCAAGGGCGGCGGAAGAGACATCTCCCAGTTCTCGTGGAAAGGGCTCACCGTCACGGTTAAAGACTCGAAAACTCAGGAACCGCTGGATATTTTGAAGGATGTTGAGGGGAGTGCTCGGCCAGGTATCCATATTCCTTCCTTATTTTATCATCAAGACCTTAGCTCCCCCACTCGTCCAACCATTTACACTCATGTGCTGACTTCCGACCCCGATAAAAACAGGTGACATGCTAGCCCTCATGGGCCCCAGCGGATCCGGGAAAACCACCCTCCTAAACGTCCTCGCAAGGAGACCCGCCGCGGCAAGCGCTTCCGTGAAGGGCCAAGTCCACCTCGATAATGCCCCACTCCAAGCGAAGACGCTTCGGGAGATTAGTACATATGTTGAGCAAGAAGATGCACTCATTGGTATCACTCGTTCTCCCCCCCGCCACCTAATGTTTCACACCACTGACAAAATATCCACACAGGCAGCTTGACTGTTCAAGAAACCATCGAATTTGCCGCCAGCCTCTCGGGAGCCGAACGCCATGCTGGTCGAGTATCGGAGCTGATTAGAGCATTCGGGTTGGCGAAGCAGGCGAACACAAAGATCGGCACCCCCGTTGCTAAGGGCATCTCCGGCGGGCAGAAGAGAAGGGTTAGCATCGCTTCTCAGTTGATTACTCGGCCGAAGATTTTGTTTTTGGATGAACCGGTATGTCTTGCTCCTGTTTTACGCTTTATTTCTATGGGAGGGTAATTCTAACAGGACATGGGTAGACAAGTGGATTGGACTCAAAAGCAGCGTACGAAGTCATGTACCGGATTCAGCAAGTCGCTCGGGATGAAAACGTGAATTCCCCTCCGTCACCTCCGTAATTATTCAGAAGCGTCTAACAGCCATCCAGATGATCGTCATAGCCTCCATCCACCAACCCACAACCGCAACATTCAACCTCTTCTCGCAACTCGTTCTCCTCTCCGCCGGCAGGCTAGTCTACTCCGGCCCAACGGACCAAGTAGTCCCATACTTCGCAACCCAAGGCGTGCCCATCCCACCATTGACCAACCCAGCGGAATTCCTGCTGGACGTGTGCAATACAGATTTCGACAACAGTGCAACAGACGTTGGCGGCGATGAGAGTCGAATCGCGAGACTTAATCGGCTAATGGAAGCTTGGTCGCCAAAGGGCCCAGGTACGGAGGCCGCCGCTTCAACTCCATTCCCGGACTCGGAGGGGGCGATGAGTACTTCTGGGGCTCCGACAAGTGTGCTTTGGCAGACGTTCGTGTTGTTGCAGAGGCTTTGGTTGAAGAGTTATAGGGATTTGCTGGCTTATTGGATTAGGGTCATTATGTATCTTGGTATGCCCACGGACTCACTCGGAGCTGAGGATTCCTTTTACTTTTACGGTTTACTAATGGGGCAAAAAACAGGCTTAGCATTCTTGATGGGCACAGTCTGGCTCCGTCTCGGACGGGGACAGGATAACATCCAACCCGTCATCAACGCACTCTTCTTCTCCGGCGCATTCATGTCGTTTATGGCGGTAGCCTACATCCCAGCATACCTCGAAGACCACGAAAGTTTCCGCAAAGAACGGGCAAACGGATTATACGGTCCAACAGCATTCTTGCTATCCAATTTCTTGATTGGGATCCCCTTTATTTGTATAGCCCTCCCCTCCCCCCCCCTTTTGCCACCAAGAGCTTTCATCCTGCTAACACCCAAACCAGTCCTAATAGCAATCCTCTTCTCCCTCGTCACCGTCTTCCTCTGCAACTTCCGCCAAACGCCCGAGCACTTCTTCCGCTACGCCATGTGGCTATTCCTCGACCTGCTCGCGGCCGAGTCCCTTGTCGTGCTAATCTCCAGCCTGATCCCCGTATTCGTCGCAGCGCTCGCGGTAACCGCTTTCGCGAACGGCCTCTGGATGTCTGTCAGCGGCTTCCTCGTCTCCCCCAAGGTGCTGAACAACTTTTGGTACTACACCTTCTACTGGATCGATTACCAGCGGTACGTCTTCCAGGGGATGATGTTCAATGAGTTTGAGGGGAGGGTGTACGATTGCGCGAGGGTTGGGGATGAGTGTCAGTGCATGTACCCCAGCGGGTTGGCGGATCAGTGCAAGATTGAGGGGCGGGGGGTGTTGACGGCGATTGGGTATGGGAAGAAGGATGTTGGGCTTTGGATTGGCGTGCTGATGGCTGTTATTGTGGGAATGAGGGGGCTGGCGTGGATTACCTTGAAGGTTAAGAGGGGTTAATTGGTCGGTATGGGGATGGGTTGCTTTGGGATTTTTTTCTTTTCTTTCTTTTTTCTTTACCGCTGTCTTGGTTGGAGTTTTTCCTCTTTTTTTGTTTTGTACAGGTTTACCATTCCCTTAGCCCCCGTTTTTATTTTTATTTTTATATACCCGCGAATACCTTTTTTATATATTAGTAATTCATGGAAGATACTCAAGGTAGTATAATACCAGGGCAGATGAGCGCACCTTCCCAGCACCGAGAGAGGTGCCATAGTAAATGCCCCATCCGAAATGGGGGTATGATCTATTTTTCGAAGTTATGATACCACTCAAGTGACACTCAGAGGGGAAGGACTGCGCGAGAGAGAGCTCACCCCTAGAAGTCCGCCGTCCTTGTATTTGATAATCTCCTGCTAAAAACGGAAAAAATAAAAGGTATTCTATGTGCTTGAGTGGCTTTAGATATAGAACTTTTAGGAGTAGAGCGAGTGACATGTAGTCGGTATCAGGCAGAATCATGGGGGTGAATTAGAGCGTTTTATTAATGTTCCGAAAACATGACTTACCTGCCCGTGTTCCAGGTCATGGGTACCACCCGCGAAAGTCTACCGTCGTGAAGGGATCAACTACTTCACAAGCGATTGCTTAATCCCCATTACCCTAATCCGGGCGCTTTGGGGGGGGGGCGGTTGAGTAGGAGGGATTTTGAGAACGGCAGAGATTTTCCCTCCCTTTTCTATCTTCCGGTCTGGTGTCTCGGGAAGATGGATTTAGGGTCACAGGGCAATCGAGAGAAGTGCCAGCTAATTCATTAATCCATACACTTGCAGGATGGCCAATTCCAGAGTCGATTTTATTTTTAATGGTGGCTTTGGGAATGACAGCGCTCGGGTTTCCAGCATGAGAAATAATTTATTACTCGATGGGAAGGCAACAAGGATGTTAATAGCGAGAAAAGGAAATCTAAAAAACGAGATTCTGAAGCAAAAAGAGACTGTTCCCAACGGGCCAGGCCGTAGGCCGGGCCAAGGCAGGCCACTGTAGAAGCAGCCTAGGCCGATATAGGCCGAATTCCGCCGGCCTGCGAAAGCCTATCAGGCCTGATAGGCGCCTATAGGCTAGGGAATTAGGATTGAAAACGGATCGCTTTAAGGGTATCTCGATCCCCCCACCGGTTTCAAGTTTATCTTTTATTATTTTCGTCTGTACCTTCGACTATTACGGAATCACACAACCAGTGATAAGCAAATATCTCAAGAATGTCTTGACAATCCAGCTCCAGAGTCATCACCACAGGTAAATCTTGCTATTCTTCCCTCCGATTCTGCTTCTTTGCCAATAATTAAATTAAATTACTAACCTAATTGAGGGAAATATTTCTTGCATTTTGGATGTTATTATATGATTGGAAAAAATCTATAGTTCATCGCCATGGCATCTACCGTATACTCGCAATATTCTGTTGTCACATTGCTGGAAGAGCACTGCACAGTTGACCAGCCACAACACTTGTTTTTTTCCTACAATGAATTTAATTAATTGGCCTACTATCTCTAGTATTTTTTGCTAATGAAGCGAAATGGTTCTTGCATTTCCAAAGTTATCAGGTAAAGGAGAACATTTAGTTCGAATGTTCGCTGTAGAAACTACATAGCCGCTCGCCAAGAGCGGACTAGCCTAGCCCGATCCGGGACCCGGCACTGAGCCTATATAGCCTATAGGCGGGCCCGGCCCTAGAGAATTTCTATAGGCCGGGCCCGGCTTTACTGCGGCCTGGCCTACCTGGCCCGTTGGGAACACTGAAAAGAGATCTAGTTAACTATAAGGAAATAGTAAACAGAATAAAGAGTGTAAGATAGCGAAGAAGATAGTGCCCCATGCCCCCCTCCACTCAAGCAATGGAAACCGAAATCTATCAGCATCTGAGAACTGATACCACGGGGAGGCTTTTACGAAGTGTATCGAAACCGAGTAGACGATGAAGTAGAAGGACTTAGGTCAGTGTAGCCGGGCGCAGCTAGGCTTAGGAATGGAGGACCTAGGGGATCAATAGAGATATCAGCTAAAGACAAGATAGCAAGTATGTATATTGTTCTGAACACGCGACAATACCGAAAACCATGGGGAGCTTGACGAACCATGGAAAATGGGTGGATCGAAGGGAAAGATCTTGGTAGCGGGGAGGGGTTAGTGGGATATAGAAAACATCAACGAACAATCAACCATCATCCCGACAGGATCCGTGGACCCTGGTGGCCATGAAGTTAACTAATGCCGTACATGACGGCAAGGATTTACTCACCAGATGCTTCTTCTCCTACTGTCCCGGCCAGCCTCTAAGCAAATACTTGGGTACGCAGGCTTATGGGGGCGTTGCAACGTCAGGCCTTTCACATTAGGGCGGTTGGGGTGGACACTGCGGTGCTCCACCAAAGCTTCACCACTCATGCGCACCCGGCCTTAGCACCATAATGGAGTGGGGTTTAATTCGCGTTGTCATGCCGATTAGGGTCGGCATCTTTCCGTTCGGGTAAAAGCTTTAGGGCTGCCTCATGCTGAGTTGCGGTAGCACTGAAGGGCGAAACTTGACCCTCATTCTCGAGACAATTGGCGTCGATCTTTTTTCGTTCTAGAAATAGTTTTACTCCTTCTTCATCAGCGACCTGGAGTGGCGTTATGCCATTGTTATTTGGGCAGTTGGGGTCAATATCATTTCGCTCTAGTAGGATCTTTAGCACTTCGTCTTTTTCAAGCACAGCGGCCCACCACAGTGCCGTTCGACCCTTGGTATCTCGATAGTTAGGGTCAATATCTCTCCGCTCCAGTAGCATCTTTAATGATCCCTCTTGTCCAAGCGCAACAGCCATCATCAGTGGTGTTTGGCCCTCATCATCCGGGTAATTGGGGTTAATATCGTCCCGCCCCAGTAGTATCGTTAATGTTCCCTCTTCTCCATGCGCAACAGCCATCTGTAGTGGTGTTAGGCCATTGTTATTTGGGAAGTTGGGGTCAACATCTTTTCGCTCTAGTAGGATCTTTAATACTTCGTCTTTTCCGAGTGCAGCGGCCGACCACAGTGCCGTTCGACCCTTGGTATCTGCAAGGTTAGGATTAATATCTTGAAATTCTGCGAGTAACCTCACCACCCCCTTATGTCCTCTGACAGTAGCTCTCTGCAATGGTGTTATGCCTCCCTTGCTTTGACTATCAGCGAAAACATCCCCCTGCTCCAGTAGTAGCCTTACTACTCCGTCATGTCCACCCGAAGCAGCATGCCACAACGGTGTTCTCCCTTGCTTGTCAGGCTCATCGGGGCTTGAATTTTCTTGATCGAGGATGAGCATGACCACCTCTTCATGTCCATTCTCCGCAGCCCATAAGAGTGGCGTTGCACCTGTGCAATCTCGTTGGTTGATCTCACAAGCTTTGTTATCCATTAACGTAGTGACTAGTACAACAAGTCCGAAGAAAGATGCGCAGTGCAGTCCGGTGAAGAGTGAGGAGCCATCAAGGCCATCCAAATCCTCGTCGAAATTGGATCCACTCCGGAATTGCTGCAAAAGTGACATAGCGGATATATGAGTATCGTACGGACTCAAAAGTTCCAGCACGAGCGACATTAGGCCATCAGAGAATTCTCTTTTTGTATGAGTTCCCCAATATCGCGAAGAGTACTTGAGAAAGGGCAGGCATTGGTGATCTGGAAGGGGATAGGGAGGGAACTTCTTGACCAGCCGGGAATTTAAATAGGTTAAGCAGGTTTCGGCAATTGTAGAGTGGGCCATGACAAACAGGTCCGGGTAAGCAGAAAGGTACTCTTGGAGAGTATGGTGGATTAGTCGTACAGTTAATGCTTCTTTGTCCACCGTGATCAAGCCCTGGCAGCAGCTTAGTAAGGTAGCTATAAGAGGAACATTGTCGGAATCGAAATCCTCTGATCCAATCTCCACCGCCAACGCGTGACAAAGTTCATCCACCAGTAATGGACGTTCCGAATGGCAGACCCACATAAGGGTGGCCATCGCGAGCTTCGCCTTTTCCCCATCCTGAGCCTTTATTCGCTGTAATGTTGCATCATATGCACCCCCCAACCCTACCCCATCATTCATTGATCTGAGCCTTATATCCCTTCGAGTGATGGTTGTTTCGCGCAGGACTCCATCGATGTGAAGGGAAACCAGTAGGAACCTATATTCAAAGAGGTTAGAATGTGCCTTCAAGTAGCTTTGTTATTGTCCCCTCCTGTACATACGTTTCTGAGCTCGCTTCGGGAATGCTCTTCAGAATATTCCCCGCCAATGTGCTATTCATTATCTCCGGCCTTGTGTCATTCCGGAGTTTCTCGCGTAGATATCTAAGGACATCATCTTCCGTGGGCTCTATCGATATAAAAATTGCTCCTCCGCCAAGTCTCCTCTGAATCTCACACCGGACATGGGACCTTCCTGTCATGAATAGGAGGGTATTCGGTGAGCCCCGAAGAATCTGCCCTAGCGAATTAAGAACCACCACTCGATGCTCTGGAGCGCATTCGTCAAGAGCATCTACACATATGAATGTTCGCATTGTAGCTGCCACGATCTGGAACATCTTCAAGATTCCCGAAATCTCTGGTCCCCGACCCCCAATGAGCGTCTTTTGATTCCGAAACTCCTGCACTATGGTGTCCGGAACCGGGTTAAATCTGCCAACTAGCTGTTTCAGCAGAGCGCCCAGCATGTGGATTGGTGACTGCTCCTTCCGAGTGGCAAAGTCGAAGTAAAAACAGGTAACGGCAGTATTTCACTCCATTGCCTCGTCACATAGCTTGTCTATGACTAGTGAACTAAGATCATAATCCGTCAGCAATGCCACCATCTGCCCCCCCCCCAAAATGCTTTATGTTACATGATGTAACTCTTTCCCACCCCGGGATTGCCATCGCAGAATAAACTCGCATTATCCAGTTTATCTCCACCACCACTATACCAGCTCGTGAACTCTCTTGTTTCCAGTACCCAGGACCCCACACCGTCCATTCGTTGGGACCTGATGTCTTGATGTCGCACGCGAGGCTCTAAGGGAGAGAGCCAAAGGCATATTTCGGGCCCATCATCGGGAGTGCTGTTGATGATAGTAGACTGGTTGAAGGAATTAGTGTTATTTGAGAAAATCTGGGACATTTCCGGTGTTTAGCCAGCTGGGATTCTGTAGGGGCACTCGAGAAGAAACAAGTGGTGATTAAATTTTGGCGACTGTTGAATCTCTTGCGCTCGTGCAAGGCGATGATGAAAAGCGGGGTTGGTTACACATGCACAGTCTTGACTTTATGGCTCGGCTGCGCACTGCCGATCACTTCATCCGGGATTCGCATTCGAGGCTCTCGAGGTGTTGGTTGCCTGTACAGTAAACATTTTGGAGCAACTCATATTTACTTTTTATAACTGCCAGTCTGAGATCATGTGCTGGAGGTCATTTTTCCATGTGGTTAACTTTCAATATTAGAATTTGGAATGAGTGTTTCTACGGCTGAGGTGATAGAGATGTCGACTCAAGTTCACAGCTCAATCGAAGGCCAGAAGCTTGAGCAGCAACTAATCCTCGATCCAGACAATCATGGAATTGCAAATTTTAGCGCTCATTTAATTTTCAAAGATAGCTTCGGGGGTGCCAACACTAGGTTTTCTATTATAGGGGGAAATGTGAGGGATATATTTAACCGAGAAAACAATAAAAAGACGATAAATGGCGAAAGTTAACGAAGAAAGAAGTGCAACCCCTGCCTTTATGTCAGCAATATGGAGGGGAGTGTATTGGCATCCGAGAAACAGAGCTGATAGGAGGGGTTAACCGGGTGCTGTGCCCTGTGAGGGGTGAAGGGGCATGACAAGATCGCAGTAGCCCCAGCGCAACTAAACATAAGAAAGTACGGCCTAGAGAATCAAGATGTAACCTATCAACCAATGACAGAACAGGAGGTGTGTATATCGTCTAAACTAGCAACTATAAAGACTAAGGGAGCCCTACAAATAATAAGGAATGAACAGGTTGCAGAGAAACGCCCCCGTGGTGATGAAAGCTGGGCAGGATACAGGATTGGCTTTCCCACCCCTCATTGCCCGTAATGGCAGTGCACCCGGACTGTTATCCTTGTTGGTATCGCCCGTTATGCCTGTAGAGCCTGGCCCCATGAAATCAGCTAATGCCGCTCATGGCTGCAAGGGCTCACTAACTCACCGGATGTTGCTTCCATACTCCCAGCTCAACCGGCTCCTAGGCAGATATCTGGGTTCTCAAGGTTATGAGCGTCGCATCTTTAACCGTCCTCCATCATCTCATCCTCTATATCTCCCTCAGGTTCTCCGCTTGCCTTCCCTCCCTCCCTACTTCCTTCCCGTATCTTGCCCACGCAGCTTGCCTTTTTCTCCTCTCCTCTCACCCTCTTGGCCTTTTCTTCCCCCTCCTCCCCCTCTTCCTCCTCTTGACTTCGTTTCCGCTTTAGGAGTGCTCTTATAGTGCCAGCACATCCTAGCGGTTTTCGATCAATCCTATCTCCAGGATCGGGGTCGACATCTTCACGTTCAAGAAATAGTTCCAATACTCTTTCGTGTCCCTCCACAGTAGCAGACACAAGGGGTGTTCGACCATTGACATCTGGGCGATTGAGGTCGACATCTCCGCGCTCCAGTAGCAACTTCACCACACCTACATGCCCGTTCGCTGAAGCATACCAGAGCGGGGTTCGGCCATCGTCGTCTGAATAATTTGGGTCGACATCTCTGCGTCCAAGGAGCGCCCTCACCACTTCTTCTTGTCCGAAACCTGCGGCACCAATGAGCGCATGGTTTTGCTGGTTTTCCGCAGGATTGAAACCGGCATCTGCCCACTCTAGTAGTATCTTTACAACTCCCTCTTTTCCGCTCGCAGCAGCCCACCACAGTGCCGTTTGATCCCGGAAACCGGCGCAATTGGGGTCAATATCTTCGCGTTCTAGTAGTAGCATCACCACCCCCTCGTGCCCCTTTGCAGCAGCGCACCCAAGTGGCCGGTGATTCTTGTTATTCGGTCGATTGGGGTCGACATCTCTCCGGTTCAGTAGAAGGCCTACAACTCCTTCATGTCCGCCCGCTGCAGCGCATAGGAGGGGAACATCACCATGGTTATCCCAACAATTGGGATCGATATCCTCTCGTTCCAGAAGTATCTTTACTATCCCCCCTTCTCCAAAAGCAGAAGCCACTAGCAGTGGTGTTCCATCCTCGTTGTCTGTGCAGTTGGGGTTAATATCTTTCCGTCCCAATAGTGTCTTTACTACACCCTCGTTTCCGAGCCCAGCAGCCAACAGCAGGGGCGTTCGACCTTTGTTATCTGGGAAGTTGGGGTCAACATCTTCACGCTCCAGTAGAGTCTTTACTATTTCTTCATTTCCAACAGCTGCAGCTAACTCAAGTGCAGTTCGACCCTCGTTATCTGGGCGGTTGGGGTCAATATCTTCTCGTTCTATTAATAATTTCACGACCCCCTCATGCCCATTCTCGGCAGCAATTAGTAAGGGTGTTACGCCTTCTGTGTCTTGACAATCGACGTCAACATCTCCCTGTTCCAGTAGTAGTCTCAGTACTCCCTCATGTCCCTCCGAAGCAGCATGCCACAGTGGTGTTCTCCCTAGCTCATCAGGATATCCGTAGCTCCCAGTATTCCGGCTCAGTATTAACTTCACGACCCCTTCATGTCCAAATTTGGCGGCATAGAAAAGTGGGGTACCGCCATGTTCATCTGAAAGATTGGGATCGACGTCTTCCCGTTCCAGTAGTAACCGGACCACATCCTCCATTCCCAGCGCAGCGGCAAACAGGAACGGTGTTCTACCCCCGGCGTCTGCCCAATCAGATACAACGTCTTGCCTCCCGAGTAGAATTTTCACCACCCCACCATGCCCTCTCCCGGCGGCACATGCAAGTGGCGTTATGCCTCCAATGTCATAGCTATTGACGCTGACGTTTTCTTGCTTCAGTAGCAGCTTCACCACGTCTTCATGCCCGGAATAAGAAGCCCGCTGCAGTGGAGTTCCGCCTTTCGTGTCACGAGGATCGGGGTCAATATTTTCTTGCTCCAATAGGAGCCTCACCACTTCCTCATGCCCATTCTCTGCCGCCCGTGAGAGTGGTGTAGCACCTGTGCAATCTCGTTGATTGATCTCAGAAGCCTCGCCACTCACCAACGTAGCCGTTAGGCCGACGAGCCCGAAGAATGACGCACAATGTAGTCCGGAGAAGAACGAGGGACACTTAATGTCCCAAATATCGTCATCAGCACCATCGCCACCGCAGGATTGTCCCAAAAGTGATGCAGCAGACACGTGATTTTCGAACTGACTCAAGAGTTCTATCGCAAGCGACACCGCGCGATCAGAGAATTCTCTTTTGGCATGAGTTCCCCAATGTCTCGAAGAATATTTGAGAAAAGGCATGCTTCGGTCGGCTGGAACGGGGTAGGGAGGGAGTTTCCTGACCCGCTGTGAATTTAAATAAGTTAAGCAGGTTTCCGCAATTGTAGAGTGAGCCGTGGGAAATAGGTTTGGATAAGCAGAAAGATACTCTTGGAGGGTATAGTGAATTAGTCGAATAGTTAATGCTTCCTTGTCCACCGTGATTAGGCCTTGACAGCATCCTAGCACTGTGACTATCAAGGGGACATTATCGGGATTGAAATCCTCTGATCCGATCTCTACCGCCAATGCGTGACAGAGTTCATCCAAATGCAACGGGCGTTCCGAATGACAGACCCACATTAGGGTGGCCATCGCGAGCTTCGCCTTTTCCCCGTCCTGGGACGTTATCCGCTTGAGTGTTGCATCATATACACCCCCTAATCCTACTCCATTACTTATTGACCGTAACCTGTCTGTCCTACGAGCGATGGTAGTTTCTCGCAGGATTCCATCGATATGAAGGGAAACTAGCAGAAATCTATATCCAGCCAGGTTAGAATGTGCTTTCAACTGGTTTCCTTATTATCTGCTCCTCTACATACGTGTCTGAGCTCACTTTGTGAATGCCCTTCATAATATCCACAGCTAATGTGGGGTTCATTATCTCCGGGTTGGTGTCGTTTCTTAGTCTCTCGCGTAGATATCTAAGGACATCATCTTCTGTGGGCCCTATAGATACGAAAATTGCTGCTCCACCAAGTCTTGTCTCAATCTCACATCGGACATGAGGCCTTCCGGTCATAAATAAGCGAGTACTCGGTGACCCCCGCAAAATATGTCCTAACGAATCAAGAACCACCACTCGATGCTCTGGCGCGCATTCGTCAAGAGCATCAATACAGATAAATGTACGCATTGTTGTTGCAATGGTCTGAAACATCTTCAAAATTCCCGAAACCCGTGGCCCTCGACCCCCGATGAGTTTTTTCTGATCCTCGAACTCCTGGACTATTGCGTCCGGAATCGAGCTAAATCTGCTCACCAGCTGTTTTAGCAGAGAGCCCAGCATGTTGATCGGTGACTGCTCCTTCCGAGTAGCGAAGTCGAAGTAAAAGCAGGTAACGGCAGTATCTTGTTCCATGGCCTCGTCACATAATCTGTCTATGACTAATGAACTAAGATCGCAACTTGTCAGCAATGCCATCCTTTGAACTGTCCTCCCAGATATTCAGTCTTACGTGATGTAGCTTTTCCCCACTCCCGGATTACCGTCACAGAACAAGGTCACAAAATCGAATTCGTCTTCCCCACCGCTATACCAGCTTCTGAATTCTCTGGTTTCCAGTATCCAGGACCCCACACCATCCATCCGTTGGGATCTGATGTCTTGATGGCGTAGCCGGGGGTCTAAGGGAGATAGCCATAAGTGTATTTCAGGCCCATGATCGGGAATACTGTTGATGATTGTAGACTGGTTGAAGGAGTTGTTGTTACTGGCGAAAATGTGGGACATTTTCTGTATTTAACTGCTCTGAATTGTGTAGTGATCTTAGAGAAGATAGAACCGGGTGATTGACTTTTGGTGATAATTGAAATCTCTGCTCGAGAGGGTCGTTGATGAAAAGCGGGGTAGGTTGCACAGCCTGATTACTTGGCTAAGCCTCTCCAATCGCTTAATCGTAAACTCACATCTGAGACTGGCAAAGAGTGGTTCATTTGTAGCCATCGGAATGAATAATTTTCTCTCATTGGTTAGAATTAATAATCATTTCTTTTGCAATGTGCAGACCATACTAGTATGAACAATAGCCACCCTCCGGGCATTTAACTGGAGTACTTTACAACTAATTGATCCTAGCTATTGTGTAGAACAAGGCGGGAGTTTCCACCAAGCTTAATTTAGTTCTTCACTACTCTTTCGAAAAGAGGAAACGCAAAATTATTTAACCCTAAAGTAAATAGAAAATTGCACCGTATTAAATATAAAAATTAAGATACCCGGAATGGCACTCCGGCAAGTGGCCTTCTGCTTCGTAGCCGAGCTGAGTAGAGCGAGACTTTTACATATTTATCATACTTCAAGATTTATCACTCGGAAAGATCACATAAGATTATCCAGCAGCTGGGTAGGTAGAGAGGCACCTTGATGAAATATTTAGAGTTCTAAGGTCAGGTTATCACGGTGGGGTATAATAGAATCGTGTTGTCCGACGAGACATGGACAGGGTTCCGAATAGTCCGACAAGTCAAGGCAGGACCAGGCTCGCCAGTCCTGGTAGATGTCCATAACTGGACCTGACTAACTCAAGGGGTCCGGTCCGGTCCTAGACTGGTCCCGGACCAGTCTTTACAAAAGATTGCATAGTCATGCAATATCACTCACTTACATAGGGCATTGAAAAAATGTGATACTCGCAAACATATTTTCGCCGCCTCTAATTTAAGCGAGGCACTATCTCCATTCCCACTTGCCGGAGATTCTACAATATAAGATATGAAAACAATGAGTTTAATCAAGAAAAGCTTTATTTGAGCGTAATATATTGTGAGAAAAATAGTAAAAAGCGAGACGGGATGCTAATTTGGTCAGAGGGCCGTATATACCCGACTGCTTGGGGGGCCTCCTTGGACAAATCCTGATCAAGTCAGGTCCAATAATCCTGACTGTTCAGTAGGTCTAATTTCTACCTTTAGACTAGACTTGACCTAACCGGACTAGCTGTTCCAGACCAGTCTTCCGCAGACCATTCGGAACCCTGGACATGGATTTTGTCATTATTGCTTTTCCGGTATAGCTATGCGGTTTCCCATTTAACAGTTAATTACCCACTTCAGCCCTATTTGGAGACTCCTCCAAAGGCAAACCTGGGGGCCTAGAAACACCCTCTTCCAGAGATGGAGAGAGGCAGTCCACAAGTTTGCAAAATGGGGCAATTTAGCCGTTCACTGAGTCTTAATGTTTGAATTTGAGAGCCAAATGCTGGATATGTTGTGGCAGAAGATTCACTGTGAGTGATGACAAGTATTAAATAGCTCTTAGACAAAAGTAATCCATGGTTCTAAGTACTGGTGAAGCACTTTTGAACAATTGAATTTCGCAACCTCCAAAAACTTGATTTGAACTCCGACATCCAAGGGAACCAAAGCATAAGACACAGCAAAAGGTGAAGCTCGCGTATCAATAATAAATTGTTTTGTTCTGTGGGCAGCATTCGCCCATTGGGGTGGAAAACCCCAAAACATGTTCAACGCTAAGAACGCGTATGGGTGCCCCAGAGAAAAAGAAGCTACATTTTTTGAAAATCCCCAATTCTGCCCCGCTGGAGTTCTCTCCATATCGCAGTATTTGCCCCAATATTGAAATATCACAATTAGGATACCCAAGATCTGTATTTACCGAGACTGGCGTACTACTTGGAGGATAGATAGTGAAGTTCCCATTCAATAAAGAACTTAATTTTGGAGGAAGTGGACACCAATCATGGCTTTTGCTAAGGGAGATAGCTGCTTGGCCATTTAAAAGGTCTCCGGACGCTTTGCATTTGTTAGTACCCATATTAGCACAAAAGCGTCCGGAGACCTTTGAAATGACCAGGAATGTAAGGCAACTATCTTTCATTTCTCGCTGTTTTTTTTTGCGCGACGGCGCCGGCGGCATTAGATTAGAAGGGCAACCGACGAAAGAAACATGGGACAGCGGACATCAAGAGAAGGATCTTTTGCGCACAGGTAGTGGGGCAACCGTACAATGTTGTACTTTCTTTTCGGTTGGATTTTGTTCTTCTTTTCTTTTCTGTAGATCCGTCTTGCCTGAAGATTTGAGAATAAGTTTAGTGGAGGATCAATTGTGAATTATGTGACTTTTATGAACCTGTAATCTCCTGCGCTTTAGAGACTAAATACCTCGGTTTTCTGCTTTTGAATATGATACATCTAGTGTTATCATACGACTGTTAGTCCTACCTCATGGAAGGGCATTCCTACTCTCCCATTGATATGGATCAAGGAAGGAAATTGTTATCAAATCTCAAGGGCTCAAATTCAGGGTTCTGAATCGTCTGAGCAAGACTGGACTAGACCAGCTAGTCTGGTTGAAAGTCAAGTCTAGTCTAGTGGTGGAAATTAGACCGACAGGATAGTCTGGATTAGCAGACCAGACTTGGGCAGGACTGGTTTGATCAGGCCCGCCAAGCAATAGGATATGCATGGCCCTTTGACAGAATTAGGATTCCATTTTGCATTTTGCTACTTCTATCACAACATAATACGTTCAAATAAAACATTGCTTAAACAAACTGATTGTTTCCATCGATTATACAGTGGAATCTCAGGAGAGTCGGAGCAATAATAGTGGTTCGCTTAGATTCAAGCCAGCAAAAATAGAATCACGAGTATCAATTTTTTTTCTTACTGCAAAGTGAGTGAAATTACTTGACTATTCAATCTTTTATAAAGACTAGTGTAGAACCAGTCTGGACCAGAAGGGACCACCAGAGTTAGTTAGGTCCAGTCATTGACATGAACCTGGACAGCGAAGTCAGGTCCTGCCTCCAAGACTTGACCGGTCAGACTATTTGGAACCCAGCTCAAATGTTAACAATGGCAAAAGGTTTTGTCTTGGGAATACTGCTACCAACGTCCGGAACTCTCCACGCGGGTTAAGTGAGTGTTTGGTGTTAGCCTGTACTGGGGGACAAAGGTCCGAGGCGAAAGTGTAGCTACTCTCTGAGATGGGAGAAACTACAATTACCAACTATCAGAAACAAAAACGATATAGCAAAAGACGTCACTCAATTCCCAAATGATTCAAGTCACCTAAGCTAATCTACAAACTTTCACTCAAGACAAACTGTAGGAAAAGAAAAAGACCCAAGCGAAAAGAAAGCTCAACCTATTCTGGTTGTCCTACTGTCTATTTCCAGGTGATACTCCTCTTTGGATGTGTGTGCTAATTTCTTTTGTCAGATGACAATTTAAAATTTGAATCTCAGTAGACTGTTGTGGTGGTTCAATTGTGGTTTTATTAGTATGTAAAGGAATGACCGCCATTCCAGATAGTGTTCTGCGGTGGTGAAAAACAACAGAGAAGTGAAAGACTGGTACTTTACATACAAGTAGACTCTCCCCCAACCCCTGTGTGCCAAGCCTGGGCTGGCGGCCCCCCCCTGTTATCAAAATGACCTATGAGGCTCCCACTAAAAACAAGTATCACATACTCTCTCTCCCAAAAAAACCAGGTTTCATCAACTATCCTTTATCTTTCACAGAATGATTTCCCCCTAGCTACAAATACTCTAAGAACAAATTGATGCTCAATTGAGTTGATTTCTCTATATTCACGCTAGTTAAGTTTAACAACCCTACGATAGGTAGCTACAATGAATATCACCTTAGGCCAAATGGTATACCAAGTAGTAACCAGAGGTGGTATGGGCTGGTAGACTTAGTATACAAATAGCTAGTTAACCTAGAACAAGGCCTAGGGAATAGTGGAGTAGCCTTGGGTACTCTACAAGGCAAGGTAAACTTTCAGGCGTAAGCTCACATAAAGTCAAGCAATTTATGGGAATGTTACACAGGCCTCTGAGAAAACATTAACTGTTGACAGGAGGACTTCAGAAGTGGTTAAAGGCATAAGAGGACAAAGTTACCCTCCCTTGAGAATTTGACCATTATGCCCAGGGACCCCAGTTACCCGACTGAGGAGTCCAAATTACCCTATCTTCACCAGCAAAGTCATCCTAGAACTTAGAAGTCGATTGCCTCACATTCTACGGGCACTTAGATGTCTATTGGCGCACACGCATCTGCGCGGTGAGGTCCGACCCCTGAGTATGGGTAGCCTGAAGATACTATTGAACTTCAGCGGGTTTAGCTAACACAACCCTATGGCCCCAGCATTGGGATGGCAAGTCATAGGTAGATGGCTGTGTAGTTGCTCATTTGCTAGTAAAAAGATTTCATTGGAGCAGCTGCCATAACACGGGATAAGTTGTCGCTGTCCGTTTGACTGAAGGTCATTCGCACGATATATAGGGTAAATATAACGAGACTAGAAGAAGGAAATATGTAGAGATGCATACAGCAGACTTGTTAGGCATACCGGAAGGCTTAGCCTTCTTTTATCGAATAAAGACCTATAGTTACCCTACCTTACGATTATGAGTTCAAAAAGGACAAGCCAACACCCCCCTCCCACACCAGCGTTGGGACGGCACTACATCGGCACACGCCGCTCTAGTTGTGTCCCCTCACCAACAACACAGTCATTGGAGCCCTTCTCGTGACCTGTATACGTCACGGCCGTCCCTCTGACCGGGTCCCGTTCGCCGGATATATGAGGGAAGACCTTTGGCGAGCTTATGCAGGTTGTTCGAGCCACATCTGTCGACGTCGCATAAGGTTACTGAGCACTGAAGATGAGAGTCACGGAAGTGGGCATTAAGTAACGGGACGTTTTTACGGACAATGGTTAAGCAACACATTCTATACTTCACGCTCTTGCAATGAAAGTTGCAGAAGTGAATGGTGTTGTTGGATGAGGTAGTTTGAGAAATCAAGCATACCCGCACTCACACAGGTCAATAGTATTCTTCGGATACTGACGGAATCCTACGATAACGATATGACTATGAATGGACATTGGCTATTGGAGCGATTGTCATGACAAGTCTATCTTATGCCTCGCAGCTGTCGAGTACAGAAAGCATCTGCAATGCTGAGAGGTTCGATAACAAAGCTGGCCCCTTTGTTGGTTCGATCATGGAGACCATTCTGCGTATGCAAATGGAAAGCAAGACTCCATGCCGACGAAGATAGATCGTAACCAATGGACTGATGTGTGGAAGCACCGTCAGGAAATTTCATGGTGTTATGATTTGGAAGTCGAAGTGAGATAACAGAAATTGTCAGGGTCAAAGGGTGTTGGCACTTTTAGAAGAAGCTGGAGTTTGTTAGTAGGTACTTAGTTAGTATGGGAACTAGATGTAGCCCGCGACCACCCAGAGGCGGCATATAAATATTGAGGTGCCTCCCGAGCTATTTGAACATTATCAAGCAACGGAGAAGAGATCTTATCAATATAAGTTTTTATTTAGAAAATTATTTATCACTTTACCTACCTCTATTTTTGAAACATTGAGCCTTCCTAAACAATCTCCGTCTATGATTAAGATTATCGGCCTGAGTTATCTCGCAAGACTTTGAGATAGGCTCCCGCCTAACAAGACTGACAGTGGAATATTGAAGTACTATATTCATGCCACTTTACCAGAATGTTGAGTAACTTATTATTGGATAGACATTCGCCTGTATCAACTCTTGTTTCAATTATTGGTATGTCAGATCAGACCTAGCTCAGCCTCCTTTTATCTGGTGGGAAAGTCTCACTAGTCAATATAATACTTGAAAACCTTCTATAAACCTGTGGCAACAGGGCTATATGAATCGCACTTCGTGTTTAGGCCCTCTTGCCAATCTGCATCAAACTCTCAAACTCCTAAGAAGTTCGAATCTGTGGATAAATCATCAACAATTTACAATAAGGCATCTTCAAATTCATCTCTTAAGTATGTCAGAAGGCAGCCCTCAAAGACTTGTATATTAACTTGCTAATTGGATGGTTCAGACATGGTTTCCAACTTTATTTATGTAAATTGTATGGGATAGGGAATTTGTTGCTCTGCCCAGTATAAAAACCATATTTGTGTTACTGTTAATCATGGTGGCTGTAAATAGTGATAGACTATAGTATTGATTATTGGGAGCATAGAGCTGGAGAGTTACTCTAACCTTGGAGCCGAGGTCTGTAGTAAAATGTATTGTCGGAGGCCCAGGGTAGGTTTTTAAGTATGGGGCACCCTCACCCCATTTCTGATTGACACAATTTCCAAACAGATAGTCACATTACCTCTTATATTAAAACAATGCATGGCGCCTCTAGAGCAAAAGCTGACCACTGTATCCTGACTACCACCAAAAAATTATTGTTGCTTCGTTCACTGACCGATACACCATCCCCGAAACCCAAGTCGATATCCCCCAATAACGTATAAGAAATGAAATTAAAGCCATTTACAGGAAAGATGATGTGAACTACAGCCCCTCAAGAGCTTGGCTTCACATCCTTCATGCCCCCACGTCTCCCTGACTTCACATCAGTGTTCCCAACCGTCTAGTCAGTCCGTCTTTGGGTGATGACAAGACGGACCACGGCTCACAGTCAGCCTTTTCGGGGATGCTAGGACGGACTACTCCCGGGAAGGCGAGGACCGGACGGACTATTGGGGACTATTGTCCCAGCGCTTGGACGTCTGTAATAACCAAGTTGAGATCATACACCTCCGAACGGATTCTTCTCACTTCATAAGACATCATTCGTGCGGTCCCGGGGCGTCCCAGGCAGTCCCCCGCCGTCCTTCAGTCCCCGGCCATCCTCTGCCATGACATGCCGTCCGCCCCCCCCCTGCCCTGAGCCAGCATGTCTCACCCTGTAGGGCCCCCCGTTCTGCCCTTAGGCCGCCCCGGACGGACTATAGATAGCCGTCCCGTCCCGTCCGGGGCTCTTGGCAGTCCCCCCGCCGGACGGTTGGGAACACTGCTTCACATCCTTCATGCCCCAACGTCTTCTTGGCTTCATATCCTTTACGCCCCCTCCCTCAACACACTCCACAAATGCATCATAGTCATCCCTTGCCTCTGTGTCATCTCGATTGAGATAGGCCTCATCGAACCAGCATGTTTCCATCACCTTGGTGAACCTAGAAAAAGCCTTTTTAAACTTGCGGGTTCCTTTCTTCCGGTTGTTCCCCAAGACGCCAGCGTAGGTATCTAAAGTGTGAATGGTTTTATCACCACCTGAACAAGTTAGCATTTGTACTACTAAAAACAAGACAGAAGAGTTAAGATGGCTCACTGATCCTTTCAACGTCCTCAGGTAAAACACCATATAATGTTTTGAAACCCTCGAAGTCCTTTCTCCCATTTGGGTCCAGGTAGACAGAGGCATCAATGATCGCGTCCCCCGAATGGGCCGTGGTATTCCCGTCGTCAATGAATTTTTTCATTACCCATCGTTTGGGTGCCGAAATAGTCTCTTTTGAATACTGACCCAAAACGGATTCTAATAAGTTTGTACTGCTCATCAGAACAAATGAGATATGAGATGCGCTCAGCGTTCCCAACCGTCACGGGCGCCATATAGGCCACGCCAGGACCGTAGTCCCGGGCGTCCTTGGCAGGGTGAGTAAGGACAGCAGGGTAAAGGGTCCGAATCTCAGTAAGACGGCCGTCCTAGGGGTGGACGGCGGGGCCCTACGGTCTTTAGTAAGATGGGTTCTTCCGGTAGTCATTTGAAGGGTCCGGCAGTCATCTGTAGAGCCAGGCCGTCATCTGTAGGGCCCGGCCGTCATCTATAGGGGGGAAACCCTTTTCGGTTAGTGTATTGCACCACCTAAGACACCAGCAATCCCCACAGTCCATCTAGGGAAACCATCAGGACGGACGCCACAGCCACTGTCCATCCCGTGCATCCATCCCAGTCTGCAGTCCGTCCCGTCCATAGCCAAAGACGGACGGACTGGATGCTTGGGTTTACTTGATGCGCTCCTCCTGACGATGATCAACAAGGTCGAGTTCTGCCTTTTGTTGTGTGGCTAACATCTCCTTTAATTCGAGCACAAGTTCCGCTTTCCGTACATCGATCTTATCCTTCCATTCATGGTTGAGTTCCGCCTCCTGAGAGGTAATCTTCTCCTTCAATTGGAAGCCAAGTTCAAGCTTCTGTGCCGCAATCATCTGCTTCGTTTCCGCTAGCTCAGTATCTAGACGATGATTCATGGTTGCAAAGTCTAGGCCAGGTGCTTTTCAGACCAGAATATTATCTTTTCCCTTGCGCAGATGAAGTTCATCCTTATTAACAGCAATGATGAGCGACTTTCTGGCGTTGTGAATGAGGTTTGTGATAGTCCCAACCGGCAACTTCGTTACCAGGATTGCATCGAATACAGCACCTTCATCTCTTCCTTCCATAACGCGGCTACTACCACATCGCCTGCCCACACTGAAGCCGGAACTGATGCGAGACTTAGAGGCAAGCAACATGCCACGCAGGCCTCTCGAAACAAGAGCTAAACTTGGCATAATGATTGTGGTTGGTGGGTAGTAATAATCAGGGTTCCCAACCGTCCGGGGGCACTGCCAAGAGCCCCGGACGGGACTGGACGGCTATCTGTAGTCCGTCCGGGGCGGGCTAAGGGCAGGACAGCCGTCTTTGGGCAGGAAAGCGTGCCCTACAGTGTGAGACATGTTAGTTCGGGGCAGGGGTTTGAACGGCAGGGGACGGCAGGGGGCTGTTGAAGCCGGCCGGGGACGGTGGGGGACGGCAGGTACTGGTTAGGGACAGCGGGGGACAACCGGTAATGGTGAGGGATAGCGGGGGACTGTTGCAAATAGTGGTTGTGACGGAAATGATTTACGGTTGGGATTCTACGCAGTGGAGTGGAACCGCTTCGATGGAGATGAAGGTCGTTGATTGATTGTGTTAAGTTGATGAAAGGAAAGTTTAGGAGGAAAGTTGTGTACAGGAGGAAATTTTGTGTCCTGAAAGAAGACAGGAAGAAAGGTGGAAACAAGGAAGTGGAAACAAAAATACAGGCTGACGCGTCCTCCAACTAGTGTGTACGTATACCACTGCGGCCATTGCGGGCAGAGAGAGCTGGCACATCCCGCACCAAGTGCGGCCATTGAACTGTAGTTTTCAACAGGGACGGCAGGGGACGGCACGAGTGATGTCTCATGATGTGAAAAATCCGTTCGGAGATGTATGATATCAACATGGAAAGATTAAGTAATCACTGCTAGCGAGGAAGTCTGCTTAGATTTCCTCCCGTTATGGTTGTGCTCAGCCCTACAGAACTCGCGGTATTCTGATCACTTCACTATCCTGGGGATCACGGGGTTTTACCTATCACGCTTACTACAATACGGTGAGTTAGTTTTCTACATTTAAAACTGGACTGAATGTCTTGCGGCCGAGGGGATTATGGACGGGGGATTTTTTCTGACAGCAATTTGGCTTTTATTCTATTATACTCCTGGAGGGTTACAAGAGCTGTTGTTCATTATCTCCGGAGTTGTGTCGTTCCGGAGTCTCTGACGTAGATATCCAAGCACATCCTCTTCCGTAGGCTCTATCGATATGAAAATTGCCACTCCACCATGCCTCTTCTCGATCTCACGCCGGACATGAGGTCTTCCAGTCATAAAGATGCGAGCACTCGGTAATCACCGCAGAATCTGTCCCAGCGAATCCAGGACCACCACTAGATGCTCTGGCGCACACTCATCAAGAGCATCAATACATATAAATGTGCACATTCAATTCGCAATGGTCCGGAACATTTTCAAAATGCCTGCAATCTGTAGTCCTCGGCCCCCAATGACCATTCTTTGATTCTGAAATTCCTCCGCTATTATATCCGGCATGGGATTAAATCTGCTAGCTAGCTGTTTTAATAGGGAGCCTAGCATATTGACCGGGGACTGCTCCTTCCGGGCGGCATAGTCGAAGTAAAAGCACGTAACGGCCGTATCTTGCCTGACGGCCTCATCACATAGCTTGTCTATGACTAGTGAGCTAAGATCGCAATTTGTCAGCAATGCTTCCCCCTGCTTTCTCTTGCCAGGTAATTTGTCCTACGTGATGTGGCTCTTTCCGACTTCCGGATCGCCGTCACAGAACCAGGTTGCATGACCAGATTCATCTTCTCCTCCACCATGCCAACTTCTGAATTCTCTAGTTGCAAGTAGCCAAGCCCCGATACCATCCATCCGTTGGGACCTAATATCGTGATGCTGTACGCGGGGGTCCAAGGGAGAAAACCATGTGAGTATTTTAGGCTCATCGTTGGAAATATTGTTGATGATCGTGGACACCTTGAAGGGGTTATTGGTATTGAAGGAGTTATTATTGTTGGAGCTATTGTTATGGGTGATAATCGGAGACATTTTCCGTATTTCCCGACCCGGAATTCTGTCAAAATGCTCGAGGAAAAACAGAGTGGTGATTGCCTTTCGGTGGTTGTAGAACCTTCAACGCTCGAGCACGGTGTTGATGAAAAGAGGGGTTACTGGGAGTTGCACAACCTTGCTTCCTCAGCAGGGGCCATCCAATCATTCCAGGCTTCCCGGAACTTGAATATTTGTAGCCACCTGACTGGACAACCCTCTACTATCCGTCCTCATGTACATTTCCGACACACAAAGCCACGTCAGCGCAAGCGAGATTGCATCACCAAATTCTTTCTCCTCCTCTAGGGTATAGAATACTTTCAGTGCATCTACCACTCCTAGCCGTTCACGGCTTTTTACGGGGGCAGCAATACCGCCATTATTAAACTCTATGATAAATAAGAAATCTAGCCGTCTTAAATATTCAAATTACAACAGCTATAATAATGCTTGTCCATGGCGACCTCTACTTTAGGACTTAGTTAACAGCAAAACCCTCCACTTTCGGATTTATCAAATCACGTGATTACCTAAGATTATAACAGGAGCTTGGTGCTCGAGCACAGACCTCGTGGCGAGACAACCATGATCTAGAGTCAAATCCAATCATCAAAATTACCGCGACTGCGGTCACAATTGCAACGACAACTGTAATGACTATTAATACTAAGGCCGCGATAATCATACCCCTTCTCTCTAGAAGGATAGAATATAGTAATAGGGTCTTTCGTTTGGAGAGTGGCATTGACTAGAGTAGTTCGAGCATTGAGATAGTTAAGTTTTGTGGGGAATTGTAGCTGCGCCCGTGAAATTTATCTGAGGACAGAGGGCTGTTTGGCGCGACACCTTTCAAAGATTTGTATGGCTACAAACTACGGTGGCACAACCTTGGTTGAAAGAGCCGCATATCCTGTCTTAGAAAAGGTCAAAAAAAAATAATCTTGCCGGTTGCTGCAAACCATTGTTTCCACGAGTGCTGTACAGAGGTACAGCATTTAAGTTTTGTAGGTTCCACAAACGAGGACTGCTACCCTCACCCCCTGTGTAACCTACAAAACTTATACGCTGTAGCTCCGTAGATACAACACGCAAGTGCAGGAAACCGATGAAAAAAAAAGCTAATGATGAAATAACCTATCTCAATACCGCAGGACACGAAATTTCCTCACAGCCGCAATTGTACCCCTACCAGATGTCAGTAATGACAATTCTGGCAGCCTCATAAGCGGAGGCGGGGGCTAAGGTAAACAGCAGTTACGCTCCGAATTTTAGTGTTTCGGATTACGCAAGTGTAGAGAGGAAATTCCTCAAGTACCGCTTATGTAATCAAATGCCTCCTTGAGTTCTACCTCGTCTCAGTCTATTTACTGAATGTTTGCTTGAGCTCTCATGACATGTCATACCTGCTGGGGAGTAGTGGGTGGAAATAATGGGCAGGAATGATAGGATATGAAATAGACATAGTTATAAATGGATCATGTGGCCGTAGTTTGATGCAAATCTTGAAAGGAATATGGGCTCTCATACTCCTCCCGGTTTGATGCTTACATAATCAACCACTACATCGCGGCTTCTCCTCGCTTAGGATTATTGTTTGGCCCTCTAGGTCTACTCCTGCTAGAGTCTTTGGCAGCTCCTTTCCAGATTGTGAAAATAATCTTAATCTGGTAACTCCTTAATCGTGCTTAACAATGGGGGTCGGAGGAAATACTTTGACTGAATTTTAGCCACAGTATTGTTTTTCAACTCAAGCCTGTTGGCAGTTCACACCCCGCCGTAGGCTTTCAAGGACTTTCAATCCCTATGTAAGCGGAACGAGAAAATTTGGCGCTCACACAATTGTTAATAGAGTGACGCCCCCCCGGCAACAAAAGTCAGAAGTTGGAAGTTGGCAATCTTGATCAATATTTGAGAGGGAAGAAAACTTCTTCACAGCCAAGCACAGCAATCAGATTACTGGAACGACTGGGAGAAGGCAATTGAAGAAGAAATTGATTCTCTAGAAGACTTCAAGGTCTGGGAAGTGGTCAATAGACCGCCCAAAAGATGGATTGTTGATAGACGCTGGGTATTCTGTGTAAACGTAAATGCCAAAGGAAAGCTTGATCAATTCAAGGCAAGATACGTCGCAAAAGGCTTCTCACAAGGACAAGGACTTGATTATGATGAAATCTTTGGCACAGTGGCCTAATATGATTCCTTAAGACTCTTACATGCCATTGCTGCTGGGAAGCCGTCGAAACTGCGACCGCTTGATATCAAGACTGCATTCCTCTATAGCGATCTGGGTGAAGAAGTATCCCTGTAGCTACTGGAAGGTTGATGCATTGATGGGAAGGTAGCACGCTGGAGACAAGATATCTATAGTCTCAAGAAGTCACTGTGACAAAGGTACCAACGACTGATATCCTTTCTGAAACCCTACAGTTTCCACACATGCGTGTTTGACCCTTGTATGCCCGTTAATAAGTGTGGCAACTTGTTTGTTGCAATCTATGTTAATGATATAACTGTCTTTTGATGCGGAGGATAGTCAAACTGAAGCTACAATTACCTTGCTCAAATCAGAGTTCAAGGTAAATGACATGGGACCTTTGAATTAGCTGCTGGGTATGTAGATTGAATACCGACAAGATAGAATTACAATATCACAAAGAGCCTTTATCGCCAGAGTCCTGTCACAGTTTGCCATGAGTGACTGTAATCGATTCTCAACTCCCATTGATACCACTCAACAGTTAAGCAAAACTACGGCAAATGATTCCTTAGTGCAGACTGCCATGTATCAGCAGATAATTAGACCACTTATGTACCTTCATCAGCAAAGAATTACCCGGCATCAGATACAGCGCCTTTGCGTCCTGACACACGTGACGTTTTATCTGCGCCCCCTGCGTCCTGTGCGTCCTGAGTTGCCTGGCAAAGTCCGCTCAACTTCCACGCATCTGGAGCCAGACCAATACACCACATTCCGTCCTGACCTATTAGTCAAAGCAACTCTGCCTCCGGTGCATCCAGACTCGTCCATCAACACCATTGCTCATCATGATTTACCACTAAGAGATGCTCGCTTCAGGGGTACCACTGAGGATTTCTTGGCATAGTTCATCATGGTTTCTCGGCACTTAGCCTCACACGCAACACACTGTTCTCTCATCATCACCCTCAATATTCTCTTCTCTCATCATCACCCTTAACATCCATATTCCCAGGGATCCTGCATAATGCTCCACTACAACTACACATCCGATCCTGAATCTGACACCAGGAGGTTTCTGGGCTCGACGCCAGCTTCACGCCGGTATAGGGTACATCCCTATCGCATTAATACTCATGGAGATCGCACACCCTTCTGACAGTGGTCTTTTGTCTCTACTAATCCTGAACTCGATGGCAGATTCCTCCACAACCGCTCAACCGATTTTGATTCCGTTACATCAGTAAAAAAAAACACCCTACGCCCTGGTACGTCCTGTACACCCAGTCTGCCGGAGGGTCCAGGCGCTTATAACGTAAACTCCAGTTCTCGGTGCATCAGCCTGGGGACTTGTCCACAGGGCGCAACCATGTTACACCGGGCGGCAACGGGTGCCTTCCGGTGCACTAACCCTAGCAACTAAACACCCAGAGAAATACCCTTCCTCCTGACCGCCCCCAATGGCCCTGGTAGAACAACTACCTCCCTCCAGTGCCGTGAAACTCTGAATCCTCTCCTTCCAGTGACACCCAGTTCCTTCCCATGACACCCAATAGTGTCTGAAACCAATACTGAACCCTCCCGTAGCCTTCCCAGTTCTCCCTAGTTCGCCTACTCCGGCTGTTTTCACCCAGGATGAAATTTTTACTGAAGCCTATATTCTAAGAGAGCTATATTGGCTATTCTAGTGTTTTACCAAGAGACGAGTAGTCAGATCAATGAGTATGGTTTATTTATTAAAGCTATAAAAATGTATGGATCACTACTAGTATATGGGACAGAGCGGGAGTATGCTTGTAGCCTATGGCAGAAAAGACTCTGGAGGTATATGCCGGGGAAACAGAAATACAAAGTAGAAGATAGCTCCTCAGCCAGGTGCCGGATCGAGTCGGCAAGCGGACCATTCGAATCCGCCGGACGAGAGGAATCGAATAGTATAAGGCCCGAACTGGTGGCATGCCTGTAGCTGTCAGCCGGTTCAAAAAGGTGATAGCTTGCCAGCCAGAGGTGCGCCAGGGTCGGGAGATAGCTCATTCAATTCGGCTCGACGAGAGGGATTCAATGATATAAGGCTCGAAGCTGTGGCATGCTTGTAGCACTCTGCATCAAACAATCTGTAGGTACCTGCCGGGTGAACAAAAGTACAAATTTGATGATAGCTCCACAGCCAGCGGTCGGATCTGGTTGGGGGGCAGACCATTTGAATCCGCCGGACGGGACGGATCGAATAGTATAAGGCTCGAACCGGTGGCATGCCTGTAGCTGTTAGCAGGTTCAAAAAGGTGATAGCTTGCCAGCCAGAGGTCCGCCCGGGTCGGGAGATAGCCTATGTGATTCAGCCCGACGAGAGGAATTCAAGGGTATACGGCTCGAACCTTTGGCATGCTTGTAGCACTCTGCATCAAACAATCAGTAGGTACCTGCCGGGTGAACAAACGTACAAACTCGATGATAGCTCCACAGCCAGCTGTCGGATCAGGTCGGGGGGCGGACCATTTGCATCCGCCGGATGAGACGAATCGAATGGTATAAGGCCCGAAGCGGTGGCATATCTATAGCAGTCAGCAGGTTCAAAAAGGTGCTAGCCCCCCAGCCAGAGGTCCGCCAGGGTCGGGAGATAGCTCATTTGATTCAGCTCGACGGGAGGTATTCAATGGTATAAGGCCCGAAGCGGTGGCATGTGTGTAGCTCACGGTAGGTGATAATAGGTTCCCGCTGGATAACCAGGCAACAACACATCGAGTAGTTGATAGATCCAGGAGCCTGCAGTTGGAACCAACTTAGCAGATTTCC